>NHCFR00700__coassemble_1192_pt1 | contig 24006 bp, 25 predicted proteins | sample NHCFR00700__metabat2_high_PE_054 | metagenome-assembled genome bin NHCFR00700
ACTGCCCCGCCGCTGTTTTGGCCCGGCCTGCCCTTGCGGCTCCCGCGCCGAGGAGCCGGACGCCGGCGCGGCGGCGTTCCCGCTGCGAGATACCTGCATCGGCAAATCGCACAACATATTTATTATAAATTTTACCTCTTGCAGTATGGCTTTGTCAATAGCGGCCCATACACCCCTTGCCGCCCGGCCGCTTTGCCGCTATACTTATACGAAGAGCGCACAGCCGCGCGATGCACGCCGGCGCCGCGCAGAAAAGGAGCGTTTTATCATGAAAACCATACAGCTGTTCACCGACGGCGCGTGCAGCGGCAACCCCGGCCCCGGCGGATGGGGCGTCGTGCTGCGCTGGAAGGATGTGGAAAAAGAGCTGAGCGGCGGCGAGGCGAACACCACCAACAACCGCATGGAGCTGATGGCGGTGATCGCGGGGCTTTCGGCCCTGAAGGAGCCCTGCGAGGTGTACCTGACCAGCGATTCCAAATATGTGATCGACGGGCTGTCCAAGGGATGGGCCAAGGGATGGCGCGCGCGCGGATGGAAAAAATCCGACGGCAAACCGGCCCTGAACCCCGAACTGTGGGCCCGGCTGCTGGAGCTGTGCGAGAAGCACACCCTGCACTACAACTGGATCAAAGGGCACGCCGGGCACCCCGAAAACGAGCGCTGCGACCGGCTGGCGGTGGAGCAGAGCAAAAAATATGGCGGCAGACAGGCTTGAATACTTGCAAACTGCACCAAAATAGTATATTATAATGCAGCGGGGGTTCCCCGCCATCATTTGCCGGACGGCCTTTCACCAACCGGCACGATAAGGTAAGGTGAATGTTTTGAGTGAACTGATTTATCTGGACAACGCCGCCACCACCCCGGTGAGCGACGAAGTGTTTGATGCCATGCTGCCCTGGCTGCGGGACCACTACGGCAACCCCAGCAGCCACTACAGCATCGGCTACGACAGCAAACAGGCCATCGACACCGCGCGTGCACAGGTGGCCGCCGCGCTGCACTGCCTGCCGGCCGAGGTGTATTTCACCGGCTGCGGCACCGAAAGCGACAACTGGGCCATCAAGGGCGCTGCCCTGCGGATGGCCGATAAGGGCAAAAAGCATCTGATCACCAGCGCGTTCGAGCACCACGCCGTGCTGCACACCATGAAGGCGCTGGAAAAGCTGGGCTTTGAGGTGACCTACCTGCCGGTGAGCCGGGCGGGCCTGGTGGACCCGGCCGATGTGGAGGCCGCCATCCGCCCCGACACCGCGCTGGTGTCGATCATGGCCGCCAACAACGAGATCGGCACCATCCAGCCCATCGCCGAGATCGGCGCCATCTGCCGCAAAAAGGGCGTGTGGCTGCACACCGACGCCGTGCAGGCGGCGGGCAATATCCCGCTGGACGTGCAGGCGATGCAGGTGGATATGCTGAGCCTGTCCGCCCACAAGTTCAACGGCCCCAAGGGCTGCGGCGCGCTGTATATCCGCCGCGGCGTGCTGCCGGTGAACTTCATGGAGGGCGGTGGACAGGAGAACCGCCGCCGCGCCGGCACCGAGAACATCGCCGGCATCGTGGGGCTGGGCCGCGCGCTGGAGATCGCCGTGCGCGACATGGACAAGCGCGCCGCCCACGAAAAACAGCTGCGCGACTATGTGGTGGAGCGGGTGCTGCGCAACATCCCCGGCACCCACCTGAACGGCGACGCCGAAAAGCGCCTGCCCGGCAACGCCAACATCAGCTTCCCCGGCCTGGAGGGAGAGACCATCCTGCTGGACCTGGATATGCACGGCATCTGCGCCTCCACCGGCTCGGCCTGCAACAGCGACAGCCTGGACCCCAGCCACGTGCTGCTGTCCATCGGTCTGGCGCACGAGGAAGCCCACGGCACCATGCGGTTCAGCTTTGGCCCGCAGAACACGATGGAGGAGGCCGAGCGGCTGTGCGACGTGCTGGAGGAGGTCATCCCCCGCCGCCGCGCCATGTCCCCCGTGTGGAACACATTGAAGAAATAACCGGCATTCGGACGATAGAAGGAGAACAAAAACTATGGGAATGTACAGTGCGAAAGTGATGGATCATTTTGCCAACCCCCGCAACGTGGGCGAGCTGCCCGACGCGAACGGCGTGGGCGAAGTGGGCAACGCCAAGTGCGGCGACATCATGCGGATGTATCTGAAGATCGAAGGCAACACCATCGTGGACGTGAAGTTCATGACCTTCGGCTGCGGCGCGGCCATCGCGACCAGCAGCATGGCCACCGAGCTGATCAAAGGCAAGACCATCGACGAGGCCCTGCAGCTGACCAACAAGGCCGTGATCGAAGCGCTGGACGGCCTGCCCCCCGTGAAGGTGCACTGCTCCGTGCTGGCCGAGCAGGCGGTGAAGGCGGCGCTGGCCGACTACTACACCCGCCAGGGCATCGACCCCGAGCCCATCGTGGGCAAGCTGGCAGAGGACTGCCACGGTTGTGAGGAGGGCGGCAGCTGTGGCATCTGACATCATCAGCACCGGCAGCAGCTTTTCCACCTTTGAGAAGCTGGAGAAGATCCTGGTGGGCCTGAGCGGCGGCGTGGATTCCTCGGTGTGCATCCAGATCCTGAAGGACCAGGGCTTCGACGTATCGGCCGCGGTGATCCGCTTCTCCCCCGCCCACGACGCGGCGGTGGAGGCTGCCCGCAAGGTGGCCGCCCAGCTGAACGTATTCTGTTACGAGATCGACGCCGCCGAGGCGTTCGAGCAGGCGGTGGTGCAGCCCTTCTGCGAGAGCTACTGCAAGGGCGAGACCCCCAACCCCTGCGTGGTCTGCAACCCGCTGGTGAAGTTCCGGCTGCTGGCCGAAAAGGCCGACGAGCTGGGCATCCGCCTGATCGCCACCGGCCACTATGCCCGCGTGGAGGAACAGGACGACGGCAGCTACCGCGTGGCGGTCCCCGAGAGCGCCGCCCGCGACCAGAGCTATATGCTCTACCGGCTGGACCAGGACATTCTGTCCCGTCTGGTGCTGCCGCTGGGCGAGTTTGAAAAGCAGGACATCCGCGACACCGCCCGGGAGCTGGGCCTCGCCAGCGCCGACGCGCCCGACAGCCAGGAGATCTGCTTTATCCCCGAGGGCGGCTATGCCGACTTCATCCGCGCGCGCGGCCTGGAAAGCCCGGCCGGGCATTTCATCGGTCCCGACGGGCAGGACCTCGGCCCCCACAAGGGGATCGCCCACTACACCATCGGCCAGCGCAAGGGGCTGAACATCGCGCTGGGGCAGCCGGTGTTCGTGAAGGCCATCCAGCCCGACGGCAACATCCTGCTGGGCTGGGCCGGCGAGGAGTTCTACCGCGCCGTGACCCTGCGCGACGTTGCCACCCCCACCGGCAAACCGCTGGAGGACGGCGAGTACCTCGCCAAGATCCGCAGCGCGGCCTCCCCCGCCCTCTGTCTGGCCAAGAACCGGCCGGACGGCAGTGTGGCGCTGGTCTTTCCCACCCCGGTGCGCGCGCCGGCTCCCGGCCAGAGCGCGGTGCTCTACCGCGCCGGCTGTGTGGAGGGCGGCGGATTCATCGACAGCATCCTGCCCTGAGCAACTGCATACCAGCCATCCCCGCCTTTCCCCTGCCGGGAGAAGGCGGGGAATTTTGTTTGGCTGTCCCTGCGGGCAGAAAAAGGCCCGGCGCCTCTCCGCTCTGCTGCGGGAAAGCGCCGGGCTTTGCTGCATTATTCTTTGGCGGCGGGAGCATCGTCCACCAGATGCACATTCAGGTGCGGATAGGTCATTTCGACGCCTTCCCTGTCGAAGGCCGCCTTCACTGCCTCGTTCAGCGCGAATTTCACCGGCCAGTAGTCGGCGTTTTTCACCCACACGCGCACCGTGTACTCGATGGAGCTGTCGCCGTAGTTGCTCACCACAACGGCCGGTTCGGGATCGGGCATGATCTCGGGGATGGCAGACACCGCCTCGAGCACCGCTTTCTTCACGGTCTCCAGCGGCGCGTCGTAGGAGGCTGTGTAGGTCACGTCGATGCGGCGGTCCTCCTCTGCCGAGTAGTTGATGATGCGGGCGGCGGAGATGTCGCTGTTGGGGATGTAGATGATCTTGTTGTCGGGGGTGGCCACCTTGGTGTAGATCAGGCCGATCTCCTTCACGGTGCCGCCCACCCCGCCGGCCTCCACATAGTGGTCGGCCACGAAGGGCTTGCTGACCAGGATCATCAGGCCGCCGGCCAGGTTGGACAGCGTATTCTGCACCGCCAGCGAAACAGCCAGGCCCAACACGCTGAACACGGCGATCAGCGAGCTGATGGGGATGCCCAGACTGTCGGCCACGATCAGGCCGGTGAGAATGTAGAGCAGGACATGGCACACCGACAGCGTGAAGTTCAGCAGCGCGCGCTCCACCTTGGCGCGCTCCATCACACGGCGCAGCATCTTCATCAGGATGCGCACCAGGATCAGGCAGATCAGCAGCACCAGCAGGGCGTTCATCACCTTGCCCAGCGACAGACTGCCCAGCGAAAAGCCCAGCGTTTTTTCGATCTGCGTGAGAATATCTTGCATAACGTCTTTCCCTCGCTTTCCTATTTGTTCGAAAATATGTACTAATTTTACCACATCGGCTCCCCCTCCGGCAACAAAAAAGCGCATATTCCGGCGATTTTGCCCAAACTTTGACAAAATTCACACCCCGTACAGGAATTTTTGAGCTTTGTGTGCTACAATAGCATACGACACAAGTTTTATTGCAAAGGGGTCCTCTGTATGTCTGTTCGTTCCTACCCTTCCGTTGTGCGCGCAAGACGTCGCCGCCGCCGGTGGCCCGCCGTTCTGGCAGGCGTGCTGGCCGCGTGCCTGCTGGCGGGGCTCCTGCTCGCCGTTCTGAGGGAGGACGACGGAAAGGGGGCGCCGCCCTGGTGCATCGGGCTGGACGCCGGACACGGCGGCAGCGACCCCGGCGCACAGGGGCTGGTGTCGGAAGCGGAGCTCACCGAACAGACCACCCGTGTGCTGGCCGACCTGCTGGAAGCGGACGACCGTTTCACCGTCGTGCTGTGCCACGAATGGGGCGAGACGGTGGAGCGGCCCAGTATGCGCGCCGAGGAGGGCAACCGGCTGGGCGCCGACCTGCTGCTGTCCATCCACGCCAACGCCGACACCGGCGGCGAGGCCTATGGCTTTGAATGCTATCCCACGCCCCCGGGGCGCAAATATCACGAGCAAAGCCTGGAGCTGGCACACGACATCGCGGACGCCTTTGCAGCGGCCGGCGCCCGTCTGCGCGGCGTGGCCGGCGTCCGGTATGCCTACTATGAGGGCGAGAACGAGGACGAAAAGGTCATCCGCGAGGAGAGCGACACCACCGAATATCCTTCGCAGTCGTTTGGGTTTCTGGAATCTGCCGGCTGCCCCGCTGTGCTGGCCGAGCAGTGCTTTATCACCAACGCCGGCGATGTGTCCAAATTTGCCGGCGAGGAGGGCGCACAGCGGGCGGCCGCCTGCTATTACCAGGCCATCTGTGCCTACTACGGGGTGGAGCCGCTGGAATAACACGAAGCGCTCCATGCTATGCGCAGAAGGTGCATCCGGTGCCCGGTTTGCAGTGCAGCAGAAAGGGAGGCCCTGCCGTTATTGGCAGGACCTCCCTTTTGTTCTGGTTGTTGCCCGGTTTGGGGGATTGGGGGTACCGCCGGATTCGACCTCATCCGCCGCCTGTCGCCAGGGGAAGGCTTTGGGGCGGGGTGGATTTGTGCGCTGCCTTCCTCTTATTGGGCGTCTTTTTCCGCCAGCAGCTCGTGGGCGTCCAGCTGCCAGACCTTGTCGCAGAACTGGCAGCACACCTCCACGTTCGGGTCCTCGTCGGCCAGCTTCTGCAGTTCGCCCCGGCTCATGCTGAGCAGCGCGCGCTCAACGCGCTCTTTGCTGCAGTCGCACCGGTAGACGACCTCCTGCTCGTCGAGAATGTTGGGGTTGAAGCCGTCCAGCACCATCTCCATGATGTCGGTGAGGGGGCGCTCCTCCTCCAGGAAGGTGGTCACCGCGGGCATCGCCGCGATGTTCTTCTCCAGGCGGGTGATCTCCTCCTCGGTGGCGCCGGGCAGCAGCTGCAGCATATACCCGCCCGCACGGCGGATGGAGAGGTCGGGGTTCACCAGCACGCCCAGCGCACAGACGGTGGGCGTCTGCTGGCTGACGGCATAATACGAGGTGATATCCTCGGCGATCTCGCCCGACACCAGCGGGACCTGGCCCACATACGGCTCCTTCATGCCGATGTCCTGCACCACGCTGAGGGTGCCGTCGCAGCCCACAGCGCCGCCCACGTCCAAATGGCCGTCGGCGCGGGGCGGGATCTCGACCACCGGGTTTTCCACATAGCCCTTCACCTCGCCCCTGCCGTTGGCCACCGCCAGCACGGTGCCGGCCGGCCCGCCGCCCTTGACGCGGACAGTGAGGGTGTTGTCCTCGCTTTTGAGATAGGTGGCCATCATGGCCGCGCCGGTGAGCAGGCGGCCCAATGCCGCCGAGGTGACGGCGCTGGTTTTGTGTACGCGCTCCATCTCCCGCACGATGGCGGTGGAGTCGATGGCGCAGAGAACGGCGCCCCCGTTTTCGGAGATGCCGCGGATCAGATTGGACATGTCGTTTCCCTTTCTTCCTGTGTGTACTGTTTGATCGCGGTGATCAGCCACCGCTGGCTGGTGTCGGTGCAGGTGCCGAAGCTCTCGCCGTCCCGCACATCGACCACCGAAAGGCCGTGCGCCTCACAAATGGCGCGCACCTGTTCGAGCGTGTACCAGTATTCGTAAAATTCTTCGTCGCACGCCTCGCCGCTGTCCGGGTAGGTGATGCGGATGGAGATGCGGGTGCGCTGGTTTTCCGGCTCCAGATGGTTCTGCCAGACGCACAGCGCGTCCTCCGCCTCCAGCGTGAAGGTGTTGTCGGCGAGGATGTGGGTGTGCTTATAGGGGGTGTTCATGTCAAAGACAAAGACGCCGTCCTTTTCCATGAACAGCGCGGCGCGGGCAATGGCCTGCTCCAGCCGCGGCAGCGGGCCGATGTGGTTGAAGGTGTCGAAGGTGGATACCGCCGCCCGGATGGTGCCGTAGAGGTCCAGCTCCAGCAGGTCCTGGCGCAGAAGCAGAAGCCCTTCCACCCCCAGCTCGGCCGCTTTTTCGCGCAGCACCGCCAGCATCTCCTCCGACTGGTCCACCCCGATCATGTCGTACCCGGCCTGTGCCAGCATCAGGGTGAGGTCGCCGGTGCCGCAGCCCAGATCCACCACGATGCCGTCGGCAACGCCGTGTGCGCGGAGCCGGTCGGTCACGGCGGTGAAGAGGGCGGTGTAGTCGGCGTCGTCGTTGAACTCGTCGTAAAAATAGGCAAACTCGTTATACGCCATCTTCCAGCGCCTCCTGTGCGGTGTCCAGCAGCTGGCGCAGCTGGTCGATCCCCTGCCCCTTTTCGGCGCTGGTGAGGATGACGGTGGTGCAGCCGTAGGGAGCGCAGATGCGGGTGAAGTCCTGCACGGCCTGCTCCTGGGCGGCTTTTTTCAGCTTGTCCGCCTTGGTGAGCACCGCCGCGAAGGGGATGCCGTGCCATTGCAGGTATTCCAGCATCTGGATGTCGTCGGCAGAGGGGACGTGGCGGCTGTCCAGCAGCTGCAGCACCAGCGCGCAGCGGCGGCCGCTCTCGAAGTAGCGGTTGATGAGCCGGTCCCAGCGCTCGCGCTCGGCGCCGGATACCTTGGCATAGCCGTAGCCGGGCAGATCGACGAGATAGGCCGTCCCCACCTCGTAGAAGTTGATGGTGGCGGTTTTGCCGGGAGTGGAGCTGACGCGGGCCAGGTTCTTACGGTTGCACAGCTTGTTGATGAGGGACGATTTGCCCACATTGGAACGGCCGGACAGAACGAATTCTGTCCGGTCGCTGTCGGGAAGCTGGGCAGAAAGGCCATACGCCGCCTGAAAGGATGCGTTTGCGTAATTCATTGGCTTTCTCCTTGCTTTTTGTTCGATTGTTACTGCACCGCTGCGGGCGCGGGGGCGGACTGTTCCCCGGCCGGCTGGGCGGCCGGCTGCTTGCGCGGCTTGCGGGGTTTGGAGGCCGGGGCGGTCTTGGCCGGCAGCAGGGCGCGGTCCAGCACCTGTTTCAGGTTGTCCACCGGCACGAATTCCACCGCCTGCTTCACCTCGTCGTCCACGTCGTACAGGTCGGGCAGGTTGTCGCGGGGGATCAGCACGGTCTTGCGCTTTTCGCGGTAGGCGGCCATGCTCTTTTCCTTCAGGCCGCCGATGGGCAGCACCGCGCCGTGCAGGGTGATCTCGCCGGTCATCGCCACATCCGCCCGCACCGGACGGCCGGACAGGCAGGAGATCAGCGCGGTGGTGAGGGTGACGCCGGCCGACGGGCCGTCCTTGGGCACCGCGCCCTCGGGGGCGTGGATGTGCAGGTCGGTGGTCTTGAGGGCGTCGGCGTCGATGCCGTACTCGGCGGCGTGGACGCGGGCGTAGGTGATGGCCAGGTGGGCGCTCTCCTTCATGACGTCGCCCAGTGAACCGGTCAGCTCCAGCTTTCCGCTGCCGCCGGGGATGGTCTGCACCTCGATGGGCAGCAGCTCGCCGCCCACGCTGGTCCAGGCGAGGCCGTTGGCGATGCCCACGGCGTTGTTCTTATTATAGTAGCCGGGCTTGATCCGCGCCGGCCCCAGCAGTTCCTCCAGCATGGCGGGCGCAACGGCGATCGGCTCCTGCTGGCCGTTCTCCACAAAGCGGCGGGCGCACTTGCGCAGCACCTCGTTGATGACGCGCTCCAGACTGCGCACACCGGCCTCCTGGGTGTAGTGGTCGATCAGGGCGTTCAGGGTGGCGCCGCTCAGCTTTGCCTTGCCCTTCATGCCGGTCTGTTCCAGCTGCTTGGGAAGCAGGTGACGGCGGGCGATGTTGTATTTTTCCACACGGGTATAGCTGGGCAGCTCGATCACGTCCATGCGGTCCAGCAGCGGGCGGGGGATGGTGTCCAGCGAGTTGGCGGTGGTGATGAAGAGGACCTTGCTGAGGTCGAACGGGATGTCGAGGTAGTGGTCCTTGAAGGTGCTGTTCTGCTCCGGGTCCAGCGCCTCCAGCAGCGCGGCGGCGGGGTCGCCCCGGAAATCACCGGCCAGCTTGTCCACCTCGTCCAGCAGGATGAGGGGGTTCATGCTCTTGGCGGTGGTGACGGCGCTGATGATCTTGCCGGGCATCGCGCCGATATAGGTGCGGCGGTGGCCGCGGATCTCGGCCTCATCCCGCACGCCGCCCAGGCTCATGCGCACATACTTGCGGCCCATGCAGGCGGCGATGGAGCGGGCGATGGAGGTCTTGCCCACGCCCGGAGGGCCTGCCAGACAGATGATCTGGCTCTTCATGTCCGGCACCAGGGCGCGGACGGCCAGGATCTCCAGAATGCGCTCCTTGACCTTTTTCAGGCCGTAGTGCTCCTTGTCCAGCAGCTCGGCGGCCTTCTTGATGTCGAGGTCGTCCTGGGTGTAGGTGTTCCAGGGAAGGGCCAGGCAGGTGTCGAGATAGCTGCGGATGACGGCGGCCTCCTGGCTGTTGCCCTGCATCCGGGCCAGGCGGTCGGCCTCCTTCAGCAGCTTTTCCTCGCTCTCCTCCACCAGCTTCAGCGCACGGATGCGGGTGCGGTACTGGTCGGCCTCGGCGTGGGTGTCGTCGCCTTCGTCCAGCTCGCCCGCGATGGCGCGCATCTGCTCGCGCAGGTAGTAGTCGCGCTGGTTGCGGTCCATCTGTTCCGACACCTTGGCCTGGATCTCCTTTTCCACCGCCAGCACGCGGATCTCCCGCTGCAGCAGGCCCAGCACACAGCGCAGACGGCCCAGCAGGGTGCCCTCGTTCAGCGCGGCCTGCTTGTCCTGGAATTTGAACAGCAGATTGGCGGGGATATATTCCGCCATCCGCACCGGGTCGCTGCTGGTGAGGATGTTGTAGATGACGTCCTTGGGCAGGCGGCTGTTCAGCTTGGCATACCGCTCGAAGCTCTCGTGGATGCTGCGCATCAGCGCTTCCAGCTCGATGGGGTCGGCGCCGCGCACCCCGCGCAGCGGAGCCGGGCGCACCGAGGCGGCCAGGAACTCGCCGTCCGTCTCCAGCCCCACCAGACGGGCGCGCGCCTTGCCTTCCACCAGCACCTTGACCAGGTCGTCCGATACACGCAGCATCTGCTTGATCTCGGCCACGACGCCGTAGGTATACAGCTCGTCCATGCCGGGGTTCTCGGCATCCATATCCTTTTGTGTCACCAGAAAGATGGCGTTGTTGTTGTTCATTGCCCAGTCGATGGCGGCGATGGATTTCTCCCGGCCGACTTCGAAATGGATCACATTGTCCGGAAATACCACCAGCCCGCGCAGTGCGATGGCCGGCAGCCGGACGGTTTCCGGGGTGTCCACCCGTACTTTTACCGTATCAGGCATACAAAACCTCCTGTGGGATCAAGGCGGCAAAACGAAACACGCCGCCGCCTGTTCTTGGTACCATATTATACACGATTTATCCAATTGTTGCAATGCGCGTGTGTGAATTTTCCTGCACAGCCAAAAACCTCCGGCGGAAATTCCGCCCGTGATGATGAAAAACAGCGCCCGTGCGAACAATATCGCACGAACGCTGTTTGTGGATGAACCCGAAGTGCCCCGGCGCGGGGCTGTGCCTTTGCCGCAGATCAGCCGCGGGAAGGCAGGTTTTTGTAGCGCTTGCGCACCGCGCCGTATTCCAGCACGGGCTGGCCGCCGTTCACCGTGTCTTCGGTGATGGTGACCTTGATGATGGTGGGATCGCTGGGGATCTCGTACATGATGGGGATCAGGATGCGCTCCATCACGCTGCGCAGGCCGCGCGCGCCGCTCTTCTGCTCCAGCGCCTTGCGGGCAATGGCGTGCAGCGCTGCGTCGGTGAATTCCAGCTCGGTGCTGTCCAGCTTGAGCATCGCTTCGTACTGGCGCAGCAGGCTGTTTTTCGGCTCCTTCAGCACCCGGATGAGGGCGTCCTCGTCCAGCTGGTTGAGCACGGTCACCACCGGCAGGCGGCCGATCAGCTCGGGGATCAGGCCGAACTTCACCAGATCGTCCGGCTCCACCTTGCGCAGCAGGTTCTGCCTGGTTGCATCGTCGGTGTTTTTCAGGGTGCTGCCGAAGCCCAGCGCGGAGGTATCGGTGCGGCGCTGGATGTATTTTTCCAGGCCGTCGAAGGCGCCGCCGCAGATGAACAGAATGTTCTTGGTGTTGATCTGGATGAACTCCTGCTGCGGATGCTTGCGCCCGCCCTGGGGAGGCACGTTGCTCACGGTGCCCTCGATGATCTTCAGCAGCGCCTGCTGCACGCCCTCGCCGCCCACGTCGCGGGTGATGGAGGGGTTTTCGCTCTTGCGGGTGATCTTGTCGATCTCGTCCACATAGATGATGCCGGTCTCGGCGCGGGCGATGTCGAAGTCGGCCGCCTGGATCAGCTTGAGCAGGATGTTCTCCACGTCCTCGCCCACATAGCCGGCCTCGGTGAGGGTGGTGGCGTCCGCGATGGCGAAGGGCACGTTGAGCATCCGGGCCAGCGTCTGGGCCAGCAGCGTTTTGCCCACGCCCGACGGGCCCAGCAGCAGCACGTTGCTCTTCTGCAGGTCGACGTCGGTCTCGTCGCCGCTCAGGATGCGCTTATAGTGGTTATACACCGACACCGCCAGCACCTGCTTGGCGTCGTCCTGGCCGATGACATACTGGTCCAGGCGCTCCTTGATCTCCTTGGGGGTGAGGATGGTGATGCCGGCCGAGTTGGCGGCGGGAGCGGGCTTGCGCCTGGGCGCGGCGCCCGGGCGGGCGGGGCGGCCGTCCTCGTTCTCCAAAAGCGACGAGCACAGCTCGATGCACTCGTTGCAGATGTTGACGCCCGGGCCGATGATCATCCGCTCGACCTGGTCCTGGCTCTTGCCGCAGAAATTGCAGATGAGCTCCTTGTCTTTTCCTTTGTTCGTCGTATTTGCCATGTTGCTCCTTACCGTTTGGCCATCACCGCGTCGATCAGGCCATAGTCGGCGGCCTGCTGGGCGGTCATGAAATTGTCGCGTTCGGTGTCCTGGCACACCTTCTCCAGCGGCTGGCCGGTATACTCGGACAGCATCCGGTTCAGGCGCTCCTTGGTGCGCACGATGTGGTCGGCGTGGATCTTGATGTCGGTGGCCTGGCCCTGCAGACCGCCCATCAGAGGCTGATGGATCATGATCTCGCTGTTGGGCAGGGCAAAGCGCTTGCCCTTGGTGCCGCTGGCCAGCAGGAAAGCGCCCATCGAGGCGGCCATGCCGATGCAGATGGTGGAGACGTCGCACTTGATATACTGCATGGTGTCGTGGATGGCCATGCCCGCGCTGATGGAGCCGCCCGGGCTGTTGATATACAGGCTGATGTCCTTCTCGGGGTCCTGGCCTTCCAGATACAGCAGCTGGGCCACCACCAGACTGGCAGTGGTGTCGTTCACCTCGTCCGACAGCATGATGATGCGGTCGTTCAGCAAACGGGAAAAGATATCATACGAGCGCTCGCCGCGCGCGGTTTGTTCGATTACATACGGTACCAGACTCATACGTTTAAGCCTCCTGTCAGAAATTGTTGAAACCGGCGGATGTGTAAATGACCGATACAGAGCCACAGGGCCTGTACCGGTCATTCCATACGCGGTTATGTAGCCGTCCCGCCGCAATGCGGCAGGGCCCCGCCTGTCTGCTCCGGCAGAGAAACTACCGTGCAGCCTTATTCGGCGCTGGCCTCCTGGGTCTTGGTCTCGGTGGTGATGCTGGCGCTGGACTTGATCAGGTCGATGGCCTTGTTCACAGCCAGGTCCTTCTTCACTTCGTCGGCGCTCACCAGGGCCTTCACCTTGTCGGCTTCCATCTTGTAGCTCTCGGCGATGCGGTTGATCTCGGCCTCGAACTCCTCGTCGGACACCACGATGCCCTCGGCGGCGGCAACAGCCTCCAGAGCCAGACGGATCTTCACCTGCTTCTCGGCCTGCTCCTTGAAGCTCTCGCGGAACTGCTCCACGGTCTGGCCCAGGTACTGCAGGTACATCTCCAGCTTCAGGCCCTGCTGCTCCAGGCGGTAGCGGTAGTCGTTCACCATCTCGTCCAGACGGTTCTCGTACATCACCTCGGGGATCTCGCCCTGCATGGAAGCGATCACCTGATCCACCAGGTCGTTCTCCACGGCCACCTCGGCCTGCTTGTCGGCCTGCTCTTCCATGTTCTTGCGGATGCTGGCTTTCAGCTCGTCCAGGGTGTCGTAGTCGCTGACGTCCTTGGCGAACTCGTCGTCCAGCTCGGGCAGCTCTTCCATGGTGACCTCATGCAGCTTGATCTTGAACACGGCGGGCTTGCCGGCCAGCTCTTTGGCATGGTACTCCTCGGGGAAGGTGACGTTCACGTCGAACTCCTCGCCGGCCTCGTGGCCAACCATCTGATCCTCGAAACCGGGGATGAACTGGCCGCTGCCCAGCTTCAGGCTGTAGTTCTCGGCCTTGCCGCCCTCGAAGGCAACGCCGTCCACAAAGCCCTCGAAGTCGAACTTCGCGGTGTCGCCGTTCTCCGCTTTGCCCTCGCGGGTGATGGTGCGGGCGTTGCGGTGACGCATGCGGTCGATCTCGGCATCCACCCGGCTCTCGTCCACAGCCTCCACCAGTTTGGTCGCGGACAGGCCCTTATATTCACCCACGGTGACTTCGGGCTTCACGGTGACGGTGACCTTCAGCACAACGCCGTCTTCCAGAGAGGAGGAGACGACCTCGGCGTCGGGGCGGCTGACCGGCTCCACATTGGCCTCGGCAGCGGCGGCGGCGTAGGCGGCGGGGAACAGATCGTTGATGGCATCCAGGTGGAACACCTCGGCGCCGTACAGCTTCTCGATCAGGTGACGGGGAGCCTTGCCCTTGCGGAAGCCGGGCACGGTGTACTTCTTGGCCTCGCGCTTGGCAACCTTGTCCACAGCGGCCTTAAAATCCTCAGCAGCAACGGAGAACTGCAGCTCTACCGCGCTGTTTTCCAGTTTTTCGCATTTTACCAGACTCATTGCATTTCCTCCAATAAAGAAATTCGCTTTATTATATCACACTGAAAACCAAATTTCCAGTAATATTCCGCATTTCAGGAAATTTTATATGGGCAGAAGCCCAGCGCGTCGGCCGACACCAGACGATACCGGACCCCCTCCTGCTCTCCCTGCACGGCATAGCGGATCATCCCGCCGTGCAGATGCCCGTAAAAACAGCGCTGCACGCCGAATTCCCGCAGCACGGCCAGCACGCCCTCGGCACGCGCGCCCGGATAGACGGGAGGATAGTGCAGGAACACCGCCTTCTCCCCTTCCCCGGCGGCCTGCAGGCTGGCGCGCAGGCGGCCCAGCTCGCGGGCCATCACCTTTTCGTCCTGCGGCTCGCTCTGGTCGAACAGCCAGCCCCGCGTGCCGCAGACCGCCAGCCCTTCCACCGAATAGCTGTCGTTGTGCAGGATGTGCAGGCTGGAAAAGCCCTGCTGTTCCAGATAGCGGTCCATCTTGGCGCGGGTGGTCCACCAGTAGTCGTGGTTGCCCTTCAGCAGGATCTTCTGCCCGGGCAGGCTGTCCAGAAAGGCGAAGTCCGCCCCGCAGTCCTCCAGCTTCATGGCCCAGGACACATCGCCCGGGACGACCACCGTGTCCTCCGGCGCAACGGTGCGCCGCCAGTTCTCCTCCAGCCGGGCAACATATCCTTCCCATCCGGGAAAGACGTCCATCGGCTTGGAGGCCCCCAGCGACAGGTGCAGGTCTGCGATTGCAAAGATTGCCATAGATCCCCTCCGTTTAAAATGCGATGCGCCGGGGCATACTGTGGGTACAGGCACCGGCCTGAATGCTGAAAAAGGAGGCGATCTCATGGACCAGCACACCATTCGCGGCATCCATTGTGATGTGGAAAACTGCGCCTACAACAACGGCCACTGCTGCTGCACCGCCAACCAGGTGGAAGTGACCTGCGGCCCCACGGCGCACCAGACCAAGTGCGGGACCTTCCGCGAGAACTGATCTTCTGCGCACCGGAGAGCCGGGACAGCGCCCGCCGACCAATGCCGGCACGCGCTGCCCCGGCTTTTTTTGCGGTTTAGAGCCTGCCCAGCGCGGCGGCCGGGATGTCGGCCGGGTCGATCACCTGCCCGAAGCGCTCGGCGCGGGATTCCAGTTCGGCCAGGCCGGCGGGAGCGGCGGCGCCGGTGCAGGCGCTGAGCGCGCGGATGGCGTCGAAGTCGCCCTGCGGGACCGGCTGCCCCAGCGCGGCCAGCACGGCGGCCGGGAACTTGAACGGGCTGGCGGTGCTGAGCACCACGCAGGGCGCATGGCCCGGCGTATTGCGCGCCACCCGGAAGGCCACCGCGGTGTGGGTGTCGCACAGGTAGCGGTCGTCCTGCCAGCGGGCGGCGATCTCGGCGGCGGCCTGCCCGTCGTCGGCCCAGCCGGCGGCGAAGTCGGCGCGGATCTTCTCCATGATCCCGGCCGGGACGGCATAGCGGCCCTCTGCGGCCAGCGACGCCATCATGTCCGCCACAAAGGCGCTGTTGCAGCCCGAGGCATGGTAGAGCAGGCGCTCGAGGTTGGAGGACACCAGAATGTCCATCGACGGCGACTGGGTCTTGTAGAAGGCGCGGTTGGCGTCGTAGACGCCGGTGGTCAAAAAGTCTGTGAGGACGTTGTTTTTGTTCGACGCACACAAAAGGCGGCCCACCGGCAGGCCCATCTGCTTGGCGTAGTAGCCGGCCAGGATGTCGCCGAAGTTGCCCGTGGGGACGCAGAAGTCCACCGCGTCGCCCAGCCGCACCGCGCCCTGCTGCACCAGGCGGGCATAGGCGTAGTAGTAGTAGACGATCTGCGGCGCCAGACGGCCCCAGTTGATGGAGTTGGCGCTGGAGAGCGCAACGTTCTCCGCCGCCAGCTGTGCGGCGATGGCGGCGCTGCCGAACACCTTCTTCACGCCGGTCTGGGCGTCGTCGAAGTTGCCGCGCACGGCGTAGACCGCCACGTTTTCGCCCTGCTGGGTGGCCATCTGCAGGCGCTGGATCTCGCTGGTGCCGCCGGTGGGATAGAACACCTCGATCTCGATGCCGGGGATGTCCTTATAGCCCTCCAGCGCGGCCTTGCCGGTATCGCCCGAGGTGGCCACCAGGATGCGGGTGGTCTCGGTGCGGTCCAGCATCCGCTTTGCCTCCACCAGCAGCCGGGGCATCAGCTGCAGGGCGTAGTCCTTGAAGGCGCAGGTGGGGCCGTGCCACAGCTCCAGCGCATACAGGCCGTCGGCCACCGGGGCGACCTGCCCCGCCTTGCCGCCGAACGCCTCGCCGTACACCTGCCGCGCGGCGGCGGACAGGAAGGCGGGGTCGTAGTCGGTGAGAAAGCCGCCCAGCACCCGGGCCGCCAGCGCGCAGTAGTCGAGGTCCAGCACCTCGGACACGTCCAGCTTCGGGAAGGAGGTGGGCACGAACAGGCCGCCCTCCTCCGACAGTCCCTGTACGATCGCCTGCGCGGCCGAGACCCGCAGCGCGTTGTTGCGTGTGCTTGTAAACTCCATCGTCGGTTCCCCCTCTTGTTGAATCCCCACAGTTTTTGCGGGCGTCCGTGCACAAAACACGGCTGTTTCCTATAAGCATACCATATCCGACAGGATTTTGCACCTTGGATTTCTGCCGAAACATGGGCGCGAAACAGCCGGTTTGTAGTGCTTTTTCAACATTCAAAGGCCTGTTCGATGCAGAAAAACCGCGCCTCGCCCCGTTTTTCGGGGTACACCTCCAGCACGTCGAAGCGGATCTGCTGCTGGGGGCCGTCGTAGGCGGCGAGGAAAAGGCCCGCCGCCGCGATGACGCGCCTCTGCTTGCGGCGGTCCACCGCCTCGGCCGGGCGGGAGAGCATCCGGCCGGTGCGCGTCTTGACCTCCACAAAGGCCAGCACATCCCCTTTCGCCGCCACGAGGTCGATCTCCCCCTGGCGGGTGCGGTAGTTGCGCGCGACGATCTGCCAGCCGTGCTTTTTGTACCAGCCGGCGGCCAGCTGCTCGCCCTGCTTGCCGGTGTCCGGCGCGAACGGATTATACATAGCCCCGCTTTTTGAGAAAGCTCTTGCGGTAGAAGTCGGCCGGGCCGTACTGGTCCAGCAGCTCGTAGTGCAGCTTGGTGGGATAGCCCTTGTGCTTTGCCAGCTGGTACTGGGGGTATGCGGCGTCCAGCTGCATCATATAGCGGTCCCGCGTGACCTTTGCCAGGATCGACGCCGCCGCGATGCTGGCGCTGTTGGCGTCTCCCTTCACCACCGCGCGGCAGGGCGTGGCGGTGTCCGGGCAGCGGTTGCCGTCGATGAGCGCCAGGTCCACCGGGCGGCCCAGCCCCGCGATGGCCTCGGCCATGCCGTACATCGTGGCGCGCAGGATGTTCATCTCGTCGATCTGCTGCGGCCCCACCAGCACCACCTTATAAGCCAGCGCCTGTTCGACGATCTGCTCGTAGAGTGCGTCCCGCTTTTTTTCGCTGAGTTTTTTGGAGTCGTTGATGCCCTCGATGGGGGTTTCGGGGTCGAGGATGACCGCCGCCACCGCCACCGGGCCGCACAGCGGGCCTCGCCCGGCCTCGTCCACCCCGCAGATGCAGCCGGATTCGGCGCGCACCGCGGCGTCGTATTCGTAGAGATCAGGCATCTTCCGGCACCTCCCGCGCGGGCTTTTCCAGCGAGATGCGGCCCCATTTGCTGGCGCGGAACTCGTCCACCACCATGATGGCGGCGCGCTCGGTGTTCACCTCGCCGCCCGACACCAGCATCCCCCGCTTGCGGCCGATGGCCTCCAGCAGGTCCCAGGCATCCAGCGCCAGCTGGTCCTCCGTGAGCTTGTACCGCTCGCACAGGCGGTTGGGGTACATGTTGGCGATCTGGGACAAAAGGCCCATCGCCAGCTCCTCGATGTCGAGGATGTCGTCCTTGATGGAGCCGATGAAGGCGAGGTTGGTGGCGGTTTCCAGCGAGTCGAACTTTTTCCACAGCACGCCGGGCATGTCGAGCAACTCGTAGCCCGGCACGCTGATCCACTGCTTGCCGCGGGTGACGCCGGGGCGGTCGGCCGCTTTGGCGCGGGCGGTGCCGGCCCAGCAGTTGATGAAGGTGGACTTGCCCACGTTGGGGATGCCCACCACCATCACCCGGATGGAAGCCCCCTGGATGCCCTTCCGGGCGCGCTTTTCGATCAGCCAGGACAGCTCCTGTTCCAGCTGCTGGCGCACCGCGGCGGCAGCGCCCCGGCTCTTGCTGCTGACGGCGACGCAGCCCGCCCCCTGCCGCTTGAAGTGCGCCATCCACTGGGCGGTGACGGCGGGGTCGGCAAGGTCGGCCTTGTTCAGCACATACAGGCAGGGCTTTTTCTCGGCCAGACGCTGAATCTCCGGGTTCTGGCTGCTGAACGGGATGCGCGCGTCCAGCAGCTGCAGCACCACGTCCACATGTTTGAGGTCGGCCTCGATGAGGCGCAGCGTCTTGGCCATATGCCCCGGGAACCACTGGATGCTGCGGCGGTTGATGAAATCTTCGCTCATGGAATGCCCTCCCTGTTTTTGACAAAAAGAAGCGGGGGAACAACCGGCCGGCTGCTCCCCCTTTCGCGTTTCGATTATCGGATCTGCTCCTTGACCTTGGCGGCCTTACCGGTGCGGCTGCGCAGGTAGAACAGCTTGGCACGGCGGACCTTACCCTTGCGAACGACCTCGACCTTCTCAACGAAGGGGGAGTTCACGGGGAACACGCGCTCCACGCCCACACCGTAGGAGGTGCGGCGAACGGTGAAGGTCTCGGCCACACCGCCGTGCTTGCGGGCGATCACAGTGCCCTCGAAGGCCTGGATGCGCTCACGGTCGCCTTCCTTGATGCGAACGGACACGCGCACGGTGTCACCGATGTTGAACTCGGGACGGTTCTCTTTGACCATACCCTGGGTGATAATCTTCATAGCGTCCATTTGTTTTTCCTCCATTTTTTAGTGACGTTCATACCCGAAGCCAGGAGCACCGGCAGAGGACCGCCCGTTTAATGACTTGACATTAACCCCACTGGTGGTGCCAGCGGACACTAACGCCCCAATATCATACCAGAGCCGAAGGGGGAATGCAAGGGGTCAGCCCAAAAATTTTGCGCCGTTTTCCAGATAGATGGCGCTGCGCAGCACATGCGCCGCCGACGCGGGCAGGCCGTGGTGCTGCTCCAGCCAGCCCAGGATCAGCGAGGGGTTGAGGTTCAGCCCCGTGCTGCCGGCCGGCAGGGTGAGCACAAAGCAGGTCTCGCCGTCCCGCAGCCAGCTCTCGATGGCAGGGACGGTGTCTTTCAGGTTCAGCGTTTTCACGCCGCGCTTGGTCTTTTTTTCCACCGCGGCTTCGGCGGCGGCGTTGTAGGCGGCAAGGGCGGCCGTCCAGTCGCCCGGCACCCGGATCTGGTAGCGCGCCGAGGCGATCCTGGTGGCGTCGGTGTCGGCGGGATAGATCTTCACCACGTCGATGCCGCGGGGAAGCGCCTCGGTGAGCGCCTTTGCCATCGCCTCGAAATCCAGCTGTGCGGGGTCGGACTCGGTCTTGAAATCCACGCTCTCCACCTCGCTCTCCTGCCCCAGCGACAGCGGCAGCGCGAAGGTCATATAGATGTGGGGGTTGAAGCCCAGCGAATACCACACCGGCAGCCCGGCGCGGCGCATGGCGCGGCCCATCACGCGCTGGAGGTCGAGGTGGGAAATATACGAGGCCTCACCGGTCTTCGTGAACCATACTCTGATCGTAGTCAAAACAGGCACCTCCCAGCAGTTTGTTGGCTCCGCAGCCGGAGCATTTGCGGTTGCAGGGCGGGGTCGTCTGCGCCTGCATGGCTTTTTCGTATTCGGACACCAGATACCGCTTGTCCACACCATAGTACAGATGATCCCACGGGGTGATCTCGTCGGTGGGGATGGCGCGGTTGGCATAGAAGGCCATGTCCACGCCCAGGTCGCGGAAGACCTCCAACCAGGTGTCGTAGTGGAATTGGTCGTCCCAGCCGTCGAAGTAGCAGCCGCGGCGGTAGGCCTCCTCCAGCACACGGCCCAGACGGCGGTCGCCTTTGGCAAACACCGCTTCCAGAAAGCTGGTCTTGCTGTCGTGGTAGCGCACCGTGATCTTGCGGCTCTTCACGCTGTGGATGAGGTGCTTCTGCTTTTCCTCCAGCATCTCCTTGGTGTCCTGCGGCCAGAACTGGAACGGGGTGTGGGGCTTGGGCACAAAGCAGGCCACGCTGATGGTCACCTGGGCGCCCTTGCCCTTGGGACGGTCGGGGTTCTTATAATACAGGTCCACGATCTTCTGGGCGGTCTCGGCGATGCCCTCGATATCCTCCAGCGTCTCGGTGGGCAGGCCCATCATGAAGTAGAGCTTCACCGAGGTATAGCCGGCGTCGAAGGCGATGCGGCAGCTCTTCTCGATCTCGTCCCAGGTGACGTTCTTGTTGATGACGTCGCGCAGGCGCTGGGTGCCGGCCTCCGGCGCGAAGGTGAGGCCGCTCTTGCGCACCTTGGTGGTCTTGGCGATCAGCGATTCGCTGAAGTTGTCGATGCGCAGGCTGGGCAGCGAGATGTTCACATGCTCGCCGGGGGTCCATTCGAGCAGCTCGTCCAGCAGCGGCTCCAGCTGGCTGTGATCGGAAGTGGACAGGCTGGTGAGGCTCACCTCGTCGTAGCCGGTGTTGCCGCACAGGTCGCGGGCGGCCTGGTTCAGCTTGTCGGCGCTGCGCTGGCGCATGGGGCGGTAGAGGAAGCCCGCCTGGCAGAACCGGCAGCCGCGCACACAGCCGCGCAGCACCTCGATCTGGGCGCGGTCGTGCACCGCTCCGATCATCGGCACCACGAAATGGGTGGGCAGCGGCTGGCTGTCCATGTCGCGGATGATCGCCTTCTTCACCACCGCCGGCACGCCGTCCAGCGGCTGGACGGCCCGGATGGTGCCGTCTTCGTTATACTGCACGTCGTACAGGCTGGGGACATAACAGCCGGGAATATCGGCCATCGCCCGCAGCAGACGCTTTTTCTCCCATTTTTCCGCTTTGGCTTTGCAGACCAGCTCGCAGACGGCGGGCAGCTGTTCCTCGCCCTCGCCCAGCATCATCATGTCGATGAAGTCTGCCAGCGGCTCGGCGTTGCACACGCAAGGCCCGCCCGCCACCACCAGCGGCCATTCCTCGCCGCGGTCGGCCGCGCGCAGCGGGATGCCCGCCAGGTCCAGCATGGCCAGGATGTTGGTGTAGGAAAGCTCGTACTGCAATGTGAAGCCCACCACGTCAAAGGCGGTGAGAGGGTCTTTGCTCTCCAGGCAGTACAGCGGGATGGAGCGCTTTTCCATCTCGGCCTTCATGTCCACCCACGGCATGAAGGCGCGCTCGCACCACCAGCGGGGATTCTGGTTCAGCAGCTCGTACAAAATCTTCATGCCCAGGAAGGACATGCCCACCTCGTAGGTATCGGGGAAGCAGAAGGCAAAGCGCAGGTCCAGCTCGGCCTTGTCCTTATACACACAGCCCGGTTCGCCGCCGGTGTAGCGGCCCGGTTTCTGCACGGCGGCCAGCGCCGCCTTCAATTTTTCGTCAAACATCAGTTCCTCCCGACAGGTCAAAAATCAGGGGCATTTCGCGCTGAAATGCCCCCGGCTTACAGGATATAGGTCTATTTTACACGATTTTGGCCCGGAATGCAACCGGCTTATCCCACGCGCGAAGCCGCCACCTGCAGCATATTGTGCACCAGTGCAAAGGACAGGATCACATTATATACACACATGGCGATGGTGTACACCCGCTTGGCGCGCTTGTTGGACAGCCGCAGCGACAGCACCACGATCAGCAAACAGCTCACCGCCAGCGCGGCCACGTCGCAGAAGGCCACCATCCGCTGGAACGGGATCTGGGGCAGCCAGCGGTCGGTGAGGCGCAGCGCGGCATACCCCAGGGTGTGCACCAGCGGCACCACCGCCAGCGGCAGGATGCCCAGCGCGTAGTTGCTGTGCCCTGCGCGCAGAAAAACCACCGCCAAAAGCAGCAGCACCGACAAAATGGAAACGCTCTCCACCAGCATGGCAAGTCACCTCATTGGAAATTGATACCCTATGATTGTACACGATTTGCCCGCGTTTGTCCACCGTATCCCGCCGCAAAGAGCGGCGGATATGGACGATTGCGGCAAACTGCGGTATAATAAGGTTGGAACAAAACACCTGCCGGAGGCAGCCGCGTCCGGCCGATTGGAGGATACAGAGAAATGTCCAGCCTGAGCACCGAGCAGAACGAGCTTCTGCACGATTTTTTTGCCGACGACGCCAGCCAGTTCCTGGACCGCATGGCGCAGTTCAACGAATTGATGATGAAATACAACTCCGCCATCCGTGAGGTGCAGACCAAGCTGCAGATCCTGAACGACGAGCTTTCGCTGCGCGGACGGGCAAACCCCATCGACTCGATCCGCACCCGCGTGAAAAAACCGCTGAGCATCGCGGAAAAGCTGCGCCGCCGCGGCAAGGAGGTGTCTGTGGAGGCCATCTTTGAAAACCTGAACGACGTGGCGGGGATCCGGGTGATCTGCCCCTTTATCGACGACATCTATGCCGTGGCCGACATGCTGGCCCGGCAGGACGACATCACCGTTCTGGCCGTGAAGGACTATATCAAAAACCCCAAGCCCAACGGGTACCGCAGCTACCACATGATCGTGGAGGTGCCGGTATTCTTCTCGAACTACAAGCAGCCGATGCGGGTGGAGGTGCAGATCCGCACGGTGGCGATGGATTTCTGGGCCAGCCTGGAACACCAGATGCGCTACAAGAACAACTCGGAGGCCTCCCGCAGCATCTGCGACGACCTGAAAAAGTGCGCCGACACCATCGCGCGCACCGACGAGGAGATGCAGCGTCTGCGCCACCAGATCGACCAGCACACCCGCAGCCAGGAGGACCTGGCCGCCGCGGTTCAGGCGTCGGAGTCGTCTGCGGGCAAGCGCTGATCGTCGAGGTCCACCACCCAGACGTCCGGACGGGACAGCAGCGCCTGCTGCAGCGGCAGGTCCTGCTTGCGCAGCACCGCGATCACCCGCCGGGCGTCGAACAGCCTGTACAGCGCCGCGCAGTATTCCGGGCACTGCTGCTCCAGAAAGCCCACCTCGTCCACGGCCGCCCATTCGCCCGGAAACACAGCGGCCGCGCGCAGCGCCTGCACGCCCAGCGTCTCAAACGCCTCGGGACAGGGGTGCATCTTTCCCTGCCGCCAGCGTCCCGCCGCCGCGCGCCGGCCGGTGGCGCGGTCCTGCAGCCAGACGGTGCAGGCTGTGCCGTCGGCCGCCCGCTCGGCCCAGCTGCAAACGCCGGGCAGGGCCTGTCCTGCGCAGAGATGCTCCAGCAGGGTGGTTTTTCCAGCGCCCCTGCTGCCGGTGATGAGCAGCGAGCGCTTGGCGGATATTTGGAATTCTTCCCGGACCAGCCGGGCAAGCCGGTCCGGGCTTTTTCGTGCCGGGGTCAAAACTCGATCCCCCGCCGCGCCGGGACGCCCTTCTTATAAGGATGCTTATGGCAGCGCATCTCGGTGGAATAGTCGGCCGCTTCGTGCATCCAGTCGGCGGGGTCGCGGCCGGTCAGCACCACCTCCAGCCCCTCCGGCTTCTCCTCCACCAGACGGCGCAGCAGGTCGCGGTCGAGCATCTCCTTCTGCCAGGCGGAGAGCGCTTCGTCCAGCACCAGCAGACCGTCCGGGTGCTCCTGCACCCAGGCGGCCGCCCGGTGCAGATGCCCGGTTTGCAGCGCGCGCACCTCCGCCTTTTCCTCCTCGGTCATCTGAAAGACGAATTTGGTGCCGCTCTTTCCGCTGAGCACCTGTGCGCCCAGCGTGCGCAGCGGTTCCAGCTCGCTGCTGGCTCCGTCTTTCAGGAACTGCACCACCAGCACCGGCAT
>NHCFR00700__coassemble_1210_pt1 | contig 23409 bp, 22 predicted proteins | sample NHCFR00700__metabat2_high_PE_054 | metagenome-assembled genome bin NHCFR00700
AGGCGAACGAGTTCAAATCTTCTATCTGGGTTGAAAAAGAAGAGCGCCGTGTGAATGCCAAGAGCCTGCTGGGCGTGCTGAGCCTGGGTATCGTTGGCGGCACCACCATCCGCATCATTGCCGACGGTGCCGACGAGCAGGCCGCTGTGGAAGGCCTGATCAAGCTGGTCAATTCCGGCTTCACCGAGTAAACACTGCTGTGTTGGCCGCCCGGTTTTCGGGCGGCTTTTCTTTTTGCCACAACCTCTCCGAAAGGACGGTCCCGCATGACCAAGCAAGAGCTGTATCAAAAAGCCTGTGCACTGCCGCTGCTGCCGGGCGTGTATATCATCCGCGACAGGGAAGGCACGATCATTTACATCGGAAAGGCCAAGCGCCTGCGCACCCGTGTGTCGCAGTATTTCCGCGAGGGCGTCCCCCACGACGCGAAGGTCACCCAGATGATCCGCCACGCCTTTGAGTTCGACGTGATCGTCACCACCAGCGAGTTCGAGGCGCTGGTGCTGGAGGCCAGCCAGATCAAGGCGCACAATCCCAAATACAACATCCTGCTGAAGGACGACAAGGGATACAGCTATGTCCGCGTCAGTCCGGCGCCCTGGCGGCGGATCACCGCGGTGCTGCAGAAGGAGGAGGACGGCGCCGACTACATCGGGCCCTTCACCTCCAGCTTTGCGGTGCGCGAGATGGTGGAGACCGCCTGCACCGCCTTCCGCCTGCCCACCTGCGGGCGGCAGTTCCCCCGCGATATCAAGAAGGGCCGCCCCTGCCTGAACCTCCACATCGGCCGCTGTATGGGGGTGTGTACCGGCCGCATACAGCTGGAGGACTACGAGGAGAGCGTCACCGAAGCGCTGCGGCTCATCCGCTATGGGAAGGGCGACATCATCAAGACGCTGGAGACACGGATGGAACAGGCGGCCGAGCGGCTGGATTTTGAAAAGGCCGCCCTGCTGCGCGACCAGATCGCCGCCATCCGCCGCATCGCACCGGGCCAGCGGGTGGTCACCGACGACGACAAGGAACAGGACGTCATTGCCTTTGCCGGGGCAGCCGGGGCGGTGTGCGCCGCCATTCTGCGGTTCCGGCAGGGGAAGCTGCAGGATAAAAAGGAGTTCGTCTTTAAAGACAGCACCGACATCGACACCCTGCGGGAGGAATTTTTGCCCCGGTACTATCTGTCGGGCGGGGAGACGCCGCCGCGGGTGGTGGCGGTGGATGCCCCTCTGCCCGACCAGGAGCTGCTGGCCCAGGCCCTTTCGCAGGAGCGGGGCGGCAAGGTGCGCATCTACACGCCCGAGCGCGGCGACAACGCGCGGCTGGTGCAGATGGCGTATGTGAATGCGGTGGAGCGTCTGGCACGGGAAGCCGGGCGCGCGGGCATCGACCGGGCCGGCCGCCTGCTGGACGAAACAGCGCATCTCCTGGGCCTTTCCCAGCCGCCGCACATCATCGAGAGTTACGACATCTCCAACTGGGGCGACGGCACCAGCGTGGCCGGCATGATCGTGTATGAGGACGGCAAGCCGAAGAGGAGCGGCTACCGCACCTTCCGCATCCGCAGCGTGCTGGGCACCGACGACTACGCCAGCATGGCCGAGACCCTTTCCCGCCGCGCCGCCGAGTACGCCGCCGGGGCGTCCGGCCAGTTCGGCCAGAAACCCGACCTCATCCTGCTGGACGGCGGACGGGGACAGGTCAGCGCGGTGCGCGGTGCGCTGGCGGGCACGCCGCTGGCCGATGTGCCGCTGTTCGGCATGGTGAAGGACGACCACCACCGCACCCGCGCCATCGTCACCGCCGACGGACAGGAGATCGCCCTGTCGATGCACAGGGGCGTTTTCACCTTCATCACCGGCATTCAGGATGAGGTGCACCGGTTTTCCATCCAGTACCAGCGCCGGAACCAGAAAAAGAAAGCCTATTCCTCCACCCTCACCGCCATTCCCGGCGTGGGGCCTGCCACCGCGAAGGCGCTGCTGGCGGCGTTCGGTTCGGTGGGGGCGGTGCGCACGGCCACGCTCGAGCAGCTCGCCGCCGCAAAAGGGGTGAACAGCCGGGCGGCGCGCGCCGTCTGGGAAGCCTTTCACGGCGGGGAATAAACCGGGGCGGCTGGGAATATTTGTGCAGGGTGCTATAAAAACAGCGAGAAAACCATGCATATACAACAAAAACCGAAGCGCACTTTCCCGCTAAAGGTGTGGTTTCGGGTCGAAAAGCCTTGACAAAGCACGGCAAAGCACACATAATAAAGCAATAGCCCGCCCACGCACCGCAATGTAAGGAGGAGATACCCATGCGCGTGATCGCAGGACAGGCACGCGGCACCAAGCTGACCGCCCTGCCTGGCGAAGAGATAACCCGCCCCACCATCGACCGAGTCAAAGAGGCCATGTTCAGTGCCGTCCAGTTCCAGATCCCCGGCGCGCGCGTGCTGGATCTGTTTGCAGGCAGCGGCCAGCTGGGCATCGAGGCCCTTTCCCGCGGGGCACAGCGCTGTATCTTCTGCGACCAGAATCCCCAGGCCGTGGAGGTCATCAAGTCCAACTGCAAGGCCGCCGGCGTGTTCCGTCAGAGCCTGGTGGTGCAGATGGAGGCGCGCGCGCTGCTGGCCGGGACGAAGGAGCGGTTCGACCTCGCCCTGCTCGACCCGCCCTATCGCCGCGGAACCCTGGCCGACATCCTGCCCCTGGTGGCGGAGGTGATGGCGCCGAACGGCACCGTGCTGTGCGAGAGCGAACCCCAGGCGGTTTTGCCCGAGCAGGCCGGGACGCTGGTGCTGAAAAAACAGTACCGCTACGGGACCGTGCTGGTCTCGCGGTATCAGAACGAGAGCGGGGAGGAGAGCGAATGAGGATCGCAGTGTGTCCCGGCAGCTTCGACCCGGTGACGATGGGCCATCTGGACATCATCCGCCGTGCGTCCAGCCTGTTCGACAAGGTGATCGTGGCGGTCACCGTCAACCCGAACAAGACCCCCACATTTCCCGCCGAACAGCGGGTGGAGTTCGTGCAGCGCAGCGTGCGCGACCTGCCCAATGTGGAGGCCTGCTGCTGCGAGGGCCTGATCGCGGAGTTTGCCCGGGAAAAGGGCGCCAGCGTGCTGGTAAAGGGCCTGCGCGCGGTGACCGATTTTGAATACGAATTTCAGATGGCGCTGATCAACAAAAAGCTCAACCCCGAGTTGGAGACCATGTTCATGACCACCAACAGCGCCTATATGTATCTGTCCTCGTCGGCGGTGCGCCAGGTGGCGGGCTTCGGCGGGGATGTGGCGGACTTTGTTCCGGCCGAGATCCTGCCGGATGTGATGGAGCGCTTTGCGCATGAAAGGAGCGATGTTGTATGAATATCAATCAGCTGCTGGATGTGATCGACGAGGCTTTGGAGGACGGCCGTCCCATGCCCTTCACCGACAACCGCCGCCTGGTGGATGTGGATGTGGTGCAGGATGCGCTGGACAGCATCCGCCAGAATCTGCCGGAGGAGATCCGCCAGGCCAAAGAGATCGTGAACGACCGCAACAACATTCTGGGGCAGGCGCGGCGTGAGGCCGAGGCGATCGTGCGCGAGGCCAGAGAGCGCGCCGCCGCGCTCACCAGCGAGCAGCAGATCACCAAAGCCGCCCAGGCGAAGGCGGTGGAGATCCTGTCCAACGCCCAGAACGAGGCGCGCCAGATGCGCAGCGGCGTCATCGAATACTGCGACAACAAGCTGAAGGCGCTGGAGGAGAACATTGCCCACACCACCGCCGATGTCAAAACCCTGCGCGCAAATCTGCGCCAGAAAAATTCCTGAACGCAAACCGACAAAAAACTGGCTTTTTGCCAGTTTTTTTCTTTTGATAGAATAAAACCGCCCTCAAAGTATTGCAAACCACCGCCGCATCTGTTATATTACAATAGACGAAAAATATGGAAAGGATGAAGCTTTCATGCAGGAAGCGGCACTGCTGGAGCAACTGTGTACGATTATAGAGGACGAAGAAAAGGCGCTGCAGGTGATGAAGCTGGTCTGTGAACGCGAGCGCCAGATTGTGCGGAATTTCACCACGCCGCCCCGGCGCGGCCGTCCGCGCAAACCGCTCCCGCCGGAGTTTGAGGAGGTCTACAAAGCCTATCGCGCCCATCGGATCACGCGCCTGCAGGCGCAGGAACGGCTGGGCATCAGTGCCGATCAGTTCTACCGCATGATCCGCAAATATGAACAGAAATAACCGGGCTCCTTGCAGGCAGCAGGTCTTTTGCCGTGGCTCTGCCAGAATTTGGCGGGGCCGATTTTTTTACCCTCTTTTCGATTCGGATGCAATCTTCGACAAATTTCACGATGTATCTCTCTTGAAATTATGAAAACATCGGGTATAATAATGATATAACGGATGGTAGAAGTGGGTAAAAGTGGGTAAAGCCGCTTTTGCAGGGAGGGGATGGCTGTATGCTCATCGGCGAGTTCAACTATGCCATCGACCCCAAAGGCCGTCTGAATTTCCCCGCCAAGTTCCGCGACGAGATGGGCGACAGCTTTGTCGTCACCCGCTGGCTGGACGGATGCCTGGTGGCCTTTCCCAAAAACGCCTGGGACAAGGTGTTCACCACCCTCTCCCAGTCGGGCCTGGCCGACGCCTACAAGCTGCGCCGGATGCTGCTGGCCAGCGCGGCCGAGGTCACGCCGGACAAGCAGGGGCGCATCCTGATCCCGCCCTCGCTGCGGCGGCATGCCGGCCTGGAAAAGGATGTCACCATCGTGGGGACCGACCCCTATGTGGAGATCTGGGATACAGACCGCTGGAACCAGACTCTGGAAGCCGATATGGACAGCGCCGCCGTGGCGGCCGCCATGCAGGCGATGAAACTGTAAAAAGGCCCCGCCCTCTGCGGGAGAAAGGAACAGCCCCATGGACTTCAGTCATATCCCGGTGCTGCTGCAAGAATGTCTGGACGGGCTGGCCATTCGGCCGGACGGCCTGTATCTGGACGGCACTGCCGGCGGCGCCGGTCATTCGGGCGAGATCGCCCGCCGCCTCACCACCGGCCATCTGTATTCGCTGGACCAGGACCCCGACGCCATTGCGGTGGCCACCCAGCGTCTGGCCGGCCTTCCGGCCACCGTGCTGCAAAGCAACTTCCGCAACGCCCGCGCGGCGCTGGCCGGTGTGGGGATCACCGGCGGGCTGAACGGCGCGCTGCTGGATCTGGGCGTTTCCTCCCACCAGCTGGACGATGCCGAGCGCGGTTTCAGCTACCGTGCCGACGCGCCGCTGGATATGCGCATGAGCCAGAGCGGCCCCACCGCAGCCGACTTTGTGAACACAAAGAGCCGCGAGGAGATCGCAAAAACGCTGCGTGAGTTCGGCGAGGAGCCGTATGCGTGGCAGATCGCCGGCCGCATTGTGGCGCGCCGCGAGGAGCAGCCCTTCACGACCACATTGCAGCTGGCCGACGCGGTGGCTTCGGCTCTGCCGCCGGCCGTGCGCCGCAAGGACAAAAATCCTTCGCGCCGCACCTTCCAGGCCATCCGCATCGCGGTCAACGGCGAGCTGGACGCGCTCAGCGAGGGCCTGGACGAGATCTTCGATCTGCTTGCCCCGGGCGGGCGCTTCTGCATCATCACCTTCCATTCGCTGGAAGACCGCGTGGTGAAGCAGCGGTTCCGCCAGTGGGCCACCGCCTGCACCTGTCCGCCGGAACTGCCGGTGTGCGTGTGCGGCGGCAAAGCCAAAGCGAAACTCATCACACGCAAACCCATCGAGGCCACCGGCGACGAACTTGCCAGCAATCGCCGCAGCCGTTCTGCAAAATTGCGTGTGATCGAAAAATTATAACGGACAAAGCCAAACAGGAAAGGGGAGATCCGTCATGGGGGCGGCGGTATACAATTTCGACTATTTCACAGACAACGGCCCCGTGACCCCGCGGGTCAGCAAGAGCCCGCGCGTCAAGAAGTACCGGGAAGGGGTCCGGTGGGCCAGCAGTGTGGCCGTGGCGGCGCTGACACTGGCGATGGTGTGCAGCCTGATCTACGGCAAGGCACAGGTGAACGAACTGAACAGCGAGCTGCAAAAAACCAGCGCTTCACTGAAAGCGGCGCAGGACAACTACAACTATCTCTCCAGCCAGCTGGATCAGCGCAGCGGCCTGCAGGATCTGCAGCAGTGGGCGTCGCAGCGCGGGATGGTGAAGCTGAACAAAAACCAGATCACCTATCTGCGCCTGGAAACGCAAAGCCGCATCGAACTGCCCAAATCCGGCGCAGAGAAGCTGCTGGACGATATGAACACGGGCATGCTCAGCCTGTTTGATCTGCTGGCGCCGTGACCGACGCCGGATTTCATCATGCACAAGCGGGGGCCGTCTGGGTTTCGGCGCAAGGCCGTGCCCGTGGCGGCCCCGATTTTCTGCTTTTTGTCGCTTACATAAGGAGAGAAGTATGAAAAAAGCCTCATCCAAACCGCCCAAACGCCACAGAAAAGCGGAGCGGCTGCGCCCGTACAGCCTGCGCCGGCGCATCCTGATCCTCCCGGCGCTGATCGTGGGCGTCGGCTTCGGCATGCTCACGCTGAAGCTGTACAACCTGCAGATCGTGCAGGGCGAAGAGCTCAAAACCAGCGCCAACGCCCAGCGTGTGCGGGACACCGTGCTGGAGCCGATGCGCGGCAGCATCCTGGATGCGAGCGGCAACGTGCTGGCCAAGAGCTCCACATTGTGGCAGGTCTGCGCCGGGCCGGACATCCTCAAAAACCGCGACGACAACCCGGAGGAAAAACAGCTGGCCCGGGATCTGGCCCGGGAGCTTTCCCCGCTGCTGAAGGTCAGCGAGGAGGAGCTGTTTGAAAAGCTGGGCGATTACGAAAGCAAATATAAGGTGCTGGCCAAATCGGTGGACCACACCACCCAGGTGAAGATCGAGGAGATCTGCGAAAAATACGGCGCCGGCAACGGCGTGTACTGCGAAAGCTACTCGGTGCGCGAATATCCCTATGGAGACTTTGCCTCCAGCGTGCTGGGATTTGTGAACAGCGAAGGCCACGGGACCATCACCGGGCTGGAGGTGTCCTACGACGAGTATCTGGCCGGCCGCGAGGGAAGGCAGATCTCGGCGCGCACGCCCGGCAACACCACCCTCGCCACCGACAGCGTGATGCTGTACCCGGCGGAGGACGGCGGCAATGTCATCACCACCCTGGATGCCTCTATCCAGGAGGTGGTGGAGCGCAACCTCGAGGCCGCGGTGCGGGAGCACAACCCCAAAGACCGCGCCACCGCCATCGTGATGGATGTAAAGACCGGAGCGGTTCTGGCGATGGCCACAAAGCCGGACTTCGACCCCAACCAGCCGGCCGCCATCCTGGACACCGAGCAGTACAACGAGATCATGGCCATCGAGGACGAGGAGCAGCGCACCAAGGCGCTGGGCGACGCCCGCAGCATCCTGTGGCGCAACAAGGCGATCAGCGAGCTGTACGATCCCGGTAGCGTGTTCAAGACGGTCACCGTTTCGTCGGCGCTGGACAGCGGCGCCATCACCTCCGCCAGCACCTTTGTCTGCAACGGCGGGCACAATGTGTTGGGCCAGCACTACGATTGTTTCCAGTTCGCGGCGCACGGCACCGAGACCGCCTCCGACATTCTGAAAAACAGCTGCAACGTGGGCACCATCCAGATCGCACAGCAGATGGGCATCCACAATTTCTTCCAGTACTTCAACGGGTTTGGTCTCACCGGCCGCACCGGGATCGACCTGCCGGGCGAGATGCAGAGCATCTTCCACGCCGAGGAGGACATGACCCTGGTGGACCTGGCCAGTGAGAGCTTCGGCCAGGCGGTGGGCGTCACGCCCATCCAGATGATCACGGCGGTGTCCGCGGTGGTCAACGGCGGCGACCTTGTCACGCCGCACATCGTGGACCGCGTGGAGGACCAGAGCGGCAACATCATCTGGGAAAACGACGCCTCTTCCCGCCGCCAGGTCATCAGCGAGGAGGTCTCCGCCCAGATGCGCGACTACATCGAGCGCGTGGTGGCCGGCGATGCCGCCGACAACTATTATTCCTCCGCCCGCTATGCGAACGTGTACGGCTACCGCATCGGCGGCAAACCCGGCACCAGCGACAATCTGGACGGCAGCGAGGGCTTTGTCTCCAGCTTTATCGGCGTGGCCCCCATCGACGACCCGCAGATCGCGGTGCTGGTGGTGATCGACGACCCCCAGAGCTGGACCGACCTAACCACCTACATCTCCATCCCGGTGGCGGGCAACATCCTGTATGAGATCATGCCGATGCTGGGCATCCAGCCCGAGTACACCGAGGAGGAACAGAACGCACAGGTCACCGTGCCGTATCTGCCCGCTTCGCCCAGCTACCAGCATCTCAGCGTGGCGCGCGCCGAGCTGGCCCGCATCGGCCTGGACTACCAGGTGATCGGCAGCGGCGATATGGTGCTGAACCAGTATCCGTCGGGCGGCAAGGTGACGGTGGGCAGCTGTGTCTATCTCTACACCGACACCTCCGAATTGCAGACCACGACGGTGCCGGACGTGTCCGGTATGGGACGGGAACAGGCGAAGCAGGTGCTGCAAAGCGCCGGCCTGAACGCCGCGTTTGAAGGAGAAGGCAGCAGCTGCACCGCGCAGAGCCATGCAAACGGCCAGGAGGTTCCCAAGGGAACGGTGGTCACCATCACGTTGGGATAAGCGGGTATGCAGCGCTGCGGCGGCACATACAATGAGGAAGGACCCAAACAGGAGGAAATGATATGAAAACGATTTCTGCCCGCGTTTTGCTGGCGGGTCTGAAGGACGATTGCGAGGATATCCCCGTTTCGGCAGTGGTCACCGACAGCCGCCGCATCCAGCCGGGCTGCGTGTTCGTCTGCTTTCCGGGCGCCCGGGTGGACGGCCACGATTTCGCGGCGCAGGCCATCCGGGGCGGCGCTGCCTATATTGTGGGGCAGCATCCGGTGGAGGGCGTCCCGGACAGCCGCCTGGTGCGGGTGGATTCCAGCCTGCACGCGATGGTCACGATGGGCCGCAACTACCGGGCGCTGTTCCATCCCACGGTGGTGGGCGTCACCGGCAGCGTGGGAAAAACCACGACAAAAGAATTCTGCTACGCGGTATTTTCGGCGTTCGGTGAAACGCTGAAAACCGAGGGCAACCAGAACAACGAGATCGGCTGCCCCAACACGCTCTTCCGTCTGGAGGATTCCACCCGCTTCGCGGTGGTGGAGATGGGCATGAGCGCACGGGGCGAGATCAGCCGTCTCACCGGCGCCGCCCGCCCGGATGTGGGCATCATCACCTGCATCGGCGTGTCCCATATGGAGACGCTGGGCAGCCGGGAGAACATCCGCGCGGCCAAGCTGGAGCTGTGCGAGGGAATGCCCGAAAACGCGCCGCTGGTGCTGAACGCGGACGATCCCTGGCTGGCTTCGGCCGCGCTGCCGGCCCATGTGCGCCCGGTCTGGGTGGGCATCGACAGCCCCGCCGCAGCCATCCGGGCGGAGAACATCCGCCCGCAGGCCGACAGCATCTCCTTCACCATCCGCGACGAGGCCAACGGCTGCTTTGAAACCACCATCCCCGCCATCGGACGGCACAACATCTACAACGCGCTGTCGGCCTACGCCGCGGGCGTATCGGCCGGCCTGGACCCTGCCGGCGCGGCTGCCGCGCTGCAGAACTACCGCACCACCGGGATGCGCCAGCATGTGGTGAAACGGCGCGGGGTCACCGTGATGGAGGACTGCTACAACGCCAGCCCCGACAGCATGCGCGCGGCATTCTCCACCCTGGCGCAGCTTCCCGCACGGCGCCGCTGTGCGCTGGTGGGCGATATGCTGGAACTGGGCGCCGTCAGCGAGCAGGCACATGCCGAGGTGGGCCGCTTGGCCGCCGAGACCGGCGTGGAGGTGCTGGTCTGCTACGGGCCGCAGAGCCGTCTGTCGGCCGAAGAGGCGCGCCGCGCCGGTGTGGCGCAGGTGGTGTGGTGCCAGACTCCCGCCGAGGCGGTGGGCGCGCTGCACCGCCTGGTGCAAAGCGGCGACGCGCTGCTGGCAAAGGCCAGCCGCGGCATGAAGCTGGAGGATATTTTAGCCGATTTTTATCGACTGGGCGAGTAATTTTACAAAAAGGAGCTGACCGCTGTGACCCCACGTTTTGCCCTGGCCGCTTCGGCCTTCATCGCTCTTGTGCTCACGGCGGCATCCGGCTTTGCGCTGGTGCCGCTGCTGCGCAGGCTGCACTACGGCCAGCCCATCCGCACCGATGGCCCTGCCTGGCATGCCAAAAAGCAGGGCACTCCCACGATGGGCGGCATCATGTTCATGCTGGGCGTGCTGGTGGCGGTGGGCGCGGCGTTCGCCCTGCTGGCCGCACAACTGCCCGAGATCCTCGGCCCCGACTGGCAGCTGGCCAACCGGCGGGCGATGATCGCGCTGGGCTTTGCGTTTGTGAACGGTATGATCGGCTTTGCCGACGATTTTCTCAAGGTCACCCGGCAGCGCAACCGGGGGCTTTCGGCAAAGGCGAAGCTGCTTTTGCAGGTGCTGGCAGCCACCGGGTTTCTCGTGCTGCTGCAGCGCTGCGACACCCTCACCACCTGGATGCAGCTGCCCTGGGTGGGCGTGGTGGAGCTGGGCTGGCTGTTCTATCCGCTGGCCTACCTGCTGATCGCGGGCATGGTGAATGCCGTCAACCTCACCGACGGCCTGGACGGCCTGGCGTCCAGCGTCACCTTTGTGGTGATGCTGGGAATGATGGCGATCTGCTCGCTGCTGACCTGGTACAGCCTGGGCCTGCTGGCCGCGGCGGTGGCAGGAGGATGCGCCGGGTTCCTGCTGTGGAATTTCCACCCCGCCCGCGTGTTCATGGGCGATACCGGCAGCATGTTCCTGGGCGGCGCGGTCACGGCGCTGGCCTTCTGCATGAACCGGCCGGAGCTGCTGCTGATGGTGGGGATCGTTTATATTTTGGAAGCGGCCAGCGTGGTGATCCAGGTGGTCTTTTTCAAGCTCACCCACGGGCGCAGGCTCTTCAAAATGACGCCGCTGCACCATCACTTCGAGCTGTGCGGCTGGGGCGAGGTGCCGATCGTGGCGCTGTTCACGGTGGTGGCCGCACTGGGCACCGGGCTGGGCGTGTGGTATATGCTCGGATGAGAAAAGAGGAAGGTTAGGATGAAAAAACAAACGGCTCATCCTCCCCAAAAGAGGCGGGAGGGCGATTCGCTCTGGCTGTTCAAGGTGCGGGGCGCCGGTCCGGTGGACCGGGTGCTGGTGGCGCTGATTCTGGTGATCCAGCTGTTTGGCCTGGTGATGCTGTTCAGCGTCAGCTATCCCTCGGCCTACTCCCAATACGAGGACAGCTTCCACTACATCCGCAGCCAGGCGATTTTTGCGGCGGGCGGTCTTTTGATCATGTGGGCGGCCAGCTATTTCCGCTATCGGTACCTGTGGGCGCTGAGCGGGGTGATCTACTCTTTCACGCTGGCGCTGCTGGTTGCGGTGTTCTTCTTCACGCCCCCCGACGAGGTGGCGGGATACCATCGCTGGTTCTATATCGGAGGCTCCACCTTCCAGCCCAGCGAGATCGCAAAATTTTCGCTGGCGGTGATCTGCGCCTATCTGGGCGCCAAGTACTATAAAAAGATCCGCTCCTCCTATTTCTGGAGCCGGGCCACCGCATTCGGCGTGCTGGTGTTTCTGGCGGTGATCCTGCCCTATCTGGTGCTGGTGGCGCTGGAACCGCATCTCTCGGCCACCGTGATCCTGCTGTGCATCGGCATCGCCGTGATGTATGCGGCGGGCCTGGACGGCCGCTGGTGCGCGCTGGGCATCCTTGTGGCGGCGGCGGGCCTGACGCTGGTGCTGCTGGTGGTGAACCAGCCGGACCACCCGATCTCGCAGATGCTGCTGTCGATGCTCCCGGAGCACGCCCAGCCTCGTATCCAGCTGTGGAAAAATCCCTTCTCCGACCCGCTGGGCGACGGCATGCAGACGGTGCAGGGGCTGTACGCCATCGGATCGGGCGGCTGGACCGGCCTGGGCATCGGCAGTTCGCGCCAGAAATATCTGTGGGTGCCGGAACCCTACAACGATTTCATCTTTGCCATCGTCTGCGAGGAGCTGGGCTTCATCGGCGCGCTGGTGATTTTGGGCCTGTTCGCGGCGCTGGTCGTGCGGATGTACTGGATCTCGATGCGCTGCCCCGACCGTTTCGGTTCGCTGCTGGGCGTGGGCCTTGCCACCCAGATCGGCGTGCAGGTGTTCTTCAATGTGGGCGTGGTCACCAATCTGCTGCCCAACACCGGCATCAGCCTGCCCTTCTTCTCCTACGGAGGCACCAGTCTGGTGATGCTGCTGGGGCAGATGGGCATCATGCTTGCCATCAGCCGCACGGTGTCCCGGAAAAAGGAGACGCCCGCCGAAGCTCCGTCCCCGCAGGCAAAGCAGAAGGAGGAAACAACATGAACGTCTTGTTTGCCGCCGGCGGAACGGCCGGCCACATCAATCCCGCGCTGGCGATCGCCGGCGCCATCCGCGAGTCGAATCCCGCTGTGAAGATCCACTTTGCCGGCCGCCGCGGGGGGATGGAGTACGGCCTGGTCACGAAGGCCGGCTACCCGTTCCACCACATCGAGGTGAACGGGATCCAGCGCAGCCTCACCCTCAAAAACATCGGCCGCAACGTGGTGGCGCTGTGGCATCTGGCGCTGTCGGGTCCGCGCGCGAACGCGCTGCTGGACGAGGTGAAGCCGGATCTGGTCATCGGCACCGGCGGATACGTCAGCGGGCCGGTGGTGCGCGCGGCAGCCCGCCGCGGCATCCCCACCGCCATCCACGAGCAGAACGCCTTCCCCGGCGTCACCAACAAGCTGCTGGCCAAGCAGGTGGACGTGGTGTTCGCCGCCAGCGCCGACGCCGTGGAAAAGCTGGGCGCGCCCGAAAAGACGCTGGTGGTGGGCAACCCGGTCCGCCCCGAGGTCTTTGCGCAGGACCGCGCCGCCGCCCGCGCCTCCCTCCAGGCCGGAAACCGGCCGGTGCTGCTCAGCTTCGGCGGAAGCCTGGGTGCCCGCCGCATCAACGAAGTCATCGCGGATCTGGCAGCCTGGCACACCAAAAACCTCGATCTGCTGCACATTCATGCCACCGGAAGCCGGGGCGTGGAGCTGTTCCGCCGTCTGGCGCTGGAAAAGGGTTTTGCCGGCGCCAAACAGATGCAGGTGCGGGAATACATCGACGACATGCCGCGCATGCTGGCCGCCGCCGATCTCGTCATCAGCCGCGCCGGTGCGCTGACGCTGGCCGAGCTGGAAGCCGCCGGCCGCGCCGCCATCCTGATCCCCAGCCCCAACGTGGCGGAGAACCACCAGTACTACAACGCGATGGAACTGCAGAAGGCCGGGGCCGCGGTCGTGGTGGAGGAAAAGGACCTCACCGGCGAAAAACTGATTGAGATTGTGAAGGAGCTCACCGCCCAGCCCGCACGTCTGGAGGAGATGGGGCGCAAGGCGCGTTCGCTGGCGCATCCCAACAGCCTGGACGAGATCTGTGCACGGCTGCGCCAGCTGGTGCCCCAGCTCTGACCCAAGAGCGCACGCAAAGGAGGAAAAAAACCATGCCAGCGGATCGGCATACACGCAATGTGACGGTGTTCCCCAGCCGTCCCAAGGCAAAGCGGGACAGGCCGCTCCGGCAGGAAAACCAGGCGCCGCGCCGTCGCCCTTCCCAGCCGCCCCGGCGTCCGGATGAGGATGAGGTCACCTACCGCGCGCGGATTCTGCGCATGCACCGGGAAGGGAAAATGCGCCGCCGCCGTCAGGCGCGCAACCGCCTGATGCTGCTGTGCTGCGGCGTGTTCATCCTGATCGGGGTCCTGTTCTCGCTGAACCTGTTGTTCCGGGTGCAGGAATTCCGCATCGACATCGGGGAAACCAGCGTCTACTATCTGCCGCCCGCCGCAGCGGCCTCCTCGCAGCCGGGCGCCGCTTCTTCGACTGCTCCCGCCTCCTCGCAGACAGCGGACGCGCAGGCTGTGTCCTCCGCGCCGCAAAGCGGGGATGCCCAGCCGCAGCAGGAGCAATACCGCGGAAAGCCCGTGGCGCAGGCCGGGGATATGCTGGAGGGCGGACGGTATACGGTGCAGCAGGTGCTGGATGCGCTGTCGGTGGAAGTTGGCGCGAACATCTTCTCCTTCAGCGCAGACCAGGCGGCCGCACGTCTGGAAGAGCAGCTGCCCTGGCTGGAGCAGGTGAAGGTGCTGCGCGGCCTGCCCGGCACGGTGGTCGTGCAGGCGCAGCCCGCCGAGGCCCGCTACACGGTGCAGATCGAAGAGGGCTGGGCGGCGCTCAGCGACCAGATGAAGGTGCTGGAGGTGAGCGCGGAGCAGCCGGCGCTTGTGCAGGCCGATCTGGGGGAATGCACCCTCGAGGTGGGCCGCAAGGCGGTGCTGAACTGTTCTCCCGAACCGGTGGACCCCACCCAGTTCGACAGCGAGAACATGACCGAAGCCGAGCGGAAAAAGGCGCTGGAGAATGCCCAGCAGGAAGCATTGGAACAGGCGGAGGCCCGCCGCAAAGAGCGCGCGGGCGCGCTGGACACGCTGATCGCCCAGGTGCAGGCCAACGAACTGGCAGAGGATCTGACGGCCATCAATGTGGCCAGCGAGCTGGAGCTCAGCTTTGTCTACCAGGGGCGCATCACGGTGCGCCTGGGTACCCTGAACCAGCTGGAATACAAGATGCAGTTTGTCGCCGAGATCTTGAAAAATCAGCTGGCCCCCACCGACCGGGGAACGCTGGACGCCAGCAACATCCGGGACGACGGCAGCATCCAGCCGGTTTTCTCCCGCGAATAAACAGCAAACCGTCCGTTGTGCGGCAGCACAGCGGGCGGTTTTTGTATGGGCCGGTTTCCCAAAGCGGGCGCAAAGGCGCGTCTTTCCTTATTTATATAGAGAGTATGCACAGGAAAAAGGCCGTCGGCGCACACGCAGCGGTTTCGCGGCATACAATGGGCAAACGAATGGGAAAAGGGGAGGATGCTATGGCCATCAAACCATTTGCGGTGCTGGGTACCGACGGCCGCATGAAAGCCGCCGCTGCGGTGCTGCGGCAGGCGGGATACCATACCAACGGAACAGCCGGTGCACCGCGCCTGCTGCTGCCGGTGCCGCTCACCGAGGATACGCCCGGCTATCAGGAGCTGCTGCGCTCGGCGCCGGCCGGCACGCTTGCGTTCGGCGGAGCGGTGAGCCCGGGCGCGGCCCAGATGGCTGTGGACGCCGGCGTGACTTTGCTGGATTACTATACGCGCGAGGAACTGGTGTGGCTGAATGCCATTCCCACCGCCGAGGGCTGCATCGCACTGCTGATGCAGCGCCGCCGCCGCACGGTGTGGGGGAGCCGCCTGCTGATCACCGGCTTTGGAAGGGTCGCCATCCAGACGGCGCGCTGTGCTGCCGCGCTGGGAGCGGACGTGGTGGTGATCGCCCGCAATGCCGGCCAGCGTGCCGCCGCGCAGGCCAGCGGATATGCCGCGTTCGGGCTGGAAGAATTGGCGCGGCAGGCGGCCCGGTGCGACGCCGCGGTCAATACGGTGCCGGCGCTGCTGTTCGACAGCTCTGTTCTGCGCGCGATGCGCCCGGGCACGTTGCTGCTGGACCTCGCGGGCGGCAGCGGCGGTGTGGACTGGGAGGCCGCCCGCCGTGCGGGCGTGCAGGCGGAATGGGCCAGAGGACTGCCCGGCAAATGCGCGCCGGATACGGCGGGCGAGTTTGTGGGCCGCGCAGTCCTGTCTATGCTGCAGGAAAGGGGAGAACAACCATGAAAAGCCCCAGGATTCTGACGGCGATGTGCGGGAGCTTCTGCACATTCGCGCAGGTGATGCCCCAGCTGGAACGGCTGGCGCAGGAGGGATACGCACTGCGGGGCTGTATGAGCCGTATCGCGGCGGACACCGACACCCGTTTCGGCGCCGCGCAGCATTGGCGAAACCGGCTGGAGGAGGTCACCGGCGGCCCCATCATCACCACGGTGGTACAGGCGGAGCCGCTCGGCCCCAAAAACATGGCCGACCTCATGCTGATCGCCCCCTGCACCGGCAATACGCTCGCCCGCCTGGCTGCCGGGATCACCGATGGACCGGTGACGATGGCCGCAAAGAGCCTGCTGCGGGGCGGGCGTCCGGTGGTGATCGCGCTGTCCACCAACGACGGCCTGGGGGCATCGGCGGCGAATATCGGGCGTCTGCTCAACACCCGGAATTACTATTTTGTTCCGTTCCGGCAGGACGACCCCATCGCAAAGCCGAACAGCCTGCAGGCGGACTTCACCCAGCTGCTCCCCACCATACAGGCAGCGCTGGAAGGCCGCCAGCTGCAGCCGCTGCTGTGCCGGTGATCGGGCGCACAGGCGGCAGCGCCCGGCTTGCGGAAAGCGTGCTTTGCAGAGGTCTGCGCAGATAAAAGCCTTTCCCCTGGCAGGCGGCGGATGCGCTTGAAGCTTCCCCGCCGCACAGAGCAGAAAACCGGATCGACAGTCTGAGCACCCCCGTTTTCACACGGAGGTGCTTTTTGTTTGCCGTTCAGAAGCGCAGCACGCGGCGTTCGGTGATGAGGATGGGCGCGGGCAGGTCGTGCGGCAGGCAGGGAACAGCGGCGAGCAGGAGCGCTTCGGGGCAGGCCACCGCCCACCGGTTTCCCAGCGCCGGCAGGAATCGGTCGTAGTATCCGCCGCCATGTCCCAGCCGTTCTCCGTGCAGGCCGGCCGCTGCGCAGGGCACCAGCGCGAACCCGATGGATTTCGCGGGCACGGCGGGAGCGCTTTCCGGCGGCTGCAAAATGCCGAACGGCCCCGCCTGCAAACCGGACAGATCCTTGATGACACGCGCTTCCATCTGCCCCGGACCGGTGAGGAAGGGCAGCGCCAGCCGCTTGCCGCGGCGCAGCGTCCCGCGCAGAAAGGCGGCCGTATCCGGTTCCGACGCAGTGGAAACAAAGGCCATCACCAGGTCGGCGGCGCGGTATTCGGGAAGTTCCAGTGCTCGGCGGCAGATTTCAGCGCCTGCCGCATGCAGGGCGGGGGCCTCGGCAGCGGCCCTGCGGCGCACTGCCCGTCGGAGCTGCTGTTTTTGTTGTTCGATTGACACAATGTCCATTTTATTTCCCTTTCACTCCTGTGAGCCGCGGCAAAAATTTGCGCAGCTATTGCGCGATATGGGTAAAACGAGGTATAATATAAAAAGGTATGCAATAAAACAGCCGCGTGGTTTTCCGCGATGAACCTCAGGGGATGACAGATGATACAAAAGATTGTAGCACGTTTTTTCAAAAACACAACCCGTCTGGCGGCGCTGGCCTGTATGGTCTCTGTGCTGGCAATGGCGATGCCCGTCCAGGCCGCAGACCCGCCCGCCGACATCACCGCGCAGACCTGGGCGGTGGCCGACGCAGGGACGGGCCAGATCCTGGCCGACCACGGCGGCGATATCCAGATGAATCCGGCCAGCATCACCAAGGTGCTGACGGTGGCGCTGGCGCTGGAAAAGGCCGGCGGAGACTTCACGGTTCCGCTCACCGTCAGCCAGACGGCGGTGGACGCCATCACCTACGATTCCTCCCACATCGCGCTGATCCCGGGCGAGCAGGTCACGCTGGCGGATATGGCCTACGGCGCCATGCTGGCGTCGGGCAACGACGCCGCCAACGTGCTGGCGGAATATGTCTGCGGCAGCCTGGACGCGGTGGAGGAGGTCTACACCGCCAAGCTGGAACAGCTGGGCTGCACCGGCACCCATTTTGTGAACGCACACGGGCTGTACGATCCGCAGCACTACACCACCGCAAAGGACATGGTGGCGATCCTGTGCTGGGCGCTGACGGTGCCGGGCTTCGAGACAGTGTTCAACTCGATGGAATACACCATGCAGCCCACCAATCTGCAGCCGGAGGCGCGTCCCTTTTCCACGGCCGACTGGCTGCGCCTGCACGGCATCAAATACCACTACGACCCCGCGCGGGGCAGCAAAAACGGCTGGACCACCGAGTCGGGACACACCTTCGTGGCGCTGGCGGAGAAGGACGGCCGCCGTCTGGTGTGCGTGCTTTTGAACTGCCAGACCAAATACACCAAGTTTGTGGACGCCGCCAAGCTGTTTGAATACGGCTTCAACGAATTTTCGCCGGTCACCATCACATCCGAGCAGGTGCAGCTGGCGTCGGTCCCGGTCTACGACGGCGCCACGCAGGTGACACAGATCCAGCTGGATTTTGAGCCGGTGACGCTGCTGCTGAAAAACGGCCTCACCGCCGCGGACGTGGTGGCCACGCCGCTGGATGCCGACCGCTATGTGATGGGCAAGCCCTTCACGCCGTCGGTGCGGCTGTCGCTGCGGCAGGGGGTGTCCGGCCAGACGGCCGATCTCGGCGTCTATTCGCTGGAGACGCCCAGCCTGGAAGTGATCCTGCAGGCGGCCAGCAGCTTTGCGGCCGCGCCGCCGGATTCCCAGGCCGTCCGCAATGCCGACAGGCACGACCCCATCCGCTGGACCGCTGTGCTTGCGCTGGCGGCAGGGATCGCCGCGGCCGCGTGTGTGGTGTGGGTGCGCCGTCTGCAGCTGCGCCGCCGTCTGGCCGACGGGCGTGTCTCCCGCACCCAGGGCCTGTCCTATACGCGCGGCCCGGTGCTGTGGCGGATGCCGGGGCAAAAGGCTTCCCGCGCGGGAGGCCCGCCGGTGCAGCGCAAGCACAAACGATATTGAAAGGATGATGCAGATGCCGCATCTGATCGTGGTGGGGGCCGGCGCAGCCGGTCTTGCCGCCGCCGGCCAGGCGGTGCGCCTGGGCTGTGAAGTCACCCTGCTGGAACACAGCGGGATGCCCGGCAAAAAGATATTGGTGACGGGTAAAGGACGCTGCAACGTGACAAACGATTGCGATAACCAGGAGTTTCTGCGCCATGTGCGCACGAATCCGCGCTTTTTGTTCTCGGCCATCGCCGGGTTCTCCACCCGGGATACGATGGAGTGGATGGAGAGCCTGGGCGTCGAGCTGAAAACCGAGCGCGGCCGCCGGGTGTTCCCGGTCAGCGACCGGGCGGAGGATGTGCGTGCCGCGCTGTGCCGGTGGGCCTCCGGCGCCCGTCTGGTGGAGCAGGGGGCACAGAGCCTTCTGCTGGAGGACGGTCGTGTGACCGGCGTGCAGACGACCGGCGGCCGCACCATCGCGGCGGACGGCGTGCTGATCGCCACCGGGGGCGTGTCCTATCCCGCCACCGGCAGCACCGGCGACGGCTACCGTCTGGCGGCGCAGGCCGGCCACGGACTGGTCCAGCCGGTGGCCAGCCTGGTGAGCCTGGTCGCCGAGGGCGGCGACTGCCGCCGGATGATGGGGCTGGCGCTCAAAAACGTGCGCCTGACGCTGCTGGAAAACGCCAAACCGGTCTTTTCCGAGCAGGGCGAGATGCTGTTCACCCACTTCGGCGTGTCGGGCCCGCTGGTGCTGTCGGCCAGCGCGTGGATACGCGACCTGAAAAAGTATCGCTACACCCTCTCGATCGACCTCAAGCCGGCGCTCTCGGCCGAGCAGCTGTATGCCCGGATCGGGCGCGACTTCGAGCTGCTGGCCGGCAAAAACGCCGCGAACTGTCTGCAGAAGCTGGTGCCGGCCACCATGCAGCCGGTGATCCTGGAGCGGTGGGGCGTCGATCCCGCGCTGCGGGTCAACCAGATCGACCGCGCCTCCCGTCTGGCGCTGGTGCAGCTGCTGAAGGGGTTCTGTGTCACCGTGCGCGAGCGCGGCGATTTGCAGCACGCGGTCATCACGGCGGGTGGTATTCCGGTCAAAGAGGTGTCGCCCAAGACAATGGAATCAAAGCTGGCTCCGGGACTGTATTTTGCGGGCGAGCTGCTGGATGTGGACGCCTACACCGGCGGCTACAACCTGCAGATCGCCTTTGCCACCGGAATGGCTGCCGCGCGCGGGTTTGCCGCGGCGCACGGCCTGCCCCAGCAACAATAAGGAGGAAGATGTATGATTTCGGTTGCGATCGACGGTCCGTCCGGGGCCGGCAAATCGACTCTTGCCCGCCGTGTGGCGGCGGAATTGGGATTTTTGTATGTGGACACCGGCGCGATGTACCGCGCCATTGGCCTGTATGCCAGCCGCCGGGGAGCAGACCTGAAGGATGAGTCCGCAGTGGGGGCGCTGCTGCCGGGCATCCGCCTGCGCCTGGAATACCAGGAGGACGGCCAGCACATCTATCTGAACGACGAGGACGTCACCGCGGCTGTCCGCGCCGAGTCGATGGGCATGGCGGCCAGCGCCGTTTCGGGCCATGCGTGCGTGCGTGCGTTCCTGCTGCAGGTGCAGCGGGATATGGCCGAGACCCACAACGTCCTGATGGACGGCCGCGACATCGGCACCGTGGTGCTGCCCAATGCGACGGTGAAGGTGTTCCTCACCGCCTCTGTGGCGGCCCGCGCCGAGCGCCGGTATAAGGAGTGCCTGCAGAAGAAGGAGGACACCACGCTGGAAAAGGTGCGCGCCGATCTGGAGCAGCGCGACTGGCAGGATACCCACCGCACCGAGGCCCCGCTGCGCCGCGCCGACGATGCCGTGCTGCTGGACACCTCCGCGATGGATTTTGAAGAGAGCTACCAGGCGCTGCTGGACACAGTGCGCCGGGGAGCGGGGATCTGAGGGAGGTGTTGGGATGCTGTATCGCATCGCAGTTTCGGTGGTGTGGGTGGTCTGGCATCTGGTGTTCCGCATTCGCACGGTGGGCCGCGAGAAGGTGCACGGCCTGCGGCGATACGTTCTGTGCGCCAACCACTGCCACGCGGTGGACCCGGTGTTTGTGGTGGTCTCTCGCGCGTCCGAGCGGCAGATGGTCGTGATGGCAAAGGAGGAGCTGTTCCAGATCCATCCGTTCATCAGCTGGTTTTTCCGCGCGGTGGGCGCGGTTCCGGTCAGCCGGGGCAAGGGCGACACCCGGGCGGTGGACCAGTGCATCGAGGAAGTGAGAAACGGCAAGGGCCTCCTGATCTTCCCGGAAGGCACCCGCAGCCACACCGGCCAGCCGGGCAAGGTGAAGAGCGGCGCGTTTGTGGTGGCGGCGGCAGCTGGCGCCAGCCTTGTGCCCTGCCGCATCGTCTACGATGCGGGCGGCCCGCGCTTGTTCAGCCGCGTGACCATCATCTACGGCGACCCCGTCCCCTGCGAGGAGCTGGGCCTTGCCGACGGCGCCCGCAGCGCCACTGTTCTGCGGCGGGCCAAGACCTGGCTGCTGGACCAGTGGCAGCAGCTGTATCTGGACAACACCACGCCCGCCCAGCAGCAGGCCGACCTGCTGCGCGCGCAGAGCTTGCAGGAGGCCGCCAATGGAGATCATTAAAGCAAAGACCGCCGGCTTCTGCTTTGGGGTGGATCGGGCGGTCACCCTCACCTACGATCTGGTGAACCAGGGCCGCAGGGTGGCCACGCTGGGCCCGCTCATCCATAACCCCCAGTGCGTGGCCGACCTGGCCGCGCGGGGGGTGGTCACCGCCGACACCGTGGAGGACATCCCCGAAGGATACGAGGCGGTCATCCGCAGCCACGGTGTGTCCGCCGCGGTGGAGCGGCAGCTGCGCGCCCGCTGTGCGGCGGTCCACGACGCCACCTGCCCCTTCGTGGCAAAGATCCACCGCATTGCGCGCCGGGCCAGCGAAGAGGGAAAACTGCTGCTGGTGGCCGGCGACGCCGCCCATCCGGAGGTGCAGGGGATCGTGGGCCACACCGACGGCGAGGTGTTCGTGTTCGGCGATCTGTCCGCTTTGCAGGCGTTTTCCACTCCCGAAAATTGCCAAAAACCGGCTTTTGTGGTTGCACAAACCACATTTCAGGTGACAAAATGGGAAGAATGTTCAGAGTTTCTGAAAAAAGCCTATACAAACGCCGCGATTTTTGATACAATATGTAATGCAACATCGGCGAGGCAAAAAGAGGCGGAGGAGCTCAGCCGTCGGTGCGACCTCATGGTCGTCATCGGCGGTCACCACTCCTCCAATACCCAAAAGCTGGTAAGCGTTGCCAGGCGCTTCACCCGGGCTGTGGCGGTGGAAACCGCCGGCGAGCTTTCGCCCGCACAGCTGCGGGGGGTGCACCGGGCAGGGGTTACGGCTGGGGCCTCCACGCCATCGTCTGTAATTGAGGAGGTACTTGACAGAATGAGCGATGTAATTCGTGAAGAGGAACTGAGCTTCGAGGAAATGATCAACGGTGATTCCATGAAGCCGGTCCGCGCTGGCGATATTGTGAAAGGAGTCGTGACCCGCGTCCTGCCCAACGAGATCCAGGTTGACATTGACGGCAAACAGACCGGTATTGTGAAATTCGACGATTTCACCGACGACGCCAGCGTCCAGCTGAGTGAGGCTGTGAAGGAGGGCGAGGAGCTGGAGCTGTATGTGCTGAACGTGCGCGACCAGGAAGGCATCGCCAATCTGAGCCGTAAGAAGCTGGAAGAGAACAAGGGCCGCCAGGAAGTGCGCGAGGCCGCCGAGAACGGCACCGTGCTGGAAGGCGACGTGACCGAGGTCAACAAGGGCGGCCTGGTGGTAAAGGTGAAGGGCGTGCGTGTATTCGTTCCCGCTTCCCAGACCACTCTGCGCCGCAACGAGGACTACACCACCATGGACAAGCAGAAGGTGCAGCTGGTGATCAAGGAGTACAATCCTCCCCGCCGCATCGTTGGCTCCATCCGTGAGGTGCTGGCTGCCGAGGCCGACGCCAAGCGCGCCGCTTTCTGGGAGACCGTGGAAGAGGGCAAGACCTACACCGGCGTTGTCAAGAGCCTGACCAGCTACGGCGCTTTTGTCGACATCGGCGGCGTGGACGGCCTGGTGCACATCAGCGAGCTGAGCTGGAACCGCATCAAGCATCCCAGCGAGGTTGTGAATGTGGGCGACACCGTTGAGGTGTACGTGAAGGCTCTGGACCGCGAGAACCAGAAGGTTTCGCTGGGCTACAAGAAGATGGAAGACAACCCCTGGGAGAAGCTGAAGAACGAGTATCCCATCGGCAGCATCTTCACCGCCCCCGTGGTCAGCCTGACCAAGTTCGGTGCTTTCGTCCGCATCCTGCCCGGCGTGGACGGCCTGGTGCACATCAGCGAGATCTCCAACGAGCGCGTGGAGAAGGTGCAGGATGTGCTGAAGGTGGGCGACGAGGTCACCGTGAAGCTGCTGGACGTCGACTTCGACAAGAAGCGCATCAGCCTGTCCATGAAGGCTGCTGTCGCCGACGAGGAGACCGACGCCGAATAAGCGATCGTTTTCGGTGTGATACAGCTCCCGGTATGCCGCTTTGCGGTGTGCCGGGAGTTTTTTGTGTGAAAAATGGGCGGCACACCCGGTCATTTTTGCGCAAACCCTTG
>NHCFR00700__coassemble_1211_pt1 | contig 23401 bp, 22 predicted proteins | sample NHCFR00700__metabat2_high_PE_054 | metagenome-assembled genome bin NHCFR00700
CAACCTGTGGATCACCCGCATCAACGCCGCCTGCCGTGCCAACGGCATCAACTACTCCAGCTTTATGAACGGCCTGAAGAAGTCCGGCATCGAGCTGAACCGCAAAATGCTGAGCGAGATGGCCATCCATGATCCCGCCAGCTTCAACGCTCTGATCGAAACCGCCAAGAGCGCCCAGTAAAACCTTTCGTTGAACGCCCGCGCTTTTCGCGCGCGGGCGTTCAATTTGTATCTGCACATTCCTGCATCAAAGGAGGCCGCCCATGCCCACCCCCATCGCCAGCCGCGAAAATGCCCGCATCAAAGCCGCCTGCCGTCTGCGTGAAAGCGCCGCCGAGCGCGCGCGGCAGGGTCTGTTCTTTGCCGAAAGCCCCAAGCTGTGCCTGGAGCTGGCAAAGGGCTGCGTGTGCGAGACGCTGTTTTGCACCGCCGCCGCGCTGGCCTCCCACCCGGCGCTTGCCGATCTCGCGCCGGCGGTGTTTGAGGTGAGCGACCCGGTGGCCGAAAAGCTGGCCGGTCAGCCCAGCCCGCAGGGGGTGTTCGGCCTGTTCCGCCTGCCGCAGTTCGGCACGGATATCCTGCGCACAGGCGGGCATTATCTCTGTATGGAGGCCGTGCAGGACCCCGGCAACGTGGGCGCCGTCATCCGCAGCGCCGCCGCCTTCGGGTTCGACGCGGTGGTCTGTTCGGCGGGATGCGCCTCTCCGTTCAGCCCCAAGGCCCTGCGCGCCAGCATGGGCGCGGCGGGGCGCATGCCCATCGTGCAGGTGGAGGACATGGCCCAGACCGCCGCCCTTCTGCGCGGGAAGGGCGTGAAGGTGCTGGCCGCCGCCCTGTACAATTCCCGCCCGCTGTCGGACGTGCCGGGGCCTTTCCCGGACGGTGTGGCGGTGGTGATCGGCAACGAGGGGCAGGGCCTGCGCGACGAAACGGTGGCCGCCTGCACCGCCGCCGTGCGCATCCCCATGACCGGCCGTGTTGAAAGTCTGAACGCTGCCGCCGCCGGCGCGGTGCTGGCGTGGCATTTCCGGGGTGAGGTGAACGAAGGATGAACGATCAGCGCCTTTTGCAGTGGCTGTGGTTTGCCGAGGTGATGGGTGTGGGGGCCAACACGCTGCCCGCCCTCAGCCTCTACGGCAGCCCGGGCGCACTGCTGGCCGCGCGGGAGTATGAGGATCTCTCGCCCATTGCAGGCCGCGCCCAGCGCTCGCGCCTGCATGCGCTGGAACCGGAACAGATGGCTCCCCGCCTTGCCCGCTGCCGCGAGCTGGGTGTGCGCATCCTCACGCCCGACCATGAAGAATACCCCGTTGCCTTCCGCCTGCTGGAAAACGCCCCGGCCGTGCTCTACTGCACCGGCGATGTGTCGGCGCTTTCCTCCACCTCGATGGTGGGGATGGTGGGCAGCCGCCGCCCCTCCGCCTACGGCCGCCAGGCCGCGCAAAAGATCGCGGGCGAGCTTGCCGCCGCGGGGGTCACCATCGTCAGCGGCATGGCCGACGGGCTGGACAGCGAGGCGCACAAAGCCGCGCTGGAGCAGGGCGCACGCACGGTGGCCGTGATGGGCACCGCGCCGGAGGTGTGCTATCCCGCTTCGCACGCCGGTCTGCGCCGGAAGATCGAGACCCAGGGCGCGGTCCTCACCGAGGTCCCGCCCGACACCAGGGGCGGTCCGCGCTTTTTTGTCCTGCGCAACCGCCTGATCGCCGCATTGTCCGACGCACTGTGCGTGGTGGAGGCCCGGGAAGGGTCCGGCACCATGATCACCGCCGGCTATGCGGCCAAATATGGCCGCCCGGTCTTCAGCGTGCCGGGCAGCATCTTCAGCCCTCTCAGCGAGGGCACCAACCAGCTGCTGGGAAAGGGCGCCAGGCCCTGCACCGGCGCCGATTGCATTCTGCGCGCGCTGGGAATCGACCCGGCGCCCGCCGCATCCGCTCCCGCTTCCCCGCCCAAACTGGACGCTGTCCAGAAACAGGTGCTGGCCGCGCTGGGCCCCACCCCCAAAACGATGGGGCAGCTGTCGGCCGATACCGGGCTGCCCGCATGGCAGCTGGCCGCCGCGCTGACGGCGCTGGAACTGGCCGGACTGGCCGACCAGCTCGCCGGCCGCCAGTATCTGCTGCGGGGCGGCGCGGTGCTTTAACTCCTGCAAACCACCGGGACGTTTGCTCCCGTAACGATATAATAAAGGTGAGAATATGGCAAAATTAGTAATTGTGGAATCGCCTGCCAAGGCAAAAACCATCGGCAAATACCTCGGCCCGGACTATCGCGTCACCGCCAGCATGGGCCACATCCGCGACCTGCCCCAGAGTCAGCTGGGCATCGACGTCGAGCACGACTACACCCCGAAGTATATCAACATTAAGGGCAAGGAAAAGCTGATCCGCGAGCTGAAAAGCGAGGCCAAGGAAGCCGACGAAGTTTTCCTCGCCACCGACCCCGACCGCGAGGGCGAGGCCATCAGCTGGCACCTTGCCACCCTTCTGGGCCTTGATCCCGACCAGCCCAACCGGGTCACCTTCGGCGAGATCACCAAAAAAGGTGTGCAGGAGGGCATGGCCCATCCGCGCGCCATCGACAAAAACCTCTTCAACGCCCAGCAGGCGCGCCGCATCCTCGACCGCCTGGTGGGCTATAAGCTCAGCCCGTTTCTGTGGCGCAAGGTCCGCCGGGGCCTTTCTGCCGGACGTGTGCAGAGCGTGGCGGTGCGCCTGATCGTCGACCGCGAAAAGGAGATCGAGGCGTTCAAGCCGGAAGAATACTGGAACCTGGACGCCGTCCTGTCCGCGCCGGGCAGCCAGAAGAAGTTCACCGCCCGTCTGCACGGGCCGGTGGGCGGCAAGAAGATCACGGTGCACAACGCCGAGGAAGCCGCCGCCATCCGCGCCGCCGTGGAGGGCAAGGACTATATCGTCAGCGACCTTGCCCGCGGCAAGCGCAGCCGTGTGCCGGCGCCGCCCTTCATCACCTCCACCATGCAGCAGGAGGCCAGCCGCCGGCTGGGCTTCACCGCCACCCGCACCATGCGCGCGGCCCAGACGCTGTACGAAGGCGTGGAGATCGAGGGGCAGGGCGTCACCGGCCTCATCACCTATATGCGAACCGACAGCCTGCGCATCGCCGACGAAGCCGCCCAGGCCGCCAAGGAATTCATCGCCTCCACCTACGGCGAGCAGTACGTCTGCCCCACCAAGCGCAGCTATAAGACCAAAAGCGCCACCGCCGCGCAGGACGCGCACGAGGCGGTGCGCCCCACCAACCCGGCCTTCACCCCCGACGAGGCGGACAAGAGCCTGTCGGGCGATACCGCCAAGCTGTACCGCCTGATCTGGAGCCGCTTCATCGCCAGCCAGATGAGCGACTGCCAGCTGGATACGGTGAACGCCTCCATCACGGCGGGCGACTACCTGTTCAAGGCCAGCGGCTATGTGGTCACCTTCGACGGCTTCTCGGTGCTGTATGAAGAGGCCACCGACGAGAAGGAGAAAAAGGAGACGGCGCTGCCTCCGTTGGAGCAGGGCCAGACGCTCCGCCTGCGCGAGCTGAAGAGCGAGCAGAAATTCACCCAGCCCCCCGCCCGCTACACCGAGGCGGCGCTCATCAAGGCGCTGGAGGAGAACGGCATCGGCCGCCCGTCCACCTACGCGCCCATCATCACCACCATCATCGATCGCGACTATGTGGAGCGGGACGCCAAAAAGCTCAAGCCCACCTTGCTGGGCCGCGCCATCAACGAGCTGATGGAGGAGCAGTTCCCCGACATCGTGGACGTGAAATTCAGCGCCCAGATGGAGAAAAACCTCGATAAGGTGGAGAACGGCGCCGCCGACTGGCACACCACCATCGACCAGTTCTACAAGGGCTTCGACGCCACTTTGCAGCAGGCCGAGGTGAATATGGAGGGCAAGAAGATCAAGGTGCCCGACGAGGAGAGCGACGAGATCTGCGAAAAATGCGGCCGCCGCATGGTCATCAAGACCGGCCGGTACGGCAAGTTCCTGGCCTGCCCCGGCTTCCCCGAATGCACCAACACCAAAAAGCTGGTCAAAGACACCGGCGGCGTCTGCCCGCTGTGCGGCAGCCGCATCCTGGTGCGCCGCAGCCAGAAGGGACGCATCTACTACGGATGCGAGAAGAACCCCGCCTGCGGTTTCATGACCTGGGACGAGCCGACGGCCGAGAAGTGCGAGAAGTGCGGCGGCACCCTGTTCAAGAAGCTGGGAAAAGGCGCCCATTTGTACTGCGCACGCGAGGGCTGCGGCTTCACAAAGCCGCTCACCCGCCCCGGCCAAAAGACAGGAGAGTGACCCATGCCCACCATCAAGATCCTCGGCGCCGGTCTGGCCGGCTGTGAGGCGGCCCTCTGGCTTGCCGGGCACGGCCACACCGTCGACCTCTACGAACAGAAACCCCACGTATACAGCCCGGCGCACAAGCTGGAAGGCTTTGCCGAGCTGGTGTGCTCCAACAGCCTGAAAGCCGACCGTCTGGAATCGGCCAGCGGCCTGCTCAAGGCCGAGATGCGCCGGCTGGGCAGCAGTCTTCTGCCCATCGCCGCCCGGTGCAGCGTGGCGGCGGGCGGCGCGCTGGCGGTGGACCGGCACGAGTTCTCGGCGCTGGTCACCGCCGCCGTCAAGGCCCAGCCGAACATCCGGCTGCATCTGGAGGAGGTCACCTCCATCCAGCCCGACGACGGCCTCACGCTGGTGGCCACCGGCCCGCTCACACAGGGCAGGCTGGCCGAGGCCATCCAGCAGCTCACCGGCGGCGCGCAGCTGTCCTTTTACGATGCCGCCGCCCCCATCGTCACGGCCGAAAGCCTGGACATGACCAGGGTGTTCGCCGCCTCCCGCTGGGGAAAGGGCGACGCCGACTACCTCAACTGCCCGTTCGATAAGGCGGGATACGAGGCATTCTACCAGGCGCTGGTGGAGGCCGAGCGCGCCCCGCTGCACGATTTCGACGGCGACCTCACCGTCTACGAGGGCTGTATGCCGGTGGAGGTGATGGCGCGCCGCGGCCCCGACACGATGCGGTTCGGCCCGCTGCGCCCGGTGGGCCTCGTGGACCCGGCCACCGGCCACCGCCCGTGGGCAAATGTCCAGCTGCGGCGGGAAAACCGCGAAGGCACGCTGTATAATCTGGTGGGCTTCCAGACGAACCTCAAGTTCGGCGAGCAGAAGCGGGTGTTCTCGATGATCCCCGGCCTCGAGCATGCCGAGTTTGCCCGCTATGGCGTGATGCACCGCAACACCTTCCTGAACAGCCCGCGCCTGCTGCTGCCCACCCTGAACCTGCGCCGGTACCCGAACGTCTACTTCGCCGGGCAGATCACCGGCTTCGAGGGGTATATGGAGAGCGCCGCCAGCGGGCTGCTGGCCGCCCGCGCGCTCCACGCCCGCCTGCTGGGCGATGAGCCGGAGCAGTGGCCGGCCGGCTGTATGCTGGGCGCGATGCTGCGCTACATCACCACCGAAAACAAGGACTTCCAGCCGATGGGCGCGAACATGGGCCTGCTGCCGCCGCTCACCGAGCGCGTGCGCGACAAGCGCGAGCGGTACGGGCGGGTGGCGCGCCTGGCGCTGGAGGCGCTGGAAACCGCTGTGCGGTACGAATAAATACACAACACCCAGGGAGGGGATACAGTTATGAAAATCATCATCGACGCGATGGGCGGCGACAACGCGCCCGACGCCATTCTGCAGGGTGCGGCCGACGCCGTGAAAGAGCTGGGCGTGGAGATCCTGGCGGTGGGCGATCCCAAGGCCATCCAGGAATCCGCCGCCCGTCTGGGCATCCTGCTGGAGGGCATCGAGATCCTGCCCGCCAGCGAGACCATCGAGATGTGCGACGAACCTGCCAAGGCGGTGCGCACCAAGAAAGACTCCAGCCTTGTGGTGGGCCTGAAAGCGCTGGCCGAGGGCAAGGGCGACGCCTTTGTGTCGGCCGGCAGCACCGGTGCGCTGCATGTGGGCACCAGCCTGCTTGTCCGCACCGTGAAGGGGGTCAAGCGGCCCGCACTGGCCACCGTCATCCCCGGCGGCAAAAAGCCCTACCTGCTGATGGACTGCGGCGCCAACGTCGAGTGCCGCGCCACCATGCTGAACGCCTTCGGCGTGATGGGCAGCGTGTATATGAATAAGGTGATGGGCGTGAAGGACCCCGCCGTGGCGCTGGTGAACAACGGCGCCGAGGAGAGCAAGGGCACCCCCATCTACCGCGAAGCGCACCAGCTGCTGAAAGCCAATCCGGCCATCCGCTTCACCGGCAACATCGAGCCGCGCGACGTCCCCACCGGCGCCGCCGACGTGGTGGTCTGCGACGGCTTCACCGGCAACGTCATCCTCAAGCTCACCGAGGGCCTGGCCAAGACGCTGATCGGCCAGCTGAAGCCGGTGTTCATGAAGAATCTGCGCACAAAACTCGCCTTCCTGGCCATAAAGGACGGCATGAAGGAGTTCAAGAAAAAGATGGACGCCGACGAGTACGGCGGAGCCCCGCTGCTGGGCGCTGCGCGCCCGGTGATCAAGGCGCACGGCTCCTCCAATGCCAAGGCCTTCAAGAACGCCATCCGGCAGGCAAAGCTCTGCGTGGAGGGCGATGTGGTGGGCACCATGCAGGCCAGTTTGGCCGCCCTGGCCGCGCCGGAAAACGAGGGCTGAGCCATGCTGCATGAACTGGAAAAAACCATCGGATATACCTTTTCGGACATCAACCTGCTGCGGGTAGCGATGACCCACACCAGCTATGCCAACGAGAGCAGGAAAAAGGAGCCGCACAACGAGCGGCTGGAATTTCTGGGCGACTCGGTGCTCAGCATCGTAGTGGCGGACTACCTGTTCCACGAGGCCGGGCACCTGCCGGAGGGCGAGCTCACCCGCAAGCGCGCGAGCCTGGTGTGCGAGCAGGCGCTGTTCGGCTTTGCCCGGCAGATCGGCCTGGGCAAGTATCTGCGCCTGGGCAGGGGAGAGGAGCGCGGCGGCGGACGTCAGCGCCCCAGCATCCTATCCGACGCCTTCGAGGCGCTCATCGCCGCCATCTATCTGGACGGCGGCCTGGAACCGGCGCGGAAATTCATCCTTCCGTTCGTGAAGGAGGGCCACGGCGCCGAGGCCGACTACAAGACCCGGCTGCAGGAGGTGGTGCAGCAGAATCCGGAGGAGCGGCTGCGCTATGTGGTGGCCAGCGAGACCGGCCCCGACCACGACAAGCACTTTGTGGTGGAGGTGCACCTGAATTCCAACTGCATCGGCACCGGCGAGGGGCATTCCAAAAAGGTGGCCGAGCAGCACGCCGCCCAGCAGGCGCTCGCCCTGATGGGCCTGGCCTGAGCAGAGCAAAACCAAGGATGGGACGTGAACTATGGTACTGAAGGAACTGGAGATCCAGGGGTTCAAATCCTTCCCGGACAAGACCCGCATCACCATCGGCCGGGGCATCACCGCCGTGGTGGGGCCGAACGGTTCGGGCAAGAGCAACATCTCCGACGCCATCCGCTGGGTGCTGGGCGAGACCAGCTCCCGCCAGCTGCGCGGCGGCGGCAAGATGGAGGATGTGATCTTCGGCGGCACCCAGAAGCGCGGCGCGATGGGCTATGCCAGCGTTGCCCTCACGGTGGACAACACCGACCGCCGCATCGACGTGGACAGCGACGAGGTGACCATCGGCCGCAAATACTACCGTTCGGGCGACAGTGAATATTCGATCAACGGCCACAGCGTCCGTCTGAAAGATATCTACGAGCTTTTCCTCGACACCGGCCTGGGCCGCGACGGCTATTCGATCGTCGGGCAGGGCCGCGTGGCCGAGATCGTGGGCGCAAAGAGCGCCGAGCGCCGCGAGATCTTTGAAGAGGCCAGCGGCATCGCCAAATACCGCTACCGCAAAACCGAAGCCGAGCGCCGCCTGGCCGCCGCCGAGGACAATCTCGTGCGCCTGCACGACATTCTGGGCGAGCTGGAAGGGCGTGTGGAGCCGCTGCGCCGCGAGAGCGAAAAGGCGCAGAAGTTCCTGCAACTGTCCGCCCGCCGCAAACAGCTGGAGGTCACCCTCTGGTCCGACACGGTGCACACCGCCAAAAACGCCCTGCGCGCCCAGCAGCGCAAGCTGGACGCCGCCGACGAGGACTACCAGCGCCAGTGCGCGCAGCTGGAAGAACTGGAAGCGCAGACCGAAACGGTGCGCACCGAGATCCAGCAGCTGAACGTGGAGGTGGAGCGCGCCAACAACGGCATCCGCGCCCTCACCCAGCAGATGGCCGGGGCGGACGGCCAGGTGGCGGTGCTGGAAAACGACATCGCCCACGACCGCAAGGCCGAGGAGGAAGCGCGCGCCGAGCTGGCGCGGGGCACCGCCGGCCAGCAGGGGCTGGAGGCCGAGGCCCGCGCCCATGCATCCGACGCACAGGCCGCCGAGCAGACCGCCGCCGGGCTGGCGCGGAAGATCCGCGAGGATGAGCAGCAGCTGGAACAGCTGCAGAAGGAGAACGAAGCGGCCGGACAGCGCCGGGGCGAGGTGAGCGCGCGGCTGGCCTCGCTTGCCGCCGAGCAGACCCGCCTGGCCGCCCGCATCGCCGCCGCCGACAGCGCCGCCGCCGCCGCGGCCCAGCAATTGGAGACGCTGGCCGGGCAGCAGCAGGGCGGTGACGACACCGTCTTTGCGCTCCGGCAGGAGCTGGAGGAGACCAATACCTATCTGAAAACACTGTCCGCCGACATCACCCGCCTGGAAAACGTGCAGGGCGGCCTGAAGCTGAAGCTGTCCAAACGGCAGCGGCAGCTGGACGAGGCCGACGCCGCCCAGCAGCAGCTGGAACGGGAAGCCGGCGCCGCCGAGAGCCGCCTGCGCGTGCTCAGAGAGATGGAGCGCAGCATGGAGGGCTATTCAGGCAGCGTCAAGGCGGTCATGCGCGCGGCGTCCGCCCACCGTCTGCGGGGGATCATCGGGCCGGTCAGCAGCCTTTTGCGGGTGCGCCCCGGCTACGAGACTGCCATCGAGATCGCGCTGGGCGCCGCCGCGCAGAACATCGTGGTGGAAAACGAAGCCGCCGCCAAAGCGGCCATCGCCTTTTTGCGCGACGAGAAGGCGGGCCGCGCCACCTTCCTGCCGCTGGACACCATCCGCGCCCAGACGATGGACGCCTCCCGCCTGCACGGCAGCGCGGTGGTGGCGGCCACCCTGGTGCAGGCCGACGACCGCTACCGGTCCATCGTGCAGAACCTGCTGGGCCGCATCGTGGTGGTGAACGATCTGAACGAAGCCAGCGGCGTCGCCCGCAGCCTGGATTTCCGCCACCGCATCGTCACGGTGGACGGCCAGGTCATCAACGCGGGCGGCAGCTACACCGGCGGCAGCGTGGCGCGGTCGGCCGGTCTGTTCACGCGCCGGCAGGAGATCGACGAGCTGAAACAGCGCCTTGCCGCCTTCGCCTCCCGCCGCGCCGCCGCGCACGACGCGGTGCAGAAGGTGAAAGCCGAGGTGGACGCCCTCACCGCCGAGCTGAACGCCGCGGTCAGCGAGGCCGTCACAGCGGGCGGCGACCGCATCCGCGCCGAGATGGAAGCGCGGCGCCTGCAGAGCGAGCTCAGCCAGCACGAGGCGTCCGCCCAGCTGCGCAAAGCGCAGGCCGACCAGCTTGCGGCGCAGGCAGAGACCAGCCGGAAGGAGGCTGCCGACGCCCGCGCCGAGGCCGACCGCCTTTCGGCGCAGAACGCCGCGCTGGAGGAGGAGCTGTCCCGCCTGAACGGCGGCGACACCGCCTTTTTGCGGGCGCGGGACGCCATCACCGCCCGCCTGGGCGAAAACCGCCTGGCACAGCTGGACGCCAGCCGCGATGCGCAGGCACACTGGCAGGCCATCGAGCAGCTGGCGCAGCGCAGCGGGGAGAGCCGCCAGCGCGCCGCCCAGCTGGAGCAGACGCTGGCCGATCTGGCCGCGCACATCCGGGCCAGCGAAAAGAGCATCGAGCAGGTGCGCCGGGATAAGGAATCCGCGCGCCTGGAGATCGTCAAGCTGGAGCAGAGCATCCAGTCCTTCACGAGCGCCCGGATGGAAAAGGAAGCCTCCATCACCCGCCAGACCCAGCAGGCGCGCGGTATGAACCAGCAGCGGGAGGACCTCTCCCGCGAGATCAGCCGCCTGCAGGAAGGCCGCAAGGCGCTGGAACTGGAGTACGACCAGACCATCGCCAAGCTGTGGGAGGAATACGAACTTACATTGTCCGACGCCGAAGCGCTCTGCGTCCCCTTCGACAGCCTGCCCGAGCTCAAGCGGCAGGTGGCGGAGGTGCGTGCAAAGGTGCGCGCACTGGGCAGCGTGAACGTCGCGGCCATCGACGAATACGCCGAGGTCAGCGAACGGTACGAATTCCTGCGCGCGCAGGTGAAGGACGTTGAGACCAGCCGCACCCAGCTGTGCAAAATGATCGCCGAGCTGTCGGAGGAGATGAAGAGCCTGTTCGCAGACAGCTTTGCCCGCATCAACAAGCACTTCGGCCGCATCTTCACCGAACTGTTCGGCGGCGGCGCCGCCAGCCTGGTGCTGTCCGACCCGTCCGACGTGCTCACCAGCGGCATCGAGATCCACGTTGCCCCGCCGGGCAAGATCATCAAGAACCTGTCGGCGCTCTCGGGCGGCGAGCAGTCGCTGGTGGCGATCTGCATCTATTTCGCCATCCTGGCCGTGAACCCGGCCCCCTTCTGCATCCTGGACGAGATCGAAGCCGCGCTGGACGACGTGAACGTGGTGCGCTACGCGCAGTACCTGCGCCGCATCTCGGACGCCACCCAGTTCATCGTCATCACCCACCGCCGCGGCACGATGGAAGCCGCCGACGTGCTGTACGGCGTCACCATGCAGGAGGACGGCGTGTCCAGGCTGCTGCGTCTGGATCTGGATAAAGTGGACGCAACGCTGGTATCGTGAAAGATTCCGCCCCGCTGGAACGTATATAGTATATACGTGCTTTGCCGAACGCCCCGGATGGGAAAGGAGAATGAACCATGGGATTCTTTGAAAAACTGGGCCAGAGCCTCAAGAAAACGCGCGACTCCATTTTCGGCGCCATCGGCGCGATGGTCACCGCCAGCGAGATCACCGACGAGATGTACGACAACCTGGAAGAACAGCTGATTCTGGCCGACGTGGGCGCCGACGTGGCGATGGACCTGGTGGACCAGCTGCGCCGCGAGGTGAAAGCAAACCACCTGAAGACCGGTCCCGAGGCCATGCAGGCGCTGAAGGGCATTCTGTGCAAGATGATGTCCCCGGAGGAGGAGATGCACCTGTCCGGCCAGCCCACCGTGATCCTGGTGATCGGTGTGAACGGCGTGGGCAAGACCACCTCCATCGCAAAGCTGGCCAAGCTCTACACCTCGCAGGGCAAAAAGGTGATGCTGGCAGCGGGAGACACCTTCCGCGCCGCCGCCGCCGAGCAGCTGGGCGTCTGGGCCGACCGCGTGGGCGTCACGCTGGTGCGCCACAGCGAAGGCTCCGACCCCGCCGCCGTCATCTACGACGCGGTGGAGAGCGCCGCCGCCAGGCACTGCGACATCGTTATCTGCGACACCGCGGGACGCCTGCACAACAAGAAGAACCTGATGGACGAGCTGTCCAAGATCAGCCGTGTGGCCTCCAAAGCCTGCGACACCGCCACGGTGGAGACGCTGCTGGTTCTGGACGCCATCACCGGCCAGAACGCCATCAACCAGGCCAGCCAGTTCATCGACGCCGCCGGCGCCACCGGCATCATCCTCACCAAGCTGGACGGCACCGCCAAGGGCGGCGCGGCCATCGCCATCAAGGCGAAGCTGGGCCTGCCGGTGCGGTATGTCGGCGTGGGCGAGGGCGTGGACGACCTGATGGAATTCGACCCGGCGGCCTTTGTGGACGCCCTGTTTGCAAGCGAGGTATGATATGCTGATCTGTGCCGCCACCAACAACGCCGGCAAGCTCAAGGAGCTGCGCCGCATCCTGGAAAGCCAGGGACACACCGTAAAAAGCCAGAAGGAACTGGGCATCTCGCTGGAGCCGGAGGAAAACGGCGCCACCTTTGCCGAGAACGCCCGCATCAAGGCCGAGGCCATCTGCAAAGCCAGCGGCATCGCCACCGTGGCCGACGATTCGGGCCTTGCGGTGGACGCGCTGAACGGCGCGCCGGGCGTCTATTCCGCACGCTACTGCGGGGTGCACGGCGACGACGAGGCCAACAACGACAAGCTGCTGGACGCAATGCGGGAGGTCCCCGCCGGCCGCCGCGGCGCGAAGTTCGTCTCGGCCGTCTGCCTGATGCTGCCCGGCGGCCGTTCGCTCACCTGCATGGGCGAGTGCCCCGGCCGCATCGGATTTGAACGAAAAGGAACGAACGGTTTCGGCTACGACCCGCTGTTTGAGGTCGAGCCGTTCGGCTGGCGCAGCTACGCCCAGCTGTCCGACGAGGAAAAGGACCAGATCAGCCACCGTGGCAGGGCGCTGGCAGAGCTGCGGGAGCAGCTGCCCGCCTTTCTGGCAGAAGAAACATAAAAGGAGAACCGAATGCTTACAAGTAAACAGCGCGCCGTTCTGCGCGCACAGGCCAACACGCTCGACCCCGTCTTTCAGGTGGGCAAGGGCGAGATCGACGAGACGCTCATCAAATCCACCGCCGACTGTCTGGCAGCTCGCGAGCTGATCAAGATGAAGGTGCTGGAAAACAGCATGTACAGCGCCCGCGAGGCCGCCGAGATCCTGGCCGACGCCACCGGCGCCGAGGTGGTGCAGGTGATCGGCGCGAAGTTCGTGCTGTATCTGCAGAAGAAAAAGGATTCCAAATACGCCGATCTGCTGCGATAAAAGGAGGGGATGCCGCCGATGAAGGTCTTGCTCTATGGGGGCACCTTTGATCCCCCGCACGGCGGCCATCTCAATCTGCTGCAGGGCGCGGTGCGCGCGGTGCAGCCCGACCGTGTGATCGTGATGCCCGCCGGCATTCCGCCGCACAAGGCGGCCAGCGCCACCCCGGCGCCGCTGCGCCTGGCGATGTGCGAGTGTTTCCGCCTGGCCTGCCCGGACGCGCAGATCAGCGACTGGGAGATCAGCCGCGGCGGCAAGAGCTATACGGTGGACACCGCCGCGATGCTGGCCGCCCGGTATCCCGGCGCGCAGCTGTATCTGTGCATGGGCGGCGACATGGTGGAGACCTTCCGCCAGTGGCGCTGCTGGCAGCGCCTGCTGCAGCTGTGCACGCTGGTGGTGCATTGCCGCGAGCCGGAGGACCCCGCCTTTGCCGCTGCCGCCGAAAGCCTGCGCCGGGACGGCGGGCGGGTGATCGTGCTCAAGGCGCCGGTGCTGCGGGAATCCTCCAGCAGCCTGCGCGCCCGTATGGGCCGGGGGGAGCCGCCCGAAGCGCTGCTGCCGCCGGCCGCCGCCCGCGTGGCGCGCCGGTACCGCCTGTACTGCCGCGCACAGAGACCCGCGTGGAAAGGAGAATGACCGATCTGTGAACCTGGAAGAAGCAAAGCGCCTTGCCAAGCGCACCCTGTCCAAAAAGAGATACACCCACACCGTCAACGTCAAAAAAATGGCGGTCAAGCTGGCCAAGCGCTACGGGGAAGACCCCGACCGCGCCGCGATGGCCGCGCTCCTGCACGACATGGCCAAGGAATTGCCCAAGGATCGCATGTTGCAGATTTTGCAGGAGAATGCTATAATGTCTGATAACGCACACCTGCGCCCGTCGCCGGTGTGGCATGGCGTGTGCGCTGCGATCCTGGCGCGCACCAAGTGGGACATTGCGGATGAAGGAATCCTGCAGGCGGTGGCCTGCCACACCACCGGACGCCCCGGCATGACCCGTCTGGACAAGATCCTGTTTTTGGCCGACATGACCAGCGAGGACCGCAGCTACCCCGAAGCGGATATCCTGCGTCGGCTGGAGATGGAAGATCTGGACCGGGCAATGATCGAAGCGCTGCGGATGAACATCCAGTGGCTGGAGGAGAGCGGAAAGCCGGTGGACCCGGTTTCCCGCGATGCATGGACCGATTTGCGGAAAACTTACTACGGAGGCAATTCGTCCTATGAAGAATGACCGAAACGATCGCTACCGCGATTTGGATACAAGCCGTGCCCGGCGCGGGAAAAGCCGCCGCCCGGTGGATGAGGTGGCCGAGATCGACCTGGGCCGCGCCTACCGCGACCTGGGCCTGGACCGCGGCCGCACCGCCGGCGCGGATTCCCGTTCCGCCCCGCGCACATCCTCCGGCTCCTCGACCCGGAGCACCGGCGGTCCTGCGCAGCAGCGTCCCCGCACGGCCCGTCCTTCGGCGGACGGAACACCGCCGAACCGCCGTCCGCCGCGCTCCGGCAAAAGCGGGCAGCCCGCGCCTTCGGGGCGGCAGCGCCGTCCCAAGCGGCGCAAAAGCAGCACCGCGCGGGTGCTGGTGATCGCACTGCTGATCGTGCTGCTGATCCCCACCCTCGCGCTGGGAGCCGGCTATCTGTATGTCAGCCACGCCACCTCCGGCCAGAACGCCGGTATGGGCGTGATCGACACGATCATCAACACGCCCAAGGAGTATTCCGGCGACGTGGTGAACGTGCTGGTCTGCGGCATCGACTACGAGGAAGGCCGCACCCATGCCCTCACCGACATGATTTTGTACGTCAACTTCGACGTCAAGAACAGCAAGGTGAACATGCTCCAGATCCCGCGCGACACCTATGTGGGCGGCGAGTATTCCTCCAACGGCAAGATCAACGGCGTTGCGGCCAAGGCGGGCGAAAACGGCAATCTGAATATCTCCGCTCTGGCCGACCGCGTCAATGCCATGTTCCAGCTCCCCATCGACGGTTATATCACCATCGACATGGACAGCATGAAGGAGCTGGTCAACTATCTGGGCGGTGTGGAGGTCTATGTTCCCCGCGATATGGAATACAACGGCAGCAAGCTGGAGCAGGGCTATCGAATGCTGGACGGCGACGCGGCCGAGTTCTTTGTCCGCAACCGCCACGGCGACGGCTATGCCACCGGCGACTTTGCCCGCCTGGAGATGCAGCGGTATTTCTACGCCGGCCTGTTCAAGGCTCTGCTGCAGATGACGCCCGGCGACATCGCCAAGATGTTCCCGGTCTATCTCAAATATGTCAAGACCGACCTGGGCATCACCGATCTGGTGGGCATCGGCCTGTCGGCGCTCAAGGTGTCCACCCAGAATATCATGATGTGCCGTGTGCCGGAGTACGGCGGAGCCGAGCTTTATCAGGGCGAACACGCGGTCAATGTGGTGGCCCGGCAGGAGACAGCCGACCTGCTCAACACCTATTTCCGCAGCTACGGCGCCCCGGTGGACGCCGCGGCCCTGCAATTGGAGGACTACCCCTCTGCCGGCGGCCTGCACGACGCGGCGATCAGCTATATGGACGGCAGCGGAGAGAAACAGCAGACGGACACCTCGTCCGCCTCCCAGCCTGCCGCCTGAAAAACAACGATACAACAATCAGATAAAGGAGAATGCGAATGGAAAGCTTTGAACTGGCCGCACGCATCGCGCGTCTGCTGGACAAGAAAAAAGCCCAGGATGTCAAGGTGCTGAAGGTGCGCGACCTCACCATCCTCACCGACTATTTCGTCATTGCCAGCGGCAGCTCCACCACCCAGGTGAAGAGCCTGGCCGAGGAGGTGGAGTTCCAGCTGGAGCAGGAGGGCATCCGCCCGCTGCGCACCGAGGGCTACGACAGCAAGAACTGGATCCTGCTGGACTTCGGCGAGGTGATCGTGCATGTGTTCTATCCGCAGGCGCGCGAGTTCTACGACCTCGAGCATCTGTGGGCCGACGCCGATCCGGTGGAGATCGACCTGGGCGGCGAGGAATAAGGCCGCACAAAAAAAGGGGGAAACGGCCGGCCGCCGGCTGTTTTTGAGTTACAATTTGGGGTGATAAAGAGTGAAATACGATTTCAAACAGGTAGAACAGAAATGGCAGAAGATCTGGGACGATGAAAAGACCTTCGCCGCCAAGCTGGACAAGTCCAAGCCCAAGTTCTACGCGCTGGTCGAGTTCCCGTACCCGTCCGGCCAGGGCCTGCACGTGGGCCATCCGCGCAGCTACACCGCGCTGGACATCGTGGCGCGCAAAAAGCGCCAGTGCGGCTGCAACGTGCTGTACCCGATGGGCTGGGACGCCTTCGGTCTGCCCACCGAGAACTTCGCGATGAAGAACCATATCCATCCGGAGGTCGTCACCAAAAACAACGTGGCGCGGTTCAAAAGTCAGCTGAAGAGCCTGGGCCTGTCCTTCGACTGGGACCGCGAGATCAACACCACAGACCCGTCCTACTACAAGTGGACCCAGTGGATCTTCCTGCAGCTGTTCAAGCACGGTCTGGCCTACAAAAAGGAAATGAACGTGAACTGGTGCACCAGCTGTAAGGTGGTGCTGGCCAACGAGGAGGTCGTGAACGGCGTCTGCGAGCGCTGCGGCGGCGAAGTGGTGCACAAGGTGAAGAGCCAGTGGATGCTGAAGATCACCGAGTATGCCGACCGTCTGATCGACGACCTGAAGGAGGTCGACTTCATCGAGCGCGTGGCCACCCAGCAGATCAACTGGATCGGCCGCAGCCACGGCGCCGAGGTGAACTTCGGTTCCACCGCCGGCGACGACATCACCGTCTACACCACCCGCCCCGACACCATGTTCGGCGCCACCTACATGGTGCTGGCGCCCGAGCACAAGCTGGTGGAGAAATGGGCCGATAAAATCGAGAACATGGACGAGGTGCGCGCCTACCAGGCCGCGGCCGCCCGCAAGAGCGACCTTGAGCGCACCGAACTGAACAAGGACAAGACCGGCGTGCGCCTGAAAGGTGTGCGCGGCATCAACCCGGCCAACGGCCGCGAGATCCCCATCTTCCTGTCCGACTATGTACTGGCCACCTACGGCACCGGCGCCATCATGGCGGTGCCCGCCCACGACACCCGCGACTACGAGTTTGCCAAGGCGTTCGATCTGGACATTGTCGAGGTGGTGTCCGGCGGCGACGTGCAGAACGGCCCCTTCACCGACTGCGCCACCGGCGTTCTGGTGAACAGCGGCTTCCTCAACGGCATGAAGGTGGAGGACGCCAAAAAGGCCATGATCGAGTGGCTGGAAAAAGAGGGCAAGGGCCACGCAAAGGTGAACTTCAAGCTGCGCGACTGGGTGTTCAGCCGTCAGCGCTACTGGGGCGAGCCGATCCCGATGGTGCACTGTGAGAAGTGCGGCTGGGTGCCGCTGCCCGAAAACGAGCTGCCGCTGCGGCTGCCCGAGATCAGCGATTTCGAGCCGGGCGAGGGCGGCGAGAGCCCGCTGGCCCGTCACACCGAGTGGGTGAACACCACCTGTCCGTGCTGCGGCGGCGCCGCCAAGCGCGAGACCGATACCATGCCCCAGTGGGCCGGTTCCAGCTGGTATTTCCTGCGCTATATGGACCCCCACTGCGACACCGCTCCGGTCAGCAAGGAGGCTGTGGAGTACTGGGGCCCGGTGGACTGGTACAACGGCGGCATGGAGCACACCACCCTGCATCTGCTGTACAGCCGTTTCTGGCATAAATTCCTGTACGATATCGGCATGGTCCCCACCAAGGAGCCGTACAAAAAGCGCACCAGCCACGGTATGATCCTGGGCGAGAACGGCGAGAAGATGAGCAAGAGCCGCGGCAACGTGGTGAACCCCGACGACGTGATCGCCGAGTACGGCGCCGATACCCTGCGCCTGTACGAGATGTTCATCGGCGATTTCGAGAAGGCCGCGCCCTGGAACACCAGCTCCATCAAGGGCTGCAAACGCTTTCTGGACCGCCTGTGGAACCTGTCCGAGAAGGTCCTTCCCGGCGAGGGCATCCGCCCCGAGCTGGAGGGCATCGTCAACCGCACCATCAAGAAGGTGGGCGAGGACATTGAAAACCTCAAGCACAACACCGCCATCGCCGCGATGATGAGCCTGCTGAACGAGCTGGAAGCCGCCGGCGGTGCCACCCGCGCCGAGCTGGAGGTGCTGGTGCAGCTGACCAACCCGTTCGCCCCGCACATCACCGAGGAAGTGTGGGAGCGCATGGGCCACAGCGACCAGCTGGCCTACCACCCCTGGCCCAGCTACGACGAGACCAAGTGCGTGGAGAGCACGGTGGAGATCGCCGTGCAGGTGAACGGCAAGCTCCGTGCCCGCCTGACGGTGGCCGCGGACATTGCCAAGGAAGACGCCATCGCCGCCGCCAAAGCGGAGCCCTCTGTGGCTGCCGCGCTGGAAGGCAAGACGGTGGTAAAGGAGATTTTTGTGCCGGGCAAACTTGTGAACCTGGCTGCAAAATAACCGGAGGCATCCCCGCCTCCGGTGGGGAGACGGGCGCCCGGGAAAATATTTTCAAAACCCCAAAAACCCGTTGACAGAACGCGAGGGTTTATTGTATAATAAATTCTGTTGATTATCAACGAGGGCTCTGGTTCAGAGCATTGTGGTTCTGAAATGAGGGGGCCTGCTCCTACCTCATGTAAGGGAGGGAACAAGATGTCGGAAATTCGTGTCAAAGAGAACGAGTCGCTGGAAAGCGCTCTGCGTCGCTTTAAGCGCTCCTGCGCCCGCAGCGGTGTACTGGCCGAAGTGCGGAAACGCGAGGCTTACGAAAAGCCTTCCGTTCGGCGCAAGAAGAAGTCCGAAGCTGCCCGCAAGCGCAAGTTTAAGTAATTGCGGCGGCACGGAATAAGTGCGTAAAAGGCGGGCCCTGTCCAAAGCGGGGTCCGCCTTTGATTTTCCCGAAAGGAGAAAAGATATCATGCTCACGCCCCAGTATCTGTTTGCAGACATCACCCGCATCACGCCGCAGTTTTTGCGCCAAAAGGGCATCACAGCGCTGCTGCTGGATGTGGACAATACGCTCACGGCCCACGGCAGCCAGCAGCTGCCGCGCGCGGTGGAAGGCTGGCTGGAAACCATGAAGCAAAATGGGATCCGCCTGCTAATCGTGAGCAATAATACAGAACAGAGGGTGGCCCCCTTTGCGGATCGGATCGGCGTTGGGCACATCTCGATGGGCTGCAAGCCGCTGCCGCTTGGCCTGGCCCGCGCCCGCCGCCGGCTGGGCGTGCAGCGCCGGCAGCTGGCGCTGGTGGGCGATCAGCTCTTCACCGACCGCCTGGCCGGCTGGAACTACGGCATCCCCGTGCTGGTGGTGCAGCCGCTGGCTCCCGATACGCATCGCGGCATCCGGTTCAGACGGCATCTGGAGCAGCCGTTTATCCGCCGCTATTTCAAAAAGGGAGGGCAGCTGTTGTGAGAGCACGGTTTGGCACTGCCGGGGAGAGCGACAGCTTCCGCGCACGGGGCTATCGCACCGGCGCGCAGATCCCGCAGTATCTGCGGGAGTTTGAGCTGGACGCCTTCGAGTACCAGTGCGGCCGCGGCGTGCGCCTGTCCGAGTCCACCGCCGCCGCCATCCGCGCAGCGGCCGCGGCGCAGGGCATCGTCTATTCGCTGCACGCGCCGTACTATATCTCGATGAGCAGCCTGGAAGAGGACAAGCGCCTCAAATCGGTGGACTATATCCTGCAAAGCGCCCGCGCGGTGGATATGCTGGGCGGAAAACGTGTGGTCATCCACACCGGCAGCTGCGGCAAGCAGAGCCGGGAAGCCGCGCTGGAAAAGGCGCTGGACACCATGCGCCTGGCGCGCGCCGCCGTGGACGAGGCAGGGCTGTCCCATATCATCCTCTGCCCGGAAACGATGGGCAAGGTGGGGCAGCTGGGCACGCTGGAGGAGGTGCTGGCGCTGTGCCGTCTGGACGAGCGCATCCTGCCCTGCATCGACTTCGGCCACCTCAACGCCCGCACGCAGGGCAGCCTGGCCGCAAAGCAGCAGATGGCCGCTCTTCTCGACCGCATGGCCGATGTGCTGCAGGACGGGCGCGCCAGCGCCTTCCACGCGCACTTCAGCATGATCGAGTATACAGCCGGCGGGGAAAAACGCCATCTCACCTTCGACACCGGGCGCAGTTTCGGCCCGGATTTCGAGCCGCTGATGGAGCTTTTGTACCAGCGCGGACTGTGCCCCACCATCATCTGCGAGTCGGCCGGCACCCAGGCCGAGGACGCAGCGGCCATGAAACGATACTATTGCGGCCAATTCGACGCTTGAAAAAATTCCCGCAATCGGGTAAAATATGAATAGTTGTGGTTACACACGCAGGAAAGGCGCGGCCGGCTGTGCCGCGGCGTTTCCAAGATTAGACAATGGAGGATCTCGTATATGATTACAGCAGGCGATTTTCGCAACGGCGTAACCTTTGAAGAAGACGGCAAGGTGCTTCAGGTAGTGGAGTTCCAGCATGTAAAGCCCGGTAAAGGCGCTGCCTTTGTGCGCACCAAGACCAAGAACGTCATCACCGGCGCGGTGACCGAAACCAGCTACAACCCCAGCGCCAAGTTCCCCACTGCGTTCATCGAGCGCCGCGAAATGCAGTACAGCTACAACGACGGCGATCTGTACTACTTCATGGACACCGAGACCTACGAGCAGGTGCCCATCAACGAAAAGGACCTGGGCGATGCCTTCAAGTTTGTCAAGGAGAACGAGCTGGTGAAGGTCCTGTCCTACAAGGGCAATGTGTTCGGCATCGAGGCCCCGAACTTCGTGGTTCTGGAGGTCACCGAGACCGAGCCCGGCGTGAAGGGCAACACCGCCACCAACACCCTGAAGCCCGCCAAGCTGGAGACCGGCGCCGAGATCCGTGTGCCCCTGTTCATCAACGAGGGCGACAAGATCCGCATCGACACCCGCACCGGCGAGTATATGGAGCGTGCCTGAGTTCTACACGATACTGTGTGATCTTTTTATACAAAGGAGGGTACCACTATGAACCTGACTGAGAAAGCCGCATACCTGAAGGGCCTGGCCGAGGGCCTGGACATCAGCGACTCCACCAAGGAGGGCAAGCTGCTGAAGGCCATCGTGGAGATGCTGGACGAGCTGACTTCCACCGTCTCCACCCTGGACGACGATGTGGACCAGATCTATGAGGAGCTGGACGCCATCGACGAAGACATGGACGATCTGGAAGAGTATGTGTTCGGCGACGAGGACGAGGACTTCGACGACGAAGAAGACGAGGATGAGGACGAAGAGGACGAGGATGAGCTCTACTACGAGATCACCTGCCCCAAGTGCGGCGAGACCGTATGCGTGGACGAGGACACTCTGGTGAGCGAGGACCTGGCTTGCCCCAACTGCGGCACCGAGTTCGAGGTCGAGTTCGATGAGGACTGCGACTGCGGCGAAGAGTGTGACGGCTGCTGCGACAAGGACGAGTGATCCTGCGCCGTGATCCCAACCGCCGCCCTGTGTGGGTCGGCGGATTTTTTTGGAAATCGCAGGAACGTAACATATGTTACAGACAAGTGCCGCAAAATCTGGTACAATAGCATCTGGAAAGGGGGCGGACGAGCGAATGAAGGAAGTGGTTCGCCTTTTGTCCGCCGGTCCGCTCTTTGCGGGGATCTCTCAGGCGGAGATCGGCCAGCTGCTGTGCTGTGCCGGCGCACAGATGCGGAAACTTCCGGCCGGTGCACCGCTGCTGGCGGAAGGGGAGGAAAGCCCCTGGGTCTATCTGCTGATGCAGGGGAATGCCGCGGTGGAAAACTGCTTTGCCGGCGGAGGCTGCAGCCGCCTGTACACCGCCGGTCCGGGCGAGCTGCTGGGCCAGCCCGGCGGGGGACCAAGCCCGGTCTCGGTGCATGCACAGACCGCCTGCCAGGTGCTGGTGCTGCCGGCCGATTTCTTTCACCGTATCTGCGGCCGCGCCTGTGATTTCCACCGCCGTCTGGCCGCCAATCTGCTGGCGGTGCAGTCCCGGCAGATCTGGCGTCTGTCCAAAAAGCTGCGGCTGCTGGCAGCCGGCCGCCTGGACCAGCGTCTGGCGATGCTGCTGCTGGACCGCATGAGCGCGGACGGTACCGCCAGTCTGGAGAGCAGGGAACAGCTGGCAGCCTATCTGGGCGCCGCGCGGCCCTCTCTGTCCCGCACGCTGATGCAGATGCAGCGGGACGGCCTGATCGCTGTGGAAGGCCGCGCTGTCCGGGTGCTGGATCGGCCTGCTCTGGAACAATTGTGCTTATAATTTTTCGAGGGAGTGTGCAATCATGCAAAATACAAGAAAAATCAGTCAGGATCTGTATTGGGTAGGCGGCAGCGACCGCCGCATCGCGCTGTTTGAGAACGCCTATCCCGTTCCCCGCGGCGTCAGCTACAACTCGTATCTGCTGCTGGACGAGAAGACAGTCCTGTTCGATACCACCGACCACGCGGTCAGCCGCCAGCTGTTCGAGAACGTGGCAGCGGTTCTGAACGGCCGTGCGCTGGACTATCTGGTGATCCACCACATGGAGCCGGACCATTGCTCTGCCATCGAGGACCTGCTGCTGCGCTATCCCACCCTGCAGCTGGTCTGCACCGCCAAGGCGGCTGCGATGATCGGCCAGTTCTTCGAGCTGGGCGATCTGTCTGCCCGCACGGTTGTGGTGAACGAGGGCGACACCCTCAGCACCGGCCACCATGCGCTGACCTTCGTCACCGCTCCGATGGTGCACTGGCCGGAAGTCATGCTCACCTACGACACCACCGACAAGATCCTCTTCTCGGCGGACGCCTTCGGTTCCTTCGGTGCCATGAACGGCAACCTGTTCGCCGATGAGGTGGACTATGCCGCCGAGTGGCTGGAGGATTCCCGCCGCTACTACACCAACATCGTGGGCAAGTACGGCGTCCAGGTGCAGGCCGCGCTGAAAAAGGCCGCCGGTCTGGAGATCAAGATGATCTGCCCGCTGCACGGCCTGCTCTGGCGCGAGAACATCGGCTGGCTGCTGGAGAAGTACAACGCCTGGAGCACCTACACTCCCGAGGAGAAGGGCGTTGTGATCGCCTACGGCTCGATCTACGGCAACACCGAGAATGCCGCCAACATCCTGGCCGGTATGCTGGCCGAGCGCGGTGTGCGCAACATCCATATGTACGATGTGTCCGCCACCCATCCGTCCTATATCCTGTCGGACGCCTTCCGGTTCAGCCATGTGGTGTTCGCTTCAATCACCTACAACAGCGGTATCTTCACCAATATGGAGAATCTGCTGCACGACATCGCGGCGCATAACCTGCAGAACCGCACCATCGCCTTCCTGCAGAACGGAAGCTGGGCCGCCACCAGCGCCAAGCAGATGGCCGCTGTTCTGGAGAAGCTGAAGAACATGACCGTGCTGGAGCCGCTGCCCACCTTAAAATCCTCTGTGAAGCCCGCTCAGGTGAAGGAGATCGCCGCCCTGGCCGACGCCATCGTTGCTTCGATGTAAGGCGAATATGGCTATAAAAAGCCGCGCTGTGCCCTTATCCAAAAG
>NHCFR00700__coassemble_1229_pt1 | contig 22636 bp, 22 predicted proteins | sample NHCFR00700__metabat2_high_PE_054 | metagenome-assembled genome bin NHCFR00700
TATAATGGCCGCGCTGCGGTCATTATACCATGAAGCGCAAGCGGAATGGTATAATTCGCTATCTTTTTCGGCCAGCCCGCGAGGGGCGAGAAAAAGGGCATGGAAATAGGTGGTATAACGGCCGCGCTGCGGCCATTATACCACAACCTCCCGTGACCGCACAAACAAAAAGCGCCCGGACCAGACGTCCGGACGCCAGAAAATTTTATTCCTGCCGCAGCAGCCGGGCCAGATCCAGCTCGGCCAGATGCTGCCGGCACACCCGTCCGGCCAGCGCCAGCACGGCGGCCACCCCGGCGGCAGTGAGCACAAGACCCCACAGCGGCAGCATTTCGCCCATACGCTGATTCAAGACCACGGCGATCGGCCATCCGGCCAGCAGCCCCGCCGCAGCGCCGATGGGCAGACCGGCCGCGCCGCACAGCGCGCATTCCCGCCACAGCATCCGACGCAGCTGGCGGACGGTCATGCCCGCACTGCGCAGCAGCGCCAGCTCCTGCCGCCGCGAGCGCATCTGCGCGCCGGTGACATTCAGCACGCTGGCCGCGCAGACGACCCACACCAGCGCCAGGAATCCGGTGAGGAAGATGTGCAGGAACTGCCGGATAAACTCCCTGCGGACCACCGCCTCCGAGGTGGGGGTATAGTCCTGCACCGTGTACTCGACCCCTTCGGGACGGTACAGCTGCTCGGTGATCGCCGCGCCGTCCTGCGTGTCCACATAGACCGCGATGCTGCGAACGGCGCCCGGCCCGGTGGAGGGAATCAGACGTTCCAGCTCGCTGCGGCAGGTCACCAGCATCCGCCCGTTCCCCTGCCACAGGGCGGCTTCGTAGGCCAGCTGACGGCCCAGGCGCATCGGGAGCGGCCGGTCGCACTGCCCGCTCTCAGTCAGCGGTGTACTGCCCAATACCCGCAACCCGCTCTCTGCGGCAGGAGGAGTATCCGGGCTGCTGTCCGCGGTGGACACCACACAGCGCAGCTCTTCTCCGGCTTCTCCCGGCAGCGGCGCGCCGTACCAGGCGGCGAAGTCGTCGTCCTCCAGAACGGCCAGCTGGAACATCGTGCGGACGCCTGTTGTGGAATAGTAGTTGAACAGCTCCGCGGTGATCGAAGGCGCGTCGATGCTCTGCCGGATCTTTTGCAGTTCCTCGTCCGGCCAGCCCTCCCTGGCCCACAGGTATACCCGGTAGGAAAAGGGGAATTCCCCGTATTCCAGATAGCTGTGCTGCACGGCCCGGGCGAACACGGTGCCGCAGACGGTGAGCATCACGCACACCGCGATGGTAATGATGCTGCCCCGCATCCCCGGCCGGCGCAGACTGCGCGCGGCCAGCTGGGCAACGGGAGAGCGTCCGGCCTTCCACCGACCGGCCCGGCGCACGCTGCCCGCCATTCCGCCCTCGCGCAGCGCCTCCAGCGGGGACAGGCGAAACGCCCGCTTGGCCGGCCCGATGCAGGCCAGCGCCAGCGATACGAACCCGCACGCCGCGCACAGGCCCAGTGCCTGGGGCGATACCACCAGCCGCAGCGGCTGGCCGCGGAACAGCTCCAGCCCCTGCATCAGTCCGAATGCCGCCGCCAGCCCCGCCATCGCGCACAGGACGGCGAGGGGGATGGCCGCCGTGCCCAGCAAGAGCGCCTCCAGAAACACGCTGGCACGCAGCTGACGGCGTGTGGCGCCCACACTGGCCAGCTGCCCCAGCATCCGCACCCGGCGCGCCGCCGAGGCATCCAGCACGCTGTGCACCAGCAGCGCGGAAGCGATCGCCAGCAGCACCGCCAGCATCCCGGCCGCCGCGCGCACGAAGGGGGTGTAGTATTGGGTGTCCTTCGGGGCGATGGCGGCCTCCATCGACGCCCCGCCCAGCACCGCCGCCGCCAGCAGCAGCTGGCAGACCCAGACGCACACCAGCGCCAGCAGGGTCTGGCTTTTGTCGCGGCAGAGCTGCCGCCATGTCAAATACCAGATCGCTTTCATCGCTGCACCTCGTCCCGCGCAAGGCGGCCGTCCCGGATGGTCATCACACGGTCGGCCTGCAGAGCCAGGTCGGGGTTGTGGGTGATCATCACGATGGTCTGTCCGTCGCGGTTGGCCCGGCGCAGCAGCTCCATCACCTGCACGGTGTTCTCGGTGTCGAGGTTGCCGGTGGGCTCGTCGGCCAGCAGCAGAGCGGGCCGCGCGATCAGCGCCCGGCCGATGGCCACCCGCTGCTGCTGCCCGCCCGAGAGCTGGGCGGGGAAGGCGTTCAGCTTTTCCTGCAGCCCCAGCGCCTCCACAAGCCCCTCCATCTGGCCGGGGGCCGGTTCCCTGCCGTCTAAAAGCAGCGGCAGGGCGAGATTTTCCCGCACGGTCAGCAGCGGCACCAGATTGTAGAACTGATACACCAGCCCGATCTGCCGCCGCCGGAAGATGGTCAGTGCCTCCTCTTTCTGGCGGAACATCTCCACCCCCGCCAGCTCCAGCCGCCCGCCGGTGGGGCGCTCGATGCCGCCCAGCAGATGCATCAAGGTGGATTTGCCCGACCCGGACGGCCCCACGATCGCCACAAATTCCCCCTTGTGCACCTCGAATGAAACGTCCCGCAGCGCGTGCACCTGTGCGTCGCCGCTGCCGTAGACCTTGTCCAGATGCTCGGCTTGTAAGAATGCCATGCTCATCCCTCCTGTGTGTTCAGGGTGTCCCTGTACCGCCAAGGATACCCGCCGCCGGTGACAGGACGGTGACAGCTACACCGGGCAGTGGAACAGCCGCAGGGTGAGCCGTGCGCCGCCGGGGATGTTTTCGGCGGTGAGGCTGCCGCCCTGTCCCTCTGCGATGGCCTTTGCCAGCGAAAGCCCGATCCCCGCCGAGCCGGGGCGGGCGTGTTTTCCCCGCCAGAACCGCTCGAACAGGTGGGGCAGCTCGCTCTCCGGGATGCCGCCGCCCTCGTCCTCCACCGCAAAGCAGACGTCCAGCGGCGACGCCGAAAAGCTCACCCGCACCGCGGCCCCGGCGGGGGAGTGCTCGGCGGCGTTCTGCAGAAGGTTCAGCAGCGCCTGCGCCGTCCATTCGCCGTCGCAGCTGCACACGGCGTCCTCCCGGCACCGGATCTCCAGCCGCACCTGCCGGCGCCGGAAGAGAGGTTCCACCCCCTCCGACGCCCGTTCGATCAGCTGCCGGGCAGACTGCGCCTGCCGCACGAATTCCACCACCCCCGCATCCAGCCGGGAAAGCCGCAGCAGCTGCTGCACCAGCCACTGCATTCGCAGCGCCTGCTGCTGGACCTGGCGGGCGCATTCGTCCCGCCCGCTGCCCGCGCCGCTCTCCCACAGCTCGGCTTGCAGAAGGATGGCGCAGAGCGGTGTTTTCAGCTGGTGCGCGATGTTGCCCAGCGTGTCGCTCAAAAAGCGCTTGTCCTGTTCCAGCTGGGCGGCCTGCCGCCGCAGGATGGTGGTGACCTTGTACAGGTCGTCCTTCAGGCGGCTCAGCTCGCCGGGGCGCTGGTCCCGGATGTCGGCCGTCTGCCCGCCCGCATAGACAGCGGCCAGATAGTCGCCCAGCCGGGCCACCTCCCGCAGACGCGCCAGCGCGCCGCCCACGGCAATGCCGGTGAGCGCAAGGCCCAGCCCCGCACACAGCAGCGCCGTCCCGCCGCCGCACAGCAGACCGCCCGCCGCCGCTGCCGCCAGCGTCAGGGCCAGCATGCCTGCCGCCATCGCCCATGTTTCACGGCTGTACATCCACATCCCCCTCCAGTCGATAGCCCAGTCCCCGCACCGTCCGGATGCGCGCGCCGTCCGCGCCCAGCTTTTCGCGCAGGCGCTTGACGGTGACGGTGAGGGTGTTGTCGTTCACAAAGCTGCCGGTGTCGTCCCACAGCTGCAGGAGCTGGCCGCGCTGCAGGGTCTGCCCGGCGTGGCGCAGAAACACCAGCAGCAGCCGGTATTCGGTGGCCGACAGCGCCACCTCCCGCCCGTGCTGCAAAACGCAGGCGCGCGCGGTGTCGACGGTCAGGCCTCCCAGCCGGTAGGCCGGGTGCAGGCCGCGCCGCCGCTGTACGGCGCGCAGCCTTCCCAGCAGTTCGGCCGCCCGGAAGGGCTTGGTCACATAGTCGTCGGCGCCGCTGTCCAGCCCGCGCACCACGCTGCTCTCGTCGCCCCGCGCGGTGAGGATGATGACGGCCGCGTCGCTGCACCGGCGGGCCGCGTGGCACACGGTGTAGCCGCTGCCGTCCGGCAGGCCCAGGTCCACCAGAAGCGCGTCCCAGCCGCCCTGTTCCAGCTTCTCCCGCGCCTCGGCCACACCGGCGGCGGTGTCCACCTGCCAGCCCGCGTTTTCCAGCAGGCAGCGCAGCGGCGCGCGGATGGCTTCCTCGTCCTCCACAAGCAGCAGTTTCATTCGGCATCCCTCCGTTTCCCTTTGATTATACCAGAAACTTTCCCGCCGCCGCGTGACAAAATTGTCAGATTGCGCGGGGCTGTGTCACGGCGGCGCTCTGCTGCGTATACTGCATGCAGAACAAAGCAGGGAGGGAGCATGATGAGAACGATCCGCAGCGCGGCGGTGGCCGGCACGCTGTTCACCCTGACAGCCGGCACACTGCTGCATTTTGTATATGAATGGCTCGGGCCGCAGGGGGCGGTGGTCGGCGCGGTGAACGAGAGCACCTGGGAGCACCTGAAGCTGGTGTTCTGGCCGATGCTGTTCTTCTCGCTGGCCGAATACGCGGTGTACGGGCGCAGGCTGCGGGCCTTCTGGACCTCCCGCGCGGCGGGGGTGCTGGCGGGGATGGCGGCGGTGGTGGTGCTGTTCTACACCTACACCGGCGTCGTCGGACGCAACTTCGTACCGGTGGACATCGGCATCTTTGCGGTGGCGGTGCTGCTGGCGTGGTGGACCGCCTGGCGGATGCTGCGCCGTCCGTGCGCCTGGCAGCGGCGCAGATGGGCGGTCTGGGCGGCGGTGCTGGTGCTGGCGGCGCTGACGGTGTGCTTTGCCGTCTTCACCTATTGGCCGCCTCACATCGCACTGTTCCTCGACCCGGTCACCGGGACATACGGCCTGTAAACAGAGAAATCCCCCGCTCTGCGCAGGGCAGAGCGGGGGATCGCTGTGTGTCAGGGCAGCTGGATGGTGCACAGATCCAGCAGGTCGTCGTTGATGGTCTCGTATTGCAGCTCCACCTCGGTGCCGGAGCTGCCCAGCGGAGCCACCAGCACCAGACGGCAGGGCACGGTGCGCCCGGCGGGCAGGTAATCCCGCGCGGACTCCGAAAAATCGGTGATGTCGGAGGGATAGCTGATGTACATGGAATCGGCGTCACCCTCGGAGGGGATGCAGCGGAAGCGGTAGTCGTACAGATAATCACCGTACCAGCCGGTGTTTTCCAGCATCAGTTCGATCTCGTAGAATTCCTGGTATTCGGTCACATACACCGGGTCGATGCTGCGCACGGTGGGCGTGCCCTGCACCACCGGCAGGATGTCCTCGTACAGGTCGCTGTTTGTGGAGCCGACCGAGAGGGAGGAGAACAGGTCTCCCAGCAGGGTGATGCCGATATCCAGAAAGAGGATCACGCCCAGCGCGATCCACACAGGCCGCAGTCTCGAAGAACGATTTTTCATTCGGACACCTCCGTTACGGGCAGCGTCAGTTCATAGATGCAGGTCAGAGAATTGTCGGATGGCTCCCGCTGTTCCAGACACAGCGTGACCGTATCGGTGCCGGCGGGCACCACGAAATAGACCATGCCGCTGCCCTCGTCGCCGTAATACAGCGCGTCCACCTCCACGCACTGGGAATACAGGGGAGAGGAATAGCTGCTCAGCAGCCAGGTATCCATCATCGTGCGGCAGCGGCCGTCCTCCAGCATCACATACGGCGCCGGGATGGGGGAATGGTACCAGGTGTCGGAATCGGGGTACTCGTCGTCCACTGCGAAGTCCATTTGAATCCCCACCGCCATCTCCCCCTCGGGCAGCTGCTCGGAGCCTTCGGGCAGTGCGATCACCGCCGCATCCGCCGCACAGGCGGTGTACGAGCCGATCTGCACGGTCTGTCCCGCTTCAAAGGCCTGCACGGAGGGCGCTTCGGTCTGCTGCATCTGCTCGGTCCAGCGGTCCTTCCGGGTGACGCGCTGCCAGATCTGCACGCCGATCACGGCAATCACCAGCGCCAGGAGGACAGCCAGAACGCACCCGCAGCCGCGGCGGCTTTTGCGGGAACGCGGTTTGTCTGCCGCCGGGGAAGCGGAAACGGACGGCTGCGGGGAAAAGAACGTTTCCTCCTCCTCCGCCTCTTCGGAAAACGGCTGAGGCTCGGCGGCCTCGTAGGAGACAGACGCCTGCTCCGGTTCACCGCCGGGGGCGGGCGGCGAGTTGAAGGCCGCGCAGTGCGGGCAGACACCGTCGTTTTTCTCGTAGTTGAACAGCTTTCCGCAGCTGTCGCATCGAATGAACATGGTGGTTCCTCCTCAAAGCAAAACGGCCGCGCACGCCCGGAAAGGGGAGTGCGCGGCCATACGGGCTTACATCGCGGGCGATCAGATGCCCTGGGCCAGGGTAGCCTCGGCCACCTTCTCAAAGCCGGCGATGTTGGCGCCGGCCACATAGTTGCCCTCCATGCCGTAGCGGCGGGCGGCGTCGTCCAGCTTGCGGAAGATGTTCACCATGATGTCCTGCAGCTTGGCGTCCACTTCCTCGAAGGTCCAAGACAGGCGCTCGCTGTTCTGGCTCATCTCCAGCGCGCTGGTGGCAACGCCGCCGGCGTTGGAAGCCTTGCCGGGGGCGAACAGCACGCCGTTCTGCTGCAGATACTCGGTGGCCTCCATGGTGGTGGGCATGTTGGCGCCCTCGGCCACGGCCAGGCAGCCGCCCGCAACCAGGGCCTTGGCGTCGTCCAGGTTCAGCTCGTTCTGGGTGGCGCAGGGCAGGGCCACGTCGCACTTGACGCTCCACACATGGCCTTCGGTGTGATACTCGGCGTTCGGGCGGACCTTCACATACTCGCTCAGGCGGGCGCGGCGCACCTCCTTGATCTCCTTCACGGCATCCAGGTCGATGCCCTCGGCGTCGTACACCCAGCCGGTGGAGTCGCTCAGGGTCACAACCTTGGCGCCCATCTGCATGGCCTTCTCGGCGGCGTAGATGGCCACGTTGCCGGCGCCGGAGATGGCGACGGTCTTGCCGGCCATCTCGTGGCCGTTGGCCTCCAGCATGGCCTCGGTGAAGTACAGCAGGCCGTAGCCGGTGGCCTGGGTGCGCACCAGGCTGCCGCCGTAGGTGAGACCCTTGCCGGTCAGCACGCCGGTATAGTTGCCGTTCAGCTTCTTGTACTGGCCGAACAGATAGCCGATCTCGCGGGCGCCCACGCCGATGTCGCCGGCGGGCACGTCGCGGTCGGGCCCGATGTATTTGTGCAGCTCGTTCATGAAGCTCTGGCAGAAGTTCATGATCTCGTTGTCGCTGCGGCCCTTGGGATCGAAATCGCTGCCGCCCTTGCCGCCGCCGATGGGCAGGCCGGTGAGGCTGTTCTTGAACACCTGCTCGAAGCCCAGGAACTTGATGATGCTCAGGTTCACGGAAGGATGCAGGCGCAGGCCGCCCTTGTAGGGGCCGATGGCGTTGTTGAACTGCACGCGGTAGCCGGTGTTCACATGCACCTGGCCGTTGTCGTCCACCCAGGGAACGCGGAACAGGATCTGACGGTCGGGCTCGGTGAGGCGCTCCAGCAGAGCGGCCTTGCGATACTTCTCCTCGTTGGCCTCGATCACGGGGGCCAGCGAGTTCAGCACCTCGCGGGCTGCCTGCAGAAACTCAGGCTGATGCGCAAACTTGGCCTCCAGGCCCTGCATAACTTCGCTTACATACGACATACTTTCTCCAACCCTTTCTCTATAACTTTCCACTCGGCCGCAAACGGCCATGTAACAATTATACTGGCAAAAAGCGGATGTTTCAAGAATGCCGGTCGGGCAAATGTTTCTATGATGCGCACAGGTGAAAGGGGTTCAGGGGGCGTCGGGGCGGACGGTGAACACCTGTTCAATGGGCAGCGAAAACACCTCTGCAATGCGCCAGGCCAGCGCGAGCGAGGGGTTGTACCGCCCTTTTTCCAGGTTGCCGATGGTCTCCCGGCGCACCCCCACCAGCGCCGCCAGCTCCTCCTGCTTCATGCCGGTGCGCGCGCGCAGTTCGCGGATGCGGTTCTCGATCATTCCTCCTGCCCTCGCTTTTCCTTCCACTCCAGCCAGCTCAGGTGCAGGCTGAACCAGATCACGCCCGCCGCAAAGCAGACGCCGAACGCCGCGCCCACCGACTGGCGCAGCCCCAGCACACACACCGGCAGCGCCGCCAACAGCAGCAGCGTCTGGGCCAGAAAAGCGGCGGTGGCGGCGCGGCGCAGGTTCAGCAGGAACAGCTCGTCCGGCAGCACCCGCCAGTATGGGAGATACACCAGAAAGCCCAAAAACCCATACATCCCGGTGTTGCGGCACACCGGAGCCAGCAGCGACAAAAGGGCCAGCGGATTGAAGTGCAGACGGTTGCGATTCATACGAATTCCCCTTTCTGTAATGTGGTATATTTCGCTCTTTATGATATAAATATACCACATTGCAGCCGCCTGTCAAGAGAAAATGGAGGCAATGTTTGCAAAAGCGGGCGGATTTCGGTACAATAGTGCCCAGTACAACGAAGAGCAGGGAGGAAACGGCAGATGGAACAGGCAGCGGTGGCGATCGTGGGGGGCGGCGCGTCGGGGCTGGCGGCGGCGATCGCGGCGGCGCGGCTGGGCGCGGGACCGGTGGCCGTGCTGGAAAAGCAGGACCGTGTGGGCAAAAAGCTGCTGGCCACCGGCAACGGGCGCTGCAACCTGGAAAACCGCGATTCCGACGCCGCCTGCCACTACCACACCGCCGACGGCAGCACGCTGCGCCGGATGCTGGAGCAGATCCCCTCGGCCCAGGTGCTGCGCTTTTTTGAAAAGGGCGGGCTGCTGTGGAGCGAGGGGGCCGAAGGACGGGTGTACCCGTCGGGCAACCAGGCGGCCATCGTGCTGGACACGCTGCGCCTGGAGGCGCTGGGCCGGGGCGTGCAGGAGCTGTGCGGCTTTGCGGTGGAGAGCATCCGCCCGGCAAAGGGGGGCTGGCTGCTGGAAGGCGGCGGGAAGGCCCTGCTGGCGCGCCGGGTGGTGCTTGCCTGCGGTGGGATGGCCGCGCCCAAGCTGGGCGGGGGAGAGGACGGCTACCGGCTGGCCCGGCAGCTGGGGCACACGGTCACAAAGCTGTATCCCTGCCTGGCGGCGCTGCGGTGCAGAGCGGACGGCCTGGCAGCGCTGAAAGGTGTGCGCGCGGTGTGCGGCGTGCGGCTGCTGGCGCGGGGAAAGGAGCTTGCCTCCGAGACCGGCGAGGTGCAGTTCACCGAATACGGCCTGTCGGGCATCCCGGCCATGCAGCTCAGCAGCCGTCTGCCGGCGGGCGGCTGTGAGGCGGAGGTGGACGTTTTCCCCGCGCTCGACCGGTCCCGCCTGACGGCCATGCTGCACCAGCGCCGGAAAAGCGGGCTCTACCCCACACTGGAAAGCCTTCTCACCGGCCTGCTGCACAAAAAGCTGGCGGTGTATCTGCTGAAAGCGGCAAACATCGGCCCGCTGGGACTTCCGCCTTCCCGTCTGCGCCCGGCGGACATCGACGCACTGGCCGGCCTGCTCAAGGGCTGGCGTCTGCCGGTGACCGGCACGGCGGGCGGATGGGACGGCGCGCAGGTCACCGGCGGCGGCGTGCCGCTGGCCGAGGTGGAGCCGGACAGCTTTGCCTCCCGGTGCGCAAAGGGGGTCTATCTCACCGGCGAGCTGCTCGACGCGGTGGGAGACTGCGGCGGCTTCAACCTGCACTGGGCGTTCGGCAGCGGCATCGCGGCGGGGCGCGCGGCGGCGCAGAGTTTGACAAAACCGGGCAGAGTGTGATACACTATGCTCTGTCTGAAACTATCCTGTCCATACAGGGCAGATACCAACGAACGGCTATAACTTTTTCTGTTTCTGATTTCAAACAGAGAAGCGTATGGCCGTTTTTTTGTGCGCAAACAAAAAGAGAAAGGATGATCCTATGTTGTCTTCCAACGCGATGGGCACCCGGCCGGTGCTGCCTTTGCTGCTGTCGATGTCGGTGCCGCCCATGATCTCGATGCTGATCCAGTCGATGTACAACGTGGTGGACAGCATCTTTGTGGCCCGTCTCAGCCAGAATGCCCTCACGGCCGTGTCGCTGGCCTTCCCGCTGCAAAACCTGGTGCTGGCGGTGGCGGTGGGCCTGGGGGTGGGCCTGAATGCCTGCATTGCCCGCAGCCTGGGGGCAGGCGATCCCGAAAAGGCCAACGACGCCGCGGCGCACGGCCTTGTGTTCACCACCATCCATGCGCTGCTGTTCGTGCTGGTGGGCGTGTTCGGCACCCGGCCGTTTTTGCAGATGTTCACCACCGACCCCGAAGTGCTGGAGATGGGCTGCCAGTACAGCTATATCGTGATCTGCCTGTCCTTCGGCAGCCTGTACCACATCTTCATCGAAAAGATCTTCCAGGCCACCGGCAACATGGTGGCGCCGATGATCCTGCAGGGGGTGGGCGCGATCATCAACATCGTGCTGGACCCCATCCTGATCTTCGGCCTGTTCGGTCTGCCGGCCATGGGGGTGCCGGGCGCGGCGATCGCCACCGTCGCCGGGCAGATGACCGCCTGTGCGCTGGCGGTGGCCCTGTTTGTGAAAGGCGACTGTCCGGTGCGCATCCATATGAAGGGATTCCGCCTGAAGGGCGCTGTCGCCGCCCAGGTCTACAGCGTGGCGGTGCCGTCCGGCCTGATGGTGGCGCTGCCCTCGCTGCTGGTGGGCATGCTCAACGCCATCCTGTCCGCGTTTTCCCAGACGGCGGTGGCGGTGTTCGGCGCCTATTTCAAGCTGCAGACCTTTGTGTATATGCCCGCCAGCGGGCTGGTGCAGGGCATGCGCCCCATCATGAGCTTCAACTACGGCGCCGGCCGCCGCGACCGCATGCACCAGATCCTGCGCAGCAGCCTGCTGGTCACCGGAGGCATCATGCTGGTGGGCTGGCTGCTGTTCACCCTGCTGCCCGGCCCGATCATGGCCTTGTTCGGCGCCGACGCTCGGATGTCCGCGATGGGCGCATCGGCGCTGCGGATCATCTCGCTTGGCTTTGTGGTGTCTACCGTGGGGTTTGTGCTGGCGGGTGCTTTTGAGGCGCTGGGAAAGGGCGTGCAGTCGCTCACCGTCTCGATGATCCGCCAGCTCATCGTCATCCCGCCGTTGGCCTGGGCGCTGTCCAAGCCCTTCGGTCTGGCCGGCGTGTGGGCGTCGTTCCCCATTGCCGAGCTGCTGGCCGCCGTGGTGGCGGTGGTGCTGTATCGCCACACCATGAAACATCTGCCGATCCCGGCCGTACAAGAGGAGGAAACGAAATGAACCTGTTTATCTGCTACGACAAGTGCTCCACCTGCAAAAAGGCGCGCGCCTGGCTGGACGAGCAGGGCGTGCCCTACACCGCCCGCCCCATCAAGGAGCAGAACCCCACCGCCGCCGAGCTGGCCGGCTGGGCGGCCCAAAGCGGCCTTGCGCGCGGAAAGTTCGTCAACACCAGCGGCCAGCTCTACCGCCAGATGCAGCTGAAGGACAAGCTGCCCACCCTGTCCGACGAGGAGTTTTTCGCCCTGCTCGCCACCGACGGCATGCTGGTGAAACGCCCCCTCCTTGTGACCGCGAAAGGCGTCTGCCCCGGTTTCAAGCCCGAGCGCTGGGCCGAACTGCTGGGCCTGTAAAGGCAACCCCCCTTCCCCCCCTTGTTTTCCCAGAACAGAAAGCGCCTCCGCCTGCGAAGATAAACCCGCAGGCAGGGGCGCTTTTTGTGTTTGTCTTTTTGCGGTGCGGTTGCGGAGGCGCAGTTCTCCGCCTCCCCGCCGACGGCACGATGGGTACTGTTTGTATAATATGATGTTGCGTATACTATTTGTTTGCAAATTTTGCCCGTTTCCTTCCCCCATACAGCGGTATCCGGCAGAAGAAGGAGAGAAACCCGCCGCCGCTCCGTGTCGGCCGCACGCTTTGGAGCGTTTGTCAGGCTTCCTCCTCCCAGAACACAGCCAGCTCATCCTGCAGCTGGCGCGGGCTGGCCAGGTATCGGCAATGCTGCCAGTGGGGCGGCATCAGGCGGAGGTAGCGCGGCTGGGAAAACCGCTCGTCCAGCAGCAGCACCACCCCGCGGTCGGTCTCGGTGCGGATCACCCGCCCGGCTGCCTGCAGCACCTTGTTCCAGCCGGGGTACTGGTAGGCGTAGGCAAAGCCCTGGCCGTTCTTTTCCTCGTAGTAGTCGCGCAGCGCCTGCTGCCGTGCGTTCACCTGCGGCAGACCCACGCCCACGATGGCCGCCCCGATCAGACGGCTGCCCGCGAGGTCCACCCCCTCGCCGAACACGCCGCCCATCACGCAGAATCCCACCAGCGTCTCGGCGGGGTCCTCGGAAAAGGCGGCCAGGAAGACCGCGCGCGCCTCGTCGTCCAGACCCGGCTGCTGTACCTGCACCGCCAGCTCCGGCCATCCCTTTTGGAATTCCTCCAGCACCAGCTGCAGATAGGCGTAGCTGGGGAAAAAGGCCATGTAGTTGCCGGTGCGGGCCAGGGCCATCGCGGCGATGCACTGCGCAATGCGCCCGGCGCTGGCCTGCCGCTGTTCATACCGTGTGTCGGCCGGCAGACAGAACAGCCCCAGCCGCCGGCTGGCGAAGGGGCTGGGCAGCGCGGCCAGCTTTGCGGTTTCTCCCGCGCCCAGCAGGTCACGGTAAAATCCGCCGGGGGACAGCGTGGCTGAAAACAGCACGCCCGCGCGCCCTTTTGCCAGCTGTGCGGCCAGGAAATCGGCCGGGTCCAGGCACAGCTGACACACCCGCACATCCCGTCCAAAGGCGTGCAGCAGCATCACATAGTGGTCGTCGTACATCTCGGCCACCCGCAGATAGAATTTCACGTCAAAATACAGCTGCAGGAGCACCGGGTGCGCCTCGCTGCCCTCGTGTTCCTCCAGCCAGTCCTGCAAGGGGGACACCAGCTGTTCCAATGCCTTGTGCAGTGCGGCGGGGGCCTGCGTCTGCACCACCGTGCGGCTGCTGCCGCCCTCCACCTCGCAAAGCCTGCGCAGTTCCAGCATGGCGGCGTCCACCTTGTGCAGCGCGGTCTTGGGCTTGCCGCGCGCTTTGCCCAGCGCCTTTTTGGCCCCGGCAAAGCGGCTCTTGCACAGCGCCGCCGAGTACATCTCGCGGGCACGGTCGGGCAGATTGTGCGCCTCGTCGATCAAAAACAGGTAGTCTCCCGCCGTCTCAAAAAAGCGCTTGAGGCTGGCGGCGGGGTCGAACAGATGGTTGTAGTCCCCCACGATCACATCGCACCACAGCGACAGGTCCAGCGCCAGCTCGAACGGACAGACCCTGTGCGCCTGTGCCAGCGCCTGCACGCCCGCCCGGTCGAACACCGTCCGGTCCAGCCCGTCCCACACGGCGTCCTTGATGCGGTCGAAGTAGCCGTCTGCATAGGGGCAGCGGTCGGGCATGCAGGCGGGCTGGTCCAGAAAGCAGATCTTCTCCTTGGCGGTGAGGGTCAGGCTGCGCAGGTGCAGTCCGGGCGAACCCTGCCGCAGACGCTCCAGCGCTTCCTCGGCGGCGGCGCGGGTGGTGGTCTTGGCGGTGAGATAGAAGATGACGTCGCCCTTGCCTTCGCCCATCGCCCGCAGTGCGGGGAACAGCGCGCTGATCGTCTTGCCGGTGCCGGTGGGGGCCTGCACCAGCAGGTTGCCGCCCTCGCAGATGGTCTTGTAGATCACGCCCGCCAGCGCGCGCTGGCCGGTGCGGTAGCGGTCGAAGGGGAAGGGCAGCACGGCCAGGTCCCGCCCGCGCGCCTGCTTCCATTCGGCAGCCCGCCGGGCCCAGGGCAGATATTCCTCCAGCAGCCCCTGCACAAACCCCTCCAGCTCCCCGGCCGAAAACCGCCGGGTATAGCGGAGGATCTCGCCGGTGTCGGTCTGGTAGTAGGTCAGCCGCACCGCGATCTCGTCCAGCCCGTTCTGCCGCGCCCAGATGGCCGCGTAGACCTTGCCCTGCGCCCAGTGCACCGGCTGATGGTCCTCGGTGATCTGCGCGGCGGGCAGGGAGGTGGTCTTGATCTCGTCGATGCAGCAGAGCCCGGTCTCCCGGTCGGGAAAGATGCCGTCGGCCCGGCCCTCCAGCGTGAACACCGCCTCGCCGCAGTGCCACTCCTGTTTCAGGGGCACCTCGGCCCTGTAGTCCTCGCCGCCCGCCTTTTGCAGACGGCGGTGGATGCGCGCGCCCTCCAGCGCGCGGTCGAAGCCTGAAAAGCGGCTGTCGATGCTGCCGCTGCGCAGCAAAAATTCCACCAGCTGCCGGATCGGCAGCCGCAGTTCCAGTTCCAAACGGGAGTCCTCCTTGCGTTGTTGGTCAGTTCAGCACCGGCAGCCAGACGCCGCCGGGATGCACCCCGCCGTACCGCAGAGTGATGTGGGCCGGCCGGCAGCGGGTGTCCATCTCGGCCGCCCGGGTGTTGGGGTGGGGGAACAGCAGGTTCTTCGCGCTGCTGGTCACCGTCAGGCGGATGCGGTGCCCGGCGGCAAAGGTGTGGCACAGCTTGCTGGTGCGGATGTCCAGCCGCACCGGCCGCCCATCCATCCAGCGCCCGCAGTCGAAGCCTTCGCGGTAGCGCGCCCGCAGCACGCCGTCGGCCAGGCGGATGCTGCTGCCGTCGGGGGCGGCGTCGCAGATGCGCACGATGAAGTCGGTGTCGGGCACGTCGGCCTCGATGTACAGCCGCACCAGGGCGTCGCCGGCAAGGGTCACCGGCTGTTTCAGCTCCGGCGTGCTGTACACCAGAACGTCGGGACGTTGTTCCTCGGCGGCATAGTCGGCGGGCACCGCCAGCTCGTTCTCGCTCACGTCGATCAGCTGCACGGCCGGGTTTTCGGGGTCGTAGCAGTAGTGGTCGGCCCCTGCGGTGGGGGAAACGCTGGTGGTCAGCGTGCCGCCCGCGGCAATGGCCAGAAACCGGGGATGGCTGTCGGCAGGCGGCCACTGGCCGTCGGTCAGCCAGCGGTTGGCGCCGGTGTCGTAGTATTCCACCGCCGGGCCTGCTTCGCAGTCGTTCTCCATCCCGCGCACAAAGCGGTCCAGCCAGCGCAGATGCAGCAGGTCCACATCGTACCGCAGCGCCTGTTCGGGGAAATCCATCGCGTGCAGGTGATAGGTGGAGTTGCCGCTGTGCTGCCACGGACCCAGCACCACCTTGCGGTGGGGCCACCCGGCCGACAGGTCCAGCGCCTCGGTGGTGCCCATGCCGTTGTCGTCGAACCATCCGCTCTGGATCAGCACCGGCACCGGCGGCCCCAGAAAGCGCCGCTTCCAGTCGCCGGCCTGCCAGAACATATCCTCGTCGGGATGGCGCAGCATCTCCTGCCAGAAGGGGATGGGCCTGCCCAGCGCCTGGCGGTCCAGGTCGTGCAGCGGGCGGATGTCCAGCACCTGGTCCCAGTCGTCGCGCTGCATTTTTTCGGGCGCGAAGTGCCGTTCGCTCACCGAGAAGTTCCACGCCATGCTGCCGCTGCACCAGGCGCCGCCCCGGCGGGGCAGATCCACAAAGGAGGACCCCGCCGTCACCAGGCTGATCATCGCCTTCAGGTGCGGGCTGCCCGCCGCCGCGGCGCACCACTGCACATAGCCCAGATAGCTGCCGCCAAAGGTGCCGATCCGCCCGTCGCACCAGGGCTGTGCCGCCGCCCAGGCGAGGGTGTCGGCGCCGTCCTCGATCTCGTTCCGGTGGGGGATCCACTCCCCTTCGCTGTCGCCCCGCCCGCGCACATCCTGCACCGCCACGGCGTATCCGCGCCGCACAAAGCGCTGGTACTGCGCCGCACCGCGCCCGCGGTCGTAGGGGGTGCGCACCAGCACGCAGGGGAAGGGCCCTTCCTGCCCGGCCGGCAGATAGACGTCGGCGCACAGCTTCACGCCGTCCCGCATCACGGCCCATTGCGCGGGCAGCGTCCGCACGCCGTACAGCGGCCGGGCGTTTTCCGCCTGCCACAGCGCCAGCGGGGTCTGCGCCTCATACCCGCGCCGCACCAGGATGGACACCGAAGCCAGCGACGGGCACAAAAACGCCGCCACCTGCCCGTCCTTCACCCAGACGTTCAGCGGGAATTTTTTGTCCTGCTGCTGGTAATGCCCGGCCTCGCCCTGCGTGTACCGCCCTCCCGCCGCCTCGGCGGATGCGGGGAGGCCTGCAAAGGCGGCGGTGTAGCTGTCCAGCTGCTCCAGTGCGCGCAGCGGGGAAAAGTGCGCCAGTTCTTCCAGCAGCGCGTCCTGTTCGGCGGTGAGCGGAGCGGCGGGGGAAAAGGCGGCGGTCTCGCGTTCCAGCAGGCTGCACAGCCAGCCGGCTTCCCGGTCAAATCTTGCCTGACAGATACCGGATGTATACAGGTCAAAGTGCTCCATCTGTTTGCCTTCTTTCCTTTTTCATAGGGCGCGCACGCAGGTGCCGCCGGCCAAATACGGACGGGTCGTAACGTTTACCGCCATTATACCACGAAAACCGTATAAAGATATAAAAAAATGGAACGTTCTGCAAAAAATCTGTGCAAAACGGCGTTCAGCCGGGATAGGTGCGGCTGCACACCTCGCGGATCTTCTCCCGCAGCGCCACATAATCCTCGAATGCCTCCGGTTTTTTGGACGGGCTGCGCAGCAGGGCGGCGGGGTGGAGCGTGGCGGTGAACCACACGCCGTTTTTCCGGGTCCACTGGCCGTGCTCCTTGGTCACCGAAAAATCGGGCCGTATGATGCGCTGGGCGGCGATGCGTCCCAGGCACACCACGATTTTGGGCTGGATGAGGCGGAACTGCTCGCGCAGCCAGGGCAGGCAGGCGTCCCATTCCTCGGGCAGCGGGTCGCGGTTCTGGGGCGGGCGGCATTTGACGATGTTGGCGATAAAGACGTTGCTGCTGCGGGACAGGCCGATGGCCTCCAGATAGCGGTCCAGCAGCTGGCCGCTGCGCCCCACAAAGGGCAGGCCCTGCTCGTCCTCGTGCTGGCCGGGGCCTTCGCCGATGAACATCACCTCGGCGTTCGGCGCGCCGTCGCCAAACACCACGTTGGTGCGGGTGGCGCACAGACCGCATTTGGTGCAGGCCAGACAGGCGGCTTTCAGCTGTTCAAATTCCATACAAAAACGCTCCGTTTCCTGTGGTTTTGCCAACAGTATACCACCATTTGACCCGCGTTTGCAAAAAAATCGCCCCTGCCTCTTGAAGTTCCGTTCGCATGTGATAAAATATAAGTTGGAAGTGTTGCGGGGCAGGGCCCTGCAAGGTAAGAATGGAGGAAAACGAACGATGAAAATTCTGGTTGAAACGTCCGCCCGTCATGTACATGTGACCAAAGAGACCCTCGAGACCCTGTTCGGCGCCGGCTATGAGCTGACCGTGAAGAAGATGCTGAGCCAGCCCGGCCAGTATGCGTCCAACGAGCGCGTGACCGTTGTGGGCCCGAAGAAGGAGCTGGCCAACGTGTCCATCCTGGGCCCCTGCCGCAGCGCCGACCAGGTGGAGCTGAGCGCCACCGACGCCCGTTCCATCGGCCTGACCGCTCCCGTGCGTGAGAGCGGCGACGTGGCCGGTTCCGCCGGCTGCAAGCTGGTTGGCCCCAAGGGCGAAGTGGAGATCAAGGAGGGCGTGATCGTCGCCATGCGCCATGTCCACATGACTCCCGCCGACGCCGCTGCCGCCGGTGTGGCCGACAAGGACATCGTGAAGGTGGCCTGCGGCGGGGAAGGCCGCAAGCTGGTGTTCGACGACGTGGTCATCCGCGTCAGCGAGAACTATGCCACCGCCATGCACATCGACACCGACGAGAGCAACGCGGCCGGCGGTCCCAAAGAGGGCGAGATCATCAAATAAACGGCTTGTGTTCCACACACCGGGCGGCGGACAGACGAAAAAGTCCGCCGCCTTTTTTGTCCACAGGAGGGGAGAAAAAGGATGATATTCCGCACCATCGAAGATTTTTCGCCCGAAGCCATCGCCGACAGCGGCCAGTGCTTCCGCATGCGGGCACAGCCGGACGGCGTGCGCCTGATCGCCTGCGGGCGCTGGCTGAAGATCACGCCCGCGGAGGGCGGCTTTTGGTTTTCCTGCACCGACGAGGAATTTGAAACGGTGTGGAGACCCTATTTCGACCTCGACGCCGACTATGCGGCCTACCGCGCCCGCATCCTGAAGCGGGACAAATTTTTGCAGCGCGCGGCGGAATACGGGGCCGGTCTGCGCATCCTGCGCCAGGAGCCGTTCGAGATGCTGGTCAGCTTCATCATCTCCCAGCGCAAGAGCATCCCCGCCATCCGCACCGCCGTCGAGGCGCTCTGCACCCGGTTCGGCAGCCCGCTCGACACGCCGGAAGGCACGGCCTATGCCTTTCCCACGCCGCCGCAGCTGGCGGCCGCTTCGCCCGAGGAACTGGCCGCCTGCGGCCTGGGGTACCGGGCGCCGTATGTGCAGGACGCAGCCCGGAGAACGGCCGACGGCACCCTGGACCTCGCCGCGCTGGCGGAACTTTCGGACGAGCAGCTGCTGGAGCAGCTGCAGACGGTGCGCGGGGTGGGGGTCAAGGTGGCCAGCTGCACCGCGCTGTTCGCCTACCACCGTCTGGGGGCGCTGCCGGTGGACGTGTGGATCGAGCGGGTGCTGCGGCAGGTGTACGGCGGCCAATGGCCGCGGCGGTACCAGCCCTGCGCGGGGGTGCTGCAGCAGTACATCTTTTATTATGCGCGCTGTCCCGCCTGCGATTTCCTCTGCGGCTGACCCGGCCTGCATATCTCTTGCAATACGAGGCAAACTGTGGTATAATACCTTCCAGCCGGACAAAGGGCAAGTATGCGCTGTTCGGCATACGGAGGGCGGGCCCTGTGCGATGGGGCCCCACGAACCATGTCAGGCGGGGAACCGAGCAGCATTAAGTGGTCCGCCCTGTGCGCCGCAGATCTCCTGTCCTCCGTATGCCAAACAGCACAGCGGGCGGATACACCGCCGCCCCTTTCGTCCGGCTTTTCTACTATGAGAAGGGAGGGGCCGCCGTGGCATATCGCGCACTGTACCGCAAATGGCGTCCCGCGCGGTTCGAGGACGTGGTGGGGCAGCAGGCCATCGTCACCGCGCTGCAGAACCAGCTGCGCGCGGGGCGGGTGGGCCATGCCTATCTGTTCACCGGCACCCGCGGCACCGGCAAGACCACCTGTGCCAAGATCTTTGCCAAGGCGGTGAACTGTCTCTCCCCCCAAAACGGCGATCCCTGCGGGAGATGCGACATCTGCCGCGGGCTGGACGACGGCTCTATCCTGGACGTGGTGGAGATCGACGCCGCCTCCAACAACGGCGTGGACAGCATCCGCGACCTGCGCGACGAGACTGCCTACACCCCCAGCATGTGCAGATACAAGGTGTATATCATCGACGAGGTGCACATGCTCTCCACCTCCGCCTTCAACGCCCTGCTGAAGATCATGGAGGAGCCGCCTGCCCACATCATCTTCATCCTGGCCACCACCGAGATCCACAAGGTGCCCGCCACCATCCGTTCCCGCTGCCAGCGGTACGATTTCGGCCGCATCCGCCCGGAGGACATCGCGGGGCGTCTGGAGCAGGTGGCAGGGGAAGAAAACATCCCGCTCACCCCCGAGGCCTCCCAGCTGATCGCCCGCCTGGCGGACGGTGCGCTGCGCGACGCGCTCTCCATCCTCGACACCTGCGCCAGCGCGGGCGGCGAGGTGGACGAGCAGACGGTGCAGCGGATGGCGGGCGTCACCGATCAAAGCTATCTGTTCCACATCAGCGACGCGCTGCAAAGCCAGCGCACCGTCGAGGCCCTGGCCCAGGTGGCCGAGCTTCGCCAGCGCAGTGTGGACCTCCGCCGCCTGTGCGAGGAGCTGCTGGTGCACTACCGGAACCTGCTGCTGGCCGCTCTGCCGCAGGGCGCGTCGCTGCTGGGCGGCGTCCCCCCGCAGCAGGAGCAGGAATATATCCGCCGCGCCGGAGCCGTGTCCCAGACGCAGTGTGTGCGCGCCATCCAGCTGCTGGGCGAGGCGATGGAGCAGATGAGCCGCGGGGCCGACCAGCGCATCGAACTGGAGCTGGCGCTGTTCTGCCTGTGCCAGCCGGAGCCGGCGGTGCAGGCAGCCGCCGTGCCGGTCCGGCAGCCGGCCCAGCCCGCCTTCCAGCCGCCGCCTGCTTCCCCCGCGCCGGGCATCCAGCCGCCCCCCGCCGCACAGCCGGCGCAGACGGCGGAGACGCCGAAGGAAGCGCCGCCGGTCTCCCCCGCAAAGGAACCGGCCGCCGCGCCGGGCGAGGCGAAGCCGTTCGAGCCGTGGCAGCAGGTGGTGGACAGCCTGCAAAGCGTCGACCCGCTGCTGTATGCCAACCTCAAGGGGTCCCGCGCTTTCTGCGACGGCAGACGGGTGCTCATCGACGGCACCGAGATGTTCCTGGAATACATCCGCCAGAACGACTATTCCAAAAAACGGCTCAAGCGCTGCATCGAGCAGGTTGCGGGCGTGCGCTACGGCGTGGGCCCCTATCACACGCCAACACAGCAGCAGACGGTCACCGCCGAGGACACGCTCCGACAGCTGGAGCAGCTGGGGGTGCCGGTGCTGGTGCAGGAAAGCAAACATAAAGGAGAAGACGAACAATGAAAGCAAGAATGCCCCAGGGCTTCGGCCGCCCCGACGTGAACGCGCTGATGCGCCAGGCCCAGAAGATGCAGGAAGACATGAAGGCCAAGCAGGCCGAGCTGGAAGCCACCGAGTACAAGGGCACCGCCGGCGGCGGGATGGTGGAAGTGACCATGATGGGCACCCACCAGATCACCGCCGTGAAGATCAAGCCCGAGGCCGTGGACCCCGACGACATCGAGATGCTGGAGGACATGGTGGCCGCCGCCTTCAACGACGCCGTGCGCGTGGTGGACGAGGCGTCCAGCGCCGAGCTGGGCAAGATCACCGGCGGCATGAACATCCCCGGCATGAGCCTGTGAGCCTTTTTGCGGTCCACAGACAGCAAAGGAGAAGAGGTATATGGCAAAACAGGCAGCGCCGCTGCAGCAGCTGATCGACCAGTTCAGCCGGTTTTCGGGGGTGGGGCGCAAGAACGCCACTCGCATGGCCTATCAGGTCATGGGGATGACCGACGCCGAGGCCGACGCGCTGGCCGACGCCATCCGTGCGGCGCACCGCCGGCTGCACCGCTGTAAGGTGTGCCAGGACTACACCGAGGAGGAGCTGTGCCCCATCTGCCAGAGCACAAAGCGGGACCGCAGCGTGATCTGTGTGGTGGAGAGCCCGCGGGACGTCACCGCCTTCGAGCGCACCCGCGAGTACAACGGGCTGTACCATGTGCTGCACGGGCTGTTCTCCCCGATGGACGGCATCGGAGCCGACCAGCTGTGCATCCGGGAGCTGCTGGCCCGCCTGCAGGACGGCACGGTGAAGGAGGTCATCATGGCCACCAGCCCCACCGTGGAGGGGGACGTCACCGCCACCTATCTGGCCCGCCTCATCAAGCCGCTGGGCATCAAGACCACCCGTCTGGCCTACGGCCTGCCGGTGGGCGGCAGCCTGGAATACGCCGACGGCACCACCCTCTACCGGGCGCTGTCCGGGCGCGGCGAGATGTGACCGCTTGACAGGGCCGCCCATATAGGTGTATAATAAGCTACCACCCATTTGGAAAGGACGTGAGCAAAATGGCCGGGCAGCAGAAACCGGAAAACCGCACCATTGCGGCCAACCGCAAAGCGCGGCACGACTATTTTGTGATCGAAGCCATGGAAGCCGGCATCGAGCTGGTGGGCACCGAGGTGAAGAGCCTGCGCATGGGGCAGGTGAACCTGAAGGATTCCTGGGTGGAGATCGAGGACGGTGAGCTGATCCTGCACGGCATGCACATCAGCCCGTACGAAAAAGGCAATATCTTCAACCGGGACCCCATGCGTCCGCGCCGTTTGCTGATGCACCGCGTGCAGATCCGCAAGCTGGCCCAGCAGATCAAGCTGCAGGGCTACACGCTCATTCCGCTGGCCCTGTATTTCAAGGGCAGCCGGGTGAAGGTGGATCTGGGCCTGTGCAAGGGCAAAAAGAACTACGATAAGCGCGCCTCCATCGCTGAGCGTGACGCAAAGCGCGACATCGACCGCGCGATGAAGGCAAAATACTGATCGGCACAAAAATCTGCCGTCCCACCGTTTTTCCCGCCTCTCCCAAACCGAGAGGCGATATAAGGGGATGTAAAGGTTTCGACGGGGAGAGGGAAGTGCGAGCAGCGGGTCGTGTTCGGGGGACACACGAAAAACTCCTCCAAAACAATAGCTGATAACAACAAATTAGCTGTCGCTGCCTAATTATAGGCGGCTGTTCTGCCCACTCAAGTGCCGTGTGGGGCCAGAGCATCATGTAGGCACTGAACGTGCGCAGCCCTAAGCTTTGCAGGCGGCCATGAATTCATGAAGCTACCAACGCACCGGCCTGTTTGTTGGCCTGATGCGAAGGGAATGT
>NHCFR00700__coassemble_1238_pt1 | contig 22242 bp, 17 predicted proteins | sample NHCFR00700__metabat2_high_PE_054 | metagenome-assembled genome bin NHCFR00700
GGCTTCGACCTCATCCGGCGCTCCGCGCCACCTTCCCCTGCCAGGGGAAGGCTTGCCGTTTTGGGGAAACCAGAGCTTTTTTCAGCTCTGCTCCAGACGGCGGCGCATGTTGTCCAGCTCCTCCAGCTGCCCCATGTCCATCCAGCTCTGTTCGCTCACCGGGTAGACGCCTACGCGCCCGCCCTCCCTGCGCACCGCTTCGATCAGGTCGGTGAAGGGGGTGGGGGTGTCGGGCTGGATCAGGCCGATGACCTCCGGCTCCACCACATAGACGCCGGTGTTGGTGAGAAAATTCATCTCCGGCTTTTCCTGCATCGCGCGGACCTGGCCGTCGTCCGCCAGCTCCACCACCCCGTAGGGGATGGTGAAGTGCTTCACCGCGCACACCATCGTGATCTTGTTGCCCTGCCGGCGATGGAAGTCGTAGACGTCTCCGAAATCCGCGTCGATCAAAATGTCGCAGTTGGTGAGGAAGAAGGTCTCGTGCAGGCGGTCTTTCAGCAGGCGCAGGCCGCCGCCGGTGCCCAGCGGGGTGTCCTCATCGGCGTACTCGACGGTGTAGTCCTTTTCCAGATCGTTGAAATAGGACTTTATCATGTTCTTTTTATAGTTCACAACCAGATAGAACCGGCTGCAGCCCACGTCCTGGAAGCGGTGGATGATGTGCTCGGCGATGGGCAGCTCGCCCACCGGGATCAGGGGTTTGGGCAGGATCTTGGTGTAGGGGTACAGCCGGGTGCCCAGGCCGCCCGCCATCATCACCACCGGCAGGCTCGCCCGCTTGCGGGTGTCGATGTCGAGGCCGTCGGCAAACAGCACGTCCTGGATGCGGCCGGTCTTGTCCAGCAGCGGCAGCGCCTTGATGGTGCAGTCCAGCATCATCTGGCGTGCCTGCCCGCGCTGCTCCATCGGCAGGCTGCGGGGGCTGCGGTTCACCGCCTCGGCGGCGGGGCTTTCCAGGCGTCCTCCGGCCAGGATATACCGGCGCAGATCCCCGTCGGTGAGCACGCCCGCCAGCACGCCGTCCGGGGCGTCGAACAGCACGCCCAGGCCGGTCCTGTCCAGCTGGGCCATCGCGTCCAGCACGCTGGCGCCGGGGACAAGCAGGATATCCTCGATCTTCACAAGGCTCATACACAGCCTCCTTTTTTGCGTCAATGCGCGGTTTTTACAGGCTCAGCAGCACATCCACCACCCGCTGTGCGTCCTCTTTGGAGAGGTTCGTGGAGCAGGGCAGGTTGACGATATGGCCCAGATAGTGCCGGGCGAGGCCGGTGCCGTAGTGCTGGTTTTGGGGGTAGTCGGCCTGGTCCTGAATGAGCGCCCAGATGGGGCGGGTCTGGATCTTCTCGGCCGACAGGCGGCGGATGATCTCGTCGCGGTGCAGCGGATGGGCGTCCTCCACAAACAGGCTGTAGAACCAGCGGTTGCTGCGGGTGCCGTCCCGGAAGGGCAGGATGCGGTAGTTGTGCTTGCCGTCCAGCCGCTCGCGGTAGAACTCGTACATCTCGTTCTTGTAGGCGATGAAGCCCTCCAGCTGCTCCAGCTGGGCCAGACCCAGCGCCGCCTGCAGATTGGTCAGGCGGTAGTTGTAGCCCACCTCGTCGTGCACGAAGTGCAGCTCGTCGGCTTTGGCCTGGGTGGACAGGTGCTTTGCGTGCTCGGCCCAGTCGTCGTGGTTGGACACCACCATGCCGCCCGCGCCGGTGGTGATAATCTTGTTGCCGTTGAAGCTGTACACGCCCACGTCGCCGATGGTGCCGGCGTATTTGCCGGCATAGCGCCCGGCGGTGAAGCAGCTGCCCAGCGCCTCGGTGGCGTCCTCGATCACGATCAGGTGCCAGCGGGCGGCCAGGTCCATGATCGCCTCCATGTCGGCCAGGTTGCCGAACACATGCACCACCACGATGGCCTTGATGTGCGCGCCGGTCACGCGGCTGACACAGCGGCCGTCCTTGAGCTCGGCATTGGCCTGCAGGTATTCCTCGGCCAGCTTGGGGTCGAGGCAGAGGGTGTCGTCGCAGCCGAGAAAGACGGGCTGTGCGCCGGCATAGCGGATGGGGTTGACCGCCGCGATAAAGGTGAGGGTGGGTGCCAGCACCTCGTCGCCGGCGCCGATGCCGGCCATCATCATGGCCAGATGCAGGCCGGAGGTGCCGCTGTTGCAGGCCACTGCGCGGGGCATGCCCACATAATCGGCGATGGCCTGCTCAAATTTGGGCACAAGGCTTCCGCCGGTGGACACCCACTCGCTCACCACCGCGTCGTTGACATATTCCTTCTCGTTGCCGCTGAAATTCGGCACCGACAGGGGGATGAAGGTTTTTTCGCTCATTGTTCAACAGCTTCCTTTCCCATTGGCTTTGCGGCGGGCGTCGCGCCACACCGAAAGCAGATATTGCATGGCCGCCGCTGCCAGTGCAGGATACACCGCCAGACGGAACAGGCCGTTGAGAGACAGATCAAAATAGCCCGCAAGACCCACCGGTTCGTTCAGCCAGATGCGGCCGATCGTGATGCCCAGATTTTCGGCGCTGCCGGGGTCGAGGCGGAGGGTGTCGATGTGGGTGCGGGGCAGCTTATAAAGATAGCTGCCGTCCGCCTGGCGCACCGCCCACACGCGGCGGTATTTATCGAAATCCTCGCCGGGGGACTCGTTGTAATAGAGGTCCAGCTCGCCCTGGTCGGCGTCGAAGGACAGCTCTGCGCGCACCGTCAGCACGCGGCCGTCCGCGTGGTAGAGAAGCTGCGGGTCGGCGGTCTGGCTGCGCCAGCCGTCCCCTTCCCCGGCCAGGTTGACCGGTTCAAAATCGGAGGCGGACAGCTCCACCGTCTGCAATTTGCCGGCGGCGCGCAGGATGCTGTCGGCCGCAAAGCCGTACAGTCCCGTCGCCAGCACCGCCGCCAGATACACCGCATAGCAGGTGAGCACCAGATGCCGCCCGCACCAGCGCGCGGCCTGTTTCAGCTTGTTCATGGCTGCACCTCCCATTCCACCAGCGTCATGCGGGCAGCGTCGCCCGAAGCGTCCACCGCATACAGCGCCGGGCCGTCCTCGGCGGCGGCGAGGCCGTCGCTGAACAGCTCGCCGTAGCTCTCGGCGAAGATGTCATCCGACTGCTCCACCAGCATGTGGGTGCAGCCGCTTTCGGCCAGGTAGGAGGAGAGCTGCTCCACCGTATAGGCGTGGTAGTAGAGGTCGCCGTTGGCAAGCTCGGGCAGGCCAAAGGTGCCGCCGCCTCCGCCCGACCAGCCCTTTTCCTCGTCCACCGTGCCGCTGGAATCCAACAGTACCGGCAGCAGGTTGTAGGACTGGGCGAACCAGTGCTCGCCGTTGTCGCCCTGGTACACATAGAACACGCGGGCGTTTTCGGGCACCGAGGCGATCACCGCATCGGCCACCGCGGCGCTCTGCTTCTGCTGCTCAAAGTAGGGCTCGGGGTATCCCAGCACCGTGAACTGCGGCAGCAGCAGGCTGGAAAAACGCCACAGCATCACGCCGCTCAGCGCCAGCACCGCCCCGTTTGCGGGGGCGAACCGGCGGGGCGCGTCGGCGGCGTCGGCCAGCAGCGCAAGGCCCACCAGGAACGCGAACAGCAGATAGGGGTAGATGTAGCGGTTGTAGCTGTCGAGACCGGCGGCCTGGAAATCCTTGAAGATGAACACGTAGCTGAACAGGATGACCAGATAATAGGCGAAAAAGCCCACAACAGTCAGCACACCCAGCACCGCGGCGCGCAGACGGCCGCCTTTGCGTCCGAACAGCACCGCCGCGCCGAACACACAGACGATCAGCGCCAGCGCGGTGACACAGGGCCCGGCCATCGTGAGCGACGCCGAGAAAAAGGCGCTCTTCATATCGGCCGCCACCTGGGCGAACTTCGCGCCGTACTGGTCGGCCACCCCGTCCGGCAGGCTGCCGGGCGCAAGCAGCATTCCGAAGCCATAGCGCAGCACGGTGCCCAGGCTCAGGCTGGTGCTGCCCATGCCGCCGGTGGCGGCCCGCGCGGCCACCGCGGCGGCGGCGTGCAGGCTCCAGCTGACATACGCGATCGCCGGGCCGGACGCCGCCAGCACACAGAAGCCCAGACGGCGGGCGTATTGTTTCGGTTTATTGGCCGGCTCCTCGCCCGGCAGGCCGAACAGCAGCGCATCCGCCGCCACAAGGCCCAGCGCCATCAGCGCGATGGGCAGGGTGTTGTCCTTCACCATCGCGGCGGCGGCCAGCACCACCGGCACGCCCCACAGACCGCGGCGTCCGCTGCGGCGCAAACAGAGCCAGAAGGCCACCGCGCCCGCCGCCAGCACGCCGGCCGGGATGTCGCCGTAGGAGTCCATATACACCGGGCGCAGGGTGGTTTCCCGCTGATACACCGTGAAAAACCAGGGCGACAGGAAGGCCGCCAGCGCCACCGGCACCCACGCCTTCCAGCCGCGCCATTCCAGCGCGCCCACGATGGCGGCAAAGCAGGCGAACAGCAGCAGGTCGTAGGCCAGATACAGCTTCCAGGCGGCAAAACCCGCGCCGAAAAACTGCATCCAGTAGCCCAGCACGATCATCCCCGGCTTCTGGGTGGCGGTCCACTCCCAGATGCCGGACAGGGTGCTGGTGGTGTAGAGGGTGTCGTCCAGCTTGGTGATCTTGGCGGCGGTGCCCCAGAAAGACATCTCGTCCCACACCGACACCACCGGCTGGCGCACAGCCAGATAGACCAGGAACACCGCGCCCAGCCCGAAAAACAGGCACAGTCCCGGGCTGACAAGCCCGGCCCGCTGTTTGCGCAGACCGACAAGCCCCCACACGCCCAGGCCCGCCGCCAGCACAAAATAGGCCCAGCCCATCGGGCGGAGGATGCCCAGCATCCCGCCCGCGCAGAACCACAGCATGGTGCCGCACAGCGCGGCCAGCGGCGCAAGGCTGGGGTGCAGCCCGCACCGCCGCACCAGAAACAGGCACAGCAGCGCCAGCGCCGCAAAGCTGATGACAACGTCAAAATACTGCATGGATTACTCCTTTGTTTTATACCCTTTGTTATCCACAAGCCGCCACAGCGCGGCCAGCACCGGCCCGGCCGCCAGCAGCGCCATCCATTGCAGGCCGTTCGGCACAAGGCGGCGCAGCCAGCTGCCCGGGGGATCGATCACGGCCGTACCCGGCTTCAGGAACACCGCGCCGCTGCTGGCGGGGTCGATGCGGAGGGCGGTGACGTATTGGCCGCCCAGCGAGAACTCATAGGTGTCCTCGCCGGTCTTTTGGGCGTAGACCATCTGCTGCACCGAATAGTCGGTCTGGCCCGGCGTTTTGTAGTACAGCACCACCGCGCCGGTGGGGCGCAGCGAAGACATTGTGAGGGTGACGGCACTCACATACCGCTCCCCCGTCCATTCCATGCGGGGGTCGGTGTCGGTGGAGACCAGCCAGCCCGCTTCGCCGGTGACCGGGTTTTCGGTCTCCACCAGCGAGGAGAGGGCCCAGTCGCCCGGGGCGAGCTGCTGTGTGCCGGCCTGGCCGCGGCAGAGGTAGAACAGGGTCTGCACGCCGCCGCCGAGCCACACCAGCAGCCAGAGCAAGATCGCCGCCAGCCAGCCGGCCAGCAGCGGATGGGAACGTATCCGTTTCATGGCGCCTCCTGTTCCAGCGGGCGAAGCCGCATTTCGCCGTCCTGCCATTCGATCCGCCACAGCGACGGCGCATCCAGCGTCAGGTCGGGCAGCGGGGCTGCGGCATACGGTTCCAGCAGCTGGGCCACATATTCGTCGGTCACATCCAGCAGCAGCACGGTGGCCCCGCACTCCTTCAGGTAGGCGGCGAGGTCCTGCTGCCCGGTGACCACCTCGTACTGCTGCGCCCCCAGCGACGCGGCGTCGGTGAGGGTGCAGGCGGTGGTGGGCAGGAAGGGGTCCTGTTCGGTGCCGCTGCCGCCGCCGTACATCCGGGCCAGACTGGCCTCCAGCTCATAGCTGTAGTAGTACCAGCGGGTGCCGTCGCTGCCCTGGCAGACCGGGTAGATCACGTCGTCGGGCGCGGTGACTGCGTTGACCGCCTCGGCGCGGGACTGCACCTCCAGCCGCTCGCCGTAGAAGGTGTTGGAGTAGGTGGCGAAGTTGTTCACCGTCTGGCCGCGCCAGAGCACGCTGCCGCCCACCACCGCCAGCAGCGCCGCCGCCGCAAAGCCGACGGCGCGGTCTTTCCCGGCGCCCAGCAGCAGCGCCGCCGCCCCCAGCAGCCAGCCCAGATAGAAGGGCAGGAAGTAGCGGGCGTAATCCTTGAGCACAAGGCCCTCGGAGGGGTCAAAGACATACAGGTACAGGAACAGGTGGAACACCCAGTAGGCCGCGAAGGCCGCCAGGCTGCCCACGGCGAACACCGCCACCCGGCGGCGGTGGGCCCTGTCGCCCAGCGCGAAGGCCGCCGCCAGCAGTGCCAGCACCAGCACCGCCACCACCGCGCCGCCGCCCAGCAGGCACACCGGGCGGCTGAAGAAGGCGCGGTTCATCGAGGCGGCGAGATCGGAAAATTCCTGCGTGCGGCCGATGCCCAGCAGCTCCCGGAGCCCCACGCCCAGCATCGAGAGGGGGGTGAGGCGCTGGGTGTCGCCCGCGCCCGCGAGGTCGAACCGGTTCTCCCAGGTGACCAGCCCCACATAGGCCGACCACCCGGCCCAGCCCGCCACCGAGACGACGGCCGACAGGCCGAAGAAGATCGCCGGGCCGCCGACGCTCCCGCACCCGAACAGGCGCGGGCGGGCTTTGCCCTGGAAGAGGAGGTCGAGGAAGATCAGCCCGGCGGCGATCAGCCCCAGCGCGAAGCCCATGTCCTTGGTCATCGACAGCGCCAGGATCACCACCAGCACCCGCGCCAGGCTGCCGGTGGAGGGCTTTGCGGTGAAATAGATCCCCAGCGCCGCCGCAAACAGGCATCCCAGCTGCAGGTCGGACTGGAGGTTCAGGTATACGCTCGAGGCCGCGCCGGTGGAGGCGCCCACCTCGAAAAAGAGCGGCAGCAGCGCACAGGACGCCAGCGTCAGCACGCCGGCCGGCCAGCGCCGGCGGGAAAGGCCCGCCGCCACCGCCGCCATCCCGGCCAGGGCGAAGATGTCGTAGGCCGCGTAGGCAGCCCACTCGGAAAAGCCGGGCACGATCCACTGGAACAGGTACACCGTCACCGGCAGCACCGGCGGATAGGCGCGGGTGATCATGTTGCTGGGGGCGGTGGTGTACAGCTCGTTGTGCACGCAGACAGCGCGCGCCGCGCTGCCCCAGAAGGTGAACTCGTCCCACTGGTAGAGCATCGGCCGGCGCACCGCGAACAGCACGATGAAAAACACCGCTCCCGCGAGGAAAAACAGAAAGGCCGGGCTGTACAGGCGGCAAAGGGCGGCTTTGCCCTCTCTGCGCAGCGCCAGCACGGCGCAGACTGCCGCGCCCAGATACACCGCCGCCGCGCCCAAAGCCAGCGCGCCCAGCATACCGGCCGCCGTGACGGCCAGCGCGCCGCCGCACAGCACCACCACCGGAGCAGTTCCGGCATCGCATCCGGTGCGCTGCGCCAGCAGCATCGACCAGCACGCCACGGCGCACAGGGTCAGCAGCATCGCCAAAACGGTGAGCATACGGCAATCCATCCTTTCGGGTAAAATCGGGTCAGGGCATCATATAGGCCGGGCCGATGAAATAGTGCTGTGCCAGCAGCACCGCGCTGAGCAGCGCCGTCCCGCCGCCGGCCCACAGCGCCAGGCGTCCGGCCTTTTGGCCGCCCACCGCCAGACGCGGCTCCAGCACATGGCTCAGCAGCGCGGCCAGCAGCACGAACAGCATCAGGAACGACGGCAGGAAATACCGCGCCTGCAATCCCAGCACCCGCGCCATGCCCACGGGGGTGTAGGTGATGTAGAGCGCGCCCATCACGCCGCCCATATAGCAGACCGCCAGCGCCCCCAGCCCGATGGCCGAACGGGGGGTGAGGCTGCTTTTCTCGTGCACCGACAGCGCCGTGCCCAGGCACAGCACCAGCACCGACAGCAGCTGCACCAGCGGCAGCTCCAGGTCCAGCATGCCAAAGGTGCCCAGCTGGCCCAAAAACAGGCAGTTTTCATACAGCGTGCCGACAAATACCATGATGGTGCGCGGGATATTGGACAGCACAAAAGCAAGCTGCTGCCCGCCGTTCACATCGCTGCCCAGCATGCGCCCGATCTCGGGGTAGTTGAAGCGCATCGCGCGGCCGTACCATTCCACGAGCAAGGTGGCCGCCAGCGCGGCGGCCAGCGCCACGACTGCCAGCTGCCACTTGCGCACCTTCGTTTTCCACGCCTTTCTGGGCAGCACCAGCGGCAGCGCCAGCCACAGCAGGCTGATCCACGGCTTCACCGCGTTCATCAGCACAAAGGCCGCCAGGAACACCGCGAGATCCTTTGTCCGGATCTCGTCGGCGCAGTAGTAGCTGGCCGTGAGGTAGTACAGACCCAGCAGCATCGCGTCGTAGCTCAGCGAGGCGGCCAGATACAGGCTCAGCGGCAGCAGCATCACCGCCGCGAACAGCGGCTGATACCGCTTGCAGTTGCGCAGCGCCAGCCAGCACAGCGCGGCGTAGACCGCGAGGTTTGCCAGCCGCCCGGCATACAGGCAGCTCAGCGCCCCCAGGCCGAACAGACGCCCCGCCGCCATGCCCGCCGCCTGCGGCAGGAAGGGCAGGATCTGGAACATCACCGGCTCGCGCCAGTTGTCGATGTTCTGGGTCTTCAGCTTCTGGTATTCCTCAAATTGCAGGCCGATCCACTCGCGGTGGCCGCCCCGCACCTTGATGGGATAGTTCGCGCTGCTCCCCGCGTCCACCACGTCCCCGGTGACCGGGTCCTCGCTGGCCCAGTAGGAGGTGATGGCGTTGGTCCAGGCGCCGGGGAAGCTCTCCAGCAGGGCGTTCACGTCGGCGGGATAGCCGCGCTCGTAGTCGAAATCGAACCGGCCCATGCTGATGGCATAGCTGCGCTGGTAGTGCACCACCTCGTCGGGCGACTGCAGGGGCGGGTTCGCAAAGCAGAAGAACGCCCCGCACAGCAGCACCACCCAGGCGGTGCGGGAGGCGAAGGTCTTGGCAAAGGTGCAGATCAGCCACACCGCCGCGAACACGCCGGTGGCCGCCAGGCAGCACAGCGCCGTCATTTTGAAGGCGGAGCCGCCCCAGCCGTAGAACACGCGCCAGTAGTACACCAGCGCCACCATACAGGCCTGCAACGCAAGATAGCCCGCCGCCCAGCGGGCGGCAGGCAGGGAGAACAGACGTTTGAACGAGGGCAAGGCGTGTTTCATGGCGCGCCTCACAGGTTATACAGATCCACCTTGTAGCGGTCCATGTTGCGGCTGATCCACTCGATGGTCTCGGCCAGGCCCTGCTCGAAGGTATACTGCGGTTCCCAGCCGGTGAGGGCGCGCAGCTTCTCGGCGCTGCCCAGCAGACGGTTCACCTCGCTCTTTTCGGGGCGCAGGCGCTCGGCATCGGTGGTGATGCGGGCGTTCGGGTTGATCTGGCGGATCAGCTCCTCGGCCAGCTGGCCGATGCTGATCTCGCGCTGGGTGGCGATGTTCAGCTCCTGGCCGATCGCCTGCTCACACCCCGCGATGGTGATGAAGCCGTTGGCGGTGTCCTTGACATAGTTGAAGTCGCGGGTGGGGGTGAGGCTGCCCAGATGGATCTCGGTCCTGCCGGCCAGCAGCTGGGTGATGATGGTGGGGATCACGGCGCGGGCGCTCTGGCGCGGGCCGTAGGTGTTGAAGGGACGCACGATGGTCACCGGCAGGCCGAAGCTGCGCCAGAAGCTCTCGGCCAGGCGGTCGGCGCCGATCTTGGTGGCGGAATAGGGGCTCTGGCCCTGGTAGGGATGGTGCTCGTCGATGGGAACATACTGCGCGGTGCCGTACACCTCGCTGGTGGAGGTGACCAGCAGCCGCTTTGTGCCCACCTGCCGCGCCGCGTTCAGCACGTTCAGGGTGCCCTTGATGTTGGTGTCCACATAGCTGTCGGGGCTGTGGTAGCTGAAGGGGATGGCGATGAGGGCGGCCAGGTGGTAGACGATGTCCTGCCCCTCCATCGCGGTGCGCACACCGTTGGGGTCGCGGATGTCGCCCATGAATACCTCGATCTCGTTTTTGATCTCGGGGGGCAGAGTGTCCAGCCAGCCCCAGGTCCCGAACGAGTTGTAATAACAGAAAGCCTTCACCTTTTCGCCGCGCTTTACAAGCTCTTCGGTCAGGTGGCTGCCGATGAAGCCGTCGGCGCCGGTCACAAGCACAGTGTTTGCCATTGAATCTTCTCCCTTCGGACGCGAATGGCGCGGGATCGGCCAAAATGCGCATCGTTTGACATTCGTATTATACAGTATAATATAAACACCGCCAAATTTCAACCAAAGCGCCGGTTTTTCCCCGGCGGCCGGGCGGCCGATTTTGGGCGGGAAAGGTTTACACGGCGCACAAAATCTTCTATAATAATAAGGTTGAGCACACAAAGACTGAATGAAACGAAAAGGAGCATCGGGCATGAGCCTTTCCTCGCTTGGATACTTCGCGCTGCTGCCGGTCACGGCGCTGTGCTATTACCTGTTCCCCCGCCGCTGCCAGAACGCCGTGCTGGCGCTGGCAAGCCTTGTTTTCCTGGGCAGCTCGCTGCCGGACGGCCCCCAGTGGTGGGTGCCGCTGGCCGCGCTGGCCGCCGTGACGCTGGGCGTGTTTTTCATCGGCCGCGCGCTGCCCCGCAGCCGCCGCAAAAAGGCCCTTCTGTGGCTGGGCGCGGGCGGGTGCCTTCTGCTTCTGGCGGTGTTCAAGTACACGAACGCGGTGCTGCCGGTGCTGTTCGGGCCGGATATCGGCAGCCTGTGCTTCCCGCTGGGCATCAGCTTTTACTCCTTCGCAGCCATCAGCTATCTGGTGGACGTGTCGCGCGGGGACATCCCGGCCGAGACGAACCTGTTGCACTTCGCGGTGTTCACCGGGTTTTTCGCCACCATCTCCTCCGGCCCCATCTGCCGGGGCGGCGAGGTGCTGCCCCAGCTGAAAAACCCGCGTTCCTTCGACGTATCCCGCACGGTGGACGCCCTGCGCCTGTTTGCGCTGGGCCTGTTCAAGAAGGTGGCGGTGAGCGACGTGCTGGCCATGTATGTGGACCAGGTGTTTGCCGGCTATTCCACCCACGGCGGCCTGTCGCTGCTGGCGGCGGCGGCCGGGTATTCGCTGGTGCTCTACTTCGACTTTTCCGGCTATTCCGAGATGGCGCGGGCGTCGGGGCTGCTGCTGGGCATCCGCCTGCCCGAAAACTTCAAGACCCCCTATTTCTCCACCAACTTCTCCGGCTTCTGGAGCCGGTGGCACATCTCGCTGTCCAGCTGGCTGCAGGATTACCTGTTCATGCCGCTGGTGTGGGGGCGCTGGACCAGCCGCCTGCCCATCATCGGCAAAAAGGTGACCAAGCCCCCCATGATCTCCAGCGTGGCGGTGGTGTTCTTCCTGTCCGGCTTCTGGCACGGCAGCACCCTGCCCTTTGTGGTGTGGGGCATTTTGCAGGCCGTCTACCGGGTGGGCGAGGAGCTGCTGCACCAGAAGCTGGGCAAGCCCAAAAAGAAAGCGCCTGCCCACACAGTGTGGACCAAGCGTGCGGCGGTATTCGCGCTGTGGACGCTGAGCCTGGTGTTTTTCAAGATGGGCAGCGGCGCCGACGGCAAGCTGTTCACCGTGCAGGACGGCTTTGCCTATCTCGCCGGCATAGTGCAGGGGCTCTCCCCCGCCCGCTTTGCCGGCGAGTGGCTGGCCGACGTGCAGGCGGGATTCTACGCAAAGCCGGTGATGGCGGCGGGCTGGCTGGTGTTCATCGCGCTGACGCTGGCGCTGGCGTTCTGGCTGGACTGGCGGCGCAATTTTGCCTGCAAGAACCGCCCGGCCGAGCAGATGCTGGCATCGCTCTCGCCCAGGGTGCGCTGGTGCGTGTACTACGCGCTGGTGATCGGCATCCTGATCGGCCTTGTCATGCAGAGCGGCGGCCTGAACGCCCCCGGCTTTGCCTACGCCAATTTCTAAAGGAGGGCCAACGTGAAACAGATCGCAAAAAAGCTGGCGCTGCTGGCCATCCCGCTGGTGCTGTACATCGCCTTCTTTGTAACCTTTGAGCCGAACAACTACTTCGGGCTGCGCAGCGGCGCCGCCTCCACCGCCCCCATCGCGCGGGTGCGCGCCTTCGACGCCGGCCCTGGCACCCATCTTGTGCTGGGCGACAGCCGTCTGGCGCATTTCGACATGGAGCTGGCGGAAACGGCCAGCGGCAAACAGTGGCAGAACCTCGCCTTCGGCGGGGCGTCGCTGCGGGAGACGCTGGACCTGGCCGAATACGCGCTGGAGCGGCAGCCCCAGCTGAAAGAGCTGGTGATCGGGCTGAGCTTCTACACCCTGAACGAGAGCTACGACACCGACCGCATGAGCGCTTTGCAGGACACGCTGCGCAATCCGGCGGCGTATCTGCTGAATCTGGAATACAACGTGAACACCCTCACCTCCTTCACCAACTGGACCGTCTGGGCGCGGCAGCGCCTTGCGGGCGAGACCGACGACAGCTGGGCCGAGGCGCAGGTGGAGCACGAGACCGGCGACTGGCAGTATCCCGCCGACTACACCGGCGCCGACGGCACCGTCTACCCGCTGCACACCAGGCTGGCCGTTTATCCCGCCACCATCTACCCGGTGTGCGAGGGATGGCAGCTGAACGAGGAGCAGTTCAGCCGCCTTTTGGAATTTGCCGCCCGGTGCGAGGAGCAGGGCGTGGAGGTGACGGTGGTGCTGCCGCCGATGGCCGACAACGTGCTGGACGAGGTGTGCACGCCGCTGGGCATCACCGGCCGGATGCAGGACGAGGTGCTGCCGCGGCTGTTTGCGGCGGCCGAAGCGGGCGGCTTCGCGGTGCTGGACTATGAGTGGACCAGCCGCCCGGAATACGACGACGACCGGCAGTTCTTCGACGGGTTCCACCTGGACACCGAATACGGTCTGCCGGATTTCACCAGCCTGCTGTTCGGGCAGCTGGCCTAAGGAGGAGACAAGGATGGGTCTGGATTTTCTGATCCTGTACGAGCATGTGGTGCGGGAATACGAGAGCATCCTGCTGCTCAAGCTGGAGCTGGAGCGGCGCGGCTACACGGTGGCCATCCAGCAGCTGCTGGACCGCAAAAAGCTGGCCTACCGCACCTGGAACAAACCCAAGGTGCTGGTGTCCAGCTGCATGTACGACGACGAGGCCATCAACAGCCACGTCTACAACAACGTGGGGCGCTGCAAAAAGGTGGTGAACCTGCACTGGGAGCAGATGCTGAGCGACACCCAGGAGGAGGGCGACTGGTTCAATTTCAACGGCAACGCCAAGCGCTGCGTGCAGACCTGCTGGGGACGCCTGACCCGGCAGCGGCTGGTCGCGCACGGGATGGACGAAAAGAACTGCCCCGTCACCGGCGCGGTGATGATGGATTTCCTGCGCCCGGAATTCGAGGGCTATTTTCTGAGCAAAAAGGCCCTGTGCGAGACATACGGCCTGGACCCGGACAAAAAACTGCTCCTCTACATCTCCAGCTTCGGCTATGCCAGCATGACCGAGCAGGAGGTGAAGGAGCTGTCCGCGATGGCGGGCGAGGATTTCACCGGCTTTGCCCACACCAACCGGGTGTCGATGGAAAAGACGCTGGAATGGTTCGACCGGTACCTGGCCGAGCACCCCGACGAGCAGCTGGTCTACCGCCGCCATCCCAGCGAGTGGAAGTGCAAACAGCTGGAGGAGCTGGCGGCGCGGCGGCCGAATTTCCACATTATTTTCGCAGACAGTGTAAAACAGTGGATCACCGCCGCCGACCAGATCTTCATCTGGATGAGCACCGCCATCGCGGAGGTGTATTTTGCCGGCAAGAGCTGCCATGTGCTGCGCCCGGTGCCCATCGAGCACCAGTTCGACCCGGTCATCTACAAAAACGCCCGCTGTGTGACCGACTACGACGGCTTTGCTGCGGCGGCGCAGGACAAAGACGCCCCCTTCCCCATCCCGTCCGACGTGATCGAGGGCTACTTCGACAAGAGCGGCACCCCCGCCTATCTGCGCATGGCCGACCTGCTGGAGCAGGTGCTGCGGGAGGAGCCGCGGGACGACCCATTTGCTCCCCCCTTCCGCCCGCACTTCAACTGGCTGAAATACTTTGCGCTGCTGGGGGTGCACGGGCTGTTCCGGCTGAAGTGGAAGCCGGAGAAGGTGTTTTTCTTCTGCAAGCCGCTGGCCGATTTTGCACAGCGCATCTACGGATATGTGGAAAAGGCGTACATCTCCCCCGATGAGGTGCGCCGGATGGAGGACCGCATCCGTCCCTTTGTAGAGCGAGGTGCAAAATGACCCAGCTGAAAAAGAACCTGATCTTCAACACGGCGGGCAGCCTTTTGTTCTATGTGTGCCAGGCGTCGGTCAACCTGCTGGTGGTGGCGCTGGCGGGGGTGGAGGCCAACGGCCTTTTGGCCACCGCCATGACCATCGCCAACGTGGCGCTCTCGGCCGCCAGCTACGGCATGCGCACCTTCCAGGTGTCCGACCTGTCGGGCAAATATTCCGACCGCACCTATCTGCACAGCCGCTATATCACAGTGTCGGCGGCGTTCGTGGGCTGCATGGCCTTCGCCTTTGTGAACAGCTACACCGCCGAACAGCGGTGGGTGATCGCGCTCTTCACCCTCTACCGGCTGGTGGAGAGCTGGTCGGACGTGTGGCACGGCTTCTTGCAGAAGGCCGAGCGGATGGACATCGTGGGCATCAGCTTCGGCGCCCGCGGTCTGCTCACCGCGGCCTGTGTGGTGGGCGGGCTGCTGGCCACCCACAGCCTGATCGCCATGCTGGCGCTGCTGGTGGTGCTGAACGCCGGGTATGTGCTGGCGGTGGACATCCCGCTGGCGCGCCGCCGGGCGGATTTTTCCGCGCAGGGCGCCGCCGGGGTGTGGCCGCTGCTGGCCGAGTGTCTGCCGCTGGCCGCCTACTCCTTCCTGAACACCTCCATCGGTTCGGTCCCCCGCTACTACTGCGAGCGCATTTTGGGCAGCGTGCAGCTGAACTATTTTGCCAACGTGTTCCTGCCGGTGATGGTGCTGCAGGTGGCGGTGATCTACCTGTTCGTCCCCTTCATCACCGCCTTTGCCCGGATGTGGGCCGGCCGCGAGAGAGCCGCCTACTACCGCGCGCTGCGCTGGCTGGCGGGGCTGCTGGCGGCGCTGTGGGCCGTGGGGGCTGCGGGCGCCGCGCTGCTGGGAAAATGGGGGCTTTCCCTCCTGTATCCCAGCACCCCGGAGATCCTCGGCTACGCGCCGCTGCTGCAGCCGCTGGTGGTGGCCACCCTGCTGACCGTTCTGGCCACCGTGCTGTGCCATCTGCTCACCATCGCCCGCCACATGAAGGGGCTGATTGCCGGCAATCTGGCCGGCCTTGCCGCCGCACTGGCGGTGAGCGCGCCGCTCATCCGCGCCTTTGACGTCTACGGCGCGGCGCTGGCCACCATCGCGGGCATCGGCGTGCAGGCGCTGGTGCTGGGCGCGGCGCTGCTTATGCGCTGCCGGGTGTGGTTCGCCCAAAATTGAGTTTTGGCCGGGGCAGCTTCGACCTCATCCGCCCCGCACAGCGGGGCACCTTCCCCTGCCAGGGGAAGGCTTTTGATCGAACGCAGCACCTCTGATTTTTGCCAAAGGCTTCCCCTTGGGCGGAAGCTGTCGCCGCAGGCGACTGATGAGGGGAAATCTTTCTGGCAGCACAAACCATCCCTTTTTCAACAAGCTGTCGGCCGGGCCATTGGCGCCCGGCCGTTTTTGCGTTTTTTTGCCGTGCGGGGGTGGATTGACCGGGGGCTTTGTGGTATACTGCTATTGTTGCGGGGCCGCGCCCCGTCTTCTGCACCGATCATCCTGCAAGGAGGGAATTGCAATGAAATACTGCAAGAAATGCACCATGCCGGACACCCGGCCCGGCATCACCTTCGATGCCGAGGGCGTATGCAGCGCCTGCCGTCACTACGAACACCGCAGCCAGGTGGACTGGAACGCCCGCTGGAAGGAATTTGAGGCCATGTGCGACAAATACCGCGGCATGAACGGCCCCGGCGGCTACGACTGCGCGGTGGCGGTGTCGGGCGGCAAGGACAGCCATTTTCAGGTGTATATCCTGAAAGAGGTCATGAAGATGAACCCCATCCTGTTCTCGGTGGAGGACAACTTCCCCATGACCGAGGCCGGCAAGCACAACCTGAAAAACATCAGCGAGGCCTTTGGCTGCACCATCATCACCTGCAAGCCCAACATCAAGGCCCAGAAAACCCTGATGCGCGCTTTCTTTGAGAAATACGGCAAGCCCACCTGGTATGTGGACCGCATGATCTACACCTTCCCGCTGCAGATGGCGCTGAAATTCAACACCCCCTTCCTGTGCTACGGCGAGAACGTGAGCTTTGAGTACGGCGGCAACGCCGACGAGGAGACCTACTCCGCCCGCGGCCAGATCGAAAACGGCGTGGCGGTGGGCTTCCCCAAGGAGAAGCTGCTGAGCTACGGCGTCACCGAGAACGACCTGTGCCTCACCGAGGCGCCCAGCAAGGAGGATCTGGCCAAGCTGGACCCCTTCTACCTGAGCTATTTCCTGCCCTGGAACAGCTACAAGAACTACATGGTGGCCAAGGAGCACGGCTTCCACGACCTGACCCACGAGTGGGACCGCCGCCATCACGCCGAGAACTTCGACCAGATCGATTCCCGCGCGTATCTGGTGCACTCTTGGCTGAAGTATCCCAAGTTCGGCCACGCCGCCGCCACCGACTACACCGCCCGCTATATCCGCTACGGCATGATGACCCGCGAGGAGGCCATCCCCCTGATCAAGGAGCGGGACGGCGCGCTGGACCCGCTGTGCGTGCGCGATTTCTGCGAGTTCTGCGGCTACACCGAGACCGAGTTCTGGGCCATCATGGACAAGTTCTACAACCGCGACATCTTCTATAAAGACGAGTTCGGCCGCTGGATGCTGAAACATCCCATCTGGGAAGAATGATCCCCGCCGTCTCTCCGCCCGTCTGCCGCCCGGCAGGCGGGCGAAGGCTGTCGCCTTCTGGGGGACACCAAACGCACCACACGCGCAAAGCGCGCGGGATGCTTATTGGTTTCCCCCAAGGGCCTTTCCGTTTCATAACGAAAAACGGAATTTGCTCCGCAAACCGGCCCGCGCCTTGAACAGCCCACGGGTCTGTTCATCGCTTGCGCGACCGTCCTACCCTTTTCCGGCAAAAAAGCACCTGATTTTGCGCACTTCGCACACAAAATCAGGTGCTTTTTCTGTCAAGGTGTCGGAATTCCCGGTACACGCCCGTGAATCCCGACAAAATTTTTTATTCTGCGCTATTTTTGAACATGAGCTTTATAGGGTATCCGCGCTCACTTGCTATTTCGGCAGGCGGGCGTTCTTTTTTTGCGCTGCGGCGGCATATCCTTTGGGGAACAAGAAGCGCGAAAGGAGCGGATGCAAAACATGCTGAGCGATCTGGGGGCGGCGGTGGGCCGCAAGATCCGGCGGCGCATCGCGGTGGTGGGCGGCGTGTTCGGGCTGGTGTGCTTCGGCACGCTGACGGCGCGGCTGTTCTATATCCAGTTCATCGACAGCGACTTCTACACCCGGCACGCCGCCGGCCAGCAGCTGCGCGGCATCACGGTGAACGCCCCGCGCGGCGGCATCTACGACGCGAACATGAACCCGCTGGCGGTGTCGGTGAGCGCCTGGACCATCCGCGCCTCCCCGCGCGAGATCGCGGACGACAAGGTGGCCGCCACCGCCGCCGCACTGGCCGACATCCTGGAACTGGACGAAGCGTTGGTGCGCGAAAAGCTGGACGACCGCAAGAGCAACGACAAGCTCATCGCGCGCGCGGTGGACCGCGCCAAGGCCGACGCCGTGAACCTGTGGTGCACCGAAAACGGGGTGGAGGGCATCCTCGTGCTGGAGGACACCAAGCGGGTGTATCCCGAGGGGGATATGGGCGGCAGCATCCTGGGGTTTGTGAACGTGGACGGCGACGGCGTGGCCGGGCTGGAGCTGGAATACAACGATCTGCTGAAGGGCGAGAACGGAAGCCTTCTGTCGGCCAAGAACGCCTGGGGCTACCCCATGCCCGACCTCTACGAAACGCTGCGCACCCCCACCTCCGGCAGCAGCCTTGTACTGACGGTGGACACCGCCATCCAGCACTATCTGGAAAACCACCTGTCGCGCGCGGTGGAGGAGTACAACGTGGGTGCGCGCGCGGTGGGCATCGTGATGGACGTGAACACCGGGGCGGTGCTGGCGATGAGCACCAAGCCCGACTACGACCCCAACTCCCCCCGCACCATCACCGACGAGGCCCTGCGCGCCCAGATCGACGCGATGCAGGGAGAGGAGCGCGCGGCCGCCCTGCAGCAGGCCCAGCAGGCCCAGTGGCGCAACAAGGCGGTGAGCGACCTGTACGAGCCGGGATCGGTGTTCAAGCTCATCACCGCCTCGGCAGCGCTGGACAGCGGCGCGGTCACCCCCGGCAGCACCTTTGTCTGCCGCGGGTCGATCAATGTGGCGGGAACGCGGTTCCGGTGCGCCAACGGACGGGTGCACGGCGCGCAGAACATCGCCGACGCGCTGATGCACTCCTGCAATCCCAGCTTCATCCAGATCGGCGCGGCGCTGGGAGCCGACCGGTTCTACCAGTATTTCCAGGCGTTCGGGCTGGCCGAGGCCACCGGTGTGGACCTGCCCGCCGAACCCAAAAAGAGCGAGCACTACACCGCCGACCGGATGGGCCCGGTGGAGCTGGCCAGCTGCAGCTTCGGCCAGAGCAGCAAGATCACGCCCCTGCAGATGATCACCGCCGTCTCGGCGGTGGTGAACGGCGGAAAGCTGATGCAGCCGTATCTGGTGAGCGCGGTGCTGGACGAGAACGGCGCCATCAGCCAGCGCATCGAGCCGCAGGTGAAGCGGCAGGTCATCAGCGCCGAGACCTCGGCACGGATGCGGGAGATGATGAAATACACGGTGGATTCCGGGCCGGGCAAAAACGCCTATGTGGCCGGGATGCGGGTGGGCGGAAAATCCGGCACCAGCCAGAAGCTGGACTCGGAGGACTCCACCGCCCGGATCGCCAGCTTTGTGGGCATCGCGCCGGCCGACGATCCCCAAATCGCGGTGCTGGTGCTCCTGGATGAACCGCACACCTTCACCACGGCGGGCGGCACACTGGCCGCGCCGGTGGTGGGGCAGGTGCTGCGGGACACGCTGGAATATCTGGAGGTGCAGCCGGTCTACACCGAGGCCGAGCGGAAAAACATCGACACCACCGTGCCCGATCTCGTGGGCCAGACCAACGAATATGCGTCGGCACGGCTGGCGGAAGCGGGTCTCGGCAGCAGCACGCGGGGCGGCAGCGGCACGGTGACCAGCCAGTATCCCGCCGCCGGGACGGTGCTGCCGCGGGGCAGCACGGTGGTGCTGTACACCGAAAACGCCGCTGAGGAGACGGCGGTGGTGCCGTCGCTGGACGGCGCAGACCCCGAACAGACCGCCCTGCTGCTGCGTCAGGCGGGGCTGAACCTGCGCGCGGAAGGTGCGGCGCTGGCGGACAATGTGCAGGCGGTGTGGCAGGATGCCGCCGCCGGGACGCGCCTGCCCCTGGGCAGCACGGTGACGGTGGAATTCTACGACACCACGATCCCGGAGGACTGAGCGGGCGCTTCCAAAGGCTTCCCCCTGGGGGGAAGCTGTCCCCCGCAGGGGGACTGATGAGGGGAAGGCTTGGCCATCCCGCCGCGCCGGGGGAGGGGGGGAGCGCGGATGGTTCTTTGCGGTCTCAACCTCATCCGCCCCGCTGCGGGGGCATATTCCCCCCGCCCGCTGCCCACACTGGATACCGACCCATTCCGCCGAAAGGAGCGCTGTGCATGTCGAAACCAAAACACGAACGCCCGGCCATCCTGCGCAGGCAGCCGATGGCCGACTGGCCGTTTGCCATTCTGGTGCTGACGCTGGTGGCTTTTGGGCTGGTGATGCTGTTCAGCGCCAGCTGTGCGGTGGCGCAGTACCGCTTCGACGACCCCTATCTCTATATCCGTCCCCAGATCGTCTTTGCCATCGCCGGCATCACCGCCATGTGGCTGGCCAGCCGGGTGGACTACCACATCTGGCACCGCTTTGCCTGGCCGCTGCTGGGCCTTTCGCTGGCGCTGCTGGCGCTGGTGCTGGTGATGCCGGAATACAACGGCTGCCGCCGGTGGATCGTCACCCCGGTGGGCACTCTGCAGCCCAGCGAGATCGCCAAGTTCACGGTGGTGGTGCTGTTCGGGCACATCATCGCGCTGAACCAGACCGGCATGCAGAGCTTCCGCGGCGGCGTGCTGCCCTTTCTGCTCATCCTCGGCCCCATCGCCGGGCTGATGTTGCTGGAGCCGCACCTGTCCGGCACGCTGCTGATTTTGGGCATCGGCGCGGTGCTGATGTTCGTGGGCGGCACCGGGCTGCGGTGGTTCGGTCTGGCCATCGGCGGCGGCGTGGGCGCCATCGCGGCGGCGCTGCTGTTCGTGCCCGACCTCGTGCCCTACGCCGCCAGCCGTCTGGAAAGCTGGCTGGACCCCTTTGCCGACCCGCTGGGAAAAGGCCACCAGACCATCCAGAGCCTCTACGCCATCGGGTCGGGCGGGGCCACCGGGCTGGGGCTGGGCAACTCGCGCCAGAAGCACATGTATGTGCCCGAACCGCAGAACGATTTCATCTTCTCCATCGTCTGCGAGGAACTGGGGTTCATCGGCGCGGTGGCGGTGATTCTGCTGTTTGTGGGGCTTTTGCTGCGCGGCCTCACCATCGCCGCCCGCGCAAAGGACAAATTCGGGGCGCTGCTGGTGGTGGGGTTCGTGGTGCAGGTGGTGATGCAGGCCGCGCTGAACATCGCGGTGGTCACCAACACCATCCCCAACACCGGCATCAGCCTGCCCTTTTTCTCCTCCGGCGGCACCAGCCTGATGATGCTGCTGGGCGAGATGGGGATCGTGCTGTCGGTGTCGCGGCAGGGGCTGCAGGAGAAGTATTAGCCGGCCAGCTCCTCCATCGCCTCGCGCACCGTGTCGGCGGAAAAGAGGAACCTCCCCGCCAGATCGTACACCTCCACATGGCCGCCCATCGTCCGGATCTCGAAGTTCATATGCCGTCCCGCCTTTCGCAATTTGTTTTACTGGCTCTATTGTAGCAAAACAATTGTCCGATAGAACGGACTTTCACCCCGAAAAGCCCGGCTGTATGTCCCATAAACCGCACAAAAAAAGCGCCGGCCGGATACAGAAACTCCGGCCGGCGCACCGTCTGCGCGCTTATTCCAACGTGTGCACCTGGCAGAACACCGCCTGCACCTTGGCGCTGATGGTCTGGTCTTTGTGATAGCGGCCGAACAGCCACTTTTTGAACTGCACCTTTGTCTGCACCTTCTCCAGCCACAGCTGCAGCCAGTTGGGTTCCTGCAGCTTCCAGCCGGTGAATTCCAGCAGGCGGGCGGGGGCATCGTGGGTGAGCACATAGTCCACCGACAGCCCCGTGTCCTCCAGCCGCTGCCAGGACGCCTCCAGCTCTTCGGGGCTGGGCAGCTCGGCGCGCCACCAGTTCAGCCCCTCGTCGCGGTCCTCCTTGTCGTGGCTCTCGGCGCCGCCCACACACAGGATCTTCTTGCCCTCGATCTCAAAAATGCCGCCGCGCACCAGCTGGTAGACGTTGCCGCCGATGTGGCGCGCCTTGCCGCCGCAGTAGTCCTGCACCGGATACCGCTCCAGCATATCGAAGTTTTCGTGGCACCCTTCCAGGAACAGCAGCTGGTACCGCCGCTTTTCCAGCCAGGCCAGCGCGCGGCGCTCCTCGCGGCTGCCGTCCCACAGAAAGCCGAAATCGCCCAGGACGATCAGGGTGTCCTTCTTCTTCAGGCGGCTGAGCGGTTTTTCCTTGAAGCGGGACAGATCGCCGTGGATGTCCCCCGTGACATAGATCATGGTTGCCAAACTCCTTTTGTGCTGCCGCGGCAGCGTGGTTTCAATGGTGTTGCCCTATTATCTTATCCCCTTTTCTGCCAAATGTCCATACACCGGCGGCCGATGTTTACAAAAATGACGCAAAAAAAGGTCGCCCGGTCAATATGATCCAGGCGGCATACC
>NHCFR00700__coassemble_1262_pt1 | contig 21298 bp, 17 predicted proteins | sample NHCFR00700__metabat2_high_PE_054 | metagenome-assembled genome bin NHCFR00700
CCTGTTTTTTAGAAGCAGCGCTGGCGCACAGGCGAAGGGCGTAGTATAATAAAAGCATCCGATCCCGCCCCGCTTTGCGGGGACAAAAAAGGAGCTGTGCTGCCGATATGCCCGCTGTTCTTTCCCGCCCTGCCCGCGCGCTGTATGCGCTGGCGGGGGTCTGTTTTGCCGCCTTTTTTTCGCTGGCCGTGCTGCTGTCTGTCGTGTACAGCCGCATCCCCTTCTACGCCGTGCACCCGGCGGTCCTGGCGGGGTTCGCGGTGCTGGCGACGGGCGTGCTGTGGCTGGGGCGCACGCTGTTCCTGCGCCTGCCCGCGCTTTCGCCGCGGATGGAATGGGCGATCGGCGGCGGCGCGCTGGCTGTGTGGTGGTGCGTGCAGCTGGCGGCGGCCTGGTGCCTGGAGGTGCGCCCCACCGAGACCTGGGACTTCGGCGTGGTGTTCAGCGCGGCGCGCACGCTGGCCGAAGGGAGCCGGGTGACCGGCGACTATTTCACCCTCTTCCCCAACAACATCCCGCTCTGTCTGGTGCTGGCCGCCTTTATGCGGGTGTTCGGCACCGGGATGCTGCCGGCGCTGGTGCTGGACACGCTGGCGGTGAACCTGTCGGTGCTGTTTGCCTGGCGGACGCTGCGGCGGCTGGCGGGGCAGGCCGCCGGGCTGTGCGGGCTGGGCGTCTGCCTCTGCCTTGCGCCGCTGGTGCTGTACGGGCCGATCGTCTACACCGACACCCTCTCGATGCCCTTTGTCTGCGGCGCGGCCCGTCTGTGGGCGTGGGCGCGGGAGGGCGGCGCGCGGCGGCGGCTGGCGGGCCTGGTGCTGGCCGGGGCGGTGTGCGCCGCCGGCGCCTGGCTGAAGATGACCGCCGCCATCCTGCTGGCAGCGGTGGTGCTGGATGCGGTGCTGGGCCTGCCGGGACGGCAGAAGCTGCTGGCGGCGGGCGCGGCGGCCGCCTTTGCGCTGGTGTATCTGCCGCTGAGCCTGCTGGCCGCGAACAGTGTGCTGGCGGGGGACCCCGACGCCGCCGTCCCGCACAGCCACTGGGTGATGATGGGCCTTTCGGGCGACGGCGGCTACAACGACGACGACTACCAGCTCACCCTCGCCTCCGCCCCCGACAAGGCCGGCCGGGACGCCTTTGCCCGCGGCGAGATCCTGCGCCGGGTGGAGGAGATGGGGCCGGCGGGCCTGGCGCAGCACCTGGCCGCCAAGCTGAGCTACACCTGGGGGGACGGCACCTGCTACGCCCCCATGAAGCTGGACATCGCGCCGGTGCGCGCCACCCCTCTGCAGGGCTACTGCATCCAGGGCCTGCCCCACACCGGGCGGACGGTGTATGTCTCCACCGGCCTGCAGCTGGCGCTGCTGGGCTTTGCGGTGTGGGGCGCGGTGCGCGGGATACGGCGCAGGGATTACCGGCCGGCTTTTGTGCAGATGGCCGTGCTGGGGCTGGGGCTGTTCCTGCTGGTGTGGGAGGCGCGCAGCCGGTACATCGTCAGCTTCCTGCCGCTGGCGGCCCTCTGCGGCGTGTGGGGGCTGTGGCCCGCGTCCAGGCCGAAGGCGGGCTTGTAATCTGCGGCGGGGTCTGGTATGCTAAAAAAGAGCGTGCCCTTTTGCAAAAGGGCGTTTTGAGGCATACGAAGAAAGGGTGTTTGTGATGAAATCGGATATCCAGATCGCGCAGGAGGCTGTGATGCAGCCCATCGCGCAGGTGGCGGCCAAGCTGGGCCTGGGCGAGGACGACATCTCCCTCTACGGCAAATACAAGGCCAAGATCAACCACCGCCTGGCAAACCGCGAAGGCCAGAAGCAGGGCAAGCTGATCCTGGTCACCGCCATCAGCCCCACTCCCGCCGGCGAAGGCAAGACCACCATGAGCGTGGGCCTGGCCGACGCGCTGTGCGCGATGGGCAAGTCCACCATGCTGTGCCTGCGCGAGCCGAGCCTGGGGCCGGTGTTCGGCATCAAGGGCGGCGCGGCCGGCGGCGGCTACGCCCAGGTGGTGCCGATGGAGGACATCAACCTGCATTTCACCGGCGATCTGCACGCCATCGGCGCGGCCAACAACCTGCTGGCCGCGATGGTGGACAACCACATTTTCCAGGGAAATGCGCTGGGCCTGGACCCCCGCCGGATCACCTGGAAGCGCTGCGTGGACATGAACGACCGCCAGCTGCGCTTTGTCACCGACGGTCTGGGCGGCAAGGTGAACGGCACCCCCCGCGAGGACGGCTTCGACATCACCGTCGCCAGCGAGGTGATGGCCATTTTCTGCCTGGCCACCAGCCTGTCCGACCTGAAAGAGCGCCTGTCCCGCATCGTGGTGGGCTACACCTACGGCGGCCAGCCGGTCACCGCCGGCCAGATCGGCGCAGCGGGCGCGATGGCGGCGCTGCTGAAGGACGCCTTCGACCCCAACCTCGTGCAGACGCTGGAGGGCAACCCCGCCATCATCCACGGCGGCCCCTTCGCCAACATCGCCCACGGCTGCAACAGCGCCGTGGCCACCAGGCTGAGCCTGTCGCTGGCCGACTACGTGGTCACCGAGGCGGGCTTCGGCGCCGACCTGGGCGCCGAGAAATTCCTCGACATCAAGTGCCGCAAGGCGGGCATCTCCCCCGACGCGGTGGTGCTGGTGGCCACCGTGCGCGCGCTGAAGCACCACGGCGGCTGCCCCAAGGAGGAGCTGGGCGTGCCCGGCGTGGAGTATCTGGAGAAGGGCAGCGCCAACCTGGTGCGCCACATCGAGAATCTGCGCGACGGGTTCGGCCTGCCGGTGTGCGTGGCTATCAACGCCTTCCCCACCGACACCCCCGAGGAGCACCAGTTCCTGCGCGATCTGTGCGCAGAGCTGGGCGTGCCCTGCGCGCTGAGCGAGGTGTTCGCCAAGGGCGGCGCGGGCGGCCGGGAGCTGGCCGAGGCCGTGCTGGGCGTGATGGAGCACCGCGACGTGCACTACACCTATGAGATGACCGCCCCGCTGACCGAAAAGATCGAAGCTGTGTGCAAAAAGATCTACCGCGCGGGCAGCGTGAGCTATGCGCCGGCGGCGAAAAAGGCCCTTGCCGAGATCGAGGCGATGGGCTGCGGCGACCTGCCTGTCTGCATCGCCAAGACCCAGTATTCCTTCTCGGACAACGCAAAGCTGCTGGCCGCCCCCGAGGGCTTCTCCATGACGGTGCGCGACGTGCGCCTGTCGGCGGGCGCGGGCTTCGTGGTGGTCATCATGGGCGCGATCATGACCATGCCCGGCCTGCCCAAAAAGCCGGCCGCCGAGAACATCGACATCGACGAGAACGGCCGCATCACCGGTCTGTTCTGATTTTTGAACGGACTGTAAAATCTGTATAGCCTATTGCCATCGGGGGAAAAATGTGGTATACTGCATCTTGTTGAAAAGGGAGTAGTTGCAAGGCGCTTTGTCAACATCACGGCCGTTTGGGTCTGGCAGGGCGCGCCCCCGTTTTTGGTGGTAACAAGACTTTTCGGCAGTGCTCTGTGCATTGCCGAAAGGTCTTTTTTTGTGCTCTCTTATCGTTCTCACACAGGAAAGGATGGTTTGCATATGGCAGACAGACACTACAACCAAACTCCCCAGCAGACGCTGGACGGCCTGCAGAGCCGCGCGGCGGGCCTTTCGGCCGGCGAGGCGCGCGCGCGTTTGGAGCAATACGGCCCCAACCGGCTGGCCGAAGGAAAGAAAAAGAGCGTGCTGCGGGTGTTCGCCGAGCAGTTCAAAGACCTGCTGGTGGTGATCCTCATCGTGGCCGCCCTCATCTCGATGGCGTCGGGCAACATGGAGAGCACGCTGGTGATCTTCGCGGTGCTGATCCTGAACGCGGTGCTGGGCACCGTGCAGTACTGCAAGGCGGAAAAATCGCTGGAGAGCCTGAAGGCGATGAGCGCCCCCAGCGCCAAGGTGCTGCGGAACGGCCAGCGCATCGAGGTGCCGGGCGCCGAGGTGGTGCCGGGCGACATCGTGGAGCTGGAGGCCGGCGACCTGATCGTGGCCGACGGGCGCCTTCTGAACAGCTGGGCGCTGAAGGTGAACGAGAGCTCGCTGACCGGCGAGAGCGAGGCGGTGGAGAAGATCACCGACGCCATCGAGGGCGAGGCCGCGCTGGGCGACCAGAAGAACATGGTGTTCTCCGGCTCGCTGGTCACCTACGGCCGCGGCCGCATGGTGGTGACCGGCACCGGCATGGACACCCAGCTGGGCCGCATCGCCAGCCTGATGAACCAGACCCAGCAGCGCAAGACCCCTCTGCAGAAAAACCTGGACGACTTCTCCGGCAAGCTGGCGGCGGTGATCCTGGTGATCTGCGCAGGCGTGTTCCTGCTCTCGGTTTTCCGCAGCCACATGGGCATTCTGGATTCGCTGATGTTCGCGGTGGCGCTGGCGGTGGCGGCGATCCCCGAGGCGCTCAGCTCGATCGTCACCATCGTGCTGGCGATGGGCACCCAGAAAATGGCGCGGCAGAACGCCATTATTAAGGAGCTCAAGGCGGTGGAGAGCCTGGGCTCGGTGCAGGTGATCTGTTCGGATAAGACCGGCACCCTCACCCAGAACCGCATGACCGTGCAGCACATCTGGGCCGACGGCGTGCTCACCGAGGGCACCTCGCTGGCGCTGGAAAACGACGCCCAGCGGCGTCTTTTGAAGATCGCGCTGCTGGACAGCGACGCCACGATGGATGAGGACACCGGCCGTTCGGTGGGCGATCCCACCGAGGTGGCGCTGGTGCAGCTGGGGGCGCATTTCGGGGTGGATGAGACGGAATACCGCCGCCAGAACCCCCGCCTGGCCGAGCTGGCCTTCGACTCCGACCGCAAGCTGATGAGCACTCTGCACATCGTAGACGAAGCCCCGATGCTGTTCACCAAGGGCGCCATCGACGTGCTGCTGAGCCGCTCCACCCGCCTGCTGACGGCCGGCGGCCCGGTGGAGATGACGGCCGAGCTGCGCGGCCAGATCGAACAGGTGAACCGGCAGCTGTCGGAAAACGGCCTGCGCGTGCTGGCCTTTGCCCAGCGCCCGATGGACTCTGCCCGCACTCTGACGCTGGACGACGAGCAGGACTACACCTTTGTGGGCCTGATCTCGATGATCGATCCGCCCCGCCCCGAGAGCGTGCAGGCGGTGGCGGACGCCGCCCGCGCAGGCATCCGCACCGTGATGATCACCGGCGACCACAAGGTGACCGCCACCGCCATCGCGCGGCAGATCGGCATTTTCCGCGAGGGTGACATCGCGGTGGACGGCGTGGAGCTGGAAGGCATGACCGACGCCGAGCTGGACGAGAAGCTGCCGCATATCTCGGTGTATGCCCGCGTTTCGCCCGAGCACAAGATCCGCATCGTGTCGGCCTGGCAGCGGCGCGGCTGCATCGCGGCCATGACCGGCGACGGTGTGAACGACGCGCCCGCGCTGAAAAAGGCGGATGTGGGCGTGGCAATGGGCATCACCGGCACCGAGGTGAGCAAGGACGCCGCCGCCATGATCCTGGCCGACGACAACTTTGCCACCATCGTCAAGGCGGTGATGAACGGCCGCAGCGTCTATTCCAACATCCGCAGCGCCATCCAGTTCCTGCTGTCCGGCAACATGGCGGCCATCCTGGCGGTGGTGTACGCTTCGGTGGCGGGCCTCAGCGTCCCGTTCCAGCCGGTGCACCTGCTGTTCATCAACCTGCTCACCGACAGCATGCCGGCCATCGCGCTGGGCATGGAGCCGGCGCGGGAGGGCCTTTTGGACCAGAAGCCGCGCGACCCCAACGCCTCGATGATGGATAAGCCGATGCTGAAGGCGGTGTTCGGGCAGGGACTGCTGATCGCCATCGTGTCGATGGCCGCGTTTTATCTGGGGCTTTCCCGCGGCGCTGCCACGGCCAGCACGCTGGCCTTCGCCACCCTCACGCTGGCGCGCCTGTTCCACGGCTTCAACTGCCGCGGCAAGGAGTCGATCTTCCGTCTGGGCTTCGGCACCAACCGCTATTCCCTGCTGGCCTTTGCGGCGGGCGTGGTGCTGCTGGCGGCGGTGCTGTTCGTGCCGGGTCTGAGCGGGCTGTTCATGGTGGCCCCCCTCACCGGCATGGATCTGTTGTCCATCCTGCTGCTGGCAGCCGCGCCGACGGTCCTGCTCCAGCTGGTACGCCTTGTGCGCGGACGCTGAGTTCCGGCAGCCAAAAGGCATTCCGTCCCCTCATCCCCCGCAAATCCACACAAAAGCGCCCCTCCGCAGTTTGCATCGCTCTGCGGAGGGGCGCTTTGCGTCTCATCTTCAGTCCAGTTTGGGGACCTTATAGAACATAGACTTTTTGTAGAAGGGCTTGGCCCCTTTCACGGCGCGGCGTCCGATCTCGGTGGTGATCTCGGTGCCGGCCACCGGCAGCGTTCCGGCCAGCGGCTGGGCCACCTGGATCAGCTCCTGCACCATCTTCTTGGCGTCGGCGCCCTCTTTCGGGTCCACCACCACCAGGAAGTGCTTCTTGTCCTTGTGGGACAACAGGCGCAGGAACAGCGCGTTCACGTCGCCGCGCTGCTTGGCGGCGGCGGACAGGGCGTTCGCCATCTCGTCCGGCCAGGTGACCGGGTCCTTGATGTCGGCGTCCTTGGGCATCTGCATGATGGCGATCTGCTGGTCCAGACGCTGCTTCACCTCCAGGATCAGGTCGCGCGGCAGCACGGTGCAGTGGGGGCTGAACGGGTCGATCACCACGCCCTCCACCTTGGTGTCGGGGCGGGACAGCAGCACGGCATAGTTCAGGAACCGCGCCAGCACGGCCTGGGGCGCTTTGCCCTCGTTGTTCCCCTTCAGCAGCTCCTCGCGGCTGGTGAAGGCCGAGAAGAACACCTTGCCGTCCGGGCGCTTCAGCATCTGGAAGGTCACCTGCGCCTTGGGGTCGATCTGCATCTTGCCGTCGGCGCTGGGGACGGGCGGCGGATTGATGGCGGCGGGGGTCAGCAGCTGCGCCTTGATGAACTCGTTGATGAGGGTGTTGCGCACTTCGGGGGTGTCGTTCTCCCGCATGGTCTGCATGGCCTGCAAAAGGCCGGGATTTTCGATGGTCTGCGGCTGTGGCATGGTCAAAAAGCTCCTTTTATCGTTTGATCTTGTCCCAGTAGGCCTTGGCGGCCTGCTCGGTTTTGTTTTGTCCGTATTCGTAATAGCGGGCGTTTTTCAGCGCGTCGGGCAAATACTGCTGCTGCACCCAGTGGTTGGGATAGCTGTGGGGATACAAATAGAACTGCCCCTTCACGGCGGCGTCGGCGCCGTCGAAGTGCTTGTTCTGCAGATTGCGCGGCACCGGGCCGGTCTTTCCCTTGCGCAGGTCGGCCGCGGCGGCGTCCAGCGCCAGATACGCCGAGTTCGACTTCGGCGCGGTGGCCACCAGCACCACCGCGTCGGCCAGCGGGATGCGCCCCTCGGGCAGGCCCAGCATGGTGGCCGCGTCCACCGCCGCTTTCACGATGGGGATGATCTGCGGCCAGGCCAGGCCCACATCCTCGCAGGCGCACACCATCAGCCGCCGGCAGGCGCTGATGAGGTCGCCCGCCTCCAGCAGGCGCGCCAGATAGTGCAGGGCGGCGTCCGGGTCGGACCCGCGCATCGACTTCTGGAACCCCGACAGGATGTCGTAGTGCTCGTCGCCGTCCTTGTCGTAGTGGACGGCGCTGCGGTGGGCCACCTGGGCCACCATCTCAGCGGTGACCACCCGGCCCTGCTCCCCGTTCGGGGCGGCCGCGGCGGCGAATTCCAGGCAGCCCAGCGCCTTGCGCATGTCGCCGCCCGCCGCCTGTGCCAGCGCCTCCAGCGCGCCCGGCCCAAACGAGAGCGGCATGCCGTCCTGTTCGGCCAGCCGCCCGGCGGCCTTTTCCAGCCCCTGCCGGATATCGGCCGGGGCGAGCGCCTTGAACTCAAAAACGGTGCACCGGCTGAGCAGCGCGTTGTAGATATAGAACGCGGGGTTTTCGGTGGTGGAGGCGATGAGGGTGACGTCCCCCTCCTCGATGCACTCCAGCAGGCTCTGCTGCTGCTTTTTGTTCAGATACTGGATCTCGTCCAGATACAGCAGGATGCCGCCCGCCGCCCCCAGCGTGCCGATCTCGGCCAGCACGCTCTTGATGTCGCTGGTGGAGGCATTGGTCCCGTTCAATTTGTGCAGGCGCATGCCGCTGTTGTCGGCAATGATGCGCGCCACGGTGGTCTTGCCCACGCCGGGCGGCCCGTAGAAGATCATGTTGGGCACCCGGCCGCTGTCGATGGCGGTGCGGAACACCATCCCCGGCGCCAGCAGGTGCTGCTGGCCGCACACATCGTCCAGCGTGCGGGGGCGCAGGCGCTGGGCCAAAGGCTGGTTCATCGTGCGCCCTCCCTCATTCCGCCGTCCACGCGGCTTTCACCTTGTCGGCGTAGCCGGGAACGAAAAAGCGGTCGATGGCCAGCGCCAGGCTGCGGTCCCACACGCTCCACTCGTGCAGGCCGTCCCACGCGCGGAACTCAAAGTCCAGCGGCAGGTCTGCCATGTGCTCGGCCAGCGCGATGTTCTGGTTGTAGACGTAGTACGGCTCGATGTCCTGCTTGCCGCTGGTGCACAGGATGCGCGGGCGCAGAGCTTCCGGCAGCGCGGCCGCCCTTTCGGCCAGGCGGAAGATGTCGCGGTTTTCCGGCAGCGACAGCGACAGCCCGAACACCGGGCTGAACACCTGCTGCACCATCGGGTTGTGCTTCACCTGCAGCATCATGCCAAGGTGCACCACGCCGGAAAAACTGGCGCAGGCAAAATATCGTTCCGGCTTCGACAGGCCCAGCAGCAGCGCGCCGTAGCCCCCCATCGACAGCCCGCACACCGCGTTCTTCTCCCGCTCTGCGGGCAGGTTCACCATCCTGCGCAGCAGCATCGGCAGCTCCTCGGTGAGCCAGGTGTAGTAGGCGGGGCCGGCGGCCATGTCGTTGTAGAACGAGTTGGCCGCGTCGGGGATAATGAGCGCCAGCGAATTTTCGCCGGCATACCGCAGCGCCGCCGATTTGTTCACCCAGTCGTCGCCGTCGTTGGTGAAGCCGTGCAGCAGGGTGATCACGCCCCGGACGGGGGGATTGTTTTCCAGGTCGCAGGGCAGAAACAGCCGCACGGTGGTGGGGGAGGCCAGCGTCTGGCTCTGCAGTTTCATCGTAAAAAATGCCATTGCAAAATGCTCCTTTGGCGTGTCATTCGTACAGGGGGAACTGCTGGGTCATGGTGCGCACCCGGCTGGCCACCGAGTCCTTCTTCTCGTCGAAGCGGAAGATGCAGTCGGCGATGCAGGAGGCGATCTGGTCCATCTGGGCCGGCCCGAAGCCGCGGGTGGTGACGGCCGGGGTGCCGATGCGCACGCCGCTGGTGACGAACGGGCTGCGCTTTTCGCCCGGCACGGTGTTCTTGTTGGCGGTGATGTGCACGGCGTCGAGGTTCTGCTCCAGCTGCTTGCCGGTCAGCTCCAGGCCGGACAGGTCGATCAGCATCAGGTGGTTGTCGGTGCCGCCGCTCACCAGCTCCACGCCGCGGTCGGTGAGGCCCTTGGCCAGCGCCTGTGCGTTTTCCACGATCCTGCGCGCATACTGTGCAAAATCCGGGCGCAGCGCCTCCCCGAAGCACACCGCTTTCGCCGCGATGATATGCTCCAGCGGGCCGCCCTGGGTGCCGGGGAAGATGGCCTTGTCGATCTTTTTGGCCAGCTCCTCGCTGTTGGTTAAGATCAGGCCGCCGCGCGGGCCGCGCAGGGTCTTGTGGGTGGTGGTGGTCACCACATCGGCATAGGGCACCGGGTTTTGGTGCACGCCGCCCGCCACCAGGCCCGCGATGTGGGCCATGTCCACCATCAGCATCGCGCCGCAGTCGTGGGCGATGCCGGCCAGGCGCTCGAAGTCGATGGCGCGGCAGTAGGCCGAAGCGCCCGCCACGATCAGCTTGGGCTTGTGCTCGGCGGCCAGGCGCTCCACCTGATCGTAGTTCAGCCAGCCGTTTTCGTCCACGCCGTAGGGCACGAAATGGAAGTATTTGCCGCTCATGTTCACCGGGCTGCCGTGGGTGAGGTGGCCGCCCTGCGACAGATCCATGCCCAGCACGGTGTCGCCCGGCTGCAGCAGTGCAAAGTAGACCGCAAGGTTCGCCTGTGCGCCGGAATGGGGCTGCACGTTGGCGAAGTTCGCGCCGAACAGCTCGCAGGCGCGGCGGATGGCCAGGCGCTCCACCACGTCCACATACTGGCAGCCGCCGTAGTAGCGGTGGCCGGGATACCCTTCGGCGTATTTGTTGGTGAGCACGCTGCCCATCGCGGCCATCACCGCGGGGCTGACGATGTTCTCGCTGGCGATCAGCTCGATGTTGTCGCGCTGGCGCTGCAGCTCGGCCTGCATGGCGGCGGCCAGCTCCTCGTCCTGCCCGGCCACAAAGCCGATGGTGTCCATCATATCCCTGAACATAATTCCCACTCCTTTTCTTTCGGCCCGCAAGGCCGCTGTTTTTTCAAATGGCACTACTTATTATACAGCGTTCCGGGCGGTTTGCGCAAGGCGCGGCCGGGGCGCAGGACAGGTTTTTGCACAAAAAGCGGGCAAAAGCCTTTACCTTTCAAATGATACATGGTATCATATTCAAAAAGGACCATCGAAAGGCGGGAGAGAGGATGACAAAAAAGCAGCGGGCGCTGGCCATCATCCAGCGGCTGAAAGAGGTGTATCCGCTGGCGGAATGCACGCTGGACTACACCAGGGCCTGGCAGCTGCTGGTGGGGGTGCGCCTGGCGGCGCAGTGCACCGACGCGCGGGTGAACGTGGTGACCGAGGAGCTGTTCGCCAAATATCCCAGCGTGGCGGCGCTGGCCGCGGCGACGCCGGAGGAGATCGAGGCGGTGGTGAAGCCCTGCGGCCTGGGCCGCAGCAAGGCGCGGGACATCAGCGCCTGCATGCGCATCCTGCACGAGCAGTACGACGACCAGGTGCCGGACGATTTCGACCGGCTGCTGGCACTGCCGGGGGTGGGGCGCAAGAGCGCCAACCTCATCATGGGGGACGTGTTCGGCAAGCCGGCCATCGTCACCGACACCCACTGCATCCGGCTGGTGAACCGGATGGGTCTGGTGGACGGCATCAAGGATCCCCGCCGGGTGGAGATGGCGCTGTGGAAGATCATCCCGCCCGAGGAGGGCAGCGACTTCTGCCACCGGCTGGTGATGCATGGCCGGGCGGTGTGCGACGCGCGCAAGCCGCAGTGCGAAAGCTGCCCGGTGGCCGACCTGTGCAAGCAGGTGCTGTGACTTGACAAATCCTGTCGCCGGGCCTATAATAGCGGATGGACATAAAAACAGGGGCGCTGGGGGCATCCCCGGCTGAGATCAGGGCAAATCGCAGCTCTGGGTCACCTTGAACCTGATCCGGGTAATGCCGGCGTAGGGAGTTTGAGGATACAAACGCACGATCCGTGCGCCCGTGTTTTGTTTTGGCAAAATGCGGGCGTTTTTTCTGCGCGTTTTTATGGCCGAAATCCAGGACAAAGAGAGGAATCCAACTATGACAGCCCAATATTCCCGCACCCGCAAGCTGGTGGAAGGCGCTCTGATGATCGCGATGTCCACCGTGCTGAGCATGATCCCGCTTTTCAAAATGCCCTACGGCGGCAGCGTCACCCTGCTGAGCATGCTGCCGCTGATCCTGATGAGCTGCCGCCACGGCGCCAAATGGGGCCTGTTCACCGCCTTCGTGCACGGCGTGCTGCAGCTGCTGCTGGGGCTGGAGAACCTGACCTACTGCGCCACCATCTGGAGCCAGATCGGCTGCATCCTGCTGGACTACCTGCTGGCCTTCACCGCGCTGGGCCTTGCCAGCACCTTTGCCAGGCCCTTCCGGAAGGTGCTGGGGCTGGCCGTGGGCGCCTTTGGGGTGTGCTTTCTGCGCTTTGTGTGCAGCTTCCTGTCCGGCTGGCTGCTGTGGGGCAGCTACAAGGACTCCTACGCCTGGGCGGAGGATCTGCCGGTGTGGCTGTACAGCCTGATCTACAACGGCAGCTACATGCTCCCGGAGGCCCTCCTCACCGTTCTGGGCGCGGTGCTGCTCTACAAGGCGATGCCCAAACAGTTCCAGGCACAGTGATCCTGCGCCGCACGGCCGGGCCTTCCCGCACGGGAACGGCCCGGCTTTTCTCTGCGCATTTGCCAAACCGGCGCGGCCGTGCTACAATGGCTGTATATCGCTGGACGCTGCGCAGGGAGGGAGCTATGGAAAAACACTTGCATAAAAACCCAAAAGGATTTTTGTCGTATCTGTACAACCGCACGGTGATCGTGGGCCTGGCCATTCTGGTGCAGGCGGCGGTGCTGGTGGTGGTGCTGGCAATATTTGCCGAATTTTTCCCCTTTTTCTACGCGCTGAACATACTGATCAGCATGGCGGCGGTGCTGTGGCTGGTGAACAACAAGTCCAACCCTGGCTATAAGATCATCTGGATCATCGTCATCATGGCGATGCCGGTGTTCGGCGGGGTGTTCTATCTGATGTTCAGCGGCAAGCATCTGTCGCGGCACGAAAAGCGCAAGCTGCTGGCCATCTCGCGCAAGATCGAGCAGTACAACACGGCCGTCTGCCAGGAACCGGTGCGCCAGCTGCTGCACCAGGAAAACCCCGTCGCCGCCCGCCAGAGCGACTACATCGCGCGCGCGGCCAACTGCCCGGTGTACCAGAACACCTTCACCGAGTATTTCCCCATCGGCGAGGCCAAATTCGCCCGGATGCTGGAGGAGCTGGAGAAGGCGGAGCACTTCATTTTCATGGAGTATTTCATCATCGAAGAGGGCAAAATGTGGAACACCATCTTCGAGGTGCTCAAGCGCAAGGCGGCCCAGGGGCTGGACGTGCGCCTGCTGTACGACGACGTGGGCAGCCTGATGACCCTGCCCTACCGGTACTACCGCACGGTGGAGGAGGCGGGCATCCAGTGCTGCGCCTTCAATCCGTTCGTGCCGCTGCTGAACGCCCGCATGAACAACCGCGACCACCGCAAGATCTGCGTGATCGACGGATGGGTCGGTTTTACAGGCGGTATAAATCTGGCAGATGAATACATCAATGTATACCCGAAGCACGGCCACTGGAAGGACACCGGCATCCTGCTGAAGGGCGACGCGGTGTGGAGCCTGACGGTGATGTTTTTGTCGATGTGGGACTATGTGCGCGGGGTGGAGGAGGATTTCAGCCAGTTCAGCCCGGCGCGGTACCAGCCGGCGCTCATCCTGCCGCAGGGGTATGTCCAGCCCTACAACGACAGCCCGCAGGACGACGAGCTGGTGGGCGAGAACGTATATCTGGGCATGATCTACAGCGCCACCCGGTATGTCTACATCTGCACCCCCTACCTGATCGTGGACAACGAGATGGTGACGGCGCTGATGACAGCGGCCAAATCGGGGGTGGACGTGCGCATCATCACGCCCCACATCGCGGACAAGTGGTTTGTGCACGCGGTGACGCGGGCGTATTACCCGGTGCTGCTGGAGGCGGGCGTGAAGATCTACGAATACACGCCCGGCTTCATCCACGCCAAGAGCTTCGTGGTGGACGATGAGACCGCCACGGTGGGCACCATCAACCTGGACTACCGCAGCCTGTACCTGCACTTCGAATGCGGCGTGTGGCTGCACGAGGCCCCCTGCATCCAGGACATGAAGCAGGACTATCTGGACACGCTGGAAAAATGCGAGCAGATCACGATGCAGAACTACGACCAGTCGCCGCTGCGCCGTCTGGGCCGCAGCATCCTGCGCCTGCTGGCGCCGCTGATGTGACGATATGCAAAAACCGCCGGAACCCAACGCGGGTTCCGGCGGTTTTGTTTTCTGTATGCGGTCAGGCAGCGGCGTCCAGCTGGTCCTCCAGCTCGCCGGCCAAAAAGTCGGCGCAGGCGGCAATGCGCCCCTGTTCAAAGGGGCTGGCGATGCCCGCGCTCTCCAGAAAATCTTCAAAGCTCTGGTTGCGGTCGGTGTGCAGCAGCTGCAGCCACGCCGCCAGACCGGCCCCCTCCTGCTCCTGCTCCATCCGGCCCAGCTCCAGCGCGGCGGTGGCGCTGGTGACATAGCTGATGGTGTAGAAGGGCGCGTCGAACAGGTGGGTCACCTCGAACCAGGTGGGGTCGGCCTGCCCGAAAATACTGGGATAGCCGTAGTCGCTCAGCACGTCGGCATAGAGGAAGCACAGGTCCTCCGGGGTGGCGCTCGCGTCCAGCTCATAGGCGCGCAGCTGGAACTCCTCCAGCGCCGCCTGATACACCAGCACGCTCGTCAGGTCCACCAGCTGGCTGCGGCGCACCTCGGCCGGGTCGGCTCCCAGCGCCTCGGCCAGCGGGGCGCTCAGCACCTGCTCCAGCCCCTGCGAGAAGGTCTCGCACTTGTCCAGATCCTGCTGGTAGGCCTCGTTCCCAAACTGGGCATACTCGTCGCAGGCGTGGCCAAACTCGTGCAGCATGGTGTAGGCGTCGCTCAGGCCGCCGCTCCAGTAGGTGTAGACAAAGGGCGCGTCGTAGGCGGAAAGGGTGGTGGTGAACCCGATGCCGGACATCTTCTCGGCGCTGGGTGCAAAGCTGAACAGCTCGTTTTTCTGCATGAACTCCCAGCACTCGCCCAGCAGCGGATCGGCCCCGGACACCACGCCCGCCACCGCGGCCTCGCCGTCCTCCAGCTCCACCTCCAGCTCCACCGTGCCGTCATACATCACGGCGGCGTTCAGGTCCACCAGCTCGCGCTTGATCTCCTCGCACAGCTCCAGCGCGTCGTCGGGGGAGTAGTCCCGCCCGAACTGGTCGTACCGCCATTCGGCCGCGTTGTCGTAGCCGCAGGCGGCCGCCGCCTTTTTGTCCAGCGCGATCATCTCCAGATACAGCTCGCCGAACTCGCGGTAATTTCCCAGGTAATAGTCGGCCAGTGCCTGGACCACCTGCTCCGGGGTCAGCTCCTCGCTGACAAGCACGTCCTGCATCCGCCATTCCTCGCCGTTGATGGTCACCCGCAGGTTGGACAGCCTGTCGTTGTATTCGTTGTCCAGCTCGGTGCGCTTCTGCAGGTATTCCAGCGCGGCGGGATCGTTGGTCTTCACCTGCGTCTGCATCACTTCAGCCACATAAGGCCCGGCGTCTTTCAGGTATTCGTCGGCCAGATCGCTCTCCAGCACGGCGCGCAGATACTCCACCGCCGCGCTGCTCACCTCCTCGCTCTGGCTGCTGAACACCTCGTTGCGCTCCCGCGCCTGCTCGTCGGAGGTATTCAGGTAGGTGGCCAGCTGAGCCAGCGAGCTGCTGGTGTAGAACTGCTCGCTGTGGTCGTTCAGCGCTTCCTCCCATTCCAGCAGCTGGTCCAGGCTCTCGGCGTCGTCCACCCGTTCGGCCAGCGCGCGCAGCTCCTCCGCCAGCGCGTCGCCGTCGGCCGGGCCGATCTCCATCCGGGAAAACGGAACCGTGCGCCGGGTGGCGGCGTCGGCCGGTTCGATCCGCCCGGGCCGGGCGCCGGCCTGCCCGCAGCCGCTCAGCAGCACCGACGCGGCCAGTGCCAGCTCAGCGGTAGCGCACAGCCGGCGTTTCAAATTCAAAAATGATCCCATCGTATTCCCTTTCCAGTGCGGGGCGGTGGTCGCTCGGGCGCACCGTCCAGCGCACTTTCATCACGCCCATCCATTCGCACAGGCGTACCAGAAACGTCTTTTTCCCCGGCCCCCAGGCAAGAAACTGCGGCCGGCCGATACAGTTGCCCAGCAGGTTGCCCAGCACAAAGCCGCACACCGACGAGCGCCCGGTGTAGCTGCGGGGCGCGTCGGCCAGCTGGCCGCGCAGCACGTCGGGCGCGTTCCTGCGGAACCAGGCCACGATGCGGGGGTCGAAGCTCTCGATGCACCACGGCCCCGGATAACCGCGCAGCAGGTCCAGCGTTTTGCGGCACAGCTGGCGGTTGCGCGGGCCGCTCTTCAGCTCCACCACCAGCGGCATGGTCCCCGCCGCCTCCAGCACCTGCGCGAAGGTGGGGATGGTGTGGGCAGTGCCGCACAGGCGCATCTGCTGCAAACGGGCCAGCGGGCAGCTGTCCACCCGGCCGGCAACGCCGCACACTCGCTCCAGCGTGTCGTCGTGGAACACCACCACCTCTCCGTCGCGGGAGAGCTGCACATCCAGCTCGGCGCCGTAGCCGGCCGCGGCCGCCGCCCGGAAGGCGGGCAGGCTGTTTTCCGGCACCGTCTTGTCGCGGCTGTGCAGGCCGCGGTGTGCGATGTTCAGCCCTTCAAAGGGGGCGCGCTGCTGCTCTGTGCTGCGGCCGGGCGCCACCAGCCACACCGCCAGCGGCGGCAGCGCCGCCAGAAACCAGGATGCTTTCATACCGATCTCCTCTTTTCTGCGGGATTGATACTTCGATTGTATCCCCCTTTTCCGCCAAAAGTCAACAGCATTCCCCCCGGGATTAAAAAAATCTTTTCAATCCTTTCACATTTCCACCATATTTAGCCGATAATATGGTATCATAAAGAGAAAAAACGCGGCTGTGTCCGCTTCGATTTCACAAATCCCGGCCTTGCATCGGCCGTTTGGGGAGGATTTTGTATGGCAACCATTCTGATCGTAGACGACGAACCGCTCATCCGCGATCTCATCCGCGAGCACCTGTCCCACGAGGGGTTCACCTGCATGGAAGCCGCCGACGGCTCGGCCGCGCTGGCGCAGGTCACCCAGGGCGGCATCGACCTTGTGATCCTGGACATCATGATGCCCTTTGTGGACGGCATGACCTGCCTGCGCGAGATGCGCGCGCACAAGATCGAGGTGCCGGTGATCATGCTCACCGCCCGCGGCGAGGAGTACGACAAGCTGGCCGGCCTGGAGAACGGCGCCGACGACTATGTGGTCAAGCCCTTCAGCCCGCGCGAGCTGGTGGCCCGCGTGAAGGCGGTGCTGTTCCGCACGATGCCGCGCGCCGCCAACGCCGGCGAGAACTTTGTGTTCGGCGATTTGGAGATCGACGTGCCCAGCCACGCGGTGCGCATCGCCGGCAAGGAGGCCCCGCTGACCCCCAAGGAGTTCGACCTGCTGGTCTACCTTGCCTCCAACCGGGGCATCGCCCTGTCGCGGGAGAAGATCCTGCAGCAGGTGTGGAACTACGACTATTTCGGCGAGGACCGCACGGTGGACACCCACATCAAGATGCTGCGCAGCCATCTGGGGCATCACCGCAGCAATATTGTAACCGTGTGGGGCGTGGGTTATAAGTTCGACCCCGACGCAAATTGAAAAAAAACGCAGGGCGGCGGCCGGTGGCTGCCGCTTTGTTGTTTGAGGAAAAGGAAGGGATACCAATGAAACGGCTGCAGGAAATGAGCTTTCGCTACAAGCTGATGGCCTTTGTGTTTTTGCTGTGCATCGTCATCATCGGCACGGTGTATGTGCTGTCGGTGGTGATGCTGGAACCCGCCTACAACAGCCGGGTGCGGCAGGACCTTTCCGCCACCCTCGACACCCTCACCGACATCGTGGACGAGGCGTCGGAGCAGGGGTCTCTGATCAGCTACTACTGGATGGGCCAGCCCTATGTGCGGGAGGATTTCCGCGACCTGCTCAACCAGAAAGCGCTGGACGGCACCCTGCAGAGCAGCGGCCGCTGCATCGAGATCTCCACCAGCAGCGGCCAGTCGCTGATCCGCAGCGAAGCGCTGCCGGGCATCTGTCTGGTGCACTCCAGCAAAGTGCAGTTCGGCGTGCAGGACGGCACCATCACCAGCGAGCTGGCCACCAGGCTGCGCCTGCAGACCGCCGTGCAGGGCCAGCTGGAACAGATCTTGCAGAGCAGTTCCACCGGTTCCCGCCAGCTGGTGATGGGGCGCACGGCCGGCAACGGCGAGTATGTGGTGCTGGTGAGCACCGACCTCGAGCGCATCCCGCAGGCGATGGCGGTGCTCACCGGGCAGATGAGCTGGGTGTCGCTGCTGGTGGTGGCCATCAGCCTGGCGGCGGCGTGGATCTTCAGCGGGTGGTTCACCCGCCCGCTCCGCCAGCTGTCCCACGCGGCGCGGGAGATGGCGCACGGCAACTACGACGTGCGGGTGCAGGTCACCGGCCAGGACGAGGTGGCCACCCTCGCGCAGGACTTCAACTTTATGGCCAGCGAGGTGGCGCGCTCGGCGCAGCTGCAGCGGGACCTGGTGGCCAACATCAGCCACGACCTGCGCACCCCGCTCACCCTCATCAAGGGGTATGCCGAGACGGTGCGCGACCTCACCGGCTCCGACCCCGAACGCCGCACCCAGCAGCTGAACGTGATCGTGGAGGAGACCGACCGCCTCAGCGCGCTGGTGAACAGCGTGATGGAGCTGTCCCGCATGAGCAGCGGCACCGAGAAGCCGCAGAAGGTGACCTTCGACATGGCCCAGCTGTGCGAGGAGGTGGCCCAGCGGTACGAGGACGTCTGCGCCCGGAACGGCTACACGCTCGAGGTGAAGGCAGACACCCCCTGCATGGTGAACGCCGACGCCGCGATGATGGAGCGGGTGCTGCACAACCTGTTGGGCAACGCGCTGCACCACATCGGCGAGGACGGCTGGCTGGGGCTGTCGGCCCTGCCCACGGAGGGCGGCGGCTGCCGGGTGGAGGTGTCGGACCACGGCTGCGGCATCGCGCCCGAGGACCTGCCCCATCTGTTCGACAAATACTACCGCAGCCGCAAAGACGCCGGCAAGGTGGGCACCGGGCTGGGGCTGTCGATCACCAAGGCGATCCTGCAGAGCCACGGCTTCCGCTTCGGCGTACAGAGCCAGGTGGGCGAAGGCAGCACCTTCTGGTTCGAGACGAGCGCCCCCGCGCAGTCGCTCCCCGCCGCCCAGAGCTGACCATTTCCGCCGAAGCGGGCGGATGCGGTCGAAGAACTCCGGTTTGCACAAATCTGTCCGCTGCATCGGCCGCACCCGTCCCCTACAGCAGGCCCTGCTCCAGACAATAGTGATAGATCCCATCCTGTGCGGCGTCTCCGCACACTGCGTCTGCCACCGCTTTCAGCTGTTCCGAGGCATTCGCCATTGCCACACCCGTCCCGACGGCTTGCAGCATTTCCATGTCGTTGTTGCCGTCCCCGAAGGCAATCGCTTCCGACGGCTCCAGGCGGTACTGCTCCAGCAGCCTTTTGATCGCGCGTCCCTTTCCGCCGTTTGCCGGGATGATATCGACCGCCCGGTCCCACCACGCTGCAATTTTTGCGCGGCGGACCCCCTTCATCACCCGCGCATACTCCGGTTGGCGGCATCCCATCATCACCTGATAAATTTCTTCCTGCCGCAGAGAATCAAAGTCGGGCGCAACTTCCACGGCAAGCCCTGCGATCCTGAAATAGTCCGATAAATCGGCATCCGTGCTGTTTGCGGCCAGCCGGTCCTGCGTCGCAATGCAAACGGGCCGATGGACGCCTGCCGCGTTTTCGATCAGCGTATGGACGTCCTCCGGGGGGATGGGATTTTTGAACAGTACCCGGTCCGAATCAAAGCAGTAGGAACCGTTGAATGTCAAAAAAGCGTCGAACTCGATGCCGGGAAAACGCGGCAGCGACACCGGCGCTCTCCCGGTGGCAAGGCAGAGAAGGACTCCCTGCGCCCGCAGGCGTCTCAGGGCTTCCAACGTTTTCGGCGAAATCTGCTTTGTATGGAAGTCCACCAATGTTCCGTCAATATCAAAAAAAGCAATTCGGACCCTGTTCATACTTTCTCTCACAAGCTGTTTTCCATTGCGCCCGGAAGCAGGCTGTAGATGGAACCGTGTATTTTCTTCTCAAAGTCTGCTTTGATCTCCAGCACTTTCTTCCAGCGGTCGACCGTATGGGGATAGACGCCGTACCGGATGGCCACATCCACAAACCGCTTTTCCAGAATGCAGAAGCCGGTGGGCAGCGCCAGTGCGTCGCACAGCTGCACAAGCCGGTCGTAATCGTCGTAGACCGCATGCTTTATGAAATTTTCCATAAAGCGGAAATCTTCTTCTGTCACATCAAAGGTTCCGATGGAAGTATGAATGTCCTGGATCATAAACGCATGCGAAATACAGATCTGCGCCGCTTTTTCCCAGCCGCGTTCCATACAGAAACGGTAGCCGTCGATCAGATGGCGCTCCGAGCTCACGCCGGCATATCTTCCTATATCGTGCAGCAGCCCGAAACAATACGCCTGCTCCGCAGACAGATCTTCACACTGCGCGGCAATGTTTTTGCAGGCAAGGGCCACAAACCGCGAGTGTTCGATCCAGTTTCCCGGATTCTGCTGCCCGGCCCACAGCAATGTGGTCTCGGCGGTATGACAAGTCGGTTCCAACGGAATCGCTCCTTTCTGCCAGTGGAAGGCCCCAGCCAGATCGCGCCGGGGCCTCAAGCGATACGGCCTTCAGCAGTCGCCTGCATAATAACAGACAACGGCCAGATAGTCTTTTGCTTCTTCAAACACCAGGGAGAACGGCAGGCAATTTCCATTTTGGCGGTATTGCTGTTCCATTTCGCGCTGGATCGGATACTGCCGTGTGATGTTGATTCTCTCCCCGCCGGGAGCAAGGACCATAACGCGCCCCCGGCATTGGTTCACCGTTTCCAAAAAGCCGGACAGGTTCAAAATATTCACTTTTATCATCACAAGCACCTCCTGAACGTTTGGTTTCTTTACTATCATTATAATGCCTGTGATATAAAAATAATATCTGTATCCTGTCATTTCATGTTTGTATCCTGCCATTTGCGGCGGTATTGCAGAGGTGTGCAGCCGGTTGTCTCCCGGAATATTTTTCCGAAATAGCTGGCATTTCCCATCCCGCAGGCAGCCCCCACTTCGGTGATGGAGATGCTGGTTTCCGCCAGCAGCCGGCAGGCTGCCTGGATGCGGTAGCTCCGGATATAGTCTACCGGCGTCATTTTCAAATAATTTTGAAAAATCCGGTAGCACTCCCTCTCGCTCACATAGGCCGCTTCGGCAAGTTCCGGAATGGTGATTTTTTCAGCATAATGCTCATGGATATAGACCATCATGCCTTTCACCTTATCGGCCGCCCTGTCGTCGGTCTGCGGTCTCTCTTTCAGCAGGGTCGTGCACATCTGAAACAGCTGTATCCAGATCCGCGACAGCGCTTCCCGGACGCGGAGCTCATATCCCACCTCTTTCTCCGACAGCAAAAACGCATCCCGGATGGATGCGATCACAGCGGCCTGCTCCGGGTCGTTTGGATACAGCGCAATGAGTTCGATCCGGGAATCCGTCACGATCGGGGAAATATACGTTT
>NHCFR00700__coassemble_1264_pt1 | contig 21240 bp, 24 predicted proteins | sample NHCFR00700__metabat2_high_PE_054 | metagenome-assembled genome bin NHCFR00700
TGATCCGGCTGGTGGTCTACTCCAAGGGCAAGAACGCGAAGAAATACCGCCGGGGTATGTTCATCTCCCTGGTCTGCAAATACACCCGCGCCCGCAAGCTGACGCCCCGGATGCTCAACGAGCTCATAGAGAAGATCGAAGTGTTCAACGCCGAGAAGGTAGACGGGGTGTGGGAGCAGCGACTCCGTATCCACTATAACTGCGTAGGGATCATTGAGATTCCTGACCTCATCCCGCTGCCCGCCCCGGAGGTGTCCATAAATACAAGAAAGGGCGTAGTCGTCAACTACGCCCCATCCACCATCGCCGGATGAAAACAATAAAAAAAGACGAGTGTTCTTACAGCGTTTCAAATGCTATAAGAACACTCGTCATGGTGCGCCCGGCGGGATTCGAACCCACGGCCTTCAGAGTCGGAGTCTGACACGCTATCCAACTGCGCTACGAGCGCACGTACAATGTGCGGATATTATTATAGCATACCGGCGGCGGTTTGCAAAGGGGGAACGCAAAAAAAGAGAAAAATATTTTTGCCGGCCGGTATGCCCGGGCGTTTGGATACCGATTGACAAAGGGAGTATAATGGTATATTAAGAGGAATAGCGGCAGCGGCCGTTTTTTCTTGCGAATATTTTCCTGCACAGACAGAAAGGACTTATATAGTATGACCAGAATCGACATTTTCTCCGGCTTTCTGGGCGCTGGCAAAACCACTCTGATCAAGAAGCTGATCGGCGAGGCGTATGCCGGCCAGAAGCTGGTGCTGATCGAGAACGAGTTCGGCGAGATCGGTGTGGACGGCGGGTTTCTCAAGGAGGCCGGCATCCAGATCACCGAGATGAATTCCGGCTGCATCTGCTGCAGCCTGGTGGGCAATTTCCGCACCGCTTTGCAGCAGGTGATCGAGCAGTATGCCCCCACCCGCGTGGTGATCGAGCCGTCCGGTGTGGGCAAGCTCAGCGACGTCATCCGCGCGGTGCAGCAGGTGGCCGACGCTCTGCCCGATGTGCAGCTCAGCAGCGCCGTGACGGTGGCCGACGCGGGCAAGGCGAAGATGTATGCCAAAAACTTCGGCGAATTCTACGACGACCAGATCCGCAGCGCGGGCGCCATCGTGCTCAGCCGCACCCAGAACATGACGCAGGACAAGCTGGACGCCGCGGTGGCCGTTCTGCGCCAGCGCAACGCCGACGCCACCATCATCACCACCCCGTGGGACCAGCTGGACGGCAAGCAGATCCTGGAGGCGATGGAGCACCACACCGATCTGGCCGCGCAGCTGCTGGAGGAGATGGAGGTGTGCCCGGTGTGCGGCCATCACCATGACCACGACCATAAGCACCACCATGACCATGAGGAGTGCGGGTGCGGCCACGAGCATGACCATGAGCGTTCTCCCCACGAGCACGAGCGTGAGCACCACCATCACGACCACGGCGAGTGCAGCTGCGGCCACGACCACGAGCACGACCATCACCACCATCATGCCGACGAGGTGTTCTCCAGCTTTGGCCGCGAGACCTCCCATCCCTACACCAGGGCGCAGCTGGAGTTTGCGCTGAACGCGCTGGACAGCGGCGAGTACGGCATGGTTCTGCGCGCCAAGGGCATCCTGCCGGGCCGGGAGGGCAGCTGGCTGCACTTCGACTACGTGCCGGGCGAGGTCAGCGTGCGGGAAGGCGGCGCCGACGTCACCGGCCGTCTGTGCGTGATCGGCTCGGGGCTGAACGAGGCCGGGATCGCCGCTCTGTTCGAGCTGGAATAAGGAGGGAAACCGATGGCCATCCCCGTATATCTGTTCGTGGGCATGCTGGAGAGCGGCAAGACCGCCTTTATCCAGGAGACGATGGAGGACCCCCGCTTCGACAGCGGGGAAAAGACGCTGGTGCTGCAGTGTGAGGAGGGGGAGAACGAGCTGGACCCCTCCCGCTTTGCCGGCAAGAACTCCACCACCATCGTGCAGGTGGAGGACAAAGAGCAGCTCACCCGCGAGAATCTGGAAAAATGGCGCAGGGACGCAAAGGCCGAGCGCGTTTTGATCGAGTATAACGGCATGTGGATGCTCAGCGACCTGGCCGCCGCCCTGCCCGGCGACTGGGTGATGTACCAGTGCATCATGACCGCCGACGGCGCCACCCTGCCGATGTATCTGGCCAATATGCGCCAGCTGATGCTGGATAAATTCGCCGCCAGCGAGCTGCTGGTGGTGAACCGCGCCGAGGCGGTGGCCGACCGCATGGAGGTGCACAAGGCGGTGCGGCAGGTCAGCCGCCGGTGCGACATCGCCTACGAATACGCCGACGGCAGCGTGGAATACGACGAGATCGAGGACGAGCTGCCGTTTGATGTGAACGCCGACGTGATCGAGCTGGCCGACGACCAGTTCGGCCTGTGGTATCTGGACGCCAGCGAAACGCCCGAAAAATACAAGGGCAAGACGCTGCATTTCAAGGCGCAGGTCTGCCAGACGCCCCGCGCCGGCAAAGGCTGCTTTGTGCCCGGCCGCTTTGCGATGACCTGCTGCGTGGACGACATCACCTTTGTGGGGTTCGTCTGCAAATACGACAGGCTCGACACCCTCGAGCAGCGCAGCTGGATCGACGTGACGGCGAAGGTGAATGTGAAATACCATCCGCTGTACCGCGGCGAAGGCCCGGTGCTGACGGCGCTGGAGATCCATCCGGCCCAGCCGGCCGCGGAGGACATCGTGTATTTCAGCTGAAAGAGAGGAATCCCAGATGGAACAATCCAATACTCCTTCCGCCCGCCCGCCCCGGCGCGGCATCGGGCGCGAGCTGCTGTCCTGGGTGCTTGTGCTGGGCGGCGCGCTGCTGGCGGCGCTGTTTTTGACGAATTTTGTCATCATCAGCGGGTTTGTGCCCACCGGTTCCATGCAGAACACCATCAATCCGGGCGACCGCTTCATCGGCAGCCGCCTGAGCTACCTGTTCGACGGGCCGGAGCGGGGCGACATCGTGGTGTTCCCCTATCCGGACGACGAGAGCCTTTTGTATGTCAAGCGCGTGATCGGCCTGCCGGGTGAGGTCGTGGAAGTGAAGGACGGCTACGTCTACATCAACGGCCACCAGCTGCAGGAGGACTACATCGCCGAGCAGCCGCTGCAGGACAGCGGCCCGTGGACGGTGCCGGAAGGCTGCTATTTCATGATGGGCGACAACCGCAACCACTCCAACGACTCCCGCGCGTGGGAGAATCCCTTTGTGCACAAAGACAAGATCCTGGGCAAGGTGCTGTTCCGCTACTGGAAGGGCTTTGCCTGGCTGGCCTGAGGAGCCGGAACCAACAAAGCGAAAGCAGGTGCAACGATGAAACGCCAACTTCCCGCTGCCAACGCCATCACCGAGGGTGTGATCTGGCAGCAGCTTCTGCTGTTCTTTTTCCCCATCCTGTTCGGCACGTTTTTCCAGCAGCTGTACAACACCGCCGACGCGGTGATCGTGGGCAACGTGGCCGGCAAGCAGGCGCTGGCGGCGGTGGGCGGCTCCACCGCCACCATCATCAACCTGCTGGTGGGCTTTTTCGTGGGCCTGGGTTCGGGCGCCACGGTCATCATCTCGCAGTACTACGGCGCGCGGGACGGCCAGAACGTCTCCCGCGCGGTGCACACCGCCATCGCGATGGCCATCGCGGGCGGCGCAGCGCTGTCGGTGCTCGGCATTGCTTTCTCGCCCGCGGCGCTGGCCTGGATGAACACCCCGGAGGACATCATCGGTCCGTCCATCGTCTACATCCGCATCTATTTTCTGGGCATGATCCCGTCGCTAATCTACAACCTCGGCTCGGGTGTGCTGCGCGCGGTGGGCGATTCCAAGCGCCCGCTGTACTTTCTGATGATCTCGTGCCTGGTGAACATCGTGCTGGACGTGATCCTGGTGGCCGGCCTGCAGATGGGAGTGGCCGGCGCCGCCATTGCCACCGTTTTTTCGCAGGTGGTCAGCGCGGTGCTCACGCTGCTGGCGCTCAGCCAGCCGGCGCTGTACCAGGTGCGCCTGGCCGAGATCGGCTTCAAGGGCGGCATGCTGCCGCGCATCATCCAGATCGGCCTGCCGGCGGGATTGCAGTCGGTGATGTATTCGGTGTCGAACATCATCATCCAGTCCAGCGTGAACACCTTCGGCACCGACGTCAACGCCGCCTGGACCGCCTACGGCAAGATCGACAGCCTGTTCTGGATGACCATCTCCTCCTTCGGCATCGCCATCACCACCTTTGTGGGCCAGAACTTCGGCGCGCGGCTGTACGGCCGTGTGAAAAGGGGGGTGGCCGTCTGCACCGGCATCGCCACCGGCTTCACGGCGGTGATCGTGGTGGTGCTGTTCTTCTTCGGGCACTGGGTGTATTATCTCTTCACCGACGACCCGATGGTGCTGCAATACGGCAAACAGATCCTGCAATACCTCTGCCCGTGGTATTTCAGCTATATCCTCATCGAGATCGTCAGCGGCGCGCTGCGCGGTGCGGGCGACGCCATCTTCCCGATGGTCATCTGCTGCCTGGGCGTGTGCGTGCTGCGCGTGGTGTGGATCTTTGTGGCGGTGCCGCTGCGGCCGGAACTGGAAACGGTGCTGACCAGCTATCCCATCACCTGGACCATCACCTCGGTGCTGTTCGCGCTGTACTACCTGCAGGGCGGATGGCTGCGCCGCCGCGCGCGGGCGCTCCACGGGGAAAACAACCTTCCGCGGCGCAATATGCTGCGGTTTGACGGGTGAGCCGCAGGCTTGCCCGGGGCGGCATGCTGTGCATGGCCGGGGCGCTCTGCTGCACGGCCGGCCAGATGATCGCGGCCCGGCTGGCGGCAGTGCCGGCCGGGCTTTTTCCGGCCCTGCAGCCGCTGCTCACCGTGCTGGCGGCGCTGGCGGGATACCTGCCTGCCATCTGGCTGCTGGACCGCGCCGCCCCGGCAAAGGGCTGGGGGCGGGCGCCGGTGCGGCGGCTGCCGTGTCTGCTGGCGGCGCTGCTGGGGGCGGCGGCGCTGGGAAGCCTGCTGTCGCTGCTTTTGCCGGGGGAGCGGGCCGCCTCGCTCCCGCCCGAAGGCGCGATGATCCCGGCGGGATTGCTGGCGAAATGCCTGCTGCCCGCCGTGTGTGAGGAGTGGATCTTCCGCCGCCGGATGCTGCCGCTGCTGGCAGAGGCCGGGGCGTCTGGCGCGGTGGCGGGCACGGCGGTGCTGTTTGCGCTGGCGCATCCCGATCCCCGCCAGGCGGTGACGGCGCTGTTTGCCGGCCTGGTGCTGGGGGCGGCGGCCTGGAAATACGGCGCGGGGTGCAGCGCTGTGCTGCACCTGTGCAACAACCTGCTTGCCTTCGGGCAGCTGTGGAACCCGGGGCTGGGCAAAGCGGCGCTGGCGGCGGGGATGCTGCTGGGCTGGCCGGTGCTCGTGGTCTGGCTGGTGAAGCACAGGCCGCGCGTGTCGGCCAGGCTGGCCGGCGCGCTGTGCCATCCGCTGGCCGCCGGCGGATTCGCGCTCTACCTGGCGCGCTTTATCTGGAACATCACAGGAGGAAACGCATGACCGACCATGAACTGATGGGCCTTGCGCTGGAGCAGGCCAGGCTGGCCGCCGCACTGGGCGAGGTGCCGGTGGGCGCCGTTGTGGCCAAGGACGGGGTGCCGGTGGCGATGGCGCACAACACCCGCGAGACCGAAAAGAACGCCACCCACCACGCCGAGCTGCTGGCCATCGACGCCGCCTGCAAGGCGCTGGGGGGCTGGCGCCTGTGGCAGTGTGAGCTGTTCGTGACGCTGGAACCCTGCCCGATGTGCAGCGGCGCCATCATCAACAGCCGCATCCGCCGCGTCGTCTACGGCGCGGCCGACGAGAAGGCGGGCTGCTGCGGGTCGGTCACCGACCTGTTCGCACTGCCCTTTAACCACCGCCCGGCGGTGGAGAGCGGCCTGCGCGCCGACGAAGCAAGCGCATTGCTGCGGGAGTTTTTCCTGATGCTGCGCGAGAAACGCAAAAATCAACCAAAGGGGGACAAACCGTGGAAACAGCGCTGATCACCGGCGGCTCCCGGGGGATCGGGGCCGCCATCGCCGCGGCTCTGGCGCGGGCAGGGTATGCGGTGGCCATCAACTACAACCACAGCGCCGAGGCGGCCGAAGCGCTGGCCGCCTCGCTGCGCGCCGAAGGCCGCGCCGCCCTGCCCGTGCAGGCGGACGTGTCCGACCCGGCGCAGGTCGCCGCCATGTTCGCGGCGGTGGAAAGGCAGCTGGGGGCGGTGTCGGTGCTGGTGAACAACGCGGGCATCGCCCAGCAGAAGCTGTTCACCGACCTGTCCGACGCCGACTGGCGGCGGATGATGGGGGTGCATCTGGACGGCGCCTTCTACTGCTGCCGGGCGGCGCTGCCCGCCATGATCCGGGCGCGGTATGGCCGCATCCTGAACATCGCCTCGATGTGGGGGCAGGTGGGCGGCAGCTGCGAGGTGCACTATTCGGCCGCCAAAGCGGGGCTGATCGGCCTCACCAAAGCGCTGGCGAAGGAGGAAGGCCCCAGCGGCATCACCGTCAACTGCATCGCGCCCGGCGTGGTGGACACCGACATGATGGCCTCCTTTTCCGCCGAGGACCGCGCGGCGCTGGCCGACGAAACGCCGGTGTGCCGCCTGGGCAATGCCGACGAGGTGGCGGCGGCGGCGGTGTTCCTCTGCTCGCCTGCGGCGGGCTTCATCACCGGCCAGGTGCTGGGGGTGAACGGGGGGCTCGTCACCTGAAAAAACAATCACAGCCTTTTCCCTGCGTGCATACACTGCACCAGAGAGGAGGCTGTATTTTTATGGCACAAACCGTGTTTGAAAGCGGGATCGATGTCTCCCGCTACCAGGGGAACATCGACTGGCAGAAGGTGAAGGCGGCGGGCAAGCAGTTTGCCATCATCCGCTGCGTTTCGTCGAGCAGCAGCGGCCCCTACATCGACCCCACCTTTCGGCAGAACATCGAGGCAGCGCGCGCGGCGGGGCTGAAGGTGGGCGCCTACTACTACACCTACGCCACCACCGAAGACCAGGCCATCCGGGAACTGACGCTGGTGCTGGAAGCGCTGCAGGGGCAGAAGCTGGAATACCCGGTGTTCGTGGATATGGAGGACAGCAGCATCGCGGCGCTGGGGAAGGCGCAGGCCACCGCGCTGGCGCGGTTCGCGCTCACCGTGCTGGACCAGAAAAAATGGTATGCCGGCCTGTACACCTACACCAACTTCGCCAACACCTACCTGAATATGAACGAGCTCAGCGGCTGGCCGCTCTTCATTGCCGACTACCGCGGGTTTGTGGGCTACAACGGGCCCTATGCCATGTGGCAGTATTCCTCCACCGGCTCGGTGAACGGCATCAGCGGCAATGTCGATCTCGACTACAGCTACGAGAATTTCCTGCCCGCCATCCTCGCGGGCGGCTACAACGGCTTCACCGGCCCGGTGATGGTGCCGCTGCAGAACACGATGCTGGAGGTGTTCGGCACCGCCAACACCGAGTACTTCAATACCCCCAACGTCTACGACATCGCGGGCAGCCTGGAAAACGGCTTCTATCCGGCGGTGGCCAGGAGCAGCGGGGAGTACAACGGCTTTTTCTGGGTGCAGTTCAAGCTGGGAGAGCAGGTGTACTGGACGGCGCTCCTGCCCGACCGCACCCGCCTGGTGACCCAGCAGAACGACTGCTGTGCCGAGGCCGAGCGCCTGCGGGGGCAGCTGGCCGAGACGAGCGCCGCGCTGGATGCCGCCAACGCGAAGGCAGACGAAGCCGCCGCCGCCCTGCGCCGCATCGCCGACTGGCTGGAGAACAGCTAAAAATGAATAAATATATACATAAACCCCTGTAAAATGCAGATATAAGAAAAAATATCCGAAATATAGGAATAAATATTCAAAAAATACTTGCAAATCCCCCGGCGGTGTGGTACAGTAAAAACCAGAGCACCAAAGGGGGATTTTTCTATGAAGATGTGGGCCGGGCGGTTCGGCAAAGAGCTGGATGCCGCCATCAACGATTTCAACGCTTCCATCCGCTTCGACCAGGTGATGTACCGCCAGGACATCGCCGGCAGCATCGCGCACGCAGAGATGCTGGGCGCTCAGGGCATCATCCCGGCCGGGGACGCCGCCGCCATCCAGGAGGGGCTGCGGGGCATCCTGGCCGATCTGGAAAGCGGGGCGCTGGCGGTCGATCCCGGCGCGGAGGACATCCACATGTTCGTGGAGCAGGAGCTGACTGCCCGCATCGGGGACGCCGGCAAGCGGCTGCACACCGCCCGCAGCCGCAACGACCAGGTGGCGCTGGACCTGCGCATGTACCTGAAAGACCAGGCCGCCGCCGTGAAACAGCTGGTGGTGGAGCTGATCGGCGCCATCGCCTCCATCGCCTCGGCTCACACCCACACCGTCATGCCCGGCTATACCCATCTGCAGGTGGCGCAGCCGGTCACCTTCGCGCACCACCTGCTGGCCTACGCCCAGATGCTGCGCCGGGACGCCGGACGCCTGTCCGACTTCGCCGCCCGCATCGACGAGATGCCGCTGGGCGCCTGCGCGCTGGCCGGCACCACCTATCCCATCGACCGCCACAGGGTGGCAAAAAGCCTGGGCTTTGCGCGGGTGACCGAGAACAGCATGGACAGCGTGGCCGACCGCGACTTCTGCGTGGAGCTGGGGGCGGCGCTGTGCCTGGTGATGACCCACCTGTCCCGGCTGTCGGAGGAGGTGGTGCTGTGGTGCAGCAGCGAATTCGGCTTTGTGGAGCTGGACGACGCCTTCGCCACCGGCTCGTCCATCATGCCGCAGAAGAAAAACCCCGACATCACCGAGCTGGTGCGCGGCAAGACCGGACGTGTCACCGGCAGTCTGGTCACTTTGCTGACCATGCTCAAGGGCCTTCCGCTGGCCTATAATAAGGATATGCAGGAGGACAAGGAGGCCATCTTCGACGCGCTGGCCACCACCAGGGCCTGCCTGTCGGCCATCACCCCGATGCTGCGCACGATGACCGTCCGGCCGGACAAAATGCGCGCCGCCGCCGCGAAGGGCTTCATCAACGCCACCGACTGCGCCGACTATCTGGCCAAAAAGGGCGTGCCCTTCCGCGACGCCTACAAGGCCACCGGCCAGCTGGTGCGCCTGTGCATCGAGAAGGGCTGCACGCTGGAGACCCTGCCGCTGGAGGAGTACAAAGCGGTCTGCCCGGCGTTCGAGCAGGACGTCTATGCCGCCATCGACCTGATCGCCTGTGTGTCCCAGCGCCGCTCCTACGGCGGGCCGGCCCCCGAGGCGGTGGAGGTGCAGCTGGAAAACCTGCGCGCCTGGCTGGACGCTTCGTCTTGACCGCCGCGAAAACGGATGCTATAATGTTCCACAGCTGCCGCAGACGGTTTGCCGTCCTGCGGCATATTTTTGGGCAAAAGGAAGGAAAATCATGTCGATCCTTGTGGTGATGTTCGCAGGCGTGCTGGTGGGAGCGCTGGTGTTCCCGGAAAAATACAAAAAGCACAACGAGCGGCTGCAGGTGGTGTGCACCGTGCTGCTGATCTTCTCGATGGGTGTGATGCTGGGCCGCCGCGAAGGCTTTCTGCAGCAGCTGGCCAGCATGGGCCTGCTGAGCCTTCTGTTTGCGGTGGCCTCCATTGCGGCCTCCACCGTGCTGGTGTTTCTGCTCACCCGCTGGCTGATGGACAAAAAGAAGGGGGGCAAATAAGATGGTCCTGCTTGCATTGGCCGCGCTGGTGCTGGGCGTTGCGTGGGGCAGCTTTGGCCCCGCCGGCACGCCGCTGGATCTCATCAGCGACAATTCCGACCTGATTTTGTACGCCCTGATGTTCTTTGTGGGCATCAGCATCGGCCTGAACAAAACCATCCTGCAAAAGATCCGCGAATACCACATCAAGGTGTTCATCATCCCGTTCGGCATCGTGGTGGGCTCGGTGGCGGCAGGCGTTGTCTGCGGCCTGCTCACCGGGGTGGGGGCCCGCAACGGCGCCGCCATCGCGGGCGGCATGGGATGGTACAGCCTGGCCGGCGTCATGCTCACCGAGATGGCCGGCGCGCAGATGGGCAGCGTGGCCTTTCTCAGCAACCTGATGCGCGAGATGCTGTCGTTTTTCAGCATCCCGTGGATCTCCCGCCATCTGAACTACTATTCCTGCATCGCCCCCGCCGGCGCCACCAGCGAGGACACCACCCTCAGCATGATGGTGCGCTATACCAGCGAGGAGGTGGTGGTGATGTCGGTGTTCAACGGCATCATCTGCTCGGCTGTGGTGCCGGTGCTGATCCGTCTGTGCTATTCGCTGTGACGGCCGCCAGCGCCAGCAGCGCGGCTCCCGCCGCCATCCGCAGGCCCGGCGCCCCGCCGCCCAGCAGCCAGGGCCACACGGTGCCCAGCACCGGCTCCAGCGAACAGACCACGCTGGCCGCCATCGGCCCGGACAGCGCCATCCCTTTGGCCAGCAGCCGGTAGCTGTACCCCAGCTGCACCAGGCCCAGCACCGCCGCCGCCCCCAGCGCCGCGGGCGTGACCTGCTCCGGCCGCACAAGGGCCAGAAAGGGCAGTCCCGCCGCCGCGCCGATGCACTGGCCCAGAAAAAACGCGCTGGGCGGGTGGGCATTTTGCCCCTGCCCGGCGCAGAATACGCCCGCATAGCAGGCGCCGCTGGCCAGCCCCACCGCCAGCCCCGCCATCCGCCCCGGCATCCCGCCGGCCGCGATCGCAACCCCGCCCACCGCCAGCACGGCCGCCGCCAGCTGGCGCATGGGCGGGCATTTTTTGTGTTTGACCCACAGGATCCCCGCCACGAACAGCGGGCTGGTGTTCAGCAGCAGGGTGGCGGCGGCCGGCCCGGCCAGCGGCACCGCCAGCGCGAAGAGGTTGGTGGTCAGCGCAAGGCACAGCCCGCCGGTGAGGGTGGCGGCGTTCAGGCGCAGCTTCTGTTGATCCCGCCGCAGAAAGCAGGCCGACAGCCCCGCCGCGATGGCGCAGCGCAGCCCGTTCGCGGCCAGCGGGTGAAAGGGGATGCAGGCGAAGCACACACCGCCGATGCTGAACATACAGGTGGCACAAAACAGCAGAAAAAGCCCGTTTTTTCCTGATCGGCTCATCGAACCCCCCCAAAAAAAACTGTGCGCTGTATGGATACATTTGCAAACCGCGCCGCTGTGTGATACACTATTTTTATGCGGCGGCTGCGGCCGGGATGCGCCCGCCGTCCGCGAGGGGAAATTTGATTTGAGGAAGAGGGAGGAAACGATCATGCACAGCTGTTTTGTGCCCGGCGAGATCCTTCTGCCGGATGAGAATATATCTGCCGCCCAGTGGGCCTGCCTGGCCTGCGACCAGTTCACCAGCCAGCCGGCCTACTGGGCCGAGGCCGCCGGCCTGCGCAAGGGCAAGCCCTCCACGCTGGACCTGGTGCTGCCCGAGCTGTATCTGGGCACGCCGGAGCAGGCGGACTACATCGCCTCCATCCACGCCGACATGGAGCGCTACGCCGCCGAGGTGCTCACCCGGACGGTGCACGGATTTGTATATGTGGAGCGCACAATGTCAAACGGCCGGGTCCGGCCGGGGCTGGTGGGCTGCGTGGACCTGGAGGACTACGACTACACCCCCGGCGCAAAGCCGCTGGTGCGCCCCACCGAGAACACGGTGGTGGAGCGCATCCCGCCGCGTCTGGCGGTGCGCAGAGACGCCCTGCTGGAGACGCCCCACATCATGATGCTGGCGGACGACCCGGCCGACACCCTGCTGGGGCCGGTGGCCGCGGCCAAGGAGCAGCTGCCCTGCGTGTACGGCGGCGAGCTGTTCCAGGGCAGCGGGTTCCTCCGCGGCTGGGCGGTGGAGGACCCCGCGCTGGTGCAGGGCATCGTGGAGGCGATGGCGCGCCTGGGCAGCCAGGAGGAATTCAACCGCCGCTATCCCGCCTGTGCCGGGCAGCCGCCGCTGGCGCTGGCGGTGGGGGACGGCAACCACAGCCTCGCCACCGCGAAGGCCCACTGGGAATCCATCAAGCCCACCCTGTCCGAAGCCGAGCGAAAGACCCATCCCGCGCGCTGGTGTCTGGCCGAGGTCTGCAACCTGCACAGCCCGGCCATCCAGATGGAGGCCATCCACCGGGTGGTGTTCGGCGCACCGGCGGCCAGCCTGCTGCTGGCGGCGGTGGAGTTCTGCGACCAGGAGGGCATCGAGATCACGAACCGGCGCCCGCAGTATGAGTATCACGTCCTCACCGCCCGCAAACAGATCAAGGTGGGCCTGCGCCACTGCAAAAGCCCGCTGGCGGTGGGCGTGCTGGAAGCGATGCTGGGCGAGTATCTGGCCGGGCACAAGGAGGCCACGGTGGACTACATCCACGGCGAATCCGAGGTGCGGCGGCTGGCGGCGGAGGGCAACATCGGCATCCTGCTGCCGGAATTCCAAAAGGACGGCCTGTTCCCCGGCGTGGTGCAGGGGGGCGTTCTGCCCAAAAAGACCTTCAGCATCGGCCACGCGGAGGAAAAGCGCTGCTATTTTGAATGCCGCCGTATCCGCCCGTGAAAGGAGAAACCATGAATCCCTTGCAGGACGTGCGTCTGTATCTGCTGGATATGGACGGCACCTTTTATCTCGACGACCATCTGCTGCCGGGCGCGCTGGAATTTCTGTCCCGCGTGCGCCGGAGCGGGCGGCGCTTCATGTTCCTCACCAACAACTCCTCCAAAAACCGCCGCGATTATCTGGACAAGCTGGCCGGGCTGGGGGCGCAGGTGGGGGAGGACGAGCTGTTCACCTCGGCCGACGCCACCCTCGAGTATCTGGACGAATGTGCGTTCCCGCGCGAGATGCTGCTGATCGGAACCCCGTCGCTGGAAGAGCAGTTCCGCGCGCGGGGCTATCGGATCGACGCAGAAGAGCCGAAAGGGGTGGTGCTGGGCTTCGACACCACCATCACCTACGAAAAGCTGACAAAGCTTTGCAATGCGGTGCGGGCGGGCCTGCCCTACATCGCCACCCATCCGGACTACAACTGCCCGGTGCAGGGGGGCTTCATCCCGGACATCGGCGCGGTCATCGCCTTTGTGCAGGCGTCCACCGGCCGTCTGCCCGACCTGGTGGTGGGCAAGCCCAACGCCATGATCGCCCGGGCCGCCGCCCGCCGCGCCGGTCTCTCGGTGGAGCAGCTGTGCATGGTGGGGGACCGCCTCTACACCGACATCGCGCTGGGACAGAACTGTCCCATCAAAACGGCGCTGGTGCTGTGCGGCGAGACCACCCCGGCCGACGCCGCCCGGAGCAGCATCCGCCCCACCGTCACCGCCGACAGCCTGGCCGGGCTGCTGCGGTATCTGGATTGAGACAAAAAAGGAACGCCCGCCCGGGAGAAACATCTCCCGGACGGGCGACAGGCTGTCCATCCAGCGATTCCCTTTGTGCGGCGGGGCAGCTTCCCCTGCCAGGGGAAGGCTTTGGGTACCGTTGGCTTCCCCCTGGGGGGAAGCTGTCGCCGGACGGCGACTGATGAGGGGAAAGCTTTTGAACAGCGCAAACCATCCTTTTTTCAACAAACTGCGCCCGCCCGGGACAAACATCTCCCGGACGGGCGTTTTTGCACGGTGTCAGCTCTGCGGCTGGGAAGAGGCGGCGGCGGAGAATTTGTCCATCTCGGCCTGTGCCACGCCGTCGGCCTCGGCATAGGTGGTGATCTTCACCGAGAGCAGTGTGATCTCATTGGCCGGGCGGTCCTTCGCGCCCGGGTCGGCCACCGCGGCGATGGTGTCCACCGTTTCCATCCCGCTGTACACCTGCCCGAACACGGTGTTCAGGTTGTCCAGATAGGGGGCGCCGCCGGCGTCCTTGTAGGTCTCGATCACATCCTCGCCGATTCCGGCGTCCTGCATCTTCTGCTCCAGCTCGTCTGTCAGCGAGTCGGCCGGGGTCTGCACCACATAGAACTGGCTGGCGTTGGTGGCGGTGTCGTCGCCGGTGTGGGCCATCGCCAGCGCGCCGGAATAGTGGTGCAGCTTGTAGCTCAGCTCCACCGGGAACATCACGCCGTTCCAGCAGGTGGTGCCGCCGGTGCCGCTGCCGGTGGGGTCGCCGCTCTGGATGATGAAATCGGGGATCACGCGGTGGAAGATCAGCCCGTCATACACCCCTTCCTGGGCCAGCTGGGTGAAGTTGTACACCGCCAGCGGCGCTTCGTCGGGGTACAGCGCCGCCCGGAACTGGCCCTCGCTGGTGGTGAATACCGCCACCGGCGCATCGTCGGCCGGCTGCTGGAACTGCAGCTGTTCCGACTCCACCTGCGGCCGTTTTTTTATTTTCACGCCGTCGCTGCCGCACCCGGCCAGCAGCCCCGCGCACAACACCGCGCAGACAACCGCGCGCAAGAAATTCCGTTTCAATGCCCTGTGTCCTCTTTTCTCCCAATGGTGGATATTTAGTATCAGTATAGCACATTTTGCGGCAAAAGTGATGGAGTGTGTGTGAATTTTTCGGCTGGAAAAAATTTATTTGTCCAGCGCTTGACGAATACGATAAAAATGGATACACTATGTATAGAGCGAAACGCAAAGGGGCAATTCCCCCGGAAAGGAATTTGTATGAGTGAGCAGAACCTGCCCATGGAAGACGACTACACTCCCGACCTGCTGACGCTGGAAGACGAGGACGGCAAAGAGCACACCTTCGAGGTGATCGACGCGGCCGACTTCAAGGACGCCCGCTATATGGCCGTTGTGCCCTATGTGGAGAACCCCGAGCAGTTGGTGGAAGAAGATATGGACCTCATCATCATGCGTGTGAACGAGGATGAAGAGGGCGAGTACCTGGACGTTGTGGACGATGACGACGAGCTGTTTGAAGTGAGCGGCATGTTCGCCCAGCGCCTGAAAGACCTGTACGACATCGAGGGCTGATCCCCGGGGTTGTCGGGAAAACACTTTTGTTTGGCATCCTGCCTTGTTCGATTTGTTGCGGCTTGATATAATCCTACTAATCAATCATCGGGAGCTCGGACTGGTCCGGCAGCGGATTGCAGACCTCCCGCCTCTGGCGGAAGAAGGGAGCATGATCCTGCTGGCAGGGCACCCACCTGCCATACAGGTAGGTTTTGATTGGTCGCAGACGGCAAGGCGGGTTGTTTTTTCACAAAACGCAGCGGACGCGGTGCACCTTGTGCGCAGCGTCCGTTTTTTTGCGGGAAAGGGGAAGGCTTGCCGGCAGGGAAAGCGCCGATGGTTCCGTCCGAAGGTTTTCCCCTGGGGGGAAAGCTGTCATTCCGCACGAATCATCACTTTTTCGGCAAACCAAATCGCCGCCTCCCGGAAGCCTTCCGGGGGCGGCGATTTTTTACTGCGCCTGGTGTGCGCGAAAGGAGAAAGCTCCGACTTCATCCGACTGCATCCGCAGCCGCCTTCCCCTGTCAGGCGAAGGCTTTTGGTGCCATTCGCTTCTCCCGGCGCTGTGCATCACATCGAATGGGTATCGTCGAAATAATCGGCCGCAGCCTTTCCCTCGTCGTACCACGGGCTGACCATCCAGTCCTCGGCCTCGGGGTTCTCGGCGTACAGGCGGCTCTCCGGGCGGGAGGGGCGCAGCTGCCGCGCACGGGCGGGATGGTGCGGTTCGGTGAACAGGTTCTGCGAAGACGTGCGTTTTTCCATGGTGGTCTGCCTCCTTTTCTGTCACCAGTATGTGCAGGCGGCAGCCGGGGCATGTGTGCCAAATGCTGGGCTCACAGCGCCCAGACGGCGGGGTTGGTGCTGGAAATCGCGGCCGCACCTGCCCCCAGCGCGGTGAGCACGTCCTCCTTGTCGGCGATCAGGCCGCTGGCGATCACCGGGCGGGGCTGTGTGCAGGCGAGGTGCGCGATCATCTTGGGCATCAGGCCTGGCAGGATCTCGATGCAGTCCGGCCCGGCCAGCTGAGCCGACCGCTCCAGCGACGCCAGCGCCATGCTGTCCAGCAGGAAGGTGCGGTAGATGGTGCCCATCCCCAGCCCGGCCGCACGCCGCACCAGCGAGGCGCGGGTGGAGATCACGCCGTCGGCGTCGGTGGCGCGGTGCAGATAGTCCACCGCCGCCTCCCGCGCCGCCAGCCCGTCCAGCAGGTCGATGTCCACAAACACCGTCTTGCCGGCCGTCTTCAGCCGCGCCACGATGTCCGGGATGCTCACCACCGACCCGTACAGCACAAAAATGAGCGGTTTGTCGATTGAAAGGCATTCTTTCAGCCCGGTCTCGTCCTTGATCGCCGCGATCACCGGGCACTCCTCCAGCAGCGCCGTCAGGTCCATCCCGCCGTCCCCCTTTTTGTTTTTCTCTATTGTACCATGCCCGGCGCGCACAATCAATTTGCACAGTCATCCACAAAAATTGCCCGAACGTGCAACGACAAAACCCTCCCGCCCGGCGTATAATAAAAAAACTGGATACCGCGTTCTGTAAGAGAGAAGAGCAGCAGGATGCGCCCCTTCTGGGCGTGTTTGTGCTGCTCTTTTTGCGTTGTGAAGGAGGAAACCGATATGGTGGATGTTGCGATCATCGGATGCGGCGTCGTGGGGGCGGCCGCCGCCATGCAGCTGGCCCGCCGCCGGTGCAGCGTGCTGGTGCTGGAGGCGGAAAACGACGTGGCGATGGGAACCACCAAGGCAAACAGCGCCATCCTGCACGCCGGGTACGACCCCGAGCCGGGCACCCTGATGGCGAAGCTGAACCTGCGCGGCAGCCTGCTGGCCGCCGAACTGTGCGAACAGCTGGACGTGCCTCGCCGCCAGTGCGGCAGTATGGTGCTGGCCTTCTCGGAGGAGGAGAGGGAACACCTGCGCGTCCTGCTGGAGCGGGGGCAGAAAAACGGCGTGCCCGGTCTGCACATTGTGTCGGGCGAAGAGGCGCGGCGGATGGAGCCCGCCCTCTCCCCCGAAGTGCGCGGCGCACTGGTGGCGCCCACCGCCGCGATCGTCAGCCCGTGGGAGCTGGCGCTGGCCATGGCCGAAAACGCGGTGCAAAACGGCGCGCAGCTGCTGCTGGAAACGCCGGTCACCGGTCTCTCTCCGGTCGTCGGCGGATGGCGGCTCGACACCCCGCGCGGCAGCTATACAGCCCGCTTCGTGCTCAATGCGGCGGGCGTCAACGCCGACCGAATTCACAACCTGGCCGCCGCCCCAACCTTTACAATTTGTCCAAATCGCGGGGAATATTACCTTTTGGATAAATCCGAGGGGGATATGGTCGGCCATGTGATCTTCCAGTGCCCCACCAAAGCGGGCAAGGGCGTGCTGGTGGCCCCCACCGTCCACGGGAACCTGATCGTCGGCCCCAACGCCGAGGGGCTGCAAACTCCCTCCACCGCCACCACCGCCGACGGCCTTGCCTTTGTGGCCGCCGCCGCGCGCAAAAGCGTGCCGGGTTTGCAGCTGGGCGCGTCCATCCGCAACTTTGCCGGTGTGCGCGCCAACACCGACCGGGACGACTTTGTCATCGAATGGGCCGCGCCGGGCCTGCTGGACCTGGGCGGCATGAAGTCCCCCGGCCTCACCGCCGCCGCAGCGGTGGGCGAGTACGCGCTGGAAGTGCTGGAGAGAGCGGGGCTTTCCGCCCCCGCAAAGCAGTCGCCGGTCACCACCCGCCGCCGGGTGCGCTTTGCACGGCTGTCCGCCGCGGAAAAAGCGGAGCTGGTGCGGGAAGATGCGCGGTACGGGCGCATCGTCTGCCGCTGTGAAACAGTCACCGAGGGCGAGATCGTCGCCGCCTGCCATTCGCCCATCCCGCCCCGCAGCATCGACGGCGTCAAACGGCGCGTGGGGGCAGGCATGGGGCGCTGCCAGGGCGGTTTCTGCGGCCCGCGCGTGCTGGAGATCCTCTGCCGGGAGCGCGGCCTGTCCCCGCTGGAGGTGCCGCAGGACCAGGCCGGCAGCTATCTGCTGGCCGCACAAACGAAACAGGAGGACAGCGAGCGATGAACGGGCTGTATTATGATGTGATCGTGATCGGCGGCGGACCGGCCGGGATGGCGGCCGCCCTCAGCGCCCGCGAGCAGGGCGCGCCGAAGGTGCTGCTCATCGAGCGCGACCGCGAGCTGGGCGGCATCCTCAACCAATGCATCCACAACGGCTTCGGCCTGCACTACTTCAAACAGGAGCTCACCGGCCCGGAATACGCCGGGCGCTTCATCCGCCGTCTGGATGGCGCCGGCATCGAGGTCTGGCTGGACACGATGGTGCTGGAGCTGGACGGATTGTGCCTGCACACGGTCAGCGCCGCGGGCGGCTACCGGGTGGTGCGGGCGGGCAGCGTGGTGCTGGCGATGGGCTGCCGCGAGCGCACCCGCGGAGCCATCGGCATCCCGGGCAGCCGTCCGGCAGGCATCTTCACAGCGGGCGCGGCCCAGCGGTATGTGAACATCGAGGGCTATCTGGTGGGCCGCCGGGTGCTGATCCTGGGCAGCGGCGACATCGGCCTCATCATGGCGCGCCGGATGACGCTGGAAGGCGCCAGCGTGCTGGCCTGCGTGGAGGTCATGCCCTATTCGGGCGGCCTTGCGCGCAATATCGTGCAGTGCCTGCACGACTACGATATCCCGCTGCTCCTCTCCCACACCATCGTGGAGATCCGCGGCAAAAACCGGGTGGAGCAGGCGGTGGTGGCCGCGGTGGACGGGGACCGCCGCCCCATCCCCGGCACCGAGCGGGTGTTCGACTGCGATACCATCCTGCTCAGCGTGGGCCTGATCCCGGAAAACGAGCTGTCCCGCGCGGCGGGCATCGCCATCGACCCCCACACCAAAGGGGCGGTGGTCTACGAGAACATGCAGACCAGCCTGCCGGGCGTGTTCGCCTGCGGCAATGTGCTGCATGTGCACGACCTGGTGGACTATGTGACGGCCGAAAGCCAGCGCGCCGGGCGCGCCGCCGCCGACTACGCCGCCGGGCAGCGCCGGGAGGGCGCAGAGCTGGAGCTGTGCGCGGGGGACGGCGTGGGCTACACCGTCCCGCAGCGGCTGCACCTTGCCCATCTGGACAAAACGGTGCCGGTGTTTTTTCGCCCGCGCCGGGTGTACGGCACGTGTGTCGTCGTCGCCCGCCAGAACGGGCGGCAGGTGGGGCGGTTCAGGCGGGAGCGGATGGCGCCCGGCGAGATGGAGCAGGTGGCCCTGCCCGCCCTTCTCCTGCAAGACGATGGCCCCGTGACCCTGTGTGTGGAGGAGGATGCATGAGATGAAAGAGCTGACCTGTATCGTCTGCCCGCGCGGCTGCCGCCTTGTGGTGGACGAGGAAAACGACTATTCCACCGCCGGCAACGCCTGCCCGCGCGGGGCGGAGTATGCCCGCGCCGAGCTCACCGCCCCCACCCGCGTGCTCACCAGCACCGTGGCGGTGACGGGAGGGATACACCCGCGCTGCCCGGTCAAGACGGCCGCCGCCATCCCCAAGGGCCTGCTGCCCGCCGCCATGCGGCGCATCCGCGCGGTATGCCTGGCCGCTCCGGTGCAGGAGGGGCAGGTGGTCATCCCGGACCTGCTGGGCACCGGCGTCGATCTGGTGGCCTGCCGCGACCTGCCGCGCGCCGACTGAACCGCCTCTCCCTTTCTGTTCTGCCGTACCCTTCGACGGGGTGCGGCAGTTTTTTTGTGTCCGGCGCGCTATTCTATATATAAAAAGAACGGGCCGTCCCGGATGGCCCGGCGGGAGGGACAAGCCTTGGCGGCAACCACAACATTTTACGGCGCGGGCGGCGTGCTCACGGCGGCATTGGGCGGCGAGATCGACCACCACACCGCGGCCTGTCTGCGCACACAGATCGACGAGGAGATCGCGCGGCGGATGCCGCAGACCCTCATTTTGGATTTCAGCGGGGTGGGCTTCATGGATTCGTCCGGCATCGGGCTGATCCTCAGCCGCTGTAAGCGGATGCAGGCCATCGGCGGGCAGCTGCGCGTGCGCGGCACCTCGCCCCAGATCGACCGCGTGCTGGCATTGGCCGGCATCCAGGTGGAAAAACAGGAGGAAAACAACTATGGCTCCCATTAACACAGCAAAGATCACCTTTCTCAGCCGCAGCAGCAACGAGGCCTTCGCGCGCGGGGCGGTGGCGGCGTTCGTATCCCAGCTGGACCCCACCGTGGCCGAGCTGTCCGACATCAAGACGGCGGTCAGCGAGGCGGTCACCAACTGCACCGTCCACGCCTACCCGGACGCGGTGGGGAAGATCGAGCTCACCGTTGCGCTCTACGAGCAGGACAAGCTGGTCATCACGGTGGCGGACAAGGGGGTGGGCATCCCCGACGTCGAGCAGGCGATGCAGCCGATGTTCACCACCGGCCGTTCCGACGAGCGCGCCGGTCTGGGCTTTGCGGTGATGCAGAGCTTTATGGACCAGCTGAAGGTGCGCTCGCATCCGGGCAAGGGCACCCGCGTCACCATGACCAAATACATCCGCAGGCGCTGATACATAGAACGGAAAGGAGGGCGGTGCATGGCACAGCTGGGCCCGCGGGATACATTCATACAAAACAATCTGGGGCTGGTGCATGCGTGCGCCGGCCGTTTTCGCGGCAAGGGCATCGAGTACGACGATCTCTATTCCGCCGGCTGCGTGGGCCTCATCAAAGCCTACGACGCCTTCGACACCGAGCGCGGGGTGTGCTTTTCCACCTATGCGGTGCCGGTGATCCTGGGAGAGATCAAAAAGCTGTTCCGGGAGGGCGGAACGGTGAAGGTGAGCCGGTCGGTGAAGGAGCTGGGCCTCAAGCTCACCGCCGCGCGCGAAGCACTGCTGAAGCAGAACGGCAGCGAGCCAACCATCAGCCAGCTGGCCGAAAAGGTGGGGGTCAGCTGCGAGCAGGTGGCGAATGCGCTGTGCGCCTGTCTGCCGGCGGTGTCGCTCACCGGCGCGGCCGACGGGGAAGACGGTCCCCGCACATTGGAGATCCCGGTGGAGTCGCCGGAAGAGGAGATTGCAGACCTGTTAAGTTTGAAGGAAGTGCTGCGCACGCTTCCTCCCGACGAGCGCCAGATCATCTATCTTCGCTTCTTTAAAGAAAAGACGCAAAGCGAGACCGCAAAGATTTTGGGCACTACTCAGGTGCAGATCTCCCGCCGCGAGCGCAGGATCCTGGCAAAACTGCGCCAGCAGCTTTTGGAATAGACACAAATTTTCAAGCAAATCCGACCTTTCTGTGGAAAATGTCGAACTGTGCAAAAGTGGGCAAAATAGTGTTGACGAAAAGCGGGGGGTGTGGTATTATAACTGAG
>NHCFR00700__coassemble_1268_pt1 | contig 21167 bp, 18 predicted proteins | sample NHCFR00700__metabat2_high_PE_054 | metagenome-assembled genome bin NHCFR00700
CCCGGACAACCGACTGGGCATTTCTGCGTATGCTTCGATATACATTACAGTATCGCCTGCTTCCGCTCCTCGCACACTCGCAAAGTACACCAGCGGCAGCACAGCCATCACGGCAAACCACGGCGCAACGCGCTCGGCCTGGCGGCCGTTCACCAGCTCAACGCGGCGTACGCCGGGCATGACAAAATACAGAACCGCCAGAACACCGGTCCACAGTAAGATCAGAACATAATTGTTTGAGAGCATGTAGTTTCTCCTTTTGAGGTCCCTCCGCTTTCCGGGCGGGATGTCGTGGGTGCACAGCGGCAGCTACCGCACGCAGCGTTCGGTATATTCCGGTTGTGCTGCCTGTGCGTGTGCTGCAAAATCTATGACACAGATACAGATATCCTATTTTTTTATTATACCACTCGCATCCCTGTTTGCCAAACTCCTTTCTACAATTTTCGCACGAAAACATTGTGCACAAATATTCCTGATTTTAGGGATTTCCACGAGAAAATCTTCGTATTCTGATGTCTTTTTTCCAGCGTCTGATCCGTCGCGCAAAAGGTGACAAATTCTTTACATTTTTCTGCAAAACGATCCCGTTTCAACCCGTTCCCGATCTGCCTGCTGCTCCCGCCAAACCCTTGCGTCTGCATCAAAAACAAAGTATAATAATTTTACACCGAAAGGCAGAGGGTCTCTTCCCGCAAAGAGGCCCCTCTGCCTTTCTATGCGAATTTTGAAAAGACAGGATGGTGGAGCATACCATATGAAACCGAATTCGACCTCGCTCACCGAAGGCAGCGTCATCCAGAAGATGCTGCTGTTCGCCATCCCCATCTTTTTCAGCAACCTGTTCCAGCAGCTGTACAACGCGGTGGACTCACTGATCGTGGGCAACTTTCTGGGACCGGACGCACTGGCGGCGGTCAGCTCGTCGGGCAACCTCATCATGCTGATGGTGGGATTCATCAACGGCATCTCACTGGGTGCCGGCGTGCTGGTGGCGCGCTTTTTCGGTGCCGAGGACCACGAAAACCTCCGCCGCGCCATCCACACCACGGTGGCGCTGGGCATTGCCGCAGGTGCGGTGCTCACCGTTGCGGGCGTGGTGCTCACCCCCCAGATTCTGCGTCTGATGGGAACCCCCGAGCAGGTGCTGCCCAACTCCATCCTGTATTTCCGGATCTACTTCCTCGGTTCGCTGGCGGTGGTGCTGTACAACATGGGCGCCGGCATTTTGCAGTCGGTGGGCGACAGCCGCAGCCCGATGAAATACCTCATCATCTCCTCGCTGGTGAACGTCGTGCTCGACCTTGTGTTCGTTTCTGTGGTGAATCTGGGCGTGGCAGGCGCTGCGCTGGCCACCATCTTCAGCCAGGTGATGAGCGCCTTCCTGTGTTTCCGGCGTCTGTCCCGCACGCAGGAATGCTACCGCGTGTGCTGGCGGCAGGTGAAATTTGATCTGCCGATGCTGCGCCAGGTGGTGACGCTGGGCATTCCGTCCGGTGTGCAGAACTCGGTGATTGCACTGGCCAACGTGATCGTACAGAGCAACATCAACGCCTTCGGCGCGGCGGCGATGGCAGGCTGCGGCGCCTACAGCAAGGTGGAGGGCTTCGCGTTTCTGCCCATCACCTGCTTTGCAATGGCGCTGGCCACCTTTGTCAGCCAGAACATCGGCGCGGGACGGTACGACCGTGTGAAAGCCGGCATGAAATTCGGCCTCATCGCCAGTCCGCTGCTGGCTGAAGCGGTGGGGCTGGTGGTATTCGCCTTTGCGCCGCTGTTTATCCGCGCCTTCAACTCCGACCCCGCCGTGATGGTGTTCGGCGTCAACGACGCCCGCACCGTGTCGCTGTTCTATTTCCTGCTGGCTTTCTCCCACTGCTGCGCCGGCATCCTGCGCGGCATGGGACGTCCGGTCATCCCGATGGCCATCATGCTGGCGGTGTGGTGCGCGCTGCGCATCGCCTACATCACGGTAACGGTGCACTTCATCCCCAACATCCGGGTGGTCTATCTGGCCTATCCCATCACCTGGGCCATCAGCTCGGTGCTGTTCGCGCTGTGTCTGACCAAGCTGCAGTTCCCGCCCATGACCGGCAAGCCGCACCATCCGCATGGAGCATAAGAAAAGCAGGCAAATATACAATTTGTATACTTGCCTGCTTTTTATTTTATCGGTAAAATTCACGCCCGGCCGCGCGGACGAACCTCCCAAAAGGCCAGCGCCGCCGCCGCGGCCACATTCAGCGAGTCCACCCCGTGCGACATCGGAATACGCACGGTATACTCACAGTGGGCCACCGTGTCGTCCCGCAGGCCGTCCCCCTCCGCGCCCAGCACCAGCGCCAGCCGTTCGGCCGCCGCCAGACGGGGGTCCTCGATGCTCACCGAGTCGTCTTTCAGGGCCAGTGCGGCGGTGTAAAAGCCCGCCTCCCGCAGCTGCTGCATCCCCTGCGCCGGCCAGTCGCTCTCGATCCAGGCCCAGGGGATCTGGAACACGGTGCCCATGCTCACCCGCACGGCGCGGCGGCAGAGCGGGTCGCAGCAGGTGGAGGTGAGCAGCACGCCGTCCATCCCCAGCGCCGCCGCCGAACGGAAGATCGCCCCCACGTTGGTGGCGTCCACCACCCCTTCCAGCACCGCGAGGCGTCTGGCGCCGGCACACACCTGCTGCACCGTCTGGGCAGCGGGGCGGCGCATGGCGCACAGCACCCCCCGGGTGAGGGCATAGCCGGTCAGCTGGGCCAGCACCTCGCGCGATCCGGTATATACCGGTACCTCCGGGCAGCGGCGGAGCAGGTCCGCCGCCGGTCCCAGCGCCTTCTCCTTCTCCATCAGAAACGCCAGCGGCCGGCAGCCCGCGTCCAGCGCCGTGCCGATCACCTTGGTGCTCTCGGCGATGAAAATGCCCTTGTCGGGTTCCTTGCGGCTGCGCAGCTGCGTTTCGGTCAGCCGCGCGAACACGTCCAGCTCAGGGTGCGAAATATCCTCGATCTCGATCCAATCCTGCATACCGTTCTCCTTCTGTGCACGAAACTGCGATGGTTTTATTGTACCACACAAACGCCGTTTGGCAAACCATGTCCCCTTGACAGGCTCTGCCGCAGGGTGTATAACTGAAATGCATCTGAATACAAAACCGGGAGCTTGTGTTACAGGCTGAGAGTAAGGTAAAACCTTAGACCGATCACCTGATTTGGATAATGCCAACGTAGGGAAGACAACACGTCATACGTGCGCGGAGGCCGTCCGGTTGGGTGGTCTCCGCTTTTTTGTTTGGATGCAGCGGCAGACCGGGGGCACCACTCTCTGCCGCTTTACAAAAATAATGCGGTAAAAGGAGAAAAAGCAATGAAAACAGCATTATCAATCGCTGGCAGCGACTGCAGCGGAGGCGCCGGGATCCAGGCAGATCTGAAAACAATGACCATGAACGGTGTGTATGCCATGAGCGCCATCACCGCGCTCACCGCACAGAACACCACCGGTGTGGCGGCCATCCTGGAATCGGACCCGGACTTCCTTGCCAAGCAGATCGACGCGGTGTTCACCGACATCCGCCCCGACGCCGTGAAGATCGGCATGGTTTCCAGCGTACCTCTGATCGAGGTGATCGCCGACCGCCTGCGCTTTTACAAGGCCGAGAACATTGTGGTGGACCCCGTGATGGTGGCCACCAGCGGCTCGGCACTGATTGAGAATGATGCGGTGCAGGCGCTGAAAGAACAGCTGCTGCCGCTGGCGACTGTCGTCACCCCCAACATCCCGGAGGCCGAGGTGCTGTCCGGCATGACCATCCATACCGCCGCGGAGATGGAGCAGGCGGCACGGCAGATCAGCGAGAAATACGGCTGCGCCGTTCTGTGCAAGGGCGGCCACAGCGTCAACGACGCCAACGACCTGCTGGTGGCAAACGGCGAGGCAAAATGGTTCCTCGGCAAACGCATCGACAATCCCAACACTCACGGCACCGGCTGCACCCTGTCCAGCGCGATTGCCGCGAACCTGGCCAAGGGCAAGCCGCTGGACGAGGCGGTGCAGCGGGCCAAGGAGTATATCTCCGGCGCGCTGGCGGACATGCTGGACCTGGGAGCGGGCAGCGGCCCGATGAACCACGCCTTTGCCCTGCGGGGAGGGTTTGCCGAATGATCACCAACCTCATCGCTGTGGTGTTTGCGGTGGGATACCTGGGCGCCACCCTGTGGCTCTGCCGGGGATTCCGGTTCACGGTGCGGGCGCTGTGTCTGGGCGCCATCGCCATCGCCGCCACCTGTGTGCTGTCTCTCATCTATATCCCGCTGCCCACCGGCGCCAGCATCACCGCCGGCTCCTGGCTGCCGCTGATCCTGCTGGCGCTGGCCTACGACAAGCGTCTGGCGATGCTGGCCGGTATGGTGTGCGGCGCGCTGGCTCCGTTTCTGCTGCCGGGCTGGTCGCTGGTGCACTGGGCGCAGTTTTTCCTCGAATACCTCACCATCTTTTCCTGTCTGGGATACGCCGCCGTCTTTGGCACCCAGACCAAACAGCAGATCGCCGCGGGCATTGTGCTGGCGGTGGTGCTGCGCATCGCCGCGCAGACGATCAGCGGCGCGGTCTTTTTCGGGCAGTACGCCTGGGACGGATGGGGCGCATGGGGCTACAGCATCGTGTTCCACCTCAGCGGCAAGATCCCCGAAGGCATCATCACCCTGCTGCTGGCGCTGAAAATGCCGCTGCGCCGCCTCTCCGCCCTTGCACAGAAAGGAACGGTACAATGAACTTTGTCAAACAATGCATCCGGGACAGCCTGCCCATCTGGCAGCAGTGTCTGGACAGCGAATTCCTCACCCGTTTACAGGACGGCACCCTCTCGGAGGACTGCCTGAAAGGGTATATCGTGGACGACAGCCTCTATCTGTGGCAGTACGCCAAAGTGTTCGCGTGGGGCATCCTGCACGCGCAGGACACCGACGCGCTGCGCACCTTCTATTCCTTCCTCGCCTTTGTCAACGAGGGGGAGGGCGCCACGCGGGTGCAGTATCTGAAACGGTACGGCCTGACCGACGAGCAGATCCAGCATCTGCCCCAGCGCCCGCAGAACAAGGCCTATACCGACTATATGCTCGCCGCCGCCCGGGAAGGGATTCCCGAGTGCATGATGGCCAGCCTGCCCTGCACGCTGAGCTACGGGTGGATCTTCCGCCGTCTGCTGGAGAGCGCGCCCGCGGTGCGGGATACCGTATACTGGCCGCTGGTGCGGGACTACGCCGACGACAGCTACGACGAGATCTGCCGGCGGTGGATCGAGTTCGGCAACAGGGTCTGCGAAGGCCTGCCCGAAGCGCGCCTTGCGCGCTGCATGGAGATCTTCCGGGAGTGTTCCCGCCTGGAGCTGGGCTTCTGGGAGATGAGCTGCACCCCGCGGGAGGATCTTCCCCCGCACAACTGACAAAAGGAGGTCCGGCGCCGGGACATACAACAGGCGGGTGCAAGGGGAGCGCCTTGTGCCGAAGAGAGCATGCGATGGGAACCCGTGTTTCGGGGTGAGAGGAGACAATCGAGTCTTGACCGTGCGGGGGCGCTGCCCTCGTAAAAAACACAAAGAAAAGAGTTGTATCCAATATGAATCGTTCCGATCGTTCCAAAAGGCTTCTTCGCATGGTCTTTCTCGCCATGATGGTGGCGGTGGGCGTGGTCATCTCGCCCATCCTGCGGGTGGAGGGCATGTGCCCCACCGCGCACTTCATCAACATCGTCTGTTCGGTACTGCTGGGCCCGTGGTACTCGCTGCTGTGCGCCACCCTCATCGGCATCATCCGCATGAGCACGATGGGCATCCCCCCGCTGGCGCTCACCGGCGCTGTGTTCGGCGCGTTTTTGTCCGGCGTGCTCTACCGCGCGTCGAAGGGCAAGCTGCTGTTCGCCGTACTCGGCGAGGTGGTGGGCACCGGCATCATCGGGGCCATCGTCTCCTATCCGGTGATGGCCCTGCTGATGAACCGCAGCGGCCTGACCTGGCTGTTCTATGTGCCGTCCTTCCTGATCGCCACCCTGATGGGCGGCTCGGTGGCCTTTGTTTTCCTGCGCCAGCTCTGCCGGAACGGCGTACTGCCCCGTTTCCAGGCCGCGCTGGGCACCCAGAGCTATGCCGAGAGCACCTCTCCCCTCTCCAGCGCCGCCGCCATTGCCGCGCTGGGTGTGGTGCTGTGCATCGTGGTGAAGGTGCTGGACGGCGCGCTGCACCCCGAGGCACCGGCCTGGGGCATGGTGTCGAACGGCATCGCCGCGGCGGGCGTGCTGGCCGCCCTTTGCTATTTCGTTTTCCAATCTGTGAGAAAGAGAACCGAAGCACATGACTGACCACATTTCCCCCATCCTGCACCGGCTGCACGCCGAAGCGCCGCTGGTGCACGCCATCACCAACCCCATCTCGATCACCCAGTGCGCCAACGCGGTGCTGGCGCTGGGCGCGCGCCCCATCATGGCCGAGCACCCGCGCGAGGCAGCGCAGATCACCCGCACCGCCGCCGCGCTGCTGCTGAACCTGGGCAACATCACCGACGTGCGGATGGAGGCGATGGCGCTGTCCGCCCGCGCCGCCCGGGAACAGAAGATCCCCGCCGTGCTGGACGCGGTGGGGGTGGCCTGCTCCGACCTGCGCCGGGAATACGCCCTTTCGCTGCTGGCGCACACCCCGCCCGCCGTCATCAAGGGCAACTATCCCGAGATCCGGGCGCTGGTCTGCCCCGACTACACCGCCTCGGGGGTGGACGGCGACGCCCGCCTGACACTGGAAGCGGCCGCCAATGCCGCGGCCGAGCTTGCCCGCCGGTACGGCGCGGTGGTGCTGGCCAGCGGCAAGGCGGACATCGTCACCAACGGCTCCCGCACCGTTCTGGTGCACAACGGCACCCCGCAGCTGGGGCAGATCACCGGCACCGGCTGCATGCTGGGGGCGGTGTGCGCCTGCTGTCTGGCGGCCGCGCCCGCCTTCGAGGCCGCGGTGTCCGCCTGTGTGCTGCTGGGCGTGGCAGGCGAGCGCGCCGAAACACCGCGCGGCATCGGCACCTTTTTTGTCAACCTGATGGACGAGCTGTCCACGCTGGACGGCCGCATCGTCTTTTTATCTCAGCATACGGAGGAATACCATCTTGAAAACGCTTGACACCACCCTTTATCTCGTCACCGACAGCACCGGCCTGACTGAGCCGGAGTTCCTCGCCCGCACCGAGCAGGCGCTGCAGGGCGGCGTGACCCTGCTGCAGATCCGGGAAAAGGAGCGCAGCACCCGCGAATACATCCATCTGGCCGCCCAGGTGCACGAGCTGGCCAAACGCTACAACGTGCCTTTGCTGGTGGACGACCGGGTGGACGTGGCGCTGGCGGTGGACGCCGAGGGCGTGCATGTAGGCCAGACCGACATGCCGGTGGACATGGCCCGCCGTCTGCTGGGCCCGGACAAGATCGTGGGCGCCACCGCCAAGACGGTGCCCCAGGCGCTGGAGGCATGGCAGCAGGGCGCCGACTATCTGGGCGTGGGCGCGATCTACCCCACCACCACCAAGGTGGTGACGGTGATCACCTCCACCGAAACGCTGGCCGACATCTGCGCGGCGGTTCCCATCCCGGTGAACGCCATCGGCGGGCTGAACCGGGACAATCTGGGCGTGCTGAAGGGCACCGGCATCCGGGGCATCTGTGTGGTGTCCGCCATCATGAAGGCCGCCGATCCCAAAGCCGCCGCGCAGCAGCTGCGCGAGGCGTTCCGGGGGCTGTGAAATCCGGGCTGTCTCTTTCTGCACAAAACAGGCCGCCGGCTGTACGCGCTGTACCGCCGGCGGCCTGCGGCTTTATGCTTTTTTCAGCGGCTGCAAAGGAGAAAGTATTGATACAGATTAAAAAGTATTGAAATGAGCAACAGGATGGCCAGGACAGGAACTCTGCCATCGGTCTGCCGCGCGGGCTTTTGGGCAGGGGGGGAAATCTCTGGACGGAAAGAAGCTGTATGCACTGGTGGCTCCAGACGGGGAGGAGCAGACACCTTTGTATACGGTTCGTCAGAAATAGTTTCTCCCGGTTTGGGCAGGGAAAATCTGTCTGCGGAAAAAGTGCGGTCGTAATATTTCATAAACCACACCGCCAGTATGTAGGCGCTGCGCAGCAGACCGCACGCCGCGCCTGCCGTCACATTTCCCCGGCCATGGCTCACTGCGTTGCGCGCCATGCGGATCTGGTGGAGCGCCTCCACAATTGTGCTCGGCAGCACGCCCTTTCTTTCCAGCAGGACAATGCGGTTGAACTGGTTGTCCTCGTCCGGGACAAGGCGCTCCGAGGACAAAATCTCCCCTGTCACCGCTTCGGCAAAGCGCCCCAGCTCGATGACAGATGTGGCGGGGGAATCATATAAATGACGTTCTGCCGACATACAGATCTCGCACAAAGAAGGCCAGTATTTGTTCAAGAACAGAAAATTCGATTCCATACAGATCTTCCTTCCGCAAAGCGCATATTGTTTTTTCGGAAACCATGATAGCACATCCCGTCACGCAAGTACAGACAGATCCGCAAACTCAGAACGCCATCCGTTCCCAGCCCTCGCCCGCGATGGGACCAAGCCCCAGCATCTCGCGGCCCAGATTCACATAATAGCGGTAGTTCTCGATGGACACCCCGTTCGGGATGCGGTGGTCGAGTCCGAAGATCGCGCCGCCGCCCCGCATGGCGGGGGAGAGCTTGTATTCCAGCTCGGCGCGGATGGCTTCTTTGTCTTTGCGCAGCGCGAATTTGTCGATACCGCCTTTCACACACAGGCGGTTTCCATACCTCTGGCGCACCTGCACGATGTCCATGCCGGCCGCCGGTTCAAAGGGATGCATGCAGTTGATTCCGGTGGCGAGGATGTCGTCCAGAATAGGGTTCATGTTGCCGTCGCTGTCCAGCGAAAACAGCTTTGCGCCGTGTGCACGGGCGCACTGCCACACCCGCGTGTAATAGGGGTGCATGAACTCGCGCACCTGCGCCGGACCGAACAGCGGTCCCGACTTTCCCGCCATGTCCTCGTGCACAAACAGGCAGTCGATTGGCACCACCGCGCCCACACGCTCGATCACCTGCACGCACATTTCGGTGATGGTGTCGAGAATGTCGTGCACAAGCTCCGGCTCCTCGTAGCAGGCCACGCACAGCTCCTCCTCCCCCATCAGCACGCGCGGCTCGTCGAACCCGCCGGGGATCTCGAGGATGGTGAGGTAGCCTTTGTCCCGCAGCGCCTTCTGCTGCCGCAGGCGTTCGGTATCTATTCGCTGCTCAGAAAAAGCGTACCAGTGTTTGATTTTCTCCCAGTCCTCGGCGGAATGCACCGGATATTCCAGCGGCAGCGGGATGGTGGCGCTCTGCTTGCACAGCTTGGTCTTGCAGCCGAAGACATCCCGCAGAATGGTGTGCTCCGGCGTGTCCTCCAGCACTACCGGCTCGATGCCGGTGACCGCCTTGCAGTTTCCCGCCAGAAAGGTCTTGAGCACATAGTCCCAGTCGAAGGCGGTCATGGCGATCTCCTTCTCGCTCGCCCCCTGTCTGCGCCACTCGGCTTCCAGCGGTCCGAGCGGTCCAAACAGCTCGCAGAACATCTCGCGTCCGGTGTCCTCAAACAGGCTGTGGGCGATGTATCGTTCACGGTTCCAGATCATGGCAGTCGGCTCCTTGCGTTTTTTCTTCAGTATAGCATCTCCCGCCCGCAATTCCATGCACAGGCGCTTGCAAGCTGGACGATCTTCCGGCATAATTTATACAGAGACCATACCGGAAAGGATGAGGAAGATGGAACCGTCTTTTGCCGTGCAGCTGGACTATCTGGTCTACCGCGTCACCCACTGCGGGTGGAACATCGGGCCGCGCACCATCAACAACTTCGAGCTGGTGCTGGTGACGGCTGGAGAGGGCCGTATCGCTTGGGACGACCGCACCTTCACCGCCCGCGCGGGGGATTTTATCTGCTTTGTGCCGGGAGTGCGGCACCGGCTGTGGGTGGACGGCCCGCCCTGCATGGAGTTTTACGGTCTGCACTTCACCCCGTCGCCGGGATTTGCGGTGCCCGCGCTGCCGCGCTTTGTGTCGCTGCCCAGCCCGCACCGTCTCCAGCCGCTGTTCCGGCAGCTGCTGGAGGATTACCGCGACCCACCCTATCTGTACAAATGGAAACAGGACCTGCTGGTGCAGCAGATCCTGTACGAAGCGGCGGTGCAGGTGCACCAGGCCGACTGCCCCGCCGAGGCGCTGCGCATCCAAAAGGTCGTGCAGCTGATCCGGCAGGACCCCTGCCGCGCTGTTTCGCTCGACGAGCTGTGCGCCGCGGCACATCTGAAAAAGTCCGCCTTTCTGGAGGCGTTCCGGCGGGTGACCGGCACCAGCCCGGGACAGTACCGCATGCAGCTGCGGCTGGAGCGCGCCCGCGACCTGCTGCTGGACACCGACCTCCCGGTGGCGCAGGTGGCGGCGGCGTGCGGCTTTTCCGACCCGTTCTATTTCAGCCGCTGTTTTTCGCGGCACTTTTCGGTCTCCCCCAGCCGCTGGCGCGCCGAACACCTGTGAGCCGTCCCCGCGGCGGCCAATGCTCAAAACCGGCTCCCTCCGCTGCGCGCACAGTCGCGGGGGCTGCAATCGTACCGCGCGCGGAAGGCGCGGTAAAAGTTGGGATAGTCCCGAAAGCCGCAGGCCGCCGCCGTCTCGGTGGGAGCGGTGCCTTCCAGCAGCATTTCCCGGGCAATCTGCAGCCGCTTGAGCAGGATATACCGGTAGAGGCTGGTACCCACCTGCCGGCTGAACTCGTGGCTGAGGTAGTATTTGCTGACGTGAAACCGCCCGGCCAATCCGTCCAGCGACAGCTCCTCCGGGTAGTGGCGGTGGATGTAGGCCAGCACGCGGGAGATCAGCGGGCTGTTTTCGCCGGTTTCCCGGCTCTGCTGTGCGGTGCGGTTCAGCAGCGCCATCAGCTGCAACAGGCACCCCTCGGCGCACAGGTCGGCGGCGTATCCTTGCCCCGCGCGCTCGTCGAGGATGCGCTCCAGCAGAGCGCGCAGCGGGGCGATGTCGGGCGGATGCAGGCGGTTTGTGTGGCCGTCGAAGCAGCGGGCCAGCTCCCCGCCACCGAACCCCTCCAGATACCGCCGCCCGATCCACAGCACGATCCGCTCGTAGGGTCCGGCCTGCGGGTCCACCGTCACCTGGTGCAGCTCCATCGGACTGATGAGCAGCAGGTCCCCCGGCTGCGGGCGGTAGAGCCTGCCCTCGATACGCCACTCCACCCTCCCGCGCAGGAACAGGTATACCTCGTAGAAATCGTGGTGGTGCAGGTCCACCGCATCCAGACGGGTGTCCTGGTTGTGGAAGATCTCGAAATCGTCCCGGCGCATCTCCTGGCGCGGGTCGAACCGCTGGGATGTATCGCGCATGTGCACTCCCCCTTTTGCCCCATCTTACCGCAAGATTCACAATGTGTCAAACAAGTTCTGCAATTTTCATGTGCGTTTGTTGTGGTATGCTGAGAGCAGAAACCACACAGGAGGTATAGCGACATGGAATTTCTCACCGACGACTTCCTTCTGGACACCCCCGCCGCGCGCACCCTCTACCACACCTACGCGGCGAAGATGCCCATCATCGACTACCACTGTCACATCGACCCGCGCGACATCTATGAGGACCGCCGCTTTGAAAACATCACCCAGCTGTGGCTGGGCGGCGACCACTACAAATGGCGTCTGCTGCGGTCCAACGGGGTGGCGGAGGAGTTCATCACCGGCGACCGGTCCGACCGGGAAAAGTTCCAGAAATTCGTCGAGGCCCTCCCCCGCGCCATCGGCAACCCGATGTACCACTGGTGCCATCTGGAGCTGAAAAACTACTTCGGCTACACCGGTGTGCTGAACGGCTCCACCGCGCAGGAGGTGTGGGACCTGTGCGCCGAAAAGCTGCGCACCGATTCCCGCCTGAGTGCTCGCGGCCTGATCCTTTCCAGCAACGTGGAGATGATCGGCACCACCGACGACCCGTGCAGCAGCCTTGTCTGGCACGAAAAGCTGGCGGCGGACGGCTTCGCGGTGAAGGTGCTGCCCAGCTTCCGCCCGGACCCGGCGGTGAACATCCACAAGCCGGGCTTTGCGGCCTGGATGGAAACGCTGGAGCAGACGGTCGGCCGCCAGCTCACCACCGCACAGGAGGTGTGCGACGCGCTGTGCGAGCGGATTGCCTTCTTCGACGCCCATGGCTGCCGCTCGGCCGACCACGGTCTGGATCGGATGGTGTGGCATCCCGTCCCCTTGAAAACCGCCGACCTCGCGCTGGCAAAAGCGCGCCGCGGCGAGGCACTGACAGCTGTGGAGATCGAAGGCTGGCAGACCCTGCTGCTGCACCGCTGCGCGAAGGAATACGCGCGGCTTGGCTGGGTGATGCAGCTGCATTTCAGCTGTATGCGCAACCCCAACAGCCGGATGCTGGAGCAGCTCGGCCCCGACACCGGCTTCGACTGCATCGCCGTCACCGACAGCTGCGCCGCCGCTCACCGGATGCTGGACGCGCTGGAGCGGGAAAACAGCCTGCCCAAAACGGTGCTGTACAGCCTGAACCCCGCCGACAACGCCTGGCTGGACACCCTGCTGGGTGCGTTTCAGGGGCCGGAGGTGCCGGGCAAGATCCAGCACGGCAGCGCTTGGTGGTTCAACGACCACAAAACCGGCATGACCGAGCAGCTCACCAGTCTGGCCAATCTGGGCGTGCTGGGCAACTTTATCGGCATGCTCACCGACAGCCGCAGCCTGCTCAGCTACGCGCGGCATGAATACTTCCGCCGCATCCTGTGCGCGCTGCTGGGACGCTGGGTGGAGAATGGGGAATATCCCGCCGACATGGACACTCTGGGCGGACTGGTGCAGGACATCTGCTGCAAAAACGCCCGCCGCTATTTTAATCTGTAAAAGGAGATGCACACGATGAAACTGTCGTTCCGCTGGTATGGAGAGAGCGACTCTATCCCTCTGCAATACATCCGCCAGATCCCCGGCATGCGCAGCGTCGTCAGCGCGGTGTACGACGTGGCGCCGGGCGAGGTGTGGCCGGAGGAAAGTCTGGCCCGCATGCAGCAGCTGTGCGAGGAAAACGGCCTTGTCTTCGACGTGGTGGAGTCGATCCCGGTGAGCGAGGACATCAAGCTGGGCACCGAAAAGCGCGGCGCGCATCTGGCCGCCTACTGTGAAAACATCCGCCGCTGCGCCAAATACGGCGTGAAGTGCGTGACCTACAACTTCATGCCGGTCTTCGACTGGACCCGCACCCAGCTGGACAAGCCGGCCGCCGACGGCTCCACCAGCCTGGTGATGTACTGGGAGCAGATGAAGGGTCTGGACCCGCTGAAGGACGACATCCACCTGCCCGGCTGGGATTCCAGCTACACCCAGGCCGAGGTGCGCGAGCTGATCGCCGCCTATGGTCAGCTGGGAGAGCAAGGATTGTGGCGCAATCTGGAGTACTTCCTGCAGACGGTCATTCCGGTGGCCGAGGAGTGCGGCGTACAGATGGCCATCCACCCCGACGATCCCCCGTATCCCATCTTCGGGCTGCCCCGCATCATCACCTGCGAGGCAAACCTCGACCGGATGCTGCATCTGGCGGACAGTCCGGCCAACTGTCTGTGCCTGTGCACCGGCAGTCTGGGCTGCGCGGCCAGCAACGACGTCCCCGCGATGGTGCGCAAATACTCCGCGATGGGACGCATCGCCTTTGTGCATCTGCGCAACGTGAAGATCCTCCCGGACGGCAGCTTTGAGGAGCGCGCCCATCTGTCCGGCTGCGGCAGCCTGGACATGTACGAGATCGTGAAGGCGCTGGCCGAGACCGGCTTCGAGGGCTATGTCCGCCCCGACCACGGGCGCATGATCTGGGGCGAGACCGGCAAACCGGGCTACGGCCTGTTCGACCGCGCGCTGGGCGCGGCGTATATCAACGGATTGTTCGAGGCCTGCGAAAAGGCCGCGCAGAAGGAAAGGAGAAGCGTTATGCAGAAAAATGTACTGGATACCGATCTTTCCGGCAAGGTGGCGGTGGTCACCGGCGCGGGCGGCGTGCTCTGCTCGGCGTTTGCCAAGGTGCTGGCGCGGGCCGGCGCGAAGGTGGCGCTGCTGGATCTGAACGAAGAGGCGGCGGCTTCCTTCGCCGCCGAGATCAACGCCGAGGGCGGCGTGGCCAGGGCCTACAAGTGCAACGTGCTGGACAAGGCCGCCTGCTATGCGGCGGCCGACGCGGTGGCGGCCGACCTGGGCCCCTGCGACATCCTTGTGAACGGGGCGGGCGGCAACAATCCCCGCGCCACCACCGACCACGAATACTATATGCCCGGCGACATCGACGCCGACACCAAGAGCTTTTTTGATCTGGAGCCGGAGGGCGTGGAGTTCGTCTTTAACCTGAACTTCCTCGGCACCCTGCTGCCCACCCAGGCCTTTGCCCGCCAGATGGTGGGCCGCACCGGCTGCAACATCCTGAATATCTCCTCGATGAACGCCTACACCCCGCTCACCAAGATCCCGGCCTATTCGGGCGCAAAGGCGGCCATCAGCAACTTCACTCAGTGGCTGGCGGTACACTTCTCCAAGGCGGGCATCCGGGTGAACGCCATCGCCCCCGGCTTTTTTGCCACCAAGCAGAACGCGGCGCTGCTGTTCAACCCGGACGGCACCCCCACCGCCCGCACCGACAAGATCCTGGCCGCCACCCCGATGGGCCGCTTCGGCGACGCCGAAACCGAGCTGGCGGGTGCGGTGCTGTTTTTGCTGAACGAAAAGGCGGCCAGCTTCATCACCGGCGTGTGCATCCCCATCGACGGCGGCTTCTCGGCCTATTCGGGGGTATAAGCGGTTCTTTCCCTCTCATCTCTCCACAAAGCAGCGGCGCAGTCCTTTCGGGCTGCGCCGCTGCTTTGTGGAAAAGAGGGGCGGTTTGCGTATCCTTCGGTCAGAAGCTGACGGGGTCCTGCTGTGTACTGTACATACGGCGGTAGTCGCCGGGGGTGACCCCCTGGGTCTGCTTGAAGCGGCGGATGAAGCTGGACACATTGTAATAGCCCACCTGATACCCCAGTTCCTTCAGCGGCAGCTGGGTCTCCACCAGCAGCTTGCAGGCGCGGTTCATCCGCAGCGAGGTGCTGTAGTCCAGCAGGTTCTGGCCGGTCTTGTCCTTGAAGAACTGGCTGAGGTTCGGCAGCAGCATGTTGAACCGCTCCGACATCTCCTGCAGCGAAAAGTCGCACCGCAGGCAGTTCTGGTCCACATACTCCACCATCTCGCTGATCAGCGTTTCGGTACCTCGCCGGTCGGACGGCGGGGCGCTTGTTTTGTTCAGGTTCTTGCGCAGCTCCCGCACCAGTGCCAGCACATCCTGTGCGGTGTCCAGGCTGGACAGGCTCAGCAGGCTGTTTTCCGCCTCGCAGCGCAGACCGTCGTCGGGGCGCAGCTGGCGGGAAAAGGTGTTCAGCAGCTCGAAGCAGACGTTTTTCGCGGTGAACAGCGGCAGATTGCTGCTCTCCAGATACTGCATGATCTGCTCCACCGCGGCGGTGGTCTCCGGCTCGTTGCCGGCCTGCAGCGCGTTGCGCAGCTTTTCAAACTGGCGGTGCGGATACCGCGCGGGCGTTCCCGGCAGCGAAAGCTCCCCGATCGAGATGGTGCGGTCGTTTCCGCAGACGAAGCGGTAGTCCAGTGCCTGTCCCGCCTCCATCATTGAGCGGGGCAGTCCTGCCGTCTCCCGTCCCACGCTGCCCAGACCCACCGTCACCGACAGCTCCATCCGGCGGCTCAGCCGGGCGCGCACCTGCTCGTACAGCTCGCCGATCTCGCTTTGCTGGTCCTGCCGGATGCCGTTCACCGTCAGGATACGTCCCGGTTCCAGCGTGAAGATATAACAGCACTCCATCTGCGGTGCCAGCGCCTTCTGCAGCTGCTCGGCGAACACCTCCAGATTGGTCTCGGGCGGCGTCACCCGCACACTGGCCGCAAAATACCACTCGCTCTTCAGCGCAAGACCGCATTCCGCCGCCGCCCGGTTGAAGTCCAGATGGGTGGCGTACCGCCCGGCCAAGAGGCGCTGCAGATAGAGATTCTTAATGGTGGCCGCGTTGCTTTCCAGCCGCTCGGCCATCTCCAAATTGCGGCTGGAAAGGGTGTCCAGCGCCACCGAGATCAGGTCCAGCTCGCTGCGGTGAGACACCGGCTCCTCGTGTGCGATGCGCAGCGCCTTTTCCTTCAGGCGGCGGATGGGGGTATAGTTCACCCGCATCAGCACAAAGATCAGCGCGCCTGCCGCCAGCACCACCAGCAGGGTGGTCAGCACCAGCTCCCGGCTGACGGTGTGCAGCTGCTGGAACAGCTGCTGGTTCTCCGGCACCAGACTGATATACTGCCACTCCAGCAGTCCCGACTGCACGCTGCCGGCAAAATACGGCTCGCCGTCCACCACAACGCGCCCCTCCGGCAGCGCTTCCCCCTGTGCAAGAGCGTCGGGAGAGAGGGAATCCAGCGCAAAGCTGCTGAACAGCGGCCTGCCGTCCCGGTCCAGTACATAGGTGGAGGCGCTGTAATTGCCCATCTTTTCCTCCAAAAGACGGCTCAGCGACGCCTCGGGCAGCAAAAACAGGCAGCTGCCGGCCAGGGTCTGGTAATCGGTACGGATGGGATACACCATGCACAGATATCCCGGCGTGCCCTTCCACTCCACGTGGGACAGCGCGGTGGGCACCTCCACCGTTTCCAGCAGCTTCCGCAGCTGGTCGGCCGAGAGCCGGGGGCTGCGCAGCAGCTGGTTCACCAGCAGGTCCTTGCGGCAGGAGCTGCTGCTGGCAACGGCGAAATCGTCCTGTGCCGGATACAGCACCACCTCCTCGATCAGCGGGTTTGTGGTGCGGTAGGCGCTCAGGCGGGAGATGGCGTCCCGGCTGGCCAGCGGGTCGCCCAGAAAGGAAAAGGCGGGCAGGTCCATCGTCAGGCGGATCTCGCTGGCGGTCTGGCTCATGGTTTCCAGCTCGCGGTCGATCGCGGCGGCCAGCTGGGCCAGGTCCGCCTGCACCTTGGAGTTGATCTCGTTGCGGTAGGCCAGAATGAACCGCTGGCTGAACAGTCCGTTGATCACAACCAGCGGGAGAAACAGCACCAGCAGATACGACGCTATATAGGATATGAACAGGTGCGACTTGAGCTTTGGCATGTTGTTCCTCCTGTGGATGATTTTGCCGGTTTTTCCTTCACAAACACATTTTTATTGTCACTTTTGCAAAAAACATTGTAGCATGTTTTTGGTTTGAACACAACGGTGTTTGTGCCCCTGTGCAACAAAAAGCTATTTTTCGTTTGCACAACAGGAGTCCATATGTATAATAAAAATAAAGATACTGCGAAAATTTATTTCCCATAAAAAGTGTATATCGCTGAAAAAATGGAAACCGTATGGGAATATTTTCTGCTTTTAAAACCCGCCGCTGCGGCGCGGCGGGATAAAACCTGCAAACCGCAAAAAACATGTCCATTGAAAAAACGCCCCGCCGTCCGTATACTCGAAAGCGAGGTGATCGCAACATGACACAGACAAAAACAGCCCAAAAAACACGGGCGGTAACCTACACCAAAAAGCCGCTTTCCAAACGGATGCGCAGAGCATTCCTGCGCGACTGGCAGCTGCTGTTGCTGTGCCTGCTGCCGGCGCTCTATTTTCTGATCTTCCACTACATCCCGATGTACGGCGTGCAGCTGGCCTTCAAGGACTTCCAGGCAGCGGACGGCATCTGGGGCAGCCAGTGGGCGGGCTTCAAATATTTCGAGCGCTTCTTCACATCCTATCAGTTCTGGCCGCTCATCAAGAACACCCTGCTGCTGAGCTTCGGGCAGCTGCTGTTCGGCTTCCCGATCCCCATCATCCTGGCCATCCTGCTGAATCAGACCCGCAGCACCCGCTTCCGCAAGTTCGTGCAGACCATCACCTACTGCCCCCACTTCATTTCCATCGTGGTGCTGGTGGGCATGCTGAACCTCTTCCTCTCCCCGCGCAGCGGCCTCATCAACCATTTCCTGGGGCTGTTCGGGGTGGACCCCATCCACTTCATGGGGGACCCCGGCTGGTTCCGCCCGGTGTTCATCCTGTCCGGCATCTGGCAGAACGCGGGCTGGAGCGCCATCATCTACATCGCGGCGCTGGCCGGCATCAATCCCGACCTGTACGAGGCCGCCCAGATCGACGGCGCCAACCGCTGGCAGCTGATCCGCCACATCGACCTGCCGGGCATCATGCCCACCGCCACCATGATGTTCATTCTGGAGGTTGGCAAGGTGATGAACATCGGCTTCCAGAAAGCCTATCTGATGCAGACCGGCCTGAACATCACCACCAGTGAGATCATCCCCACCTACATCTACAAAGTGGGCCTGATCGACGCACAGTACAGCTACTCGGCGGCGATCAGCCTGTTCAACAACATCATCAACATCATCCTGCTGGTGGCCGTGAACAAGATCGCGCAGAAGACCAGTGAGAACAGCCTGTGGTAAGGAGGCGCGAAGAATGAAAGCAGCAACAAAATCCAAAATGCGCCGCGGCCTCAGCGACCGGGTGTTCGACATCGTCAACTATGCGATTCTGGGCCTGGTGGCGCTGGCGGTGCTGTACCCGCTGTACTTTGTGGTCATCGCCTCCTTCTCCGACCCCGACGCCATCAACACCGGACGGGTGCTGCTGTGGCCGGTGGGCTTCAACACGATGGGCTACGAAAAGATCTTTGCCGACGCCAAGATCTGGCGCTCGTACAGCAACACCATCTTCTACACCGTGCTGGGCACCACCATCAACATCTTCCTCACCATGATGCTGGCCTATCCGCTGTCCCGGCGGGAGTTCTGCGGCCGCAAATTCCTCACTTTCTTCATGATGTTCACCCTGTATTTCCAGGGCGGTCTGGTCCCCACCTATCTGCTGATGCAGGACATCCACCTCTACGATACCCCGTGGGTGATGGTGCTGCTGCCGGCGCTGAACGTCTTTAACGTCATCATCGCCCGCACCAACATCCAGAACAACATCCCCGAGGAGCTGTACGAGGCGGCCTGTCTGGACGGATGCAGCCACCTGAAGTATTTCTGGAAAGTGGTGTTCCCGCTGTCCAAAACCATCATCGCGGTGCTGGTGCTGTACTACGGCGTGGCCCACTGGAACGACTACATGAACGGTCTGATCTACCTGCGCGACGAAGGTCTGTACCCGCTGCAGCTGGTGCTGCGCGGCATCCTGGTGCAGAACCAGGCGTCGGCCAGCATGATGGGCGACGTGGAGAGCATGATGGCCCAGCAGAAGGCGGCCGAGCTGATCAAATACGGCCTCATCATCGTGTCGGCGCTGCCCGTGCTGGTGATCTATCCGTTCCTGCAGAAGTATTTTGAAAAAGGCGTGATGGTCGGCTCGGTGAAGGGCTGATCCAAAGATACAACCAAAACAAAGGAGGAAACCCTATGAAAAAGATCCTGTGCGGCGTGCTGGCAGCCGCCATGGTGGGCACGGTCCTGACCGGCTGTGTGCCGCAGAAATCGAACGACAGCTCCAAGCCCGCGTCCGGCTCCACCGTGTCGGCCGACAACTTCAACGCCGAGGGACTGCCCATCCTCAAGGAAAAGCAGACCTTTGAGCTGGCCGCCAAGAGCCGCTACAACAAAAACTTCGCGGATCTGCAGTTCTTCCAGGACCTGGAGGAGCAGACCAACGTGCACATCGAATGGAACATGAGCTCGGAGGACGGCTGGGACGAAAAGAAGGGCCTGCTGTTTGCCGGCGAGCTGCCCGACGCCTTCTACGGCCAGGGCATCCTCACCGACGTGGACGTGATCAAATACGCCTCGCAGGGCATCCTGATCCCGCTGGAGGACATGATCGAGCAGTACTGCCCCAACATCAGCAAGCTGCTGGAGAACGAGGAATACCGCAAGGCGCTCACCGCGCCGGACGGCCACATCTACTGCCTGCCCAGCCTGACCGAGCTTTCGCCCAAGACCCACGACAAGCTGTTCATCAACAAGACCTGGCTGGACCAGCTGGGCCTGCCGCTGCCCACCACGCTGGAGGAGTTTGAGAACACCCTGAAGGCTTTCCGCGACAACGACATGAACGGCAACGGCAGCACCACCGACGAGATTCCCTTCAGCTTCCTGTACAACCGCAAGGAGAACGGTCTGTTCTCGATGTTCGGCAGCTTCGGCCAGCTGGACAACAACTACAACAACCACTTCATCGTACAGGACGGCGAGGTTGTCTACACCCCGATCACCGAGCCGTACAAGGACGCCATCGAGTGGTTCCACAGCCTGTACCAGCAGAACCTGATCGACCCCGAGGGCTTCACCCACGATTTCAGCGTCTACATCGCAAAGATCAGCTCGCCCGACAAGACGGTGGGCGCCTTCCTGGGCTGGAGCCTGTCCAGCGCGGCGGGCAACAACAAGGCCGACTATGTGCCGCTGGCTCCGCTGAAGGGCGAGAACGGCGAGCAGATCTGGAACACCTACCCCTCCGCCATCAACGCGAAAGGCTCCTTCGTCATCACCAGCGAGTGCGAGAACCCCGAAGCGCTGATGCGCTGGGCCGACCTGCACTATGTGCCCGAAACCTCCCTGCAGATCGACCAGGGTCTGTTTGGCACCACCCTCACCAAGGAGGGCGACCGCTACACCTACCTGCCGCTGCCCGAGGGCAAGACGCTGGCCGACATGATCCATGAGTATTCCCCCGGCGTCAACGGCATCGGCGGCGTGACGATGGAGATCGCCTCCAAGCTGGACCTGAACGCCAACCTGCAGGAGCGCGCCGATCTGGACGAGTTCTACGCCCCCTACAACGTGCCGGTGGAGGATGTGTATCCCAGCGTGTTCCTCACCAACGAGGAGGTGGAGCGCATCTCCGAGCTGGAGACCGACATCGTGGCCTACATCGACCAGACCTACGCCAACTGGATCGTGAACGGCGGCATCGACGCCGAGTGGGACGCCTACCTGCAGAAGCTTGAACAAATGCATGTGCAGGAGTATATTGAAATCTACAAGGCAGCCTACGAGCGCTACCAGAACGCCTGATCTCCCAAAAACGCGAAACTCTCCTTCTAATCCACACACCGGATGCCC
>NHCFR00700__coassemble_1306_pt1 | contig 20106 bp, 20 predicted proteins | sample NHCFR00700__metabat2_high_PE_054 | metagenome-assembled genome bin NHCFR00700
TTTGCAAACCTGCGCACATTTTACGGATATATGATGGCCCATCCCGGCAAAAAGCTGCTGTTTATGGGCCAGGAGTTCGGCCAGTTTTCCGAGTGGAGCGAGACAAAACAGCTCGACTGGATGCTGCTGCAGTACGACCGCCACGCCCAGCTGCAGCAGTATGTGAAGGACCTGAACCGCTTCTACCTGGACAACGACGCCTTCTGGCAGGTGGACTACAGCTGGGAGGGCTTCCAGTGGATCGTGCCGGACGACAACCAGCAGAGCGTGGTGGTGTTCCTGCGCAAAAACCGCCAGGGCAAGCAGGTGATGGTGGTGTGCAACTTCAACCCCGTCCTGCGGGAGCATTACCAGATCGGCGTGCCGGTGGCGGGCTGGTATCAGGAACTGCTCAACAGCGACGATGTGAAATACGGCGGGACCGGCGTGCACAACAAGAAGATGCGCAGCAAAAAGGGCAAGATGCACGGGATGGAGAACACCCTCACCCTGACCATCCCGCCCCTGAGCACCATCTACTTCGAGGTGCCGCAGCCGGCCGAGAAAAAGCCGAAGAAACCGGCGGCCAAAAAGGCCGCGCAGCCCAAGACCGCAGCCAAAAAGCCGGCGGCCAAAAAAACGGCCCGGGCAGCCCAAACCAAGGCAAGCGCAGAATAACGATTCTGCCTGCATGATAAAAAGCGGCGCCGGTTGAAGGCGCTGACAAGGGGAGAAAACTATGAAAGAATGTATTGCTATGCTGCTGGCCGGCGGGCAGGGTTCGCGCTTGTATGCACTGACCCAACGGCTGGCAAAACCTGCGGTTCCGTTTGGCGGAAAATATCGCATCATCGATTTTCCGCTGTCCAACTGTGTGAACTCGGGCATTGATACGGTGGGCATCCTCACCCAGTATCAGCCCCTTGTGCTGAACGAGTACATCGGCAACGGCCAGCCCTGGGACCTCGACCGCCTGTACGGCGGCGTGCATGTGCTGCCTCCCTACCAGAAGGCCACCGGCTCCGACTGGTATAAGGGCACCGCCAACGCCATCTATCAGAACATCAACTTCATCGAGCGCTACGACCCCGAGTATGTGGTCATCCTGTCCGGCGACCATATCTATAAAATGGACTACAGCAAGATGCTGGAGTTCCACAAGGCCCACAACGCCGACTGCACCATCGCCGTGATGGAAGTGCCCTGGGAAGAGGCCAGCCGCTTCGGCATCATGAGCGCCTCCGACGACGGCACCATCACCAAATTCCAGGAGAAACCCAAGAATCCCGAATCCAACCTGGCTTCGATGGGCATCTACATCTTCACCTGGGACAAGCTGCGCAAGTACCTGGGCGAGGACGAGGCCGACCCCACCTCCGACAACGACTTCGGCAAGAACATCATCCCCAACATGCTGGACGCCGGCGAGCACATGGTGGCCTATCCGTTCGAGGGCTACTGGAAAGACGTGGGCACCATCGACAGCCTGTGGGAAGCCAACATGGACCTGCTGGACCCGAATGTCCCGCTGGACGTGTGGGATGACGACTGGAAGATCTACAGCCGCAACTCCGGCATGACCGGCCATTTCGTGAGCGACACCGCCGATGTCCAGAACAGCATGGTCACCGAGGGCTGCACCGTGGAAGGCAAGGTGGAGAAGAGCGTTCTGTTCGCCGGCGTGAAGGTGGGCAAGGGCGCTGTGGTGGAGGAATCCATCGTCATGCCCGGCGCCGTGATCGAGGAGGGCGCCCATGTTGCCTACACCATCGTGGCCGAGAACGTGGTGGTCAAGAAGGACGCCGTGGTCGGCTGCGCGAAGGAAGAGGCGGAGGACCCCGAGAAATGGGGCATCGCCGTGATCGGCGAAGGCGTCACCATCGGCGAGGGTGCGAAGGTGTACCCCAAGGCAATGGTGGTTAAAAATGTGGAGGACGGTGACATCCAATGGTAAATGTGAACGCGAATGCCCTGGGCATTATTTTCCCCAACTCGTTTGACGGCCTGGTACCCGAACTGGTGCAGAACCGCACCATGGCCAGCGTGCCCTTTGCCGGCCGGTATCGTATGATCGACTTTACCCTGTCGGCGATGGTGAACGCCGGCATCGACAACGTGACCGTCATCACCAAGGAGAACTACTACTCCCTGATGGACCATCTGGGCAGCGGCCGTGAATGGGACCTCACCCGCAAGCGCGGCGGCCTGAACATCGTGCCCCCCTACGCCCAGGCCCGCAACAAGATCTACCACGGCCGTGTGGAGGCGCTGAACAGCGTGGTGAGCTTCCTGTCCCGTCAGAAAGAGCGCTATGTCGTCATCAGCGACTGCAACGTGGCCTGCAACTTCGACTATGCCGCCTTCATCGACGCCCATATGGCCAGCGGCGCCGACGTGAGCATGGTGTATGAGCGCACCGAGATCCCCGAGGCCGCCAAAGCCGACAACTACACCCTGACCATGAACGAGGACGGCCGCGTGACCGAGATCCTCACCAACGACTACCGCAGCGGCGAGCAGAATCTGGCCATGAACATCTACATCATGGAGCGCGAGGCCCTGATCACCCTCATCAAGGACGCCATGGTGCGCAACCTGGTCTACTTTGAGCGCGACATCCTGGCCCGCAACCTGCAGCTGTTGCATGTGCAGGGCTACCGCTACGACGGCTACCGCGCCCGCATCTGCAGCCTGCAGAGCTACTTCGACGAGAACATGCGCCTGCTCGACCCGGCCAACCGCGCCGCCCTGTTCTCCGAGAAGAAACCCGTCTACACCAAGATCCGCGACGACGCCCCCACCCGCTATGTGCAGGGCTGCCGGGTGAAGAACGTGCTGGCCGCCGACGGCTGCGTGCTGGAAGGCGAAGTGGAGAACTGCGTGCTGTTCCGCGGCGTGAAGATCGCGGCCGGCGCCAAAGTGAAGAACTGTGTGCTGATGCAGGACACCGTGGTGGAGGCCGGCGCCGTGCTGGACAATGTCGTCACCGACAAGAACGTGACCGTGTCCGCCGACTGCCAGCTGATCAGCAACGGGTCCCCCATCTATGTTGGAAAAGGCAAAAAGGTGGGTCCGAGAGGCTGACCGGGGCATCCGCCCGTCTGTGCGGGGCAAGGGCGCGGGCGCCCTTGCCCCCCTGTGTCTGAGGCGTTTCCGAGCGGCGGACGCCTGCCGCGCGCAAAAAGGCCGCGCAGCCGCCGGTTTTTGGGGAAATGTCCGATCATAAAAAAGGAGTTTGCGATGAAAGTTCTGTATTGTGCAAGCGAAGCAAAGCCCTTTGCCGCTTCGGGCGGCCTGGGCGACGTGGCCGGCAGCCTGCCGATCGACCTGGTCAAAGCCGGGGTGGAGTGCCGCGTGGTGATGCCGCTGTACGGCGACATCAAGGAGGAGATGCGCAGCAAGTTCACCTATCTCACCAACTTCACCGTCCCCGTGGGCTGGCGCAACCAGTACTGCGGCCTGTTCGAGTATGAGCACAAGGGCGTGAAGTTCTATTTCCTGGACAATGAATACTACTTCAAGCGCGGCGGCCTGTACGGCTTCTACGACGACGGCGAGCGCTATGCTTTCTTCAGCCGCGCCATCCTGGAGATGCTGTTCTACACCGAGTTTGCCCCCGACGTCATCCACACCAACGACTGGCAGACCGCCCTGGTGCCCGTGTACCTGAACCTGTACTACCGGCACCTGGACAAGTTCGCCAACATCAAAACGGTGTTCACCATCCACAACATCCAGTACCAGGGCAAATACGGCCTGGAGATCCTGGAGGACACCTGCGGCATCGGCGCGCGGGACGCCCACATTGTGGAATACGACGGCTGCACCAACTTCATGAAAGGCGCCATCGAGATGGCCGACCGCGTTTCCACCGTCAGCCCCAGCTATGCGAACGAGATCCTGGACCCCTGGTTCAGCCACGGCCTGGACGACCTGCTGCGCCAGAAACAGTACAAGCTGTGCGGCATCCTGAACGGCATCGACGTGGAGAGCTACAACCCCGAGACCGACCCGAACCTGGCGGCCCACTTCAACGCCGACACGGTGGAAGAAGGCAAGGCCGCCTGCAAGAAAGAGCTGCAGGAGATCTTCGACCTGCAGCAGGACGGCAGCCCCGTGATGGCGATGGTCACCCGTCTGGTGTCCCACAAGGGTGTGGACTTGGTGCGCGCGGTGGCCGAAAACATCCTGGGCGAGGGCATCGAGCTGGTGATCCTGGGCACCGGCGAGTACGCCTATGAGAGCTTCTTCTCCGAGCTGGCCTCCCGCCATCCCGGCCGCTGCGGCGTGCGCATCGCCTTCATCCCCTCGCTGGCCAGCAAGATCTACGCCGGCGCCGATATGTTCCTGATGCCCTCCAAGTCGGAACCCTGCGGCCTGGCCCAGATGATCTCGCTGCGCTACGGCACCATTCCCATCGTCCGCGAGACCGGCGGCCTGCGCGACTCCATCCGCGACTCCGGCGACGGCCAGGGCAACGGCTTCACCTTCAAGAGCTACAACGCCCACGACATGATGCACACCTGCTGGCGTGCAAAAGAGGGCTACTATCACCACGAGGGCTGGATGCAGCTGGTGAAGCGCGCCATGGGCTGCGACTTCAGCTGGCGCGCCAGCGCGGCCAAGCATGTGGAGATGTACGAGCAGGTCTGCCAGCTTTGGTGAAAACCGACAAAAAAACACGGGCTTGTATAAAACACTTGACAAATTTTGCGGTCTGCTTATAATGTAACATAAGCAAACCGCAGGAAAGCGCCCTTGTCCCAACTGTGGGGCAGGGGCGCTTCGTGGTTTATCGAGGAGGGGAAACCTATGGAAATGAGAAGCGACGCAGTGAAAAAGGGGCCGGAGCGCGCCCCCAACCGCAGCCTGTTCTATGCGCTGGGGTATACCAAAGAGGAGCTGGAGCGCCCGCTGATCGGCGTGGTGAGCGCCTACAGCGAGATTGTGCCCGGCCACCAGCACCTGAAACAGCTGGCCCAGGCCGTGATGGACGGCGTGCGCATGGCGGGAGGGACCCCGGTTCTGGTCCCGTCCATCGGCGTGTGCGACGGCATCGCGATGGGGCATCTGGGCATGAAGTATTCGCTGCCCAGCCGTGAGCTGATCTGCGACAGCGTGGAGACGATGGCGCTGGCCCACGGCTTCGACGGCCTGGTGCTGGTCCCCAACTGCGACAAGATCGTGCCCGGCATGCTGATGGGCGCCATCCGCCTGAACATCCCCGCCATCGTCTGCTCCGGCGGCCCGATGCTGGCCGGCAAGGTGGGCGGCGAGAGCGCCACCCTGTCCAAAATGTTCGAGGCGGTGGGCAGCTATAAGGCCGGCCTGATCGACGACGACCAGCTGCTGGAATTTGAACAGAACACCTGCCCCGGCTGCGGCAGCTGTGCCGGTATGTACACCGCCAACAGCATGAACTGCCTGTGCGAGGCGGTGGGCATGGCGCTGCCCGGCAACGGCACCATCCCGGCGGTATACGCCGCCCGCACCCAGCTTGCCAAGCACGCCGGCATGCAGGTGATGCAGCTGGTGGAAAAGGATCTGAAACCCCGGGATATCCTCACGCCCGCCGCCTTCCGCAACGCGCTGGCCACCGATATGGCACTGGGCTGCAGCACCAACACTGTGCTGCACCTGCTGGCCCTGGCGCACGAGGCGGGCGTTTCCATCGACCTGAACACCATCAACGAGGTCAGCTCCCAGGTGCCCAACCTGTGCCACCTGGCCCCGGCCGGCCCCACCCATATGCAGGACCTGTATGCCGCGGGCGGCGTGCAGGCCGTGATGGCCCAGCTGGCCGAAGGCGGATACATCGACACCACCCTGCCCACCGTCACCGGCAAAACGGTGGCCGAAAACCTGCGCGGCGCGCAGAACAAAAATCCCGCCGCCATCCGTCCGCTGGACGATCCCTATTCCCCCACCGGCGGCCTGGCGGTGCTGTTCGGCAACATCGCGCGCAACGGCTGCGTGGTCAAGCGCAGCGCCGTGGCCCCTGAAATGCTCACCCACACCGGCCCCGCCCGCTGCTTCAACAGCGAGGAGGAGGCCATCGCCGCCATCTACAGCGGCAGCATCCGGCCCGGCGACGTGGTGGTGATCCGCTATGAGGGGCCGAAGGGCGGCCCCGGCATGCGCGAGATGCTCAACCCCACCAGCGCTCTGGCCGGCATGAAGCTGGACAAATCGGTGGCCCTCATCACCGACGGCCGCTTCTCGGGCGCGTCCCGCGGCGCGTCGATCGGGCATGTGAGCCCCGAGGCGGCGGCGGGCGGCGAGATCGGCCTCATCCAGGACGGCGACTCGATCACCATCGACATCCCCGCCTACTCCATCCACCTCAACGTCAGCGACGAGGAGCTGGAAGCCCGCCGTGCAGCCTATGTGGCCCCCGAAAAGCCGCCGGTGTCCGGCTGGCTGAAGCGCTACGCCCGCCTCGTGACCAGCGCCAACACCGGCGCCGTGCTGGAAAGCTGAAATTTGCTCTGCCTTCTTCCCCCGGCCCCCTTGCGGGCCGGGGATTTTTTGTTTGGGCGGAAGGCTCACAACTTTTTTACGTTCGCCCTTTCAAGCCCGGTAAAACTGTGGCATAATGGCAGTATGAAAAAATGCAAAGCGGGCAGCCCGGTGCGGCGGCCCGCTTTGTGTTTGCGGAAAAAGGAGGTGTTTGCAGCTGGCAAAAACAGATTGGGACTACTGGGGCAGCCCGGACGGCTGTGCACAGCTGGAACAATGGGCGCGGGAAGGGCTGGGCGTGGGGGCCATCGCGCGCAAGGCCGGCATGACCGAACGCGCGCTGCGCGCCCGGTGTGCGATCGACCCCGCGATGCTGAACGCCGTCTGTGCCGACAGCCAGGCCGCCGACCGCGTGCTGGAACAGACCCTGTTCGAGCTGGCGCGGGGGTTCGAGTACACCGAGCGCCGGGTGGAGACCAGCGAGAGGGGCGAGAAAGAGGTGGTCACCCACAAGCGCGCGCCGGCCAGCCTGTCCGCCATCCAGTTCTGGCTGAAAAACCGCCAGCCGGAGCGCTGGGGCGGCCACGGCGCCGAGGAGGAGGACGAAAGCGACGGCTTTTTGCAGGCGCTGGGCCAGCAGGCCGCCGCGCTGTGGACCGGCGGAGAGGATGACGCGGGCGGATGAAAGGAGGGTTTCGGTTCCGGCGCCTGTCGGAAAAGCAAAAGCAGGTGCTGTGCTGGTGGACATCCGCCAGCCCGGTGCGAAACGCCAACGGCATCATCGCGGACGGCGCCATCCGCTCGGGCAAGACGGTGAGCATGGCGCTGGGGTTTCTGCTGTGGGCCATGACCGAGTTCGACGACCAGAACTTCGCCCTCTGCGGCAAGACGGTGGGCAGCCTGCGCCGCAACGTGGTGGCCGAGCTTTCCCGCATGGCGCGCGGGCGGGGGTTTTCGGTGAAGGACAAGCGCAGCGAAAACCTGCTGCTGGTGCGCAGCGGGCGGCGGGAAAACCGGTTTTACCTGTTCGGCGGCAAGGACGAGGGCAGCCAGGACCTGATCCAGGGCCTGACGCTGGCCGGGGCGCTGTTCGACGAGGTGGCCCTGATGCCCGAGAGCTTTGTGAACCAGGCCACCGCCCGGTGCAGCGTGGCGGGCGCAAAATGGTGGTTCAACTGCAACCCGGCCGGGCCGATGCACTGGTTCAAGACCGGGTGGATCGACCGGCGGCAGCAGAAGGGACTTTTGTACCTCCACTTCACGATGGAGGACAACCTCAGCCTGTCCGACGCCATCCGCGCGCGGTACCGCGGGCAGTACCAGGGGGTGTTCTACCGCCGGTATATCCTGGGCCAGTGGGCGATGGCGGACGGCCTGGTGTATCCCGGCTTCGACCCCGCCCGCCATGTGCGCACCGAGCTGCCGCCGGAGGGCGGCGAGTATTACATCAGCGTCGACTACGGCACCAAAAACCCCTTTTCGGCTGGGCTGTGGCAGCTGCGGGGCGGGACGGCGGTGCGGCTGCGGGAGTATTACTACGACGGGCGCAAGAAGCAGCGCCCCCGCACCGACGAGGAGCACTACGCCGCGCTGGAACAGCTGGCGGGCCAAGTGCCGGTGCGCTGGCTGGTGATCGACCCGTCGGCCAGCAGCATGATCGAGGTGATCCGCCGGCACGGGAAATTCCGGGTGAAGCAGGCGGACAACGACGTGCTGGCCGGCATCGCCAACACCGCCACCTTTCTGGAGCAGGGGCGGCTGCAGTTCATGGACTGCTGCGCCGACTGCATCCGGGAGTTCGGGCAGTACCGGTGGGACGAGAAATCCCGGCAGGACAGGGTGGTCAAGGAGTACGACCACGCGATGGACGATGTGCGCTATTTCTGCCGCACGGTGCTGCGGCGCGAGGTGAAGTTTGCCCAGTGGGAGGACGAGAGATGAACAGACTGAACAAATGGCTCAGCCGCTGGCTGCCCGACTGGGCGGCCGGACAGCTGGAGGCCGAGAACCGCCGCCTGGCCGAGCGCGTGCGGGAGTTAAAAGGGGAGAACGCCCGCCTGCACGCCTATCTGGACGGGCTGGAGGTGGGCCTGCGCGCCCAGCGCAGGGTGATTGTGCAGACCGGAGGAGGGGAGAGCGTATGAGCATGCTGCGGGGGCTGGAACAGGCCTTCCCCGGCGCGAAGGACTGCACCGGTCCGGCGATGCAGGCGGCGGTGGAGGACTGGTTCCGGCTGTATTTCGACGATGCGGTGACCGAGGAGGAGGACCCCTGCCAGCGGCTGCCGGTGGCGATCGTGGGGCGGCTGGGCCGCGCCTGTTTTTCCGAATACAGCGCCGCGGGGCGCAGCGAGTTTGCGCGGCAGGTGCTGCGCGGGCTGGAAGCGGTGCGCCGCAAGGCGGTGCAGCTGGCGCTGATCGGCGGCGAGTGCTGGCTGAAGCCGCTGCCCGGGCCGGACGGCTTTTCCTTTGCCGTCATGCGCCGGGACGCGGTGGCGGTGCTGGGGCGGGACGCACAGGGGGAAGCGAGCGACCTTGTGTCCGCCGAGGTGACGCGGCAGAGCGGGAAATGGTATACCCTGCTCGAGCGCCGCACCCAGACCGCCAGAGGGGTGCGCATCGAGAACCGGCTGTTCGTGTCCCACAGCGCGGGCAGCCTGGGCAGCCCGGTGGGGCTGGCGGCGCTGCCGCAGTACGCCGCTCTGCAGCCGGTGCTGGAACTGCCGGGGGTGAGCGGGCTGGGCCTTGTGCCGCTGCGGATGAGCCTGGAAAACTGCGTGGACGGCAGCAGCGAGCCGGTGAGCGTCTACGCCGCGGCGGCGGGGCTGATCCACAGCATCAACCGCAACGAGCGGCAGCTGGCCCGCGAGTTCGACAACGGGCAGAGCCGGGTGTTCGCCTCGGCCGACCTGCTGCGCCGCCGCCCGGGCAGCAGCAGAGCCGAGCTGCCGCCGGGCCTGTTCGTGGGGCTGGACGACGACCCCGAGACCACCGGCCTGACCGTCTTTTCCCCCGCGCTGCGCCAGCAGAGCTTCCTGGAGCGCAAACGCGAATATCTGCGCAACCTGGAAAGCCTGATCGGCCTGAAGCGGGGCCTGTTGGGCGAAGTGGAGGCCGCCCCGCGCACCGCCACCGAGGTCACCAGCAGCCAGGGCGACTACGCCCTCACCATCCAGGACCTGCAGCAGATGTGGGAGACGGCACTGCGCCGGACGCTGGTGCTGTGCGGGCAGCTGGGGACGCTGTACGGCGTGCCCGGCGCATCCGCCCTGAACGGCGACGACGCGGCCGTGGAGTGGGGCAACGGCGTGCTGTACGACAAGGACAAGGCCTGGGCCGAGACCATGCAGATGGTGAAGGACGGGATGCTGCGGCCGGAGATCGCGCTGGCCTGGAAATACGGCCTGCCCTGGGAGAGCGAGGCCGACCTCGCCGCCGTGCGCCAAAAGTATATGCCGCAGGGCATACTGTAAGCTATTCAAAGCATCTCACGAAAGTTAGCGAGCAGTAGGCCGCTTTTGTTTGTCCCATCACAAGCTTTCGCGCGTGCAAGGTTCAGATTTCGACTTTTGCAAAAACGCAAGGCTCGCCGCCCGCCCGGGCGGCGGGCCTTTTTCTATGCCTGTTCACCCTGCATGAAGGGTGGGCGGGCCATTTTTATCCCTGTACATTACCCCTTTGCCCGGGGGACAACAAATGGGGCGCCGCAATACGGGGACTGGCCCGACAAAAAGGACAGCGGAGAAAGGAAAACGTATGCTGGAATGGTTGAAAGGCATCCTGGGGGAAGGCTACACCGAGGAGATCGACAGGGCGGTCAGCGCCGAGATCGGCAAAGGCTTTGTGGCCAAAGCGGACTTTGACGCCAAGAACACCGAGCTGAAAACCCTGCGCGGGCAGATGGAGGAGGCAAACCGCACCATTGAACGCTACAAGGCGATGGATGTGGAGGGCCTGCAGCAGGCCGCCGCCGCGTGGGAGGAAAAAGCCCGCCGCGCCGCACAGGAGGCGCAGGAGCAGGTGGCCGCCGTGCGGTTCGACGCCCGGCTGGACGCCGCCATCGGCAAGGCCCGCGGCCGCAGCACAAAGGCCATCAAGGCCCTGCTGGATCTGGACGCCCTGCGCAGCAGCGCCGACCCCGACGCCGACATCCCGGCCGCGCTGGATGCGCTGGCCAAAGACAGCAGCTACCTGTTCGAGCCGGCCGCCGCAGCAGCCTATGCGGGCGGCACCGGCACCACACCCGCGGCATCCGATCCCGGCGCGGCCCTTCGCGCCGCCTTCGGCCTGCCGGCACAGTCTGTGAACTGAGAAAGAGAGGAAACACGCAATGGCAAACAACATCGCACTCGCCAAGACCTTTGTCCCGATGCTGGACGAGGTGTATAAAACCGCCGCCCTCACCGCCGTGCTGGACGGCTCGCCCGAACTGGTGCAGCAGGGCGCCAACGCCAACGAGCTGGTGATCCCGATGCTGGAGATGCAGGGGCTGGGCAGCTACGACCGCAACACCGGCTATGCCGCCGGCGACGTCACCCTCACCAACGAGACGGTGAAGTGCAACTTCGACCGTGGCCGCATGTTCAGCGTGGACCGCATGGACGATGCCGAGACCGCCGGCATCGCCTTCGGCCAGCTGGCGGGAGAGTTCATCCGCACCAAGGTGGCGCCCGAGCTGGACGCCTTCCGCTTCGCCAGCTACTGCGCCAAGGAGGGCGTGGGCGAGGCCGAGGAGACGCTGGAAAACGGCGCCGCCGTCATCGCCGCGCTGCGCAAGGCGGTGAACGCGATGGACGAGGCCGAGGTTCCCGCCGAGGAGCGCTATCTGTTCATTACTCCCACCCTGCACGGCATGATCGAGGACATGGACGGCGATGCCAGCCGCCAGGTGCTGGCGCGCTTTGCCGGTGTGGCGCTGGTGCCGCACACCCGCTTCTACACCGCCATCAAGCAGAAAACCGGCCGCGACGGCGAAACCGCGGGCGGCTATGAAAAGGATACCGGCGCCGCCGACATCAACTTCATGGTGATCCACAAGGGTGCGGTGATCCAGTTTGAAAAGCATGTGGCGCCCAAGATCATCGACCCCGACCAGAACCCCGACGCCGACGCCTGGAAATTCGGCTACCGCAATGTGGGCATCGCCGACGTCTACCAGAACAAGACCGCCGGCGTGTATGTGAGCCACAAGGCCGTGGGGTGACGGGATGGACTACGCCTTTTATCAGAACGTCTACCAGGGCGACAGCCTGCCCCCCGCGCAGTTCGACCGTCTGGCCGCCCGCGCCGAGGACGTGCTGCAGCGCCTGGAGCGGGTGTATGTGGTGAAGGGCGAGCAGGAGGCCAGACAAAAGGCGGTGTGCGCGATGGCTGACGCGCTGTACTTTTTTGAGCAGGCCGACGCCGCCCGCCTGGCCGGCAGCGTGAAGGTGGGCCAGACCAGCGCCAGCCACACAAACGCCACCCTGCCCGACACCTCCCCCGCCGCCCAGAGCAGCGAGCTGTACCGCTGCGCCGGGCTGTATCTGGAGATTTTCAGGGGGTGCGGCGGATGAGGAACGTGCGCCCCGGCGGCCCCGACTACCGCCTGTGCGACCAGACCGTCACCCTGTACCGGGCGTCGTTCGGGCAGGGAGGCGCCTTCTCCTGCCGCAAATGGGTGCTGCCGCGCGCCTTTCTGGACATCACCGCCACCGAAAAGCTGAACGCGGGCGAGTACAGGCAGGAGCGGTCGTTCTTGCTGGTGGTGCCGCTGGGCGAGGGGATGGAGCTGCCCCGCCCCGGCGACCGGGTGCTGCGCGGCGAGGGCGAGGCGGTGACGTCTCCCGCCCAGTGGGACGCGCTGTGCGAGGGCGGCGCGGTGACGCTGGAATGGGTGCGGCAGTGCTTTTGGGGCACGGAGCCGTGCCACGTGGAAGCGGGGGGTTGAGATGGAACAGATGGAAGCGGTCCGCGCCTGGCTGGCCGGATGGGAGGGCGGCGGCCTGGAAGGCCTGACGGCCGAGCAGCTGGGCAGAACGCCGGCGGCCGGCCTGTTTTTTGCGGGGAGCGAAGCGCTGGATCGCAGGGAGAGCATCTGCGGCGGCGCCTGTGTGCGCACCCGGGCGGCCTTCTGGCTGCTGCGGGCGCTGTATGCGCCGCCCGGAAGCCCCGCTGCGGGCGAGATGGGCCAGTGGATGCTGGACTTTCAGGGCTGGCTGCGCGGCCAGAGCGCGCGGGGCCTCGTGCCCCGGCTGGGCACTTCGCGCACCTGGGCGCAGGCCGAGAGCGCGGGCATCCTGCGCGGACGGGCGGACGGCGAAACGGTGTGGCGCATCCGCGTCACCCTCGAATACGAAACAGAGGAAAAGGAGAGCTGATTTATGGCAAAGATCGAACGCAAATACATGGCCCACTACGTTGACGCGGCGCTTCCCGCCGCGCTGGAGGAGGGCGAACCCAGCTATGTGCGCATCGGCAAGGACCTGGAGGAATACGCCCCCGAGATGAGCGCCGACGTGCAGAAGACCAAGAACATCCTGGGCGAGACCAGCGTGCTGCTGGCCAGCTACGAAAAGAGCGGCAGCGTGGAGCCCTACTACGCCGAAAAAGGCGACCCGTTGTTTGCCCGCCTGCAGGCGATCGTGGACGGGGGCCTGGTGCTGGACGACTGCAACACCACCGTCGTCGAGGTGCACCTGTGGGAGGAAAAGCAGACCAACGGCTTCCCCGCCGTGAAGGACGACGCGGTGATCGAGGTGAGCAGCTACGGCGGCGATTCGGCCGGCTACCAGATCCCCTTCACCCTGCACTACAAGGGGGCGCCGGTGGCGGGCTTCTTCGACCCCGATACCAACGCCTTTTCCACCGAGGCGGGCGTGTGAGAAAGGAGAGCGGCGATGCAGGAACTCACCATCGACACCGGCGTGCGGGAATACCGCGTAAACGGGCGGGGCGTGCTGCGGTTCAACCCGGCCGACCCCGCGCTGTACAGCCGGTTTCTGGAATGCAATGAAAAGCTGGAAGCGATGCAGAAAACCGTCGCCGAACAGCAGAAGGCCGGGCCGCAGGGCCCGGCCGCTCTGGCGGAGCTGGCCCGCGCGGACGGGGAACTGCGCCGGCTGCTGGGCGGGATGTTCGGAGACCTGGACCAGCTGGAGGCCGCATTGGGCGGCGCGGGGCTGTTCGCGCTGGCCGAAAACGGGCACACCGTGCTGGGCAATCTGCTGGAGGCGGTGTGGCCGGAGATCGAGCAGCACGCCATGCGGCGGATGCAGCTGCGGGCCCGGCAGGCGGTGGCCGAGGCGGACGAGCGCCGCGCCGCCGCCGGACAGTGAGCGGCTGGAGCCTTCCCCGCAGCCTGGAGGTGGGGGGTGAACCGCGCGCCATCCATGCCGACTACCGGGACGCGCTGGAGATCCTGCAGCGCCTGGACGACCCGGATGAGGACGAGCGCGAGCGGGTGTATATCTGCCTTGCGCTGTTCTACGACCGGTTTGAGGAGATCCCGCCGGCCTTCTGGCGGCAGGCGCTGGAGCGGATGCTGTGGTTTCTGGGCGGCGGGCAGGAGCAGAAGGGCCCGGCCGGGCCGCGCCTTGTGGACTGGCAGCAGGACGAAGCGCTCATCGTGGCCGACATCAACCGGGTGGCGGGGTGCGAGGTGCGGGCGCTGCCCTTCTGTCACTGGTGGACCTTCCTGGCCTGGTACGGGGCCATCGGGCAGGGGCAGCTGGCGGCGGTGGTGTCCATCCGGGACCGTCTGCGCCGCGGAAAAAAACTGGACGACTGGCAGAGGGAGTACTACCGGATGCACAGGGCGCAGGTGGAGCTGAAAAAGCGGTATACCGCCGAAGAGCTGGCCGAGCAGCAGCGGCTGAAACGACTGCTGGGAGAGTGAGGGGAAGGAAATGCTGGAAGAGCTGGAGCAATACAAAGACCAGGCACAGGAGCTGGCGGGGATGGCGGCGCGCCTGGCGGGGGAATACCGCCGCGCCGGGATGAGCCAGTCGGCCGCGATGAAACGGGCGTGGGCGGAAACCAAAAAGGCCGCGCTGTCGGCGGCGGACAGCATCGGCGAGGCGGTGGAGATCCACATCAGCCTGCCGCTGGAGCAGAGCGGCGAGGCGGCCAAAACGCTGGGCGAGCTGCTGCGCGGCGCGGGCGAGGACGGGAAAGACAGCTTTGTGCAGCTGGGGGAGCGCCTGCGCGATCTGCAGGTGCAGCTGCGGGAGGTGTTCGACGGGGCCGGGCAGCTGGCCGAGCAGTTCGCCCGCACCGAGGCGGGGGATTTCGGCCTCACCGGCATGCAGGCGCGGGAATACCAGCAGCGGTATCTGCTGCTGGGCAAGGCGCTGGGCATGACCGAGGAACAGGCGGGCAAGGTGTCCCGCACGCTGGCCGGCCTTGCGGGCGACGCGGCGAAGCTGTACGGCATCTCGCCCGACCGCGCGGCCGAGGCGCTGGCGGGCATCCTCACGGCCGACAGCGACGCGCTGGAGGTGCTGGGCATGCGCTTTGAGGGGCTGGCCTGGCAGCAGTTCCAGATGCAGCAGGGCGTGGGGCAGGTGTACGACGAGCTTTCGGCGGCCCACCGCGCCACCGTGCGCTATTCCTATGTGCTGACCCAGCTGCGGGACGCGATGGGGCTGGTGGAGCGCACGCAGGAGAGCTGGGCGGGCCAGACCCAGCTGCTGGGCGCGCGCTGGAGCGACTTCTGCGCGCTGGTGAGCCAGACGCTGGGCAGCGTCCTGTGGCCGGCGGTGCAGCTGGTGAACGAGCTGCTGGCGAAGATCAACAGCGGCCTGGCCGCGCTGGGCGAATGGCTGGGCATCCAGTTCGTGGGCATCCCCGAGCGGATGGAGGTGCTCACCGGCGTGCAGGCGGAGGGGGCGCAGGCGGCCAAGGCGGCGGCCAGCGCCCAGAACAGCTACGCCTCCGCGGCCAAAAAGGCGGGCCAGGCGGCCAGCCGTGCCACGGTGGGCATCGACGAGCTGAACATCTTGCAGCGGGAGAGCGCCGCCGCGTCGGGCAGCGCGTCGGGCGGCACAGGCGGAGCGGAGGACATCGGGGATATCCAGCTGATCCGCAAGCCGGGCGTTGCCGCGCGGAACGCCGGGTGGCTGAAAGCCTGGTGGAGCGACGCGGCCGGGTGGCTGAAGGACAGGATCCCCCGCGCCTTTTTTGATATCTTCGGCGCCGCCCGGGACAGCGCGCAGACCGCGCTGGAAAGCGGCGGGAACCTGCTCGAAGCGCTGTGGCAGGACCTGCAGCCGGGCTTTGCGCTGCTGGGCGAGATCGGGACCGACATGCTGGAAGGCATCGGCGCGGCGTGGGATGCCTACGGCCGGCCGGTGCTGGAACACTGCCGCACCGCCGTGGAAAAGCTGGGCGACACCGCGCAGACGGTGTATGACAGGATGATCGGCCCGGTGCTGGAACACCTGATGGAGCAGCTGGACTGGCTGTGGACGGAGCATCTGAAACCGCTGTGGGACCAGGCCGCGCAGATGCTGGGCGCGGTGGGGGAAGCGGCGCTCTCGCTGTGGAACGGCGCGCTGCTGCCGCTGGGCAAGGCGGTGGCGGAGGTGTTGGGCCCGCTGGTGGAAACCACCCTGAACCACATCACGGACACCTTCGGCACTTTGCTGGCGGCGGCGTCCGACCTGCTGGGCGGGGTGCTGCGGGTGCTGGAGGGGCTGTGCGAATTCGTGAGCGGCGTGTTCACGGGGAGCTGGCAGAAGGCCTGGAACGGCGTGAAGGACATCTTCGGCGGCGTGTGGGACGGCATCGTGGGCATCGTGAAAGGGGCGGTGAACACCGTCATCGACCTCATCAACTGGGTGATCGCGGCCATCACCGGCGGCATCAACGCGGTGATCGGCGGGCTGAACCAGATCAGCGTCACCATCCCGGAGTGGGTGCCGGGGTTCGGCGGCAGCCATTTCGGCATCAACATCCCGCCGCTGTCCGGCTACCAGATCCCCCGGCTCGCCGCCGGCGCGGTGCTGCCGGCCAACCGGGAATTCCTGGCCGTGCTGGGCGACCAGCGCCGCGGCACCAACGTGGAGGCCCCGCTGGACACCATCAAGCAGGCCCTGGCCGAGGTGCTGGCCCAGACGGGCGGCGCGCAGCCCATCAGCCTGAACGTGGTCTGCACACTGGACGGCGAGACGGTATACCGCAGCCAGCAGCGGATCCAGGCGGGCAAGGGGTACCCCATCGGGCTCAACCCGGCCTTTGTGTAAAGGAGGAACAGGATGGCATGGATCGAAACGGCCGGCGGCCTCGCGCTGCCGGCCCCCGCTCTGGGCAGCGGGAAAATCACCGTCAGCACGCTGGTGGACGGCGGCCGCAACGCAAACGGCAGCTTCATCGGCAGCGTGGTGGGGGACGACAAGCTCAAGATCGAGATGAGTTTTTCGGCGCTGCGCCCCGACGAGATGCAGCGCCTTCTGTCTGTGTTCGACCGGCGGCAGGGCGGGCGGTTCGTGCAGCGGTTCCGGGTGTTCGACCCGCGCGTGAACGACTTCGTCTGGCTGGACATGTATGTGGGCGACCGCAGCGGCACGCCCTATCTGGTGGACCCGGTCAGCCTGCGCCCGGCCTTCTGGAAAGACGTGCAGGCGAATCTGGTGGAGGTGTGAGATGATCCGCACAAGCGAGACCTGGCGGCAGGAGACCCGCGAGAACATCCGCCAGGCGGCGGGGCTGGCGGCGATCAGCATCGGCGTGTTCGACGCCACCGCCGCCCCCGACGCCCAGGTGGAGATCCCCGAACCGCTGTGGGCCGGCGGCAGCGTGCTGGACGACGGCCTGCCGGTGTGCTATGCCGTCTACGAGCCGGCCTTTTTCCGGCTGGACAGGCGCCAGCTGCTGCTGCCGAAGGAGTGGGGCGCCATGCAGGTCCAGCGGTTTGTGGGCAACGCCCAGGCGGACGGCATCGGCCTTTTCAAACAGGCGCAGGAGATCGAGATCACCTTCGGCGGCAAACACGACCTGGCCGGCCTGACGCTGGATTTCGGCACGCTGGACGAGGAGGCGCCGGTGCGGCTGGAGATCGAGGCGCTGCGGGACGGCGCCGTCGTCGCCAGCCAGACGGCCGACTCTCCCGGCGCCCAGCTGCGGGTGGAGCTGGCGATGCAGCAGGTGGACGGCGTCCGTCTGCGGTTCGCGCGGCTGCGCCCGTATGGCCGGGCGCGCCTTGCGCGGGTGCGGTTCGGGCTGGGATACGAGTACGGCAACGCCGAGATCCTCCGCATCACCGCCACCCAGAGCCGGTCGCCGGTGTCGATGGAGCTGCCCGGCGACCGGCTGCGCTTTTCACTGCGCAACGAAAACGGCCGGTTCGACATCGAGAGCCCGAGCGCGCTGGTGCAGTTTCTGGCCGAGGGGCAGACGGTCACGGTGCGGTACGGCTTTGCGCTGGAAAACGGCGCGGAGTGGGTGCCGGGCGGCGTGTGGAGATTGCAGGAGTGGACGGTGGACGGGGGCGAGGCGCAGTTCACCGCCGCCGGGCCGCTGGCCGCCCTGAACGATGTGCAGTACGAGACGGGCGAATACTACCGCCTGGCCCACAACGCCCGCGAACTGGCCGCCGATGTGCTGCGCACGGCGGGGCTTTCGGAGGAGCAGTGGTATCTGGACCCGTATCTGGAGCAGGTGCAGGTGACGGCGCCGCTGCCGGTGGTCAGCTGCGCGCAGGTGCTGCAGCTGCTGGCCAACCGCTGCCGGGCCCAGCTGTTCAGCGGCCGGGACGGGCGGGTGTGCATCGAGACAACGGTGCCGGCGGAATTTGCCGCCGAGAGCAGCGCACAGCAGCCTCCCTTTAGCAGCGCGGCCACACTGGAGCAGGAGGACAACGCGGTGTATGCCGCCTTTGAGCCGAACTTTTTCCGGCTGGACAAACAGCAGCTGCTGTTGCCCAAAGACGGCGGCACCAAGCCGGCGGGATGGACGGCGCTGCAGCCGGCCGATGGGGAAGGAGAGCTGACAGGGGCGCTGGTGCTGCTGCAGTACGAAGCGCCCACCAATGTGTACAGCCTGGAGATCGACTGGGCCGGCGCGCCGCCGGTACAGGCGCGGGCCATCTGCCGGGTGGACGGCAGGTGGCAGTATCCGGGCGTCACCCTCCTTCCCGCCGCCGGGCGGGAGCGGTACGGGGTGGCGTTCGTGCACTGCGACGCGGTCGAGATCGAGGTGCAGCGCTGTCTGCCGGGCCGCCGCGCCCGGATGCGCCGGGTGCAGGCCGGGCGGATGACCGACTTTGTGCTGGGAAAAGAGCAGATCTTCGAGGGGATGGAGGGCGCGATGCTGCCCCGGCTGCGGTGCGTCACCGGCAGCTGGACCGGCTGGCACTACGATCCCGGCGACACCCCCGAAGAGGTGGCGAAGGTGCAGCTGGAGGCAGACGGAGAATGGGCGCGGGTGGAGCACGATCCCTTCGCGGACCTCTCGGCCACGGCGGCCGGTACGGCGCTGGAACAGCAGCACGGGGCGTATGTGTCCCGCATCCGCGCCACCGGGGGAAAGGCGGCCGAGGCGGTGCTGAAAGGGGTGCGGCTGGGGCAGACCTCCCATCCGGTGCAGGCCTGCGCCTACGACAGCGGCGAGCAGCTGCCGGTGGACAACCCCCTCTTCGACGCCGCCGACACGGCGGATGTGCTGGAGTGGATCCGGGATTTCTATATGCGGCGGCTGGAATACAAGCTCGAGGTGCGGGGGTTCCCCGAGCTGGAGCCGGGCGACTGGATCGAGCTGTGGGACGGGCGCGGCGCGCAGATCACCGCCGCCGAGCTGACCTTCCACGGCGGGTTCCGCCAGACCCTCACCCTGCGGGTATAGAAGGAGGAGAGAAGGATGGCGTGGAAAACGCCGAAAACCAACTGGGCCGTGCGGTATGACGAGGACGGTGCATACGCCGGCGACTACTTTGGAGCGGAGGACTTTTCTCGCATCGCGGACAACATCGCCGCGCTGCAGGAGATGGCGGCCGGGCTGTACCGCCTGCCGGAGCCCGGGGCGCTGCCGCAGATCACGGCGGCCAGCTTCGCCTACGCAGACGACCTGAACGCGCTGGAGGACGCCCTGCGCGGGCTGACGGAGGACGCTTTCCGCCCGGCGGGGACCCAGCCCTTCGTCACCTGGCGGGGCAACGAGCCGGGCCCCGGGCCGGAGGACCTCAACCGGCTGGAGAGCCTGTGCGCCGCGCTGCACGGGAGTTTCACACAACAGGCCGCCGCCCGCGCGCGGCTGGCTATGACACTGGGAGGTGTGCAGTTTTGAAAAAGACCTTCAAGGACCAGATCCCGCCCGCCGGCGGCCGGAAATACCGCATCACGGCCAACGCCGACGGCACATCGGGCATCGAGGACGTGACCGAATACCAGCAGGAGGGCACCCCCTTCGGCGCGAAGGAGGCCATGCAGCTCTACGACGGCATCGTGCCGCCCGGCATGCTGGCCCCCTACGCGGGCAAGACCGCCCCCGCGGGCTGGCTGCTGTGCGACGGCAGCGCCGTCTCCCGCACCACCTACGCGGACCTGTTTGCCGTTATCGGCACCACCTACGGTGCGGGCAACGGCAGCACCACCTTCACGCTGCCCGACCTGCGCGGCCGGGTGGCGGCGGGTGCGAACGCATCCAACGCGCTGGCGAGCAGGGCGGGGGCCGACAGCAAACAGATCGCCCGCGC
>NHCFR00700__coassemble_1309_pt1 | contig 20028 bp, 14 predicted proteins | sample NHCFR00700__metabat2_high_PE_054 | metagenome-assembled genome bin NHCFR00700
AGGTTTGCGTATACCGAAAGCTCTCCCCTCTGCTCCCGCCGGCGGGGTGCAGAGGAAAGGGGCAAGACTCCACCTCATCCGCCCCTTTGCTGGAACTGGCGCTGGCGGCGCCGGTTGTGGTATGATAAGGGCAAATCCATCACAGAAACGGAGCGTCGCCCCATGCAGCTTGTGCTGGCCGTCTACAATTCCAAATACATCCATTCCTCGCTGGCGCCGTGGTGCCTGGCGGCGGCGTGCGAGGCCGCCGGGCAGCCCGCGCAGGTGCTGGAGGGCACCATCAACCAGCCCCCCGCCGCGCTGGCACAGCGGGTGATCGGGGCAAAGCCGGACGCCGTGGGATTTTCGGTATACATCTGGAACCGCCGCCATACCTTTGAAGCGGTGCGTCTGGTGCGCCGCGCGCTGCCCCGCTGCGTGATCCTGCTGGGCGGGCCGGAGGTGAGCCACAACCCGGCCGAGGTGCTGGCCGAACTGCCCGAGGCCGACTACATCCTGTCCGGCGAGGGGGAGGAGAGCCTGCCCGCCTTCTGCCGCCTGCTGGCGGGCGGGCGTCCGGGCGCGGGCAGCGTGCCGGGGCTGTGCGGCCGGGAAAACGGGCGCATCTACACCGCGCCCCCCGCAATCGCGGAAACGCTCCCCCCGTCCCCCTACACCCCCTCCTATCTGGAGGCGCTGGGCGGGCGCATCGCCTACATCGAGACCACCCGCGGCTGCCCCTACCGGTGCGCCTTCTGCCTGTCGGGGCGGTGCGGCCCGGTGCGGGGCTGGCCGCTGGACGAGATGTTTTCCCGCATCGCGCTGCTGGCGAATTCCGGCGCGCGCACGGTGAAATTCGTCGACCGCACCTTCAACGCAAATCCCGCGCGGGCGGCGGCCATCTGGCGGTGGATCGCCGAAAACCGCGGCCGCCTTTTCCCGGAGACCGTCTGCTTCCACTTCGAGATCGCGGGCGACATCCTCGCCGGGGAACACTTCGAGCTTCTCGCCCGCTTCCCGGCCGGCGCGGTGCAGCTGGAGATCGGCCTGCAGAGCTTTCACGAGCCCACTCTCTGCGCCATCCACCGCAAGACCGACTGCGCAAAGCTGGCCGAAAATATCCGCCGCCTGGCCGTCCCCGGCAACCTGCACCTGCACATCGACCTGATCGCCGGCCTGCCGCTGGAGGACTTTTCCACCTTTGCGCGCAGCTTCAACATCGCCTTTTCGCTGCGCCCGTCGATGCTGCAGCTGGGCTTCCTGAAGCTGCTGCACGGCGCCGACATGCGCCGGGATCCGGCACAGTTCCCCTGCCGCTACTCCCCCGACCCGCCCTATGAGGTGATCGACACCCCGTGGATCACCGCCGCCGAGCTGTCCCGCCTGCACGCCGCCGAGGACGCCCTCGAGCGTTTGTATAATTCCGGAAGATTTATCGAAACTGTTCATTATCTGCTGCAATCCACAAAACTGGACGCTTTTTCGCTGTTTTTGTGGCTGGGCGAACACATCCCCGCCCCGCCCGGCACCGGCCTGGACGACTACACCGCCGCCCTGCTGCACACCGCGCCGCAGCTGCCCGGGGCGGATGCCGGGCCTCTGCGGGACGCGCTCTGCCTCGACCGTCTGGCCACCGGCGACGGGCGTCTGCCGGCCTGCCTGCACCGGCCCGACCCGCAGCTGGCGGTGTATCTGCGGCGTCTGGCACAGCGCTGCCCGGCACAGGCCGTGCGGCGGACGGCGGCGATTTTATACGGCGAACAGGCGCTGGCATGGTCGGAGCACGGCGGCCCCCCGCACCCGGTCACCGGACGCCGCGCGGTGCACAAAATTCCCCTGTCTGCCCTGGCTGAAGAGAGCTCTCACACAGTTTTGTAAAATTTATGTAAAATCTGTGTAATGCTTAGATCAAAAGTATTGCAAGTTTCTGTCTGGATTTGTCATAATGGATATGGTCAAGCGGTAAATCAAATCAAAAAATACGGGTTTTGCGCAAAAGACGCAGAGGAGAATGGATCATGTCGATTGAAAATGTTGTAATGCTGCTGGGCGGCCTTGCCCTGTTCCTGTACGGCATGCAGGTGATGTGCCGCGGCCTCGAGGTGGCCGCCGGCGACCGTCTGCGGTCGATCCTGGAAAAGCTCACCAGCAACCGTCTGCTGGGCGTTCTGGTGGGTGCGGGCATCACCGCGATCATCCAGTCGTCTTCCGCCACCACCGTGATGGTGGTCGGCTTTGTAAACTCGGGCCTGATGACCCTCACCCAGGCGGTGGGCGTGATCATGGGCGCCAACATCGGCACCACCGTCACCGGCCTGCTGATCGCGCTGGACATCGGCCTGATCGCGCCGCTGTTCGCGTTTTGCGGCGTGCTGGTCGTTATGATGAGCAAAAAGCAGCGCGTGGTGTGCATCGGCGAGATCGTGGCCGGCCTGGGCATCCTCTTCATCGGCATGGAGCTGATGAGCAGCTCGATGGCCCCGCTGCGCGACTACGAGCCCTTTGCCAACATGATGGCCAGCTTCAAGAACCCGATTCTGGGCATTCTGGCCGGCGCGCTGTTCACCGCCCTGATCCAGAGCTCTTCCGCCAGCATCGGCATCCTGCAGGGCCTGGCGATGTCGGGCGTGATCGGGCTGGACAACGCGGTGTATGTGCTGTTCGGCCAGAACATCGGCACCTGCATCACCGCCGTGCTGGCCGCCATGGGCGCCAGCCGCGCCGCCAAGCGCACCACCCTGATCCACCTGATGTTCAACTGCATCGGCGCCACGATCTTCACGGTGATCTGCTATTTCACGCCGTTTGTGTCGATGATGGAGGGATTTGTGCCGGGCGACGTGCCGGGACAGATCGCCGCCACCCATATCGTGTTCAACATCGTCACCACCATCGTGCTGTTCCCCTTCGGCAACCTGCTGGCCAAAGCCGCCTGCAAGATCCTGCCCGACGAGCAGGAGAAAAGCGGCGCTTCGGACGTGCTGGTTGTGGACGAGCATGGCATGGGCGCCACCGCCATTTCCATCAAGTACCTGCGCAGCCAGCTGGCCGAGATGTACGCCCTGGCCTGCCAGAACGTGCAGACTTCCTTCGAGGCGCTGCTCCAGCGCGACCCGGCCAAGCTGAAGCTGGTGGCCCAGCGCGAGGACCAGATCGACGCCTACAATGCGAATATCATCCGCCGCATCGGCAACGCGTCCACCCACGAGATGTCGGCGGCGGATTCCGAGACGCTGAACCGGATGCTGTCGCTGAGCTCCAACATCGAGCGCATCGGCGACCACGCGATGAACATGGCCGAATATCTCCAGCCGCTGGACAAGCACCATGTGCAGATGGACAAGACCACCGCCGAAGAGCTGGACTGCCTGCGCAAGCTGGCGGGCAAGGCGCTGGACAGCATCCATGTGGACAGCGAGCATGCGCCCGACGCCCAGGCGGTGCTGGAGCAGGTGGCCAAGCTGGAGACCGAGAGCGACGACCTGAGCAAGGATTTCCGCAAGGCGCAGATCCGCCGTCTGCGGGACGGCGAGAGCGACGCCGAGCTGAGCATCCTGTACAGCGAGATGCTCACCGACGTGGAGCGCATGCTGGACCACACCCTGAACATCGCGCAGGCCGTGTATGCCTGATCTTTCTGCCGACCCAAAGGCTCCGCCTTTGGAATCCGCGATTTTTTGAAAAAAATCGAGTAAAACTTTTTTCTGCGGGGACGCCGTGCTGTGCACGGCGTCCCTGCGGTTTTTTGCGAAGAAGCCGGCGGTACCGAACGCCTTCCCCTGGCAGGGGAAGGCGCCCCCGAAGGGGGCGGATGAGGTCGAAGCTATCCCCTTCTCTCCGCGCCCCCGCCAAAGCGCAACCGGGCAGGCCCTCCCCCCTCCCAGCACACCCAAACAAGAAAACTGGCCGGGACGCATCCAAAAAGACGGATGTGTCCCGGCCGGCTGCATATTCGTTTTATTCGGCGGCCTGTTCGGTCTCGGCTTTTTCCTCGGGGCGGTAAAGCCCGGCGCGCGCCTTGAAACCGCCGGTGCGCACCGGCTGGCAGCGCAGGCGCACCTCGAAAGCGCCGTGCTGCGGGCAGCGGGCCGCCGCCTTGCCCTTGATGCCGGGCAGCTTCTGCCACTCGCCCACCTGCAGCGGCTGGCCGCATTCCGGGCAGACGAATCTGCGCAGCGCCCCGTCGGCGTGGGCGTCCTCGGGCGTTTTATAGCCCTGCCCCTTGTTCACCGAGATGGCCTGCCCGCGGGCGGCTTCGGCCTCATAGAAGGCATATTCGGCCATCCCCTTGGCAAAGTCCACCGTCTCGCACAGACAGGCGGTGTGCAGCGCGTCGTGCATGGCGTCGTGGTCGCTCAGGGGATGGGGCAGGTTTTCCAGATCCATCGCCTTCGCCAGCGACATCTGCTGGTATTTGCCCAGCTTCTGCACGCTGAAAATCTTTTGCAGGTCGTAGGATACCTCCGGCACCCAGCTCTCGTCCAGCCCGAACTGGCGCAGATTGCGGCGCAGCACCGGCACGTCCTCGTGGCTCCAGGTGACGAATCGGAAATCCTCGCCGCACCACGCGCGCAGCTTCTGCGCCGCCACCGGGAACGGCACCCCGTTTTCCAGCTGGCTGGCGCTGATGCCGGTGAGCTGGAACACCTCCTTCTTGATCTGGGTGTAGTATTGAGGGCGCACGTCGGCGCGGAATCGGTCGGCGTGGCCGGTGGCGGCGTCCACCTTCACCGCGCCGATCTGGATGATCTCCTCGCCGAACTCCGGCAGCGGCCGCATCCCGCGGGGGGGCTGGTTCCATTCAAGGTCAAATGTGATGTATGTCATCCTGTATTTCTGTCCTCTCGCTTTTTTGCGCCCTGTTTCGGGGGCTTTTTTATCATACCACATCCGCCGCCGTTTTCAAAGCCGCCGAAAAAAAACGCGGGGGCGGCGTGCTGTGCACGGCGTCCCCGCAAATAAAAGTTTTACTCAATTTTTTTCAAAAAATTGCGGATTCCAAAGGCGGAGCCTTTGGCCCGGCCTCCGCTCACAGCTGCGCCGCCGAGCTGTTGCTGTCTCCCAGACGGCACACCCGCGCGGCCACCTTGCTGCTGCGCAGCGCGCTCCACAGCATCGGGATCGCGCCCACCAGCATAAAGACATACACCATCGCAAGGTTCCCGTAGTAGGTGCCGGAGTCGATGGCGCCCAGCGCCAGCAGCTGCCCGATGGCCTGGTAGCTCTCGAACAGCCCCACGCCCAGTTCGCTGGCGATGACGATGGCCCAGTCCAGCCTGTCGGCAAACCAGGTCATCAGCAGCATCACCACCAGGCTGATCGCGGCGCCCTTTTTGCTCATCTTTCCGGCCAGCAGTTCGTAGCCCTTGGTGGTGCACACGCCCATCAGGATGCCGGACAGCACCGCCACATAGCCCAGACGGCTGAGCACGATGATGCTGATGCCGCCCACCAGGCTGCCCAGCAGCGCGCCCACGATGCCGCCCACCACGTTTTCCCGGCGCGCGTTTTTCTCCTGCAGCTTCGTCTCGGCCGCCTGCCCCGCCGCCGCAAAGCAGTCGCCGCACAGCAGCGTATAGTTGCCGCCCAGATCACAGGCCGCGGCAGGCTCCTCGCGCCCGCAGCGGGGGCAGCAGGCCGCAAACCCGCTCCGCCGGGCAAGATCCACCACCGCGTCCAGCCCCTCGGCCGCGGCCGCGATGGTCTTGTCCAGAGAACCGCCCCGCAGACTGGCCGCCAGCAGGTTCCCCCGCTGGTTCAGCGCCGTGACGGCCTTGCAGTTTGCGCGCAGCGTCTTTTTCTCGTCGGCCGAGAGCGGCTGCTCCCGCTTTGCCGCCAGCAGGATCTGCAGCACCCGCGGCGCTTTGGCGTTGGGCGCGTACAGCAGAACGGCATAGCCGTCTTTGGTGCCGTGGATCACACCGGTCTCGGGGTCTGCCGCCAGACCCAGCCGCTGTGCGATCTGCTCGTATTCCCGCAGTTGCTTTTTGTTCATCTTTGATTCCTCCTGTTTTTTATCCTTTCACCTCGTTGATTTTCCGCACGATCCAAACGGTGCAAAACGCCATTTCAAACGCCAGGAACATCCCGATGCCGCAGCACAGCCCCTCGCCCAGCGAAAGGCCGTTGAACAGCGTTTCCGCCGCCAGCGTTGCCAGCACAATGCAGGCCGCCGCTCCCAGCCCCGCAAAAAACGCACGGCCGATCTTTTTCATTCCTCCTTCCCCTCTTTCTTCTATTATATCGTCCGTGCCTTTTCGCTGCAACGGCAAAATCCATAAAATCCGGCGCGCGCTTTTGGAACGCTGTATCCGCTCCAAAAACACCGCGGGGACGCCGTGCGCGGCGTCCCCGCAAATAAAAGTTTTACTCAATTTTTTTCAAAAAATTGCGGATTCCAAAGGCGGAGCCTTTGGCCCGGCATCCGGCTCTTATTTCTTCAGCCAGCTCATCATCTTGCGCAGTTCGGCGCCCACCTTCTCCAGCAGGTGCTCGCTCTCCTTGCGGCGGGTGGCCAGGAATTTCGCCTTGCGGCCGCCGGTCGGGCTGAACTCCTGCATGAACTCGCTGGCAAAGGTGCCGTCCTGGATCTCGCTCAGCACCTTCTTCATCTCCTTGCGGGTCTCTTCGGTGATGAGGCGCTTGCCGGTGCGGTAGTCGCCGTACTCGGCGGTGTTGGAGATGGAGTAGCGCATCATGGCAAAGCCGCCGCTGTTGATGAGGTCCACGATCAGCTTCATCTCGTGGATGCACTCGAAATAGGCCATCTCCGGCTCATAGCCGGCCTCCACCAGCGTCTCGAAACCGGCCTTCATCAGCTCGGTGACGCCGCCGCACAGAACCGCCTGCTCGCCGAACAGGTCGGTCTCGGTCTCCTCGCGGAAGCTGGTCTCCAGGATGCCGGCGCGGCCGGCGCCGATGCCGCTGGCGTAGGCCAGCGCGATGTCCTTGGCCTTGCCGGAATAGTCCTGGTAGACGGCGATCAGGCTGGGCACGCCCTTGCCCTCCTGGTACTGGCTGCGCACGGTGTGGCCGGGGCCTTTGGGGGCCACCATGATGACGTCGATGTTGGCGGCGGGCTGGATGAAGTTGAAGTGGATGTTGAAGCCGTGGGCGAACATCAGCACGTCGCCCTCCTTCATGTGGGGGGCCACCTGCTCGTTGTACAGGTCGGCGGCCAGCTCATCCGGCACCAGCATCATCACCACGTCGGCGGCCTCGGCGGCCTCGGGCACCTCCATCACGGTCAGGCCGGCGTCGGCGGCCTTTTTCCAGCTGGCGCTGGTCTTGCGCAGGCCCACCACCACCTTCACGCCGCTCTCGTGCAGGTTCAGCGCATGGGCATGGCCCTGGCTGCCGTAGCCGATGATGGCGACGGTCTTGCCGTCCAGCACGCCCAGGTTGCAGTCGGTGTCGTAGTATTTCTTGATCATTTCCAATACACTCCTCTATTTTGCAATGCTTTGTATCAGGGGGGCTTTGTGCCCGTGGTACCTTACAGATTCGCCTGCTGGCTCTTGTTGTCGCCGCGGGCCATCGCGGTGATGCCGGTGCGGCACAGCTCCAGCAGCTTGTACTGCCCCAGCATGTTCAGGAAAGCGTCGATCTTTTCCGGCTCGCCGGTCAGCTCCATGCTCATGCTGTGGGGCGACAGGTCGATGATCTTCGCCTTGTAGATGCTGGCGATCTCGTGCAGCTCGGCGCGGTTGGCGGCGGTGGCGGTCACCTTGACCAGCAGCAGCTCCCGCAGCAGGCTCTTGTCGGTGTCCAGCCGGAAGATCTGGCAGGTCTCCTCCAGGCGGGCGGTCTGCTTGATGATCTGGTCCAGCACCTGCTCGTCGTCGTGCACCACCACCGTGATGCGGGAGGTGCCGGGATCGTTGGTGGCCGACACCGTCAGGCTGTCGATGTTGAAGCCGCGGCGGGCAAACAGGCTGGTCACCCGCGCCAGCACGCCCGCGTGGTTCTGCACCAGCACGCTGATCACTTCTCGTTTCATCTGGCTTCCTCCTCTCAGCTCATCATCATGTCGTCCAGCGTGCCGCCGGCGGGGATCATGGGCAGCACCTTTTCATCTTTGTCGATCACACACTCGATCCACACCGGGCCTTTCCGCTGCAGCGCCCAGTCGAACGCCTCATTAAACTCGGCCAGGTTGGTGCAGCGGCGGCCGTCGGCGCCGAACGCCCTGGCCAGCGCGACAAAGTCGGTCTTGCGGTGGGGGTCTGTGGAGGAATAGCGGCGGCCGTAGAAGGCGGTCTGCCACTGGCGCACCATGCCCAGCACCTGGTTGTTGAAGATGACGGTGATGATGGGCAGATCGTAGCTGACGGCGGTGCAGGCCTCGTTGAGGTTCATGTGGAAGCTGCCGTCGCCGGTGAGCATGATGACCGGGCGCTTTCTGCCCAGCGCCATCTGCGCGCCGATGGCCGCGCCGTAGCCGAAGCCCATCGTGCCCAGGCCGCCGCTGGTGAGGAAGCTGCGCGGGCGCACATGCCGGATATACTGCGCCGCCCACATCTGGTGCTGGCCCACGTCGGTGACATACACCGCGTCGGGGCCGGCCTTTTCGCAGATGGTGCCCAGGATCTGGTGGGGCTTCAGCGCGCTGGCGTCATCTTTGGGGCGGTAGTCCTGCGCCTGCCAGGCATGGATGCGCTCGATCCACTCGTCGTGCCGGCCCGACTCGATCATCGGCAGCAGCGCGCGCAACACGCTCTTCACGTCGCCCACCACGCTGTGGAACACCCGCACGTTCTTGTTGATCTCGGACGGATCGATGTCGATCTGCACGATGGCGGCGTTTTTGGCGAAGGACTCGGGATTCAGGGCCACGCGGTCGGAGAAGCGGGTGCCGATGGCGATCACCACGTCGGCCTCGTCGATGGCCTTGTTGCTGGTGCGGCAGCCGTGCATGCCCACCAGACCCAGGTTCAGCGGCTCGCCGTAGCCCAGCACCGCGGCCGCCATCAGGGTGTAGGTGGCGGGGATCTGGGCCTTCTGCACCAGCTGGCGCAGCTCTTCGCCCGCCTCGGAGGAGGCCACGCCGCCGCCGAAGTAGATCACCGGCCGCTTTGCCCCGTTGATAAGCTCGGCCGCCCGCACCAGCTGGGTGGCGTCGGGCGCGGCGGGGGCGGGCGGGGTCCAGCGGGGACGGGGGTTGAACTCGCACACCGCGCTGGTGACGTCCTTGGGGATATCCACCAGCACCGGCCCCTTGCGGCCGCTCTGGGCGATGCGGAAGGCGCTGCGCATCACGTCGGCCAGCTCCTCCACCCGGCGCACCACATAGTTGTGCTTGGTGATGGGCATGGTGATGCCGGCGATGTACACCTCCTGGAAGCTGTCGCGCCCGATCAGGTTGGTGCCCACGTTGCCGGTGAAGGCCACCATCGGGACGCTGTCCATATAGGCGGTGGCGATGCCGGTGACCAGGTTGGTGGCGCCCGGGCCGCTGGTGGCCAGCACCACGCCGGTGCGCCCGGTGGCGCGGGCATAGCCGTCGGCGGCGTGGGCCGCGCCCTGCTCGTGGGCGGTCATCACGTGGGTGATGCGGTCGCTGTATTTATACAGCGCGTCGTACAGATTCAGCACGCTGCCGCCCGGATAGCCGAACAGTACATCCACGCCCTGTTCGATCAGCACCTCGGCGAAGATCTCGCTGCCGTTCAATTTCATGCGGTTCACTCTCCCTCTCTCTCCTTGCCCCCAGAAAGCACAAAAAGCCCCTGTCTCCATATAAGAGACAAAGGCTTTTTTCCAAAGCGCTCTGCGGTACCACTCTCATTGCCGCCCGGCCAAACCGGGCGACCCCTCCTGCAAACTGCTCGGCGGCTGGCAGCACCGCCAAACAGACGCGCGGTAACGGGCGCGGGCCGGCCGGGCCTACACAAGCGCAGCGCGCTCTTCGGGCGGCAGCTACGGGATCGACTTCTCCCCGGCCGGCCGCGCTGCCTTGCACCAGACGGCAGCTCTCTGCAAGCGGCGGATGGCGGAGGATACTTGTTCCCATCTTTGCTGTTTCTGATATTGCTCCACATTATATCCACTTTTCACGGGATTGTCAATTGTTTTTTGGTAAAAACGCGCCCGGCGCGGGCCTTTTTGGCGTTTTCCATAGCGCGGGCAAAGCCAGAGCGGCGGCGGCTGGAAAAAAGTCACAAACCGCCCGCCGTTCACAGCGCGCCGCGCCCCTGCGCCCACTGCACCAGCAGATCCACGCAGGCGCCGTAGCTCTGCATGCCGCGCTCCTCGCCGTGGCTCTGCAAAAACCCCTCATACACCCCGCCGGCCGCGTCGGACACCGGGCTGTCGTACCGGGCCCAGAAGGCGTTGTTGTGGGCAAAATCGGCGCGCGGCCCCGCCTCCAGCAGGCTGTCCACCCGCGCCCAGGCGGCGGGGTCGGCGGCGTAGAGCGCGTTGGACAGATGCAGGTAGCCCATCATGCAGGCCGAATAGCGGAACACCTCGATGTTCTCCGCCTCGCCGGTGAGGCAGGCGGCGATCCCGGTGAAGTTGGCCTCGTCCTCAAACACCACGCCCCGCTGGTGGGCCAGCTCGTGGGCGATGGTGGCGGGCACCATGCAGCCGGGCGCGTGCACGTTCACGTTCGCCTCGCCGGTGAAGGGGAAATAGAAGCCGGTGAACCCGATGGCGCTCATGATGGGAGAATACAGCATCGGCTTGGCCCGCCGCACCGGGCCGGCGAGGGCGGGGTATGCGGCTTCCAGGCTCTGGTACAGACGGTCGGTGTCGGCGAACAGCGGCACAAGATCCTGCGAAAAGACGCCGTTTTCGTCCCGCTGCACCGCGTTCGCATACCGGTTGGCCCCTTTGGCGAACAACCGCGCGGTGCGCTCCAGCTGTTCGGCGGAAACCTCCGGCGCGGGCGGATAAAAGGCGGGCGCGCGGTAGCCCACGCCCCAGAAGGCGGTGTAGCCCGCCTGCACAAACACCGCCGCGCAGACAAGGCCCGCCAGACGCCAGCCGAGGGTGGCCAGCCTGTGCCCGCGCCGGCGCACCGTCAGCCACACCGTGCGCACGAGGAATACCAGCAGCCCCAAAATCGCCGCCGTCCAGCACACCTCGGCCAGCGAGAAGGGCGCCAGCGCCGACACCGCTCCCATCTTCTGCCCAAATCCCAGCGCCAGCATTTTCATCCACCGCTGCATGGCGGCGGGATCGTCCTTCTGCAGCTGCCAGGCCAGCAGCACGCCGCCGCCCGCGGCCCCCAGTGCGGCCGCCAGAAGGCGCGGCCAGGTGAACCATCGTTTCATTGTGTTTTGCTCCTTGTGGTGGTATTTTTTTCATCATACCACACCCCCTGCCGGCTGGACAAGCCCGCCAAAATGGAGTATCATAATACCTGTATATCCTTATCAGAAAAACGAGGTGAACCAACCGTGGAGGACAAAGAACAGCAGCTGCGCCAGTGGGCCGAAACGGCCGGCAGCTTCCATCTGCTGCGGTGGGAGGAACTGCCCGAACTGGAACTGTATATGGATCAGGTGGTGGTGGTGCTGGAGAGCAAGCTGGCCGGGCTGCTTCCCCCGCGCGACCGGCTGATCACCCCGGCGATGGTGAACAACTACGTCAAGCTGGGCCTGATCCCCAAGCCCAACAAAAAGAAATATTCCCGCCGCCATCTGGCCTATCTGGTGGTGATCCTGCTGATGAAGGAGCTGTTCCCCATCGCGCAGATCCGCACCGCCATCCAGATGCAGACCGCCCGGGAGGGCAGCGGCAGCAAGGCCTACGACCTGTTCTGCACCGAGACCGAGCACGCGCTGGCCGCCGCCTGTGCCGAGATGCTGGGCAAGCCCGCGCCCAGCGCGCCGCCCTCCGGCCCGGACGGACGGCTCTTGCGGATGGCGGCCCGCGCCTTTGCCTGCCGCGCCGCCGCCGCACAGGAGGCCGCGCTGGAGGCGCTGCCGGCCGAGGCGGAATGATCGTTTCAGCTTTGTACAAAAAGGAGCGAAGAGTATGGCACACCGCCCAAACGAATTTGATCCCGACGAACTGGAGCGCCAGCTGGACCGCCTGGGCCGGCTGGGGTGCGACATCGGCCGCCAGATGGGCCGCGAGTTCGGCAAGGGGCTGAAAAAAGGGCTGGACAAGATGGAGCAGTCGATGCGCCAGCGCCCGATCGACGTGCCTGCGTCGGAGGTGCGCCCGGTGCGCCGCGCCGCCCCCACGCCGCCCGCGCGCCCGGCCCGCGACCCGCGCGCCTATCTGCGCATGCGGCTGCGCACCGGACGGGTGTGGCGGATGCTGGGCGGATGGGCCGCCGCGCTGGGCGCCCTCGCGGTGGGGTTCCAGTCGGCCCTGCTGCTGGACCAGAGCAGCTTCATCACCGGCATCCTGCTGGTCGTCTGCGCCGCCGCTCTGCTGGTGGCGGCGGTGCGCCTGTTCCGGGCCGCCGCCCTCTGCCGCCGCGCGGTGACCTATCTGGACGCGCTGGCACAGCGGCAGAGCTGCCCGCTGCATGAGCTGGCAGGCGCCGCCGGATGCAGCCTGCGCCGTGTGCGAGGCGACCTGCGGGTGCTGGCGCGCGGCAGGCAGCTGGGGCAGATGTATCTGTCGGACGATCGCAGCCAGATATTTTTCAGCGAAGAAGCGTATAAAAAGTATCAGGAAGAGCAGAAAAAGGCGTCCGTTCTCCCCCCCGTTGAGCCTCCCGCCGACGGAGCGCAGAGCGAGATGCTGGACGCCGCCGCCCAGCAGTGCGCCCAGCTGCAGCAGCTTCTGCCGCTGCTGGACGACGAGCAGGTGCGCAGCCAGACCGAGCGCCTGCACACGCTGGCCGAAAAAATCCTCGACCAGGTGCGCCGCCACCCGGAAAAGCAGGACGACGTGCGCAAGTTCTGCCGCTACTACCTGCCCACCACCATCAAGCTGCTGCGCACCTATGCCCAGCTGGACGACGACCCGGTGGAGGGCATCCACACCGACACCATCCGCAGCGACATCCCGGGCATCCTGCACACGCTGGAGAAGGCGTTTTCCAGCCTGCTGGACAGCCTGTATGCCGATGTGGCGATGGACGTCTCCTCCGACATCCGGGTGCTCCGCAGCATGCTGGAGCAGGAGGGCCTGGCCGATTCCGAAAACAAGCTGTGACAGCGGCCGTTGAGGACCCCCAAGGCTTCCCCCTGGGGGGAAGCTGTCGCCGCGTGGCGACGGATGAGGGGAAAGCTCCCGGCACCCACAAACCCTTGGCCGAACACGCTTGCAACAGCCCCGCACAGAGGGAAAGCCCCTGCACGCGGCGCGGATTTTTCCGCGCCGCGCTTTTTTGTGCTCCGCCTGCAAACTCTGTGCATATCCGCCAAACTTTGCGCATACAATGGCTGTACTTTTCAGAAACCGCTCCAAATTGTTTCAATCGTGCACTTTTTTTGCACTTTTAGTATTGAAATCCGGTTTTGGGATGCGTATAATGGTTGGGTAAGCCGCTGTGCACGGCGCGGCGGCGGGAAAAAAGGAGGCGTTTTGTATGCAGTGCTGCACCGTTTTGGCTCTGTTCGACCTTTCCCACACACTGGCCGCTCCCCTGCTTTCGGGCGTGGAATGGCCCTGGCAGGCGCTGGACGGCCTTGCCGATTTCATCCGCACGCTGGGGCCCACCCTGCCGGCCGGCGAATACACCCAGACCGCCCCCGACGTGTGGGTGGCGAACACCGCGGCGGTGGCTCCCAGCGCGCTGGTGAGCGGTCCCTGCATCATCGGCCCGGGCGCGGAGGTGCGCCACTGCGCCTTCATCCGCGGCAGCGCGCTGGTGGGCGCGGGCGCAGTGGTGGGCAACTCGGTGGAGCTGAAAAACTGCATCCTGTTCGACGGCGCGCAGGTGCCCCACTTCAACTACGTGGGCGACTCGATTTTGGGCCACAAGGCGCACATGGGCGCGGGGGCCGTCACCTCCAACCTGAAAAGCGACAAGAGCCTGGTGGTCATCAAAGACGGCGCCGAGCAGCTGGCCACCGGCCGCAAAAAGCTGGGCGCGCTGGTGGGCGATTTCGCCGAGGTGGGCTGCAACAGCGTGCTGTGCCCTGGCGCCGTGCTGGGCAGAAACAGCCAGGTATACCCCGCCAGCTGCGTGCGCGGCGTGGTGCCCGAGAAGCACATCTTCAAGGCGCCGGGCAGCATCGTGCAGAAAATTTGACGAATACAGGAGGGTTTTGAAGATGGGACGACTGTTTGGGACCGACGGCGTGCGCGGCATCGCCGGCGAGGACATGACCTGTGAACTGGCAATGGAGATCGGCCGCGCGGCGGCCACCGTCCTCACCTACGGACGCCGCCGCCGTCCGCTGGTGGTGCTGGGCAAGGACACCCGCCTGTCCTCCGACATGCTGGGCGCGGCGCTGGCGGCGGGCCTGTGCTCGGTGGGGGCCGACGTGATCGACCTGGGCGTGGTGTCCACCCCGGCGGTGGCGTACCTGGTGGGCAAATACAAGGCGGACGCGGGCGTGATGATCTCGGCCTCGCACAACCCCTACCCGTTCAACGGCATCAAGATCTTCGGCGGCGAGGGCTTCAAGCTGCCCGACGAGCTGGAGGACCAGATCGAGGCGCTGGTGCTGGACAAAAAGGACCAGATGCCGCTGGTTTCGGGCGGCGAGCTGGGCCAGATCAGCCGCCGGGAGAGCGCCGTGCGCGACTACATCGAGCATCTGAAAACCACCATCCCGTGCAGTTTGGACGGCATGAAGATCGCGGTGGACTGCGCGAACGGTTCGGCCAGCGTCAGCGCCGAAACGCTGCTGCGGGAGCTGGGCGCCGACGCGGTGGTGCTGTCGGCCTCTCCGAACGGCGTGAACATCAACGAGGGCTGCGGCTCCACCCACATGGAGGCGCTGGCCGAGTATGTGCGCAGCCACGACGAGATCGTGGCGGGCGTTGCCTTTGACGGCGACGCCGACCGCTGCCTGTTCCTGGACGAGAACGGCAGCGAGGTGGACGGCGACTTCATCATGGCCATCTGCGGGCTGGATATGCTGCGCCGGGGCAAACTGCGCCGCGCCACCATCGTGGGCACCGTGCTGACCAACATGGGTTTTTCCCGGTTCTGCGAGGAAAACGGCATCCGCTTCGCGGCCACCAAGGTGGGCGACCGGTATGTGCTGGAGGAGATGGAGCTGGAGGGCTACAACCTGGGGGGCGAGCAGTCGGGCCATGTGATCTTCCGCGACTTCGCCACCACCGGCGACGGCCAGCTGACCGCTTTGCAGCTGCTGTGCCTGATGAAGCAGTGCGGCACGCCGCTGTCGCAGCTGGCGAAGGTGATGCAGCGGATGCCGCAGGTGATGCTGAACGTGGCGGTGTCGGCGTCCGGCAAGCTGCAATTCTACAACAACGAGGCCATCAAGTCGGCCATTGCCGAAAGCAAGGAGCGCCTGGGCGACCGGGGGCGGGTGCTGGTGCGGGTATCCGGCACCGAACCGCTGGTGCGGGTGATGGTGGAGGGCGAGGACCCCGACGAGATCCGCCGCGAAGCCGAGCAGCTGGCCGACCTGGTGAAAGCCGAGCTGGCCTGAACAATAAATACCGCCAAAAGGGCGGCCCGGATCTCCGGGCCGCCCTTTTTGGCCGCAGCGCCGCCAGATGGGGGAAGCCAGCGGTACGGCAAGCCTTCCCCTGGCAGGGGAAGGTGCCCCCGACAGGGGGCGGATGAGGTCGAATCTGCCTCCCTTCCTCCGCACCACCCCCGGCGCAGCGGGGCAATCCGTCCCCCTCCGCACGCAAAACGCCGCCCCGGGGACAGGCCCGGAGCGGCGTTTCGGAAAAGAGAAAACGGGAATTTGCTTCCTGTTTCGGCTTAGTGGGTGCTGCGGCGTTTCAGCACAACAGCAGCGGCGGCGCTGGCCAGCAGCAGGGCGCCCAGGACGACCGGCATCGCGGTGTCACCGGTGGCGGGCAGGCTGCTGCCGCCGTCCGGGGTCTGGGTGGGTGCAGCCGTGGGGGCCGCGGTGGGATCGGCGCTGGGTTCCGGAACCGGCGTCTCGGTGGGAGCCGGAGTGGGCTCCTCAGTCGGAGTCGCAGTGGGTTCCGGAGTCGCGGTGGGTTCCGGAGTCGCGGTGGGTTCCGGGGTTGCAGTGGGTTCCGGAGTGGGAGTCGGGGTGGGCTCCTCGCCCTTCAGCTCCACTTCGATGCGCGGATGCACGCCCTCAGCCAGCACATACCCGGCGGGGATGCGCATGTCGGCCTCGTTGGCGATCAGGTAGTAGGTGCCGGGCACGGCCGGGTTGTAGGCAACCTCGTTGTCGCGCCAGGTGATCACGGGGATCTCCAGGGTGCTCTGCTCGCCTTCCGGGGTGGTCACATTGGCGGTCACCGCGGCAGGCAGCGGCAGCTGGTTCATCGGGGTGCCCACATCGGCGGTGATCTTTTCGGGGGTGACGAAGCCGGTGATGTGGCCGGCCTTCACGTTCACGGTGGCCACGACCGGCATGCCGGTGGCGTCGGAACGGCCGATGACGGTGAAGCTGCCCTCCTGGTTATACAGGGCCGGGTCGATGGCAGGCCACTGCACGGCAATGGTCTTTTCGGTGTCGTCGGAGTACACCAGGGTCGCGGTCTCGGGCAGGGTGGGCGCCTGGCCCAGCAGGGTATCCACCGCAATCGCCTTCACTTCGGTCTCGTATGCGTCGGACAGCACCAGCGCCGGGGCCAGCGAGGTCTCGCTCTCCACGGTGACTTTGGTCACATTGCCGTCCACGTCGACGGTGGTCACTTCGTTGTCGCGGAAGTATTCGTAGGCCGCCTTGGCGCCCTCCTTGGAGAAGGCATCGAAGCCGCCGTTGTCCACATCCGAACCGCTGAGGGTGCTGTACGGGGTATCCACCAGGAGGCTGACGGTCTGGGTGCCGGCAGGCAGGCTGCGGATGTAGTCGGTCACATCGATCTCGATGGTGTGGTTGTTGGCGATGATGTCGCGGTTGTAGTAGACGCCGTGAGCCACCGGCTGGTACTGCTCATAGGTGGGCTCGCTGGTCTCCTTCTCGCCCAGGGGGCCGTGGTTCGAGGAGGCCTTCTCCATATCCGGGGTGTTGCTCCAGGAAATGGTGCCTTCCTGCCACTCGTTGGAGATGTCGTACACGTCCAGCACGCGGACGGTGTTCAGCAGCCGGGACTTGTCGTCGCTGCCGGCGCCGTTGTAGCTGTCGTAGCGGGCGATGTGCAGCTCGATGTAAGCGTCCTTGATGCTGGAGGGATCGCCGGCAAACTCGCCCAGGTTGAACTGTACCACGAAGCGGCGGTTATAGCCGGGATCGGTGGCGTTCTTCACCTTCAGCACGTAGTTGTTGGTGAAGGATTTGCCCATCGGGCTCTTGGGGGCATATTTCTCGGGATTTCCGATGGTGCCGGGCTCGGTGCCGAAGGTCTTGTCGGCGGGAGAGGCCTGCGCATAGGCGTCCTGGCTGGCCAGGATGCTCTGGTTGAACACGCCGGTGCCGGCGTTGCCCTTCACGGTGACGGTGACGGTGGCTTTTTCTTCGATGCCGTCCACGGCGCCCTGCACGGTGAAGGTGCCTTCCTTGGCATACTGGTCGGCGGGGATGATGTCCCAGGTCACAGCGCGATTCTCAACGCGCTCGGTCTGGCTGTCGCCCACGGTGTCCACAAAGGTCACCTGCACGGTGGCGGGCAGCACGGGGTACACGCCGCCCAGGGTCTCCACGCTCACCGCTTCCACTTCCTTCACGGCAGTGCTGCTGGCGATGTTGGAGGCCTGGTGCGCGCCGATGTCGATGGCTTTGCCTTCCAGGCTGTTGCCGAAGAAGTCGGTGGCGGGGGCGCCTTCCACCTTGCGGCCGGCACCCTCGGCCACGCTGCCCTCTGCCAGCTGGAAGATGGACGCGCGCTCACGGATGCGCTCGGTGGAGGTGAACTCGGCCAGCTCGTCGCTGCCGGCGGTGGGGGCCAGGGCGTCCTTGTTCTGAGCTTCCAGCTGGGCCTTCAGCTCGTCGTTGCCCTGGATCTTCAGCACCGGCTCGGCGTCGGCAGACTGGATGATGTTGCCGCCGGCCTCAAACTCCTCGCGGGTGTACAGGCCGGTGATCATCTGCTCGGGGATGATGTTGTTCTGCACCAGGTTCTTGATGGTGGCGTTGGCGTTGCCCATCTTGCACTCGGTGGCTTTGTCGCCGCTGGTGGGGTAGTGGGTGAGGAACTTCAGCTCGCCCTCGCCCTCTTTCACGATCACGTTGTTGTAGAAACGGGCGATCACGCCGGTGTTGTCGTTGCCGTTGCCCTCGCCGTACAGGGCGGTGTCGTAGCCGTCGCCCACGTAGAAGGTGTTGTTATAGATGGTGGGCATGTTGGCGTTGTCGGCCTTGTTCCAATAGTGGAAGATCGACTGGGAGTCGTAGGTATAGCTGCCCGCCAGGCCCGGCATATCGGCGCAGGTGCCCTTGTTGCCGAAGCCGTCGTTGGCGGAGATGTTGTAGCGCACCACAGAATCCCTCTGGTCGCCCATGAACAGCATGAAGCCGCCGGAGTTGTGATGGCTGTAGTTGTACTGGTAGGTGTTGTTCACGCTGGAGAGGTCGATGTCGTAGGCCTCGCCGTCGTTGTAGCCGTAGCGGATGCCGTACACCTCGTTGTACTGGAACAGGATGTCGTCGGCAAACATCGACCACACGCCCGCGTAGTTGGTGGTGCCGTAGTCGGCGTCGTTGGGCTGCTTGGCCACGTTGTTCTCGGTCACGCCGCCCACGACCTCGGTCATCACGATGCCGTCACCGGCGATCTCCTCCAGGTAGTTGCCGCGGATGATGACGTTGGTGAAGGTCTTGTTGAAGGTGTTGCCGGAAGCGTTGTAGTTGGACTGGTTCTTGGTGCGGATGCCTTCCAGGCCCACGCGCTGCACATAGTTGTTCTCGATCACAACGTCGTTCAGCTTGACATTGGCCTTGCCGCGGTCGCTGGAGGGACGGTCGGGGTTGTTGCTGCCGCTGCCGCCCACCATCCAGTCGGCGTCCGGATTCAGGTAGTGGCCCAGGATGATGATGCCGCCGCAGGCCTTCAGGCCCTCAAAGCTGGTATCGTTGCGCTTGTTGTGGTGCTCGGTCTGCACGTCGTGCACATAGCAGTTCTTCACCACGATGTGCTCGAACTGGCGCTCCTGGTCGTCCTCATACACCAGGATGCCGCAGCGCTGCGCCTCGCCGTTGGCCTTGTAGGCGTTGGGGTCGCCCATCTGGTCGGCGGGCATGTTGGTGACTTCCAGATTGTAGAACTCGAAGCCGTCCTGGTTATAGATCATGACGGGGGCGGACACCAGCGTCTTTTTCGCGCCGATGCCCCAGGTGCCGTTGCCGTTGATGACGGGGCGGGTGTCGGCCTCATACACCGGCTGGCCGTTCTTGTCCAGCTCGTACAGGTCGATCACGATGGGGTTGGCGGCGGTGCCGTTGCCCTTGGGCCACAGGGTGTTGCCGCTGGCCTTCAGGTCGTTGTTGGCAGCGCTGCCGCCCTTATATTCGCTGTCGCCGTTCCAGGTGCTGGAGGCGCGCAGCAGGATATGGTCGCCGGGCTTGAAGGTGGTGGCCGACACCTTGTCCAGGGTCTGCCAGGCCTCGGCGGCCGAAGTACCGCTGTTTTCGTCGCTGCCGTTCTCGGCGTCCACATAGTAGGTGGTGCCGGTGGTGGACGGACCCTGCGACACGTATTTCGCGCCCGCCTGCGGTTCGGCCGCAAACGTGGTCATCGCGAAGGTGGAGAGCAGCAGGCTCAGTGTCAGCAGCAGGCTCAATGCCCGCCACAGGCCGGCCTTGCCGCCGCGGATGGTGTGATTCATCGAAAAATTCCCCCTTATGATACAGTCTTTTCTCCGGGCAGAGAATTTCCGCCCCGCCCGGCGCATTTACTCTACCATATTTCCCCTGCGCGCAAAACTGTGTAATTATACTAAAAATAATACCATGTTTATATTCTGAAAAATTTTGATAATACTTTTTTGGGAACTGGTATTATTTTGAAATCCGGTGTAAAATTTTGGCACAATCTGTTGCACAGTTTGTAGAAAAGGCCTTTTGGGGGAAAAGA
>NHCFR00700__coassemble_1310_pt1 | contig 20019 bp, 15 predicted proteins | sample NHCFR00700__metabat2_high_PE_054 | metagenome-assembled genome bin NHCFR00700
AGAGCATCGGTTTCATCGAGCTGAGCGACGGCAGCAGCTTCAAAAGCCTGCAGGTTGTGTTCGAGGCCGAAAAGCTGGAAAATTACCGCGAGATCGCCAAGTCCGGCGTGGGCACCAGCTTTGAGGTGACCGGCCGCCTGATCCACACTCCCGGCGCCAAGCAGCCCTTCGAGGTGAACGCCGATTCCATCGTGGTGCTGGGCAGCTGCCCCGCCGAGTATCCGCTGCAAAAAAAGCGCCACACCGTGGAATTCCTGCGCACCATGCCCCATCTGCGCCCCCGCACCAACACCTTCTCGGCGGCCTTCCGGGTGCGCAGCGTGGCAGCCTATGCCATCCACAAATTCTTCCAGGAGCAGGGCTTCGTCTACGCCCACACTCCCCTCATCACCGGCAGCGATTGCGAGGGCGCCGGCGAGATGTTCCGGGTGACCACCCTCGACCCCGCCAATCCCCCCCGCACCGAGGACGGCGCGGTGGATTACAGCCAGGACTTCTTCGGCCGTTCCACCAACCTGACCGTCTCCGGCCAGCTGGAGGCCGAGGCGATGGCGCTGGCCTTCGGCAAGGTGTACACCTTCGGTCCCACCTTCCGCGCCGAGAAATCCTACACCCCGCGCCACGCCGCCGAGTTCTGGATGATCGAGCCGGAGATGGCCTTTGCCGACCTGTCCGACGATATGGACAACGCCGAGGCGATGATCAAGTCGGTGATCGGGTATGTGCTGGAGAAGTGCCCCGACGAGCTGGCCTTCTTCAACAAGTTCTTCGACAAGGGCCTGCTTGAGCGCCTCACCGCGCTGGTGAACAGCGAGTTTGCCCGCGTCTCCTACACCGAGGCGGTGGAGATCCTGAAACAGAACAACGACCACTTCCAGTACAAGGTGGAATGGGGCACCGACCTGCAGACCGAGCACGAGCGCTACCTGACCGAGCAGGTGTTCAAAAAACCGGTGTTCGTCACCGATTACCCCAAGGAGATCAAGAGTTTCTATATGCGCCTGAACGACGATGGCAAGACCGTGGCCGCGGCCGACATGCTGGTGCCCGGCATCGGCGAGCTGATCGGCGGCAGCCAGCGCGAGGAGCGCCTGGAGCTGCTGGAGGCCCGGATGGATGAGCTGGGCCTGGCCCGGGAAGACTACGACTGGTATCTGGACCTGCGCCGCTTCGGCAGTGTGAAGCACGCCGGCTACGGCCTGGGCTTCGAGCGCCTGGTGATGTACCTCACCGGCATCCCCAACATCCGCGACGTGCTGCCCTTCCCCCGCACGGCCAGCGGTTTCTAACCCCCAAAAAACAACAAGGAGGCGGGAGCCATGCCGCACACACAGGACGAGATCTCCCGGCGGCTGGCCCCGCCTTTGCTTTGCTGGTACCGCGAAAACCGGCGTCTGCTGCCCTTCCGGGTGGACCCCACCCCCTACGGCGTGTGGGTGAGCGAGATCATGCTGCAGCAGACGCGGGTGGCCGCCGCGCTGGAGCACTACCGCCGCTTCATGGCCGAGCTGCCCACCATCGCCGCGCTGGCCGAATGCGACGAACAGCGTCTTTTGAAGCTGTGGGAGGGGCTGGGCTATTACAGCCGCGCCCGCAACCTGCAGAAGGCCGCGCGGGTGGTGATGGAGCAGCACGGCGGGCAGCTGCCGGCCGACTACCAGGCACTGCGCGCACTGCCCGGCATCGGGGACTACACGGCGGGCGCCATCGGGTCGATCTGCTTCGGGCTGACGGTGCCGGCGGTGGACGGCAATGTGCTGCGGGTGTTTTCGCGGCTGTACGACGACAGCTCCGACATCACCCGCCCCGCCGCCAGGCGCACCTGCGCCGACCGGGTGCTGGCCTGCATGCCGCCCGATGCGCCGGGCGATTTCAACCAGGCCCTGATGGAGCTGGGAGCGCTGGTGTGCCTGCCGGGTGCGGCGGTGCGCTGCGCAGACTGTCCGGCGGCCGCGTTCTGCCGGGCAAAGGCGTCCGGACGGGCGGCCCTGCTGCCGGTGAAGGCCGCGCCCAAAGCGCGCCGGGTGCAGCCGGTGACGGTGCTGCTGGTGAAGAACGGCGCGGGCGAATACCTTCTGCAGCAGCGCGGCGAAACAGGGCTGCTGGCCGGACTGTGGCAGCCGTTCCTCTGCGAGCGCGCGCTGGACGCGGACGGCGCGGCCCGGCTCCTGCGCAAAGCGGGGCTGCGGGCGCGGTATACCGGGCCTGGTCCCCTTGCAAAGCATCTCTTCAGCCACATCGAATGGCAGATGCACGGCCTGTGCTTTGAAGCCGAGGGCGAAGCGCCGGCGGGATGCGTGTGGGCAGGCCGCGCGGCGCTGGACGAAACCTACCCGCTGCCCGGGGCGTTCTGTGCATATCGCACCTATATGGCGGCGCAATCGTAAACTTTTTTAGAAGAAAGTGCCCCGGATGTTGTAATCTGCGGCCGCAGCGGCTATAATAAAGCTAATACAACCCGGCGCTCTGCCGTCAAAGGGAGGCTTTGCCTGATGAAATTTCCCAGCCGCATTTTCCGGGCCGGCCGCACATTGGCCATGGCCGGTGCTCTGGCCGGTGTGCTGGACGCCGCACAGGCCGCCGTAGAAACCACAAAACAGGCCAGCGAGCGTCTGGCCCGCAAAAAGGAGGAGACCATCACCATGAAGAAGTCCACATTTGCCGCTATCCTGGTTTTCCTGGCCGCTGTTGCCGGCGCTCTGGCCGCCGCATATATGTATATCCAGCGCCGCGAAAAGGAACTGGACGAGTACGAGCAGCTGCTGTTCAGCGAGGAATTCAACCAGGAAGTGCCCGAGGATGAGGAAGAGGTTCCCGCCCCCGTGGCCGAGGAGGAGCAGCCCGCCGAAAAGCCCGCCGAATAACCTTCTCCGCTTCGCGCCCAACGCTGTGGCTTTGCTTTTGTGCAAAGTCACAGTGTTTTTTTGTGCGCGGGCATGGTATGATGAAATCATCGAAGGGGCGGCGTTCCGCCCGATCTCTGTTCTGTTTGGAGGAATACCATGAAACTGGACACAAAGCGCACATTGCTGGTGGGCCTTGCCTTCTTTTCCATCTGCGCCTTCTGGCAGGTGTACGACGGCATCATCCCCCTGATTCTGAAAAACACCTTCCATGTGGGCGACGCCCTCAGCGGCGTGGTGATGGCGCTGGACAACGTGCTGGCGCTGTTCATGCTGCCGCTGTTCGGCGCGCTGTCCGACCGCACCCACACCCGCATCGGGCGGCGCATGCCCTATATCCTGGGCGGCACGGCGGGCACCTGCGTGTGCATGGTGCTGATCCCGCTGGCCGACCGGATGGCCAGCCTGCCGCTGTTCCTGGTGGGGCTGGGCCTTGTGCTGGTCAGCATGGCCACCTACCGCAGCCCGGCGGTGGCGCTGATGCCCGACGTGACCCCCAAGCCCCTGCGCAGCAAGGGCAACGCCATCATCAACCTGATGGGCGCGGTGGGCGGCATCGTGATGCTGATCGCCATCAAGCTGCTGGTGCCCAAGGGCGACCGGCCCAACTATTTCCCCCTGTTCCTGCTCACCGCGGCGGTCATGGCGGTGTGTGTGCTGGTGCTGCGCTGGAAGATCGACGAGCCTGCCTGTGTGAAGAAGATGCAGGCCGAGAGCGCCGGCCTGCCGGAGGAGAAGGAGGAAGCCTCCGCCCCCGGCCAAAAGCTGGAACGCCCGGTGTTCATCAGCCTGTGCCTGATCCTGGCCAGCGTGTTCTTCTGGTTCATGGGCTACAACGCGGTGACCACCGCCTTCTCCAAATACGCCAACGCCACCTGGGGCATGGAGGGCGGCGACTACGCGATGGTGCTGATGGTGGCGCAGGCGGCCGCCATCCTCACCTACATCCCGGTGGGCGCGATCGCCAGCCGCATCGGGCGCAAGCGCACCATCCTGGCGGGCGTGGCCATGCTGGCCGTCGCCTTTGGCGCCGCCATCTTCGTGCGCACCTTCTCGGGCATCGTGTTCTTCTTCTTTGTGCTGGCGGGCGTGGCCTGGGCCTTCATCAACGTGAACAGCTACCCGATGGTGGTGGAGCTGAGCCGCGGCGCCGACGTGGGCAAATACACCGGCTACTACTACACCTTCAGCATGACCGCCCAGATCATCACCCCCATTTTCAGCGGCGCGCTGTTGCAGTTTTTCGGCTACCACACCCTCTTCCCCTACGCCACCGTCTGCGTGGCGATCAGCTTCGTGACCATGCTGCTGGTGCGCCACGGCGACAGCCGCCCGATACCCGCCAAGAGCAGGCTGGAAGCCTTCGACGTGGACGACTGACCCCCCTTTTTCCCGCAACACAGAGCGCCCGCGCTGTCCGAAAACCGGCAGCGCGGGCGCTTTTTGCTTTTTGCGGATGATTTCAGGATTCCTCGTGCAGGGTGGCCAGATAGATGCGGGAATCGTTGTCGCCGAACAGGCGGGTGTGCTCGTTGTAGGCGGTGCCGGCAAACTGCGGCGGCAGCGGCAGGCCCAGGCCGCACAGAAGGTCTCCGCCCGCGATGCGCCGCTCGTCGCTGAGGGTGAGGGAATACTGCCCCGCGATCACCGCCTGCACCACGCCGCCCTGCCGCAGCTTGAAGGGCAGCACACGGTTCACCAGCTCGCCCAAAGCCGCCACGTTCACATACTGGGTGCGGCCCACCACGTCATACACCGCCTGCGGCCGCAGCCCCGCAAAGGGGATGCGCTCGTCGGGGCGGCCGGGCGTCACACGCGGCTGGTAGAGCATCGCCGCCGCTTCGTCCCCCTCGGGCGAGACCGACACCCACACCGTCTTGGTGTCGTCGTACTCGGCCTCCAGGCGGTAGAAGTCGCCGAACTGGAACAGCTCCCGGTGCTGCTTATACCACGCGATCTGCGCCTTGATGGCCTGTTTTTCCACCCGGCTGAGGCGCGAGACGTCCAGCTCGTATCCCAGGCACCCGAACGCCGCCACGTTGAACCGCGTTTCCAGCGGGGTGGCGCGCAGCGAGGCGAAGTGCGGGCTGGCCGCCACATGCGCCCCGATCGTGCTGGGCGGATAGCCGTAGCTGGTGCCCTCCTGGATGGACAGGCGCTGGGCCGGGTCGGTGTTGTCGCTGGCCCAGGTCTGGGGCATATAGCACAGCATGCCCAGATCGAACCGGTTGCCGCCCGAGGCACAGCTCTCGAACAGGATCTGCGGGAATTCCCCGGTCACCCGCTCCAGCACCCGGTACAGGCCCAGCATATAGCGGTGGTAGAACTCGCCCTGCCGCGCCGGCGGAAGCCCGCCGGCATAGGGGTCGCTGATGTTGCGGTTCATGTCCCACTTCACATACCGGATGGGCGCAGAGGCAAACAGGTCGGTGAGGGTTTTGATCAGGTAGTCCTGCACCTCGGTGCGGGTGAGGTCCAGCGTCAGCTGGTTGCGGCTCTCGCAGGGGGCGCGCCCCGGGCAGGACACCGCCCACTCGGGGTGCGCGCGGTAGAGGTCCGAGTCGGGGCTGACCATCTCCGGCTCCACCCACAGGCCGAAATCCAGCCCCAGCTGCCGCAGCTTGGCCGCGAAACCGGCCAGCCCTCCCGGCAGCTTCTGGGTGTTCACCACCCAGTCGCCCAGGCTGGTGTGGTCGCTGTTGCGGCGGCCGAACCACCCGTCGTCCAGCACGAACAGCTCCACTCCCAGCGCCGCCGCCGTCTTGGCCATCTTGAGCAGCGAGGCCTCGGTGAAGTTGAACTCGGTGGCCTCCCAGTTGTTGATGAGGATGGGGCGGGGCTTGTTCTTCCACTCGCCCCGCACGATGCAGTTGTTGACAAAGCGGTGGAAATTCTGCGACAGGCCGTTGAGGCCCTTGTCGGAAAAGGTGAGCACCGCCTCGGGGGTGTGGAAGCTCTCGCCCGGCTGCAAAAGCCACGAAAAGCCGCTGGGGTTGATGCCGGTCAGCAGGCGGATCTTGCCGGTGTAGGTCACCTCGCAGTACTCGGCGTGGCTGCCGCTGTACACCAGGTTGCAGCCGTAGCAGCGGCCGGTCTGCTGGGTGGCGTATTTGTGCTGCAGGATGACCAGCGGGTTGTGCCGCGCGCTGGAGGCGCCGGTCTTGGAGTCGTTCAGGATGGTGCCCGCCGACAGCGGATGCCGGTGCAGCTGGCGCTCGTTGGCCCACATGCCGTCGAAGGTGAGCAGCGAGTAGGCCCCGCCCGGGAGGTCCAGCTGGGCGCTCATCAGGCGGCGCAGCACGGCCGGGCGGTCGCTGTCGTTATACACGGCGGCACAGCGCGCGATGACGTCGTACTCCTCGTAGACGTGATACCACAGCACCAGGCGCAGGCCCAGCGCTTTGTCGGCCAGCTGCAGCTCGGTGGTGCGGCAGTTGCCGCAGCTGCACGGGAGCCCCGGCAGCGGCTGCCGCCCCTCGTACTGCTTCCAGCCGGTGAGGACGAAGTCGGTGGTGCGCTGGCCGTCGGCCGCTTCCAGCTCGATCATCGGCTCGCGGAAATCGCCCTTTCCCAGCCCGCTCGTTTCCAGGCACACGTCGTCCAGCCCGAAGCTGGGATAGTTCTTGTCGTAGGTGACCATCGTGCCGTACCCCGCCGCCGGCGCGGGGAGCAGCTCGTCCCAGTGGGGCTGGTCGGCCAGGCGGGGGCCGTAGTAGAGATTGGCCGGCTGCCCGGTGGGCAGCAGCGCGATCAGGTAGCTGGTATTGTGTGTGTGCAGATGCAGCACGGTGGTGTGGTTCATCGCGGTTCCTCCTTCCTGCGCAGGCTGGCCGCCAGGGCGGCGTTGATGCTGCGCAGCGACGCCGAATCGATCTTGCACACCGCGCGGTCGGCGGTGAACAGGCCGTTCATCTCCCCTTCCACGTCGGTGAGCTGGGTGTAGATGCAGCCGCACAGCCCCTTTTTCACGGCGGGCAGGATCTGGCCGCGGTAGAGCGTTTTGAAGGCCTTGGTCAGCTGGGCGGAGCTTGTGTATTTGCGGTAGCCGAACAGCTTTTTGCCGGTGGTGTGCTCCTCCACCGGCAGCGCGTATCCGCCGAACTCGCTGAGCACCACCGCGCGGCCGCGGCGGTCGGGCGAGAATTTATAGGGGTGGAAATAGACGTGCGGGCTGGCGATGTTCCCCGCGCCCTGGTCGTGCCATCCGCTGGCGTGGTCCACCAGGCGGGTGGGATCCTCCTGCCGCAGGCGGGCGGCGATGCGGGCGGCGTCGAACTGCCCCCATCCCTCGTTGAAGGGCGCCCACACCACGATGCAGGCAAAGTGGCGCAGCGCGTCCACCATCTCGTCCAGCTCGCTCTCAAACAGGCGCCTGCCTTCCCCGTCCGCCCGGCCGAACCGCTCGTATTTGTCGTCTTTCAGCATCACGCCGGCAAAGGGCAGCGCCTGGATCACCGCCGGTTTGTAGGGGCCGCCGCCGTTGGGCATATCCTGCCACACCAGCATGCCCAGGCGGTCGCAGTGCCAGTACCAGCGCGCCGGTTCCACCTTCACGTGCTTGCGCAGCAGGTTGAAGCCCAGCTGCTTCACCCGCCGGATCTCCTGTTCCATCCCCTCGTCCGGGGCGGTGTAGAGGCCGTCCGGCCAGTAGCCCTGGTCCAGCAGGCCGGACAAAAACACCGGCCGGCCGTTCAGGCAGATGCGCGGGATGCCGCCGCACTCCTTCACCTCAATTTTGCGGAAGGCGGCGTAGCTCTGCACACAGTCGCCGCCCATCTCGGCGCGCACCGTGTACAGATACGGTTTTTCGCAGCTCCAGGGCACGAAGCGCTCCAGCTGCACCCGCGCGGTGCGGCGCGGCTCCAGCGCCGCCGTGCCCACCGTGCGTCCGGCGGCGTCCAGCACCGTCACCCGGCCGGGCGCCCCTTCCGCCAGCGGCTGGGCGGTGATCTCCAGCGCGGCCTCGTCGTACAGCGGCTGCACCCGCAGCGACGCGATGCCCTCGGGCGGCACCGGCTCCAGCCACACCGTCTGCCAGATCCCGCTCTGGGCGGTGTACCAGATGCCGCCGGGCGTGCTGCTCTGTTTGCCGCGCGCAAGGCCGGAGCCCTCGGTGGCGTCCCGCACCGCCACGATCAGCTGGTTTTCGTCGGGGCAGAGGAAGTCGGTGATGTCCATCCAGAACGGCGTGTATCCGCCCTGATGGCCGCCCGCCTGCCCGCCGTTCACCCACACGGTGCACTCCTGGTCCACCGCGCCGAACTGCACGAGCACGCGGTTTCCCTGCCAGCCTTCGGGCAGGACGAAGGTGCGGCGGTACCACAGGGTCTCGTCGGGCTGCGGGCCCCGCGGCATGCCGGAGGCGGGCGTTTCGGGCGAATAGGGGACCTGGATGGTATACGGCCATTCCTCCGGCATCTGGTCGGACGGGGTGATGGCGGCCTGCCAGCTGCCGTTCAGGCACAGCCAGTCTGTGCGCCGCAGCTGCGGACGGGGATAGGCGGCGGGTGTATTCATGGCGTTGCGCCTCCTTTTTATACAAATGCTGTTATCTGTATTGTAGCACACCGGGCGGCACAGTACCACGGCGAATTCTGTTTTTTTACAAAAGCTTCCCCCTTGCCATGCTGCACAAAAACTGCGTGCCGGACCGATTTTGAAGACAAAGGGGCTTTTCTGGCGCGCCCGGATGTGATAAGATGTTGTATAGACCGCGGCCGCCCGTCCGGCCGCCGATGCCCAAAAGAAAAGAGGACCTGAGAACTATGTCTGATACAAACCAGAAACTGGCAGCCCTGCGCGGCGCGATGAACGCCGTGAACGCAGACGCCTGCCTGATCCCTTCCTCCGACCCGCACCTCAGCGAGTACCTGCCCGCCCACTGGCGCGCGCGCAGCCATTTTTCCGGCTTCACCGGCTCGGCCGGCACGCTGGTGGTGGGGCGTGAAAAGAGCGCCCTGTGGACCGACGGCCGCTACTTCATCCAGGCCGAGCGGCAGCTGCGCGGCAGCGAGATCGAGCTGATGCGCATGGCGCAGAAGGGCGTGCCCACCGTGTCCGCCTGGCTGGCGGACCTGCTGCAGGACGGCCAGACCCTGGCGCTGGACGGCATGGTGACCGCCGAGAGCACCGTGCGCGAGCTGCGCCGCGCGTTTGGCGGCAAGCAGGTGAAGATCCTGGACGCCGACCTGGCCGGCCCGTGCTGGGAGGGGCGTCCCGCCGTGCCCGCCACCCAGTGCTATGTGCACGAGGTGTGCTATGCCGGGCTGTCGGCCGCCGAGAAGCTGGCCGCCGTGCGCGGGGAGCTGAAAAAGCACAGCGCCACCGCCCTGCTGGTGACCCGCCTGGACAGCGCTGCCTGGCTGACCAACCTGCGCGCTTCCGACATCGACTACAACCCGTTCGCGCTGTGCTTTGTGTTCGTGACCCAGAGCGCCGCCTGGCTGTTCATCGATGCCTCCCGCCTGCCCGGCGAGGCGCTGGCGATGCTGCGCGAGAACGGCATCGAGGTGCGCGGCTACGGCGAGATCCGCAGCTGGCTGGCCGGCTACACCGGCAGCGAGACGGTGCTGGCCGACGCCGGTTCCATCAGCCATGCGCTGTGGAGCGAGCTGGAGAAGAATCCCGCCTTCACCATCCGGGAGGGCGCCGAGCCCATCCAGGCGCTGAAGGGCGTGAAGAACCCCACCGAGATCGAGAACCTGAAAAACTCCCACCGCAAGGACGGCGTCGCGATGGTGCGGTTCCAGATGCAGCTGGAAGCCAAAATGGCGGCCGGCGAGCGCGTGACCGAGTGCGACATCGCCGCCATGCTGCGCAACGTGCGCTTTGTGCAGCCGGCCTGTGTGGGCGAGAGCTTCGACACCATCGCCGCCTACGGCCCCAACGCCGCCATGATGCACTACAGCGCCCAGCCCGCCACCTGCGCGGTGCTGGCCCCGCGCGGCTTTTTGCTGGTGGACAGCGGCGCGCAGTATCTGGACGGCACCACCGACATCACCCGCACCTATGCGCTGGGCGAGCTGACCGAGGAGGAGAAGCGCTGGTATACCCTGGTGCTGAAAAGCCACATCGACATCGCCCGCGCAGTGTTCATGGAGGGCTGCACCGGCGGCAACCTGGACATCCTGGCACGCAGCGCCGTGTGGCAGCACGGCATCGACTACCGCTGCGGCACCGGCCACGGCGTGGGATTCCTGGGCGGCGTGCACGAGGGTCCGCAGAGCCTGCGCACCACCAACAATGTGGTGTTCAAGCCCGGCATGACCGTCACCGACGAGCCCGGCATCTACGAAGAGGGCAAGGTGGGCATCCGCATCGAGAACGAGCTGCTGTGCGTGAAGAAGATGGAGACCGAGTACGGTGTGTTCCTGGGCTTCGAGCCGTTCACCTACTGCCCCATCGACACCACGCCGGTGCTGGTGGAGATGCTGACCGCCGACGAGCTGGAATGGCTGAACAGCTACCATGCCCTGGTGCTGGAGACCCTCAAGCCGCTGCTGAAGCCGGACGAGGTGGAATGGCTGGCCGCCAAGTGCGCGCCGCTGGGCTGATCTGCACATCTGCACAAGACGAGAAAAGGCAGAGCCGTAGAAATGCGGCCCTGCCTTTTTTGATTTTGGGGCGCTGCCCCAACCCCCGCCGCCTTTTGAAAAAGGCGGGCGAAAACTTTTATTCCGGTTTTCCCCCTCTTGCCGCGCGGCGGTACTGCAGCGGGCTTTGTCCCGCCATGCGCAGAAAACGGGTGGAGAAATTGGCTTCGTTTGCAAACCCGCTGCGCCGTCCGATCTCCCCCACCGGCAGATCGGTGGACACCAGCAGCTCCTTGGCGCGGGTGATGCGGCAGCACAACAGATAGTTATACGGGGTGGTGCCCATATACTGCCGGAACAGGCGCAGGAAATACGATTTGCTGATATGCGCCGCCGCGGCCAGCTCGTCCAGCGCAAGCTCGGCGTCGTAGTGGGCGCGGATGTAATCGGCCGCGCGCTGCACCAGCGCCCGGTTGGAGGCCGCCGCCGAACTGTCCAGCACCTGCATCGACAGCTCGGCCAGCAGCGTGTGGATGACCAGGCTCTGCCGCAGCACCGACGCCGTGCTGCCGTCCTCCAGCCGGGACAGCAGCCCTTCAAATCCCTGCCGCGCCGCCAGCTCGGGCAGCGGCACCGCCGTGATGCGCTGCGGGTTCAGCACCTCGGCCGCTGCCGCCACCCCCATGCCGTCGATGTGCGCCCAGTAGTGGTGCCAGCGGTCGTGTCCCGGCGCGGTGCAGTAGCTCTGCGGGGTGCGGCAGTCCAGCAGCAGCGCCCGGCCCGGCTCCAGCAGCACCCGCGTGTCCCCCTGCTCGATCAGCCCCGCGCCGGACAGGGAGTAGAACAGGATATAGCTTTCCTTGTGGGTGCGGGCGGTGGAAAAATGCGCGCCGGCATAGAACAGCCCCGCCTCGGTGCAGCGGTAGGGCTGGGCCAGCGCGGCGGCCCCCGGCGTGGTGCGCAGCCAGCTGCTTTCCCCTCGCATATCCAGGTTGTAGGTGAGCATCGAAAGCGCCTTCTTTCAAAAGTAGAATTTTGCAAAAAACACGGCGAATAAAACGTATGGAATCCCGCTGCAAATGGGAGTATACTCAATACCGCAAGCAAACAGAGGGCATTCGCCCTTTGAGGTTATTTTATCAAAAAAATGCCCGCCGCACAAGGCGCGGGACAAAAATGGGAGGCAATCCGGTATGGAGCGCATGGCGTGGAAAGGGCGCATCAAGCCCGGCTGCAAGGCGGAGTACATCCGCCGCCACAACGAGATCTGGCCCGAGATGGTGGAGGTGCTCAAAAGCGCGGGCATCTGCAACTACACCATCTTTGCGGCGGGAGAGGAGCTGTTCGGCTACTACGAGTGTGAAAAAGGCGTGGCCTTCGCCGAGCAGGCCCAGGCAAACAGCCCGGTGGTGGACCGCTGGAACGAATACATGAAGGACATCCTGGAACTGGAAATGGACCCGGAGACCGGCGCCCAGCCCAAGCTGGAACCGGTGTTCCGCCTGGACTGAAAGGAGCGCACCATGACCTATCATCTTGCCGTGGACATCGGCGCCTCCAGCGGGCGGCACATCCTGGGCCATCTGGAAAACGGCCGCATGGTGCTGGAGGAAGTGTACCGCTTTGACAACATCCAGCAGCGGAAAAACGGCCACGACTGCTGGGACGTCGAAGCGCTGTGGGACCACATCCTGGCCGGCCTGTGCGCCTGCCGCGCCGCCGGGAAGATCCCCGTCAGCATGGGCATCGACACCTGGGCGGTGGACTTTGTGCTGCTGGATGCGGGCGGCAATCTGGCAAGCGATGCGGTGGCCTACCGCGACGCGCGCACCGAGGGCGTGCGGGACCGCCTGGAGGCAGAAGGGGTCCTCTCCTTTGCCGACCACTACGCCCGCGCGGGCATCCAGTATCAGCCCTTCAACACCGCCTACCAGCTGGCGGCGCTGAAGGACGAGCACCCCGAACAGCTGGAGCGGGCACAGCGCCTGCTGATGATCCCGGAGTATTTCAACTATCTGCTCACCGGGAAGATGGTGAACGAGTACACCAACGCCAGCTCCACCGCCCTGGTGAACGCGGAGAAAAAGACCTGGGACGACGAGCTGATCGCGGCGCTGGGGCTGCCGCGGAAGATCTTCGGCGAACTTCATATGCCGGGCGCCAGCGTGGGGCATTTCACCCCCGCTGTGCAACAGATCGCGGGGTTCGACTGCGAGGTGCTGCTGCCCGCCACCCACGACACCGCCAGCGCCTTTCTGGCGGTGCCCGCGCGGGACGACAGCGCGGTGTATATCTCCAGCGGCACCTGGAGCCTGCTGGGCGTGGAGAACTTTTCTCCCATCACCACCCCCGAAAGCCGGGCGGCCAACTTCACCAACGAGGGCGGCTACAACTACCGGTTCCGCTATCTGAAAAACATCATGGGCCTGTGGATGATCCAGTCGGTGCGCCGGGAGTGGAACGGCGTGGCCTATGTGGCCGGCAAACAGCAGCGCACCGCCGCTGAAAAGCAGTGGAGCTATGCCGAGCTGGAGACCGAAGCGCGCGCCTGCGAGGATTTTGCCGGGCGTGTGGATGTGAACGACGCGCGGTTCCTCTCCCCCGCCAGCATGGTGGAGGAGGTGAAGGCGGCCTGCGCCGAAGCGGGCGGCCCCGTTCCCCAGACGGTGGGCGAGGTGATGGCCTGCATCTACCACAGCCTGGCCGACTGCTACGCCGCCGCCATCCGACAGCTGCAGAACCTCACCGGCAAGACCTACACCGCCATCCACATCGTGGGCGGCGGCAGCAAGGACGGCTATCTGAACGCGCTCACCGCCAGGGCAGCCGGGCTGCCGGTGTTCGCCGGGCCCACCGAGGGCACCGCGCTGGGCAACCTGATGGTGCAGATGATCGCCGCAGGCGAATTCGTTGATCTGGCCGCCGCACGCGCGGCCATCCATACAAGCTTTCCAATCACGGAGGTACAACCATGACACAGTTTGAAACCGCAAAACAGCGCTATGCCGCCATCGGCGTGGATGTGGAGTCCGCGCTGGAGCGCCTGGCAGACAAGGCCATCTCGATCCACTGCTGGCAGGGCGACGACGTGGCCGGCTTCGACCAGAAGGACGGCAAGGCTGGCGACGGCATCCAGACCACCGGCAACTATCCCGGCAAGGCCCGCAATTTTGAGGAGCTGAAGGCCGATTTCCTCAAGGCCGCCTCCTTCATCCCCGGCAAAAAGCGCATCAACCTGCATGCGTCCTACGCCGTGTTTGCCGAGGGCGAGTGGGTGGACCGCGACAAGCTGGAGTACAAACACTTCGAGCCGTGGGTGGCCTTTGCCAAAGAGCACGGCCTGGGCATCGACTTCAACCCCACCTGCTTCTCCCATCCGATGGTGAAGGACGGCCTGACCCTGTCTCATCCCGACGAGCGCGTGCGCCGCTTCTGGATCGACCACTGCAAGGCCAGCCGCCGCATCGCGCAGCAGATCGGCGAGGCGCTGGGCGACGAGGTGCTGAACAACGTGTGGATCCCCGACGGCTTCAAGGACATCCCGGCCGACCGCATGGGCCCGCGCATGCGCCTGAAGGCCGCGCTGGACGAGATCTTTGCCGAGAGCTGCCCCAACGTGATCGACTGCGTGGAGAGCAAGGTGTTCGGCATCGGCCTGGAGAGCATGACGGTGGGCAGCAATGAGTTCTACACCGCCTACGCCGCCACCCATCCGGGCGTCTACAACCTGCTGGACGCCGGCCACTATCACCCCACCGAGTTCATCAGCGACAAGATCCCGGCCATGCTGTGCTTCTTCGACAAGGTGCCCCTGCATGTCACCCGCCCGGTTCGCTGGGACTCCGACCATGTGGTGCTGTTCGACGACGAGACGAAGGAGATCATGAAGGAAGTTGTGCGCAACGGCGCGCTGGACAAGGTGCTGATCGGCCTGGACTTCTTCGACGCCTCCATCAACCGCATCGCCGCCTGGGTGGTGGGCACCCGCGCCGCGCAGAAGGCGCTGCTGTTCGCCCTGCTGCAGCCGAACGAAAAGCTGAAGGAACTGCAGGACGCCGCCGACTTCACCACCAAGATGGTGCTGATGGAGACCGCCAAGACGCTGCCGTTCACCGAGGTGTGGGAGGAATACTGCCGCCGCCAGAACGTCCCCGTGGACGGCCAGTGGCTGGAGGACGTGCGCGCATACGAAACCGAAGTGCTGAAAGAGAGGGTATGAACCATGGGAATTCTGGATGTTGAGATCGTAAAACTGTATATCCGCATGTGCCAGGACGGCTGGGAGCAGGGCTGGCACGAGCGCAACGGCGGCAACCTGACCTACCGCATGAAGGCCGAGGAAGTGGACGCCTGCCGCCCCTTCTTCCGCACTCCCGGCGAGTGGGTGCAGATGGGCGTGACCGGCGAGAACCTGGCCGGCGAGTATTTCCTGACCACCGGCAGCGGCAAGTATTTCCGCAACGTGCAGCCCGATCCCACCCACAGCATCGGCATCGTGGAGATCAACGACAAGGGCGACGCCTGGCGCATCGTGTGGGGCCTGGAGAACGGCGCCAAGCCCACCAGCGAGTTCCCCAGCCATTTTATGAACCACTCGGTGCGTGTGGCCGCCACGGACGGCGCCTGCCGCGTGATCTACCACGCCCATCCGGCCAACCTGATCGCCATGACCTATGTGCTGCCGCTGACCGCCCGCGACTTCACCCGCGCGCTGTGGAAGTCTGCCACCGAGTGCCCGGTGGTGTTCCCCGGCGGCGTGGGCGTGGTGCCCTGGATGGTGCCGGGCGGCGCCGACATCGCGCTGGCCACCAGCGAGCTGATGAAACAATACGACGCGGCGGTGTGGGCGCACCACGGCCTGTTCTGCTCCGGCCCCGATTTCGACACCACCTTTGGCCTGATGCACACCATCGAGAAGGCCGCCCAGATCTGGATCCTGGCCCAGAGCGCCGGCCAGGGCAAGATCCTGCAGACCATCCGGGACGATGAGCTGCGCGCCATCGCCACCGAGTTCGGTGTGCAGCTGAACGAAGATTTCCTCGACTGAGTTCCATTCTCCACAAAAGGGCAGAGCGCCCGGCGAAGTTTTCGCCGGGCGCTCTGTCTTTTTGGTAAAGCCCTCCGCTCTGCGCAGAGAGAAGGCTTTCCCTCTGCCGCAGCACCGGCGGTTTTTCAAAGGCTTCCCCTGCCCACGAAATTTGCTTTAGCGGGTGGTCATGACGGCGGCATAGCGGCGGCTGATCTCGCACCGCAGCGCACCGCCGGACAAAAAGGCCTCGATGTCGTCCAGCAGGCTGTCCGCCACGGCGGGACGGCGGTCGATGGTGGGGCCGGCCTGGTGCGGCATCAGCAGCACGTTCGGCAGGCCGCACAGCGGATGGTCCGCCGGCAGCGGCTCCTGCTCGTAGACGTCCAGCACCGCCGTCAGGTCCGGCCGGTCGGCCAGCACCCGGCAGAGCGCCGCCTCGTCCACGATCGCGCCCCGCGCCGTGTTCACCAGCAGCGCGCCCGGCTTCATGCTGCGCAGCAGCGGCTCGGTGATGAGGTGACGGGTGGCGGCGGTGAGGCCGGTGTGCAGGCTGACGATGTCGCACCCGGCAAACAGGGCGGGCAGGTCCGCCCTTGTCATGCCGGTGCGCTGCAGCTCGGCGGGTTCGATGTGGCGGCTGTACACCTGCACGCGGCAGCGGAAAGGCGCCAGCATCTCCACCAGATACTGTGCGATCATGCCGTACCCCACAATGCCCACGCTGCGCTGCAGCAGGCCGCGGTTTTGAAAGGTCTGCGGCCAGCATCCCTTTGCCAGGCCGGTGGAATAGTGCGGGATGCGGCGCAGCGCGGCCAGCATATAGGCCACCGTTCCCTCGGCCACGCTCTCGGCAAAGACGCGGTTGCCGCTGACCACCCGCACGCCCCGCCGGTAGAGCGCATCGGAGACGTATCCGTTCACCGACCCGCCGGTGTGCGCCAGCAGCCGCAGACGGTCGGCACAGGCCATCACCGCCTCGTCCAGACAGGGGGAATCCCACCCGGTGATGCAGATGTCGATGCCGCGGATGGCGCGGCACAGCTCCTCCGTGGTGAATTGCCGGTCGGTGTCGTTCCAGTGCACCCGGCCGATCGATTCCAGCCGCCGCACCCGCTCCTCGTCAAAAAAAGTGGTCACCACACCCCGCCGGGGCATGGTGACCAGGATCTCTGTATCAGGCATATTGCCGCCTCCCCGCTTTGTGTATAGCTCCACTATACACGGCAGGGCGGAGGATTGCAAGCGGATTTTCTCACAGGGCTCCTTCTGCCAGGCGGCGCAGGAAGGCGAGGTCCTGCCCGTCGCAGCCGGGCTGCACCTCCTCGCGCAGCAGCGGCATGTCGGGACGGTTTTCCGCCGCCCAGCGGACGCGGGCAGTAGGTGTCGCCGTCCAGCACGAAGTCCTTGATGTGCATGGCGGTGATATGTGTGCCGAACTCCTCCAGCCAGCTGCGCCACAGATCGCTCTGGCGGGGCTGGTCCCGCTTTTTGAGGACGTTGGCGGCGTCGAAGATCAGGCGCAGGTACTCTGTGTCCCCCACCGTTTCCAGCAGCTGCCGGGTGCGCGCGGGGGTGTCGAGCGGGTACCAGAACACCGGCTCGATGGCAAAGACCGCGCCGTGCTTCGCGGCCGCTTCGGTGATGCGCAGCACGCTGTCCACCAGAAGCGGGTACCGCGCCGCTTTCTCCTCCTCGCACAGGTGGGAATAGCTGCTCTCGCTGCCCACCGCGCGCGCCTGCATGGCGTTCTGGAGCGAGAGGCAGTGCGCCACATTCTCCACCGCGCGGCGGCGGACCTCCTCGTCGGGGGCGCTGAGGTCCATATAGCAGCCCAGCACGCTGATCTCCACCCCGGCGGCGGCAAAGGCCTCGCCGATGCGGCAGGCTTCGTCCTGGTTCACCGCCCGGTAGTCGTCCCCCGTGCACAGCGCCTTCGGCATGGCCAGCTGGCAGGCGTTGTAGCCCTTTTCCCGCAGCAGGCCGGCCAGCGCGGCGGCGGAGCGGCGTCCGTAGATGCACACCGACAGGATGAAGGCGTAGACCACCGCCACGCCGCTGGCCTCGGTGGGCGAGAAGCTGCCGCTGAGGATGCCGCCGATGATGATGACGATCATCAAGATGCTGGGCACGGCGTCCCAGATGGTCTTGAGAATCTGGCTGAGCTTGAGCTTCTGGGCATTGCGCACCACATAGCCGTGCTTTTTGGCGAACAGGAAGGCGGCCACCATACACAGGGCGGCCCAAAGCAGGCCCGGGATCCAGCCGGCGATGAACAGCGTGGCCACCGAAACGCCGCCGCAGGCAGCAGAATAGATGATGAAGGCGTTGGTGGGCGGGATCAGCTGGCCCACCGGAGCGGTGGCGATGTTGGTGGCGGCAGAGAATTCCTCCTCATAGCCGGCGTTCTTTTCGGGGTCGCGCAGGACGCTGCCCATGGCGGAGGCGGCGGCGATGCCGGAACCGGACAGCGAGCCGAACATCGCGTTGCCGGCGATGTTGGTGAGGGCCAGCGAGCCGGGCACACGCCCCAGCACCAGCATGGCCAGGTTCACCAGCCGCTGCGCCAGGCCGCCGCTGCCCATCAGGTTGCCGGCGAGGATGAAGAACGGGACCGCCAGCAGGCTGAAGCTGTCGATGCCGGTGGTGAGCTTCTGGGCGGCGATGAAGGTGGCAAATTGGGGGGACAGGAACATGGTGATGGTCACGGCTGCCGAGGTGATGATGCTGAAGGAGACCGGCGTCCCCATGATCAGCAGAAAGGCAAAGACGATGACCAGAACGATGGCAGCAGAGATCTCCATTTATTCTTCGGCCTCCTTCCGGCTGTTTTTCAGTTCAGCGAAATGTTCGGACAGGCGCGGGATGCTGTACAGCACCATCATCACGCCGCACACCGGAACACCCGCATAGTAGATCTGCATCGGGATATGCAGGGCGGCCGAGACCTGCCCCACTGCGTTCATGCTGACCATGATGCCGCCCACGATCATGATGACCACGCTCAGCACCAGGATGAGAATGTCGTTGAAGATCTTGTCCATGGCGGCGCCCTTCTTTGTGAAGGTGCTGGTGACGAAGCCAATCGAGATGTGCCTGTCCTTGCCGTAGGCATACGGCACGCCCAACATGGTGGTCCAGATCAGGGTGTATTTCACAAATTCTTCGGTCCAGTCGCTGGGGTCACGCAGGATAAACCGGGTGAAGATCTGCCACACGCAGCCAAACACCATCAGCACCACCATGACGCACAGCACGACCTCCAGCACCTTGTCCAGCACTTGGGTCATTTTTTTCATTGTTTGCCCCTCCTCAGTCTGCGTAGCTCTGAATGTCTTCGTACAGAGCGCGGTATTCGTCGCCGCGTCCGCAGTATTCCTCGTGGATCGGCTGTACAGCCTCGATGAAGGCGGTCTTGTCGATGTCATAGTAGACATGCACGCCGTGCTCCTCGGCCTCGGCGATGGCGTCGGCCATCATGTCGCTGTACAGGCTCTTGAAGTTTTCGTTGGTCTGTTCCAGGCTGGTCACCAGCGCCTGCTGCTGTTCGGCGGTGAGGCTGTCCCAGGTGGCGGCGCTGATGATGTAGATGTCGGGAGAATACTGGTGCTCGGTGTAGGTGTAGGATTTCACCAGATCCTGATGGCCGTTCACGGTGAGGGCCAGCTCGGTGTTTTCGGCGCCGTCCACCATGCCCTGCTGCAGGGCGGTGTAGGTCTCGCTGGAGGACATCGGCACCGCCGAACCGCCCATCGCCTCGATCATCTCCATCGAGGTGGAGCTGACCATCGAGCGGATCTTTTTGTTGTTCAGCACCGACGGGTCGGTGACCGGCACGTCCTCTTTCAGATAGAAGTTGCGCGAACCGTTGGCGTAGTAGCCGATGGCGATGAAGCCCTGGTCACGGGTGGAGGTGAACAGGTCCTGCACTGCCTGGCTCTGTTCCATCGCGGTGTAGTAGTGGTCCTGGTCCACGAACAGATACGGGATGGCAAAGATGGCGTAGCGGTCGTCGAACTGCTCCAGCGTGTTGGAGCTGACCTTCGCCATGTCCAGAATGCCCGCCTTCACCATCTCGATCTCCTCGTTTTCGGTGCCCAGCACGCCGGAGGGATAGATCTTCACCTCCATGCCGGTGTCGGTCTGTGCCACAAAGTCGGAAAACAGGGCGATGGAATCCGCGATCTCGGACCCCTCCTGCTGGTTGTGGGCGAGGCGGATCTCCACGGCGGCCGACATGTTGGAGCTGTATACCTTTATAAAGGTGACCGCAGCGACCAGAAGAGCTGCCGCGCAGACTGCCACGCCGATTTTTTTTCGGATAGTCATAAGTTCTCCTTTCCTGTTTGAGAAGAGCCGGCCGCAGCCCCCGTGCACGGTGTGGGCTTCCGCAACGTCCGGGTCCGCTCTTCTCGTCCCCGCCGCCTGCGGCGGCCAACCGAAACGGCAGGGCATGTGCGCTTCCTGTCTGGGCTCATGCATGATTTACAAGTTTATTGTAGCATCTGTCCTGCCTACATTCTGCGCCCTATCTTGCGATTTTTCAGCAAAATTCAAA
>NHCFR00700__coassemble_1326_pt1 | contig 19718 bp, 35 predicted proteins | sample NHCFR00700__metabat2_high_PE_054 | metagenome-assembled genome bin NHCFR00700
ATTTCTCCACACGATTTTGAGTCGCGGTCGTCTGCCAATTCCGACACACCGGCATATATGGTGTGCGATACGATTATACTATGTTTTGGACCGGATTGCAAGCCCGGGGCATAAATTGCCGCCGGCGGCCGCCGGGTCGCGTGCGAAACGGGAGAGAACGTGTCAAAACAATTACAAAAGCAGTCGTTTTCGTGGTTTTTTCATAAAACAGATTGACAAATAGCGGCCCGATTAGTAAAATGTAATAGATTCATTGGTGTGATGGAGGCATATGTGGACACACAGATCCCGCAAGAACAGATCCGCCGCGCGGCCGAAGGCGACGAACAGGCACTGGCCGCCGTGATCGCGCGCATGCTGCCGGCGGTGCGCGGAGAGGCGGCGGACGCCGTCTGTCCCGGCCTTGAGCTGGAAGACCTGATGCAGGAGGGCGTGATCGGCCTGCTGCGCGCGGTGCGCACCTATTCGCCCGAGGCGGGCGCGTCGTTCTCCACCTATGCCCGGCACTGCATCGCCAACGCCGTGGAAACGGCACGGCGCACGGCCCTGCGCAAAAAGCATCAGCTGCTCAACCAGGCGCTCACGCTGGAGCAGCACCCCGAGGCCGACGCCGCCGACCCCGAGCAGATCGCCATCGACAACGCCCAGTATCACTCCACCATGCACAGCATCCACACAAGGCTGTCGGCCTTCGAGTGGCAGGTGCTGCAGCTGGTGCTGGACGGATACGGCCACGCCGAGATCAGCGCCCGGCTGGGCTGCAGCCGCAAGGCGGCCGAAAACGCTATGCAGCGGGTGCGCCGCAAGCTGCGCGACGACGAGCTGGCCTGAATCCCATCCCAACAAGCGTTCCGGTCCCCCTGGCGGGGCCGCGCGATATATGCCCCATGTAGCTTAAAAAAGAGCGTTGGTCCAAAAGCCAAAGGTGTCGGTTTGAATCCTTCCGCGGGCAAAATATTTATCCAAGAGGAGATACCAATTATGTTCCAGGACAAAACTTTAGTCTGCAAAGAGTGCGGCAACGAGTTCGTGTTCACCGCCGGCGAGCAGGAGTTCTACGCTGAGAAGGGCTTCGAGAACGAGCCCCAGCGCTGCAAGGCCTGCCGTGATGCCCGCAAGGCCGGTGGCCGCGCTCCCCGCGAGATGTTCGACGCCGTGTGCGCTTCCTGCGGCAAGGCTTGCAAGGTTCCCTTCAAGCCCCGCGAGGACCGTCCCGTATACTGCAGCGAGTGCTTTGCCGCGCAGAAGGGCGAGTGATCCACGCTCCACGCTCCACACTTCGCAAAAAAGGCGCCTTCCCGGCTTTGGGAGGGCGCTTTTTGCGTGTGAAATCTTTCGCCGGGCTTGCAATATTGCCCGGGTTTGGGGTACAATACAGTGTATATTGCCCATAGCCGGGCAGGAAAGAGAGGATATTCACCATGACTGTGACCAAAGATACCATCATCGGCTCCCTGCTGGACCTGGACCCCGCGGTGGCTCCGTATTTCCTGGAGATCGGCATGCACTGTCTGGGCTGTCCGTCCGCCCGCGGCGAGACCATCGAGCAGGCCTGCATGGTGCACGGCACCAACGCCGACGAGCTGGTGGCCAAGCTGAACGCCCACTTTGGAAACTAAGGCGCCGCATCTGGACGCCCGCCTTGCCGCCTGCGCCGCCTATGTGCGGCCGGGCGCGCGGGTGGCCGACGTGGGGTGCGACCACGGCAAGCTGGCGGCGCGGCTGGCGCTGGAGGGCTGCCGGGTGATCGGCACCGACATCCACGCCGCCCCGCTGGAGACCGCCCGCGCCACCTGCGCGGCCGCCGGCTGTGCCGACCGGGTGGACCTGCGGCTGGGCGACGGCCTGGCGCCGCTGGAAGCGGGCGAGGCCGACGACATCGTGATGGCCGGCATCAGCGCCGAGACCATCCTGCATATCCTCGACGCCGCCGGCTGGGTGCGCCGCAAGGGCATCCGGCTGATTTTGTGTGCCGCCACCAAGACGCCGCTGCTGCGCCGGGAGCTGTGCCGCCGCGGATTTGCGCTGGAGGACGAGACGCCGGTGGTGGCGGCCGGGCGGGTGTACACCGTGCTCTGCGCCGGGTACACCGGCGAGGAGCGGGAGCCGGACGGCGAATTCTGCCTGGTCGGCCTGTCGGCCGCAAAACCGCACGCCGCCCGCCTGCGGGACGACACCGCCGCCAAACTGGAAAAACAGCTGCGCGGACTGCGCGGCCGGGAACAACAGGAAGCCCGGCGGCTGCTGGCCTGGCTGCGCGGGCTGGAACTGACAGAAGAGGGGAGAGGGACCATGCTGTATCCTGCCGATATCGCCGCATACATCGAAGAAAAAGCGCCCGCCGCCCTGGCCGAGGAATGGGACAACGTGGGCCTGCTGGTGGACGCCGGGCAGCCGGTGCGCCGGGTGCTGGCCGCGCTGGACATCACCCCCGCCGTGGTGGCCGAGGCCAAACGGCTGGACTGCCAGCTGGTGGTATCGCACCATCCGGTGATCTTCCACGCGCTGAAACGCCTGTCCGACCAGCCCGCCGCCCTGCTGGTGCGGGAAGGGCTGTCGGCCGTCTGCGCCCACACCAACTTCGACACCGCCGAAGGCGGCGTGAACGACGTGCTGGCCGCGCTGCTGGGCCTTGCAAATGTGCGCCCGTTTGCCGGTCTCGGCCGGGTGGGCGAGGTGCCGGAGCAGCCCGCCGCGGACTTCGCCGCCCGCGCGGCTGCCGCGCTGGGCGTCCCCGTGATGCTGGCCGACGCCGGACGCCCCGTCCGCACGGTGGCGGTGGTGGGCGGCAGCGGGGGAGACTTCGCCGACGCCGCCCGCGAGGCCGGGGCCGACTGCCTGGTCACCGGCGAGGCGGCCCACCACGAGGGGCTGGACGCTCTGCAGCGCGGCATGAGCCTGATCGTGGGCGGCCACTACGCCACCGAACACCCCGCCGTGCACCGCCTGGCCGACTGGCTGCGGGAGCGCTTTGGGGAGCTGGAGGTGCTGGAGAGCCGGGACGAACGCCCGCCCTTCACCCCGGTATTGCCCCGCTAAAGGAGGAGAACACATGGCACTGGATGCCGCAACACTGGCGCTGACGGCCGGGCAGCTGCGCGAGACCCTGCTGGAAGCCCGCATCGACAAGATCTTCGAGCCCACCCGCGACGAGGTGGTGCTGCAATTGCGCACCCGCACCGCCGGGTATAAGCTGTTCGTGTCGGCCCGGTCGGGGTCGGCGCGCGTCTGTCTGACCAACGAGACCTTCGAGAACCCCCAGACGCCCCCCTCCTTCTGCATGCTGCTGCGCAAGCATCTGGCGGGCGGCAAGCTGGTGGACGTGCGCCTGCCGCAGGGCGAGCGCATCGCGTTTTTTGATTTTCAGTGTGTGAACGAGATGGGCGACCTCGTTTTGAACACCCTCGCCGCCGAGCTGATGGGCCGCTATTCCAACCTGGTGCTGGTGCAAAACGGCAAGATCCTCGACGCCCTCAAGCGGGTGGACTTCGAGGCCTCGGCGGTGCGCCAGCTGCTGCCGGGCCTGGCCTACACCCTGCCGCCCAAGCCCGCCAAACCCGACTTTGTGGCCGTGACCGGCGCCGAGCTGGCCGAGGCGGTGGCGCAGAAGGAGCTGCCGGCTGCCGACGCGCTGATGAAATGCTGCGGCGGGGTGGGGCCGGTGGTCTGCCGGGAAGCCGCCTGGCGCGCCTTTGGGGGGCGCGAGGTGCGCGGCAACGAGATGACCGCCGCCGACAGGGCAGCCCTGGCCGCCGCCTGCGATGCCATCCGCGCCGACTGGCTGGACGGCGGGCACCCGGTGCTGGTGCGCCAGCCGGACGGCAAGCCGGTGGAGTTCAGCTTCACCGCCCTCACCCAGTACGACGGCGCGCTGGAAAGCCGGCAGTACGAGAACTTCAGCCTGCTGCTGGAGGACTACTACTGCGCCAAGGACCGCGCCGAGCGCCTGCGCCAGAAGAGCCGGGACCTGGCCAAGACGGTGCACAACCTGCACGAGCGCGCGGTGCGCAAGCAGGCCGCCCGCACCGAGGAGCTGGCCCAGAGCGAGGCGTCCGACCAGCTGCGGGTGTTCGGCGAGCTGCTGAGCGCCAACCTCTGGGCGCTGGAAAAGGGGCAGAAGCAGGTCACCCTGCAGAACTGGTACACCGGCGAGGAGGTCACCATCCCGCTGGACGTGCGTCTGGGCCCTGCCGCCAACGCGCAGAAGTATTTCAAGGAATACAAGAAGAAGCAGACCGCCGCCCGGATGCTGAAAACCCTGCTGGCCGACGGCGAGAAGGAGATCGCCTATCTGGAGACGGTGCTGTACGAGGTGCAGGCCGCCACCGGCGAGCAGATGCTGGGCGAGATCCGCGCCGAGCTGAAGAGCCAGGGATACCTGAAATATTATAAGGTGCGCGAGAAGCGCCAGAAACCGGCCGACTTCCTGCGCTACCGCTCGTCGGACGGGTTTTTGATCCTGGTGGGCCGCAACAACCTGCAGAACGACCGCCTCACACTCAAGACCGCCCGCGGCAAGGACCTGTGGTTTCACACCAAGAACGCCCCCGGCAGCCACACGGTGGTGATGAGCGAGGGGCGCGACATCCCCCTGCGCACCCAGAACGAGGCCGCGATGCTGGCGGTGCTGCACTCCAGCCAGGCCGGCGGCGCGAAGGTGGCGGTGGACTACACCGAGGTGCGCAACATCCGCAAGACCGGCGACCTCAAGCCCGGCATGGTGCTCTACGAGCACTACGAGACCGCCTACATCACCCCCGAACCGGGGCTGGAGGAGCGGCTGCGGGAGAACTGAAATCTGCACAAAAAAATACGGCGCTGTTTTTGCGGTTTGTTCAAAAGGGAGAATCGAAAAAACGGCGCTTTTTTTTGACAAACCCCTTGCATGTGCGGCGGGTTTATGGTATTATCATATACGGCTGCGAATGGCTTGCACGGCAAGTCCGCGCAGGCCACGATATGCGATGACGCGGGAGGTTGCCACGACGTTTCGTGGGTTTTTCCGCCGAGTATGTCCGATCTTAGAACCGGGCGAAAGAATTACTGAGTGCAAAGGGATACGTTCGCGCAGTTACTCCGCGAACCAATGTCCACGCGAATTTGCCATAAGGATTCCCCGGATGAACTGCCTGGCGGTTCACCGGTTTTTCTCATGGGAAAGCGTGAAACACCCGGCGCAGTGTTAAGTGATTTATCGGCTCGCCTAAGCGCAAAATTTTATAGGAGGCGAAAGCAAATGGCAGTCAAGGAAAAGATCAGAATCCGACTCAAGAGCTACTATCATCAGTTGATCGATGCGGCCGCAGAGAAGATCGTGGAGACCGTGAAGCGCACCGGCGCACGCGTGTCCGGCCCGATCCCCCTGCCCACCGACAAAGAGGTGGTCACCATCCTGCGCGCTGTTCACAAGGACAAGGACAGCCGCGAGCAGTTTGAGACCCGCACCCACAAGCGCCTGATCGACATTCTGAAGCCGTCCAACAAGACGGTGGAGGCTCTGAAGAGCCTGCAGCTCCCCGCTGGCGTGGAGATCGAAGTGAAGCTGTGAGCCGCACATAAAAAGTAAGGGCGCTGAAACACCGCGCCAACTGCTTTGGCACACACCCCCACAACGACATACCCCCCGCAGAACGCGGAGAGGTCATGTTGGTGCCGCACCGGCATCAACCAATAACCTATAGGAGGCAAAGAAAATGCAAAAAGGTATCATCGGCAAGAAGCTGGGCATGACCCAGCTGTTTGACGAGAACGGCAAGGTAGTGCCCGTTACCGTCATCGAGGCTGGCCCCTGCACCGTGGTGCAGAAAAAGACCCTGGACAGCGACGGCTACGTGGCCGTGCAGCTGGGCTGGGGCGACGTGGCCGCCAAAAAGGTGAGCAAGCCCGCCGCCGGCCATTTCGCCAAGGCGAACGTGGCCCCCAAGAAGGTGCTGCGCGAGTTCCGTCTGGAGAGCATCGACGGCATGAACGTGGGCGACATCCTGAAGGCTGACGTCTTCGCTGCCGGCGACCACATCGACGTGGTCGGCACCAGCAAGGGCAAGGGCTACGCCGGCACCATCAAGCGCTGGAACGGCCATCGCCTGCGCGAGAGCCACGGCACCGGCCCTGTGGCCCGCCATGCCGGCTCCATGGGCAGCTGCTCCACCCCCAGCCGCGTGTTCAAGGGCAAGAAGCTGCCCGGCCATATGGGCAGCGAGCGCGTCACCATCCAGAACCTGATGGTCGTGAAAGTGGACGCCGAAAACAACCTGATCGCCGTGAAGGGCGCAGTACCCGGCCCCAAGGGCAGCGTGGTCTGCATCAGCGACAGCGTGAAGGCCTAAAGGAGGAAAGCGAGCAATGAAATTTGACGTTTTGGATATGAACGGCAAGAAGGTTTCCGAAGTTGAGCTTTCCGACGCCGTGTTCGGTATCACCCCGAACGAGAAGGCCGTGCACGCCGCGGTCGTGAACTTCCTGGCCAACCAGCGCCAGGGCACCCAGAGCACCAAGACCCGCAGCGAGGTTTCCGGCGGCGGCCGCAAACCCTGGCGCCAGAAGGGTACCGGCCATGCCCGTCAGGGCTCCATCCGCGCTCCGCAGTGGACCCACGGCGGCGTTGCCCTGGGCCCCAAGCCCCGCGATTACAGCTACCGCATCAACAAGAAGCTGAAGCGCCTGGCCGTGCTGAGCGCCCTGAGCGCCAAGGCTGCTGCCGGCGACATGATCGTCATCGACGAGCTGGCCTGCGCCGAGTACAAGACCAAGACCATCGTCAACATGCTGGCCGCCGTGGGCGCCGAGAAAAAGGCCCTGATCGTGACCCCCGCTGTGGACGCCAAGGTCGTGAAGAGCGCCGCCAACATCCCCGGTGTGAAGACCACCACCGCCGACAACGTGAACACCTACGACGTGGTGAACGCCAACAAGTTCGTGATCAGCGTTGACGCGGCCAAGAAACTTGAGGAGGTTCTGGGCTAATGAAAATCGCTGCACAAGACATCATCCTGGCCCCCGTGATCACCGAGGCCTCCATGCAGGGCATCGCCGCCAAGAAGTACACCTTCAAGGTTGCCCCCAATGCCACCAAGATCGACATCGCCCGCGCCGTTGAGGAGCTGTTCGGTGTTGAGGTTGCCAAGGTGAACACCATCTCTGTCCGCGGCCGTTTCCGCCGCAAGGGCATGAACAGCGGCTACACCGCCGCTTCCAAGAAGGCAATCGTTACCCTGACCGCGAAGAGCAAGGGCATCGAGTTCTTCGAGAGCATGATCTGAGAGATCGGCTCGTGAGGGCCTGAGCAAGGCCCGCTTATGGGGATATGACCCCGACAACAATTCATAAGACAAGGAGAAACAAACCATGGCGATCAAAAAGTTTAAGCCGACGACTCCCGGCCGCCGCGGCATGACTGTGACCGACTACAGCCAGCTGAGCAAGGTTGCTCCCGAGCGCAGCCTGCTGGAGCCGATGAAGAAGCACAGCGGCCGCAACAACACCGGCCGCATCACCGTGCGCCACCATGGCGGCGGCAACCGCACCAAGTACCGCGTGATCGACTTCAAGCGCGACAAGTTCGACGTGCCCGCCACCGTCAAGACCCTGGAGTACGATCCCAACCGCTCCGCTCATATCGCCCTGCTGCAGTATGAGGACGGCGAGAAGCGCTATATCCTGGCCCCCGAAGGCCTGAAGGTGGGCGACGTCGTGATGGCCGGCCCCAACGCCGACATCAAGCCCGGCAACGCCCTGCCCTTCGCCAACATCCCCGTTGGTACTGTCATCCACAACATCGAGCTGTATCCCGGCAAGGGCGGCCAGCTGGTGCGCAGCGCCGGCAACATGGCCCAGCTGATGGCCAAGGAAGGCAAGTACGCCCTGGTCCGCCTGCCCTCCGGTGAGATGCGCAACGTTCCGATGAACTGCATCGCCACCATCGGCCAGGTCGGCAACATCGATCACGAGAACGTGAACATCGGCAAGGCCGGCCGCAAGCGCCACATGGGCTGGCGTCCCACCGTCCGCGGTTCTGTCATGAACCCCTGCGATCACCCCCACGGCGGTGGTGAAGGCAAGAGCCCCGTTGGCCGTCCCGGCCCTGTCACCCCCTGGGGCAAGCCTGCTATGGGTTACAAGACCCGCAAAAATCACAATCGCTCTGACAAGCTGATCGTCAAGCGTGCCAACGGCTAAGAGAGGAGACCAACATGGGTAGAAGTGTTAAAAAGGGACCTTATGTACAGCCTGTGCTTCTGAAGCGTGTGCAAGAGATGAACGCGGCCGGTGAAAAGCGTGTGCTGAAAACCTGGAGCCGTTCTTCCACCATCTTCCCCGATTTCGTGGGCCACACCTTTGCCGTGCATGATGGCCGCAAGCATGTTCCCGTTTACGTTACCGAAGATATGGTAGGCCACAAGCTGGGCGAGTTCGCCCCCACCCGCACCTTCAAAGGCCACGCGGGTGCCAAGACCACCGGCAAGTAAGAGGAGGAGAGTTAAATGGAAGCAAGGGCACATCTTAGATACGCCCGCATCGCGCCCCGCAAGGTTTCGGTTGTGCTGGATCTGATCCGCAACCAGCCCGTGGACAAAGCGCTGGCGATTCTGCAGTACACCCCGAAGGCTGCCTGCGAGCCTCTGATGAAGCTGGTGAAGTCTGCTGCCGCCAATGCGGAGAACAACCACAACATGGATAAGAACAACCTGTACGTTGCCGAGTGCTTCGTCACCCCCGGCCCCACCCTGAAGCGCATCATGCCGCGCGCACAGGGCCGTGCGTACAGAATCCTCAAGAGAACCAGCCACATCACCGTGGTTCTCAAAGAGATGGAAGCGTAAGGAGGGTAACAATGGGCCAGAAAGTGAATCCCCACGGCATTCGCGTGGGCGTAATTAAAGATTGGGACAGCCGCTGGTTTACTTCCAAAAAAGAGTTCGGCGATACCCTCGTGGAAGACTACAAGATCCGCAAGGTGCTGAAGAAGCAGCTGTACGGCGCGGGCGTTCCCAAGATCGAGATCGAGCGCACCATTGACAACGCGACCGGCACCCCCCGCCTGAAGATCAACATCCACTGCGCCAAGCCCGGCATGGTGATCGGCAAAGGCGGCGCCGAGATCGAGAAGCTGCGCGCCCAGATCGAGAAGATGGTTGGCAAAGCCACCAATGTGAACATCGTCGAAGTGAAGAACATCGACACCAACGCCCAGCTGGTGGCCGAGAACATCGCCAGCCAGCTGGAACGCCGCATCTCGTTCCGCCGTGCCATGAAGCAGTGCATGGGCCGTGCGATGCAGCGTGGCGCCAAGGGCATCAAGGCGCAGGTCAGCGGCCGTCTGGGCGGCGCCGACATCGCCCGCACCGAGCATTACCATGAGGGTACCATCCCCCTGCAGACCCTGCGCGCCGACATCGACTACGGCTTTGCCGAGGCCGATACCACCTACGGCAAGATCGGCGTGAAAGTTTGGATCTACAAGGGCGAAGTGCTGAAAGGCACCAAGCCCGCAGCCCGCAAAGAAGGAGGCAACAAATAATGTTACTGCCTAAGCGCGTTAAATACCGCCGTGTGCACCGCGGTCGTATGACCGGTAAGGCCATGCGCGGCAACACTGTGAATCAGGGCCAGTACGGCATTGTTGCCCTGGAGCCCGCCTGGATCACCTCGAACCAGATCGAGGCCGCCCGTATCGCCATGACCCGTTACATCAAGCGTGGCGGTCAGGTTTGGATCAAGATCTTCCCCGACAAGCCCGTGACCGAGAAGCCCGCCGAGACCCGCATGGGTTCCGGTAAAGGCAGCCCCGAGTACTGGGTGGCCGTGGTGAAGCCCGGCCGCGTGCTGTTCGAGCTGGCCGATGTGAACGAAGAGATCGCCCGCGAGGCGCTGCGTCTGGCCAGCCACAAGCTGCCTGTCAAGTGCAAATTCGTAAAGCGGGAAGAGAAGGAGGCTGCGGAGTAAATGAAAGCAACCGAACTGCGCGAGCTGTCGGCCGCTGAGCTGAACCAGAAGCTGGCTGATCTGAAGCAGGAACTGTTCAACCTGCGTTTTCAGCACGCTGTGAACCAGCTGGAGAATCCCGGCCGCATCGAAGCCGTAAAGAGAGACATTGCCCGCGTGAAGACCGTTCTGCGTGCCAATGAGCTCAATCACTAAGAGAGGGAGGTAACTGAACATGGAGCGTAACCTGCGTAAAACGCGCACCGGCGTGGTTGTGTCCGACAAGATGGACAAGACCATCGTGGTCGCTGTAAAGGACAACGTAAAACACCCCCTCTACAAGAAGATCATGAAGCGCACTGTGAAATTCAAGGCCCACGACGAGAACAACGAGTGCGGCATTGGCGACCGTGTGATGATTATGGAGACCCGCCCCCTGTCCAAGGACAAGCGCTGGCGTCTGGTCAAAATCGTAGAGAAGGCGAAATAATCGCCGTACCTTTGAAAGGAGGATCTGGCTGTGGTTCAGATGCAAACCTATCTCAAGGTAGCCGACAACACCGGTGCCAAAGAACTGATGTGCATCCGTGTGCTGGGCGGTTCCCGCAAGAGATATGCGAATATCGGCGACGTTGTGGTTGCCAGTGTGAAGAAGGCCGCGCCCAACGGCACTGTGAAGAAGGGCGACGTGGTGAAGGCCGTTATCGTCCGTTCCAAGCATGGCCTGCGCCGTGAGGACGGTTCCTATATCCGTTTCGATGAGAACGCTGCCGTTATCATCAAGGAAGACAAGAATCCGAGAGGCACCCGTATCTTTGGACCGGTCGCCCGCGAGCTGCGCGAGGACGGCTACCTGAAGATCCTGAGCCTGGCTCCGGAATCGCTGTAAGGAGGTTTTAGAATGAATAAGGTTCATGTTAAAACCGGTGACAACGTGATGGTGATCAGCGGCAAGGACGCCGGCAAGACCGGCAAGGTTCTGGCTGTGAGCCCCAGCGAGGGCAAGGTGATCGTGGAAGGCCTGAACATGGTGACCAAACACGTGAAACCCCGCCGCCAGGGCGAGCAGGGCGGCATCGTGAAGGCCGAGGGCGCCATGTACGCCTGCAAGGTGATGCCGGTTTGCCCCAAGTGCAAAAAGCCCGTCCGCATCGGCCATGCCGAGGTTGACGGCAAGAAAGTGCGCGTCTGCAAAAAGTGCGGCGCGCAGCTGTAAGGGAGGTAAAACACTCATGGCAAGACTGAAAGAGAAGTACACCAGCGAAGTGGCTCCCGCCCTGATGAAGAAGTTCGGCTACAAGAGCGTGATGCAGATCCCCAAGCTGGACAAAGTTGTGATCAACGTTGGCTGCGGCGAAGCCCGCGACAACCCGAAGGTCCTGGAAGCCATCGTGGGGGACCTTGGCAAGATCACCGGCCAGAAGGCCATCGTTTGCCGCGCCAAGAAGAGCGTTGCGAACTTCAAGCTGCGTGAGGGCATGCCCATCGGCGCCAAAGTGACCCTGCGCGGCGAGCGTATGTACGAGTTTGTGGACCGCTTCTTCAGCGTGGCCCTGCCCCGTGTTCGCGACTTCCGCGGCATCAATGGCAACTCGTTCGACGGCCGCGGCAACTATGCCTGCGGCATCAAGGAGCAGCTGATCTTCCCCGAGATCGACTACGATAAGATCGATGCCGTTCGCGGTATGGACATCTGCTTCGTTACCACTGCGAAAACCGACGAAGAGGCCAAAGAGCTGCTGACCGCTCTGGGCGCTCCGTTCGCTAACTAAGGGAGGGTTTTGAAACATGGCGAAAACTTCCATGAAAATCAAGCAGCAGCGTCCGGCGAAGTTCTCCACCCGCGAGTACAATCGCTGCAAGATCTGCGGCCGTCCCCACGCATACCTGCGCAAGTACGGCATCTGCCGTATCTGCTTCCGCGAACTGGCCTACAAGGGCGAGATTCCCGGCGTGAAGAAAGCCAGCTGGTAAACAAACAACAAAAATTAGGAGGTTAGTGGCATGCAAATCACCGATCCCATCGCGGACCTGCTCACCCGCATCCGCAACGCGAGCACTGCCAAACACCCTTCGGTTGACGTTCCCGCTTCCAACCTGAAGAAAGCGATCTGCAACATTCTGGTTGAAGAAGGTTACATCAAGGGTGTTCAGGTAATCGAGGACAACAAGCAGGGCGTTCTGCGCCTGGCTCTGAAGTACACCGAGACCGGCGCCCCTGTCATCAGCGGCCTGCGCCGTGTGTCCAAACCGGGCCTGCGCATCTACACCAACTGCGAGGAGATGCCCAAGGTCATGCGCGGCCTGGGCACCGCCATCATCTCCACCTCTAAGGGCGTTATGACCGACCGCGCTGCTCGTGCCGAGCATGTTGGCGGCGAAGTTCTCGCCTTTGTGTGGTAAGAAAGGGGCTAAAAAGACATGTCGAGAATTGGAAGAAAACCCATCGTCATCCCCGCGGGCGTCGAAGTGACCGTGAATGGCCACGAGATCACCGTGAAGGGCCCCAAGGGCACCCTGAATTCCAACATCCATCCTCTGCTGAGCGTTGCCGTGGAGAATGGTGAAGTTGTGGTGACCCGCCCCAATGACGAGAAGACCGCCCGCAGCCTGCACGGCCTGACCCGCACCCTGATCAACAACATGGTGGAGGGCGTGACCCACGGCTTCAAGAAGGAGCTGGAAGTGCAGGGCGTTGGCTACCGTGTGGCCAAGCAGGGCAAAAATCTGGTTATGAACCTGGGCTATTCCCACCAGGTGATCGTGCCGGAGACCGATGGCATCACCATCGACGTTCCCGATCCCAACAAGATCGTGATCAACGGCATCGACAAGCAGAAGGTCGGCCAGTTCGCCGCCGAAGTGCGCGAGAAACGCCCGCCCGAGCCTTACAAGGGCAAGGGTATCCGCTATGTGGGTGAGGTCATCATCCGCAAAGAGGGCAAGGCCGGCAAAGGCTCTAAATAAGGACAGGAGGGATAGACAATGGTTAATAAGCCCGATAAGAACGAAGCCCGTCTTCGTCGTCATCGCCGGGTGCGCGGCAAGATCAGCGGCACCGCTGAGCGCCCCCGTCTCGCCGTATTCCGCTCCTCCAAGCACATCTATGCCCAGATCATCGATGACGTGGCCGGCGTGACCCTGGCCAGCGCATCCAGCATGGACAAAGATTTCGAGGGCTTTGGCGGCAACATCGAAGCGGCGACCAAGGTTGGCAACGCGATCGCCAAGAAGGCTCTGGAGAAGGGCATCAACACCGTCGTGTTCGACCGTGGCGGTTTCGTATATCATGGCCGCGTGAAGGCCCTGGCCGAGGGCGCCCGCGAGGGCGGCCTGACGCTGTAAGTCAAGGAGGATACAATGGAAAGAATTGACGCATCCACTCTGGATCTGAAAGAAAAGGTCGTCGCCATCAACCGCGTATCCAAAACCGTGAAGGGCGGCCGTATCTTCAAGTTCAGCGCTCTGGTCGTTGTGGGCGACGGCGCTGGCACCATCGGTTTCGGCCTGGGCAAGGCCGGCGAGGTTCCCGAGGCCATCCGCAAGGGCATCGAGGACGCCAAGAAAAACATGTTCAAGGTTGCCCTGAAGGGCACCACCATCCCCCACGAGATCGTGGGCGAGTTCGGCGCCGGCCGCGTTCTGATGCGTCCCGCCGCTCCCGGTACCGGCGTGATCGCCGGCGGCCCTGTGCGTGCCGTTCTGGAAGTTGCCGGTATCAAGGATATCCGCACCAAGAGCCTGCGCTCCAACAACCCCTGCAACGTTGTGACTGCCACCTTCGACGGCCTGCGCCGTCTGTGCAGCGCCGAGCAGGTTGCTGCCAAGCGCGGCAAGACCGTGAAAGAGATTCTGGGTTAAGGAGGGCTGCGAATCATGGAAAACAAAACTGTTACCATCAAGCTGGTGCGCAGCCTGCTGGGCCGCAGCGCCAAGCAGATCGCCACTGCCAAAAGCCTGGGCCTGACCAAGATCGGCCACATCACCGTACAGCCTGACAACGCCCAGACCCGCGGCAAGATCGCCAAGATCAGCCACATGGTCGAGGTCGTTGAGGGCTGAGACGCAAGGAGGTGCAAGCAATGAAGCTTCATGAATTACAGCCTGCCGCCGGTTCCAACACCGCGGCCAAGCGCAAGGGCCGCGGCCACGGCAGCGGCAACGGCAAGACCGCCGGCTACGGCCACAAGGGCCAGAAAGCCCGCAGCGGCGTGAAGAAGGCCGGCTTCGAAGGCGGCCAGATGCCCCTGCAGCGTCGTCTGCCCAAGCGCGGCTTCAACAACATTTTCGCCACCAAGTACGCCACCGTGAAGGTGAGCGACCTGGAGAAATTCGAGGCCGGCAGCGTTGTCACCGCCGAGGCCCTGATCGAAAAGGGCATCATCAAGAAGGCCCTGGACGGTGTGAAGGTCCTGGGCAATGGCGAGCTGACCAAAGAGCTGACCGTTCAGGTTGCGGCCTACACTGCTTCCGCGAAAGAAAAGATCGAGAAGGCGGGCGGAAAGGCCGAGGTGATCTGAGGTGTTTGATACCTTCAAAAACGCCTGGAAAGTACAGGAGCTGCGCAAGCGACTGCTGTACACCCTGATGATCCTCGTGATCTTCCGGCTGGGCTGTGCTATCACCGTTCCCTTCATCGACCCCGAAAAGGTCGGTATCGGCAGCACCAATCTGCTGTCGTATCTGAACATGATGTCGGGCGGCGCTCTGTCCAACGGCGCGCTGTTTGCCCTGTCGGTGCAGCCCTACATCAACGCCTCCATCATTATCCAGCTGCTCGCGGTGGCCATTGAGCCGTTGGGGCGGCTGGCCAAGGAAGGCCGCGAAGGCCAGCGCAAGATGCAGCGGATCACCCGCTACACCGGCGCCGGCATCGCGGTGGTGATGGGCATCGGCTTCTACACCCTGCTGCGCAACGGCTACGGCGCCGTCATCTACACCAGCGGCTGGGAAGGCTGGTTTGCCGCCGCCACCATCGTGTCCTGCTTTGTGGCGGGCAGCATGCTGGTCACCTGGCTGGGTGAACAGATCGACGAAAAGGGCATCGGCAACGGTGTCTCGCTGCTGATCTTCATCGGCATCGTCTCCCGCTGGAGCGACGTGATCGGCGCCGTGGGCGGCCTGATCACCAAGGCGCAGCAGCAGCCCCTGTACTACATCTTCCTGCCGCTGCTGGTGGTGTTCGCGATCGCCGTCATCGTGTTCGTGGTGATCCTGAACGCGGCCGAGCGCCGCATCCCGGTGAAGTACGCGCAGCGCGTGGTGGGACGCAAGATGTACGGCGGCCAGTCCACCTACATCCCCATCAAGGTGAACATGAGCGGCGTTATGCCGGTCATCTTCGCCTCCAGCCTGTGCATGATCCCCGGCACCATCGCCGGCTTCATCAACCTGGACGCGGCGGCGCATCCCTATTGGGCGGCCTTCTTCAGCCTGTTCAACAGCACGTCGATGTTCTATGCGGTGCTGTACAGCCTGCTGATCATCGGTTTCAACTACTTCTATGTAGCCATCCAGTACAACCCCGTTGACATCGCCAAGAACCTGCGCGAGAACAACGGCGCCATCCCCGGCATCCGCGGCGACCGACCCACCGCCGAGTTCATCAGCCGCGTGCTGGGCAAGCTCACCTTCATCGGTGCGCTGTTCCTGGTGGTTGTGGCGGTCCTGCCCATCATCCTGGCCAACCTCACCGGCGTGGCCATCCATCTGGGCGGCACCAGCATGCTGATCGTGGTCGGCGTTGCGCTGGACACCACCCGCTCTCTGGAGAGCTATATGGCTCCCCGCCATTATAAATCGATCCTGAAATAATCGAAAAAGGGGATGAACGGCATGAAATTGATCCTTCTGGGCGCCCCCGGCGCCGGCAAAGGTACCCAGGCCGAAGTGATCTGCGACAAGCTGGGGATTCCGGCCATCAGCACCGGCAATATCCTGCGCGCCGCCATCAAGAACGAAACCGAGATGGGCCTCAAGGCCAAGAGCTACATCGACTCTGGAGCCCTGGTCCCCGATTCCGTTATCATCAGCATCATCAAGGAGCGTCTGGCGCAGGACGACTGCAAGGACGGCTTCATCCTGGACGGCGTGCCCCGCACGGTGGCCCAGGCGGAAGCCCTCGAGGAGATGGGCGTGGAGATCGACTGCGTCATCGACATCGAGGTGAGCGACGAAACCATCCTGAAGCGGCTCTCGGGCCGCCGGGTGTGCGCTTCCTGCGGCGCCAGCTACCACACGCTCTACAAACCCAGCCAGCAGCCGGACGTCTGCGACCGGTGCGGAGGCTGCCTGATCGTCCGCAAGGACGACGAGCCCGCCACCATCCAGGAGCGGCTGAACACCTATCACCAGCAGACCGAGCCGCTGATCGACTTCTATCGGCAGCGCGGCAAGCTGGCGGTGGTGGAAGGCCAGGAGGAAGTGGCCGCCACCTCGGCGCTTCTGCTGGCCCGGCTGGAGGAGGCGAAAGCGTGATCCCGGTAAAGAACGCTCACGAGCTTGAGCAGATGCGCAGGGCCTGCCGCATCAGCGCGCTGGCGCTGAAGGCGGCCGGCGAGGCCATCGAAGCGGGCATCACCACCGCCGACCTTGACAAAATCATCTACGACACGATCGTCCGGCACGGCGCGCGGCCCAACTTCAAGGGGCTGTACGGGTTCCCGGGGAGCGCATGCATCAGCGTGAACGACCAGGTGATCCACGGCATCCCTTCGAAGAAGGTCGTGATCCGGCCGGGTGATATTGTCAGCATCGACACAGGGGCTGCCATCGACGGCTTCAACGGCGACAACGCCTTCACCTTCGGGTGCGGCAAGATCGACAGCGAAGCGGCCCGCCTGCTGGAAGTCACCAGAGAATCGCTGTACCGGGGCATAGCGGCTGCTGTTTCCGGCAACAGGATCGGCGACATCGGCGCGGCGGTGCAGGCCTTTGTGGAGGATAACGGCTTTTCGGTTGTGCGCAGCTATGTGGGCCACGGCGTGGGCAGAGAGCTCCACGAGGACCCCGAGGTGCCCAACTTTGGAAAAGCCGGCCGGGGCCCGCGCCTTGTGTGCGGCATGACCCTGGCCATCGAGCCCATGGTGAACCAGAACAGCCATGTGGTGAAGACCCTTTCCGACGGATGGACGGTCGTCACGGCGGACGGAGGCCTCAGCGCTCACTTCGAGCACACGGTGGCCGTCACCGCCAAGGGACCCGAGATCCTGACAGTGGCCGAGGAGGAAGCATGAAAGACCTGAAGATAGGCCAGATCGTGCGCTCGAAGGCCGGAAGGGACAAAACGCGGCACCTTGCGGTGGTGGGCTTTTTGCCCGGCCGGGTGCTGGTGGCGGACGGGCGGCGGCATCTGCTGGCCGACCCCAAGCCCAAGAACCCCGCCCATCTGGCCCGCACCAACACGGTGCTGCCGGCCGCGGCCCTTTCAAACGACCAACAGCTCAAACGGGCGATGGATGACTTTGAAGCCTCCATCCGCCCTGCGGGCACAGAGGAGGATAAGAAGCTTGTCTAAAGAAGACGTCATCGAAGTGGAAGGCACCGTTGTGGAAGCGATGCCCAATGCTACCTTTCTGGTAGAGATCCAGGGCGGCCACAAGGTTCTGGCCCACATCTCCGGCAAGCTGCGCATGAATTTCATCCGTATTCTGCCCGGAGACAAAGTTACAATGGAAATGTCGCCCTATGATCTGACAAAGGGCCGTATCACGTGGCGCTCGAAATAAGCGCCGCACCTTGAAGGAGGTTATTCATCATGAAGGTAAAGCCTTCCGTAAAACCCATCTGCGAAAAGTGCAAGGTAATCAAGCGCAAAGGCCGCGTGATGGTAATCTGCGCCAACCCCAAGCATAAGCAGCGCCAGGGCTAAGCTGGCATCCGGCGAGCAAGGACATCCCGCCCCTCGCCGCGAACCAACTGGGATAATTAATCAGGAGGTGCTGAAAAGATGGCACGTATTGCCGGAGTTGACCTGCCCAGAGAGAAGCGGGTTGAAATTGGCCTGACTTATATCTATGGCATCGGCCATAGCTCTGCCAAAGAGATCCTCGCCGCCACCGGTATCAACCCCGATACCCGCGTGAAGGATCTGACCGCCGATCAGGAGGCTCTGATCCGCGACTATATCGACAAACACTTCACCGTTGAAGGCGATCTGCGCCGCAACACCGCGCTTGACATCAAGCGTCTGATCGAGATCCAGTGCTACCGTGGCGTTCGCCACCGCAAGGGTCTGCCCGTTCGCGGCCAGCGCTCCAAGACCAATGCCCGTACCCGCAAAGGTCCCAAGCGCACTGTCGCCAACAAGAAGAAATAATTGACAGGAGGACAGTAAGATGGCGAAAGCTGCTGCTAAGAAAACCGCCGTTCGCACCAAGCGTCGCGAGCGTAAAAACATCGAACGCGGCGCTGCCCACATTCAGAGCACGTTCAACAACACCATCGTCACCATCACCGACGTGCAGGGCAACACCGTATCCTGGGCTTCTTCCGGCGGGCTGAACTTCCGCGGTTCTCGCAAGAGCACCCCGTTTGCCGCCCAGACCGCTGCTGAAACCGCTGCCAAGGCTGCTATGGAGCATGGCATGAAGACCGTTGAGGTCTATGTGAAGGGACCCGGCGCCGGCCGTGAAGCCGCTATCCGCGCGCTGCAGGCTACCGGCCTGGAGGTAAATATGATCAAGGACGTTACCCCCATCCCTCACAACGGCTGCCGCCCCCCGAAGCGTCGCCGCATCTAATTACAAGGAGGAACATCGAATGGCAAGATATACAGGCGCTGTTTGCCGCCAGTGCCGCCGCGAGGGCCAGAAGCTCTTTTTGAAAGGCGAGCGCTGCTATTCCGAGAAATGCTCTATGAACCATCGTGCCTTCGCCCCCGGCCAGCACGGCCAGCTGAACGCCCGCAAGAAGGTGTCTGAGTATGGCCTGCAGCTGCGCGCCAAGCAGAAGGCGAAGCGCTACTACGGCGTGCTGGAGAGCCAGTTCGCCCACTACTTCGAGATGGCCGAGCGCAAGGCCGGCATGACCGGTGAGAACCTGCTTAGGATCCTTGAAAGCAGGCTGGACAACGTGGTGTACCGCGCCGGCTTTGCCATGAGCCGCAAGGAAGCCCGTCAGCTGGTGCTGCACCGTCACTTCACCGTGAACGGCCAGACCGTGAACATCCCCTCCTATCTGCTGAAGGCCGGCGATAAGGTGGCTGTGAAGACCACCGATTGCGGCAAGATCAAGGAGTGCATCGAGAAGAACGCTGCCCGTCCCGTGCCCGTGTGGATGAGCAAGGACGCCGAGAACATGGCCGTTGTGGTGGATCGTCTGCCCGACCGCGCCGACATCGACTTCGAAGTTGAGGAGCACCTCATCGTCGAGCTGTACTCCAAATAATCCGCTGCCCGCACAGGGAACGCGAATCAACGACGCCGGCGCCCTGTGCGCCGGCTGACCAAGGAGGGTTTTGAATGATGGAGATTGAACGGCCCAGGATCGAGACCGAGACTCTTTCCCCGGACGGCTGGCATGGCAAGTTCGTGGTGGAGCCTCTGGAGCGCGGTTTCGGTACCACGCTGGGCAACTGCCTGCGGCGCGTACTGCTCTCTTCGCTTCCCGGCGTTGCGATTACCAGTGTCAAGATCGATGGCGTTGTGCATGAGTTTTCCACCATCCCCGGTGTGAAAGAGGACGTCACCGAGATCGTGCTGAACCTGAAGGGTGTGACTGCGAAGCTGTACTCCGACGGTCCCAAAACAGTGCGGATCGAGGCCAGTGGCGAGGGCGAGGTAACCGCCGGCAGCATC
>NHCFR00700__coassemble_1336_pt1 | contig 19349 bp, 14 predicted proteins | sample NHCFR00700__metabat2_high_PE_054 | metagenome-assembled genome bin NHCFR00700
GGATGTGCTATAATGCAGCTGTGGGAGAGTTTGCGGGATGCAGCAGATTCCTCCCCACAAACAAAGCGGCCGTCTGTGGCCGCGCTGATGAAAGGAAAGGGCGATATGGTCAAGCAGATTAAGATTTCCAGCTTCAACGAGGTCAAGACGATTGTTGCGGCTGCAACATCGTGCCTGGATCAGATCGGCGTTCATGATCAGCAGGGAAGCATCGCAGATGCAAAGAGCATTCTGGGCATGATGAGCCTGGATTACACCCAGCCGGTGCTGCTGGTGAGTGAAAACCCCTGTGAGCTGGAGCGCGTGTACAAGGCTCTGGCCAACTGATAACTGTGACCCAAACCGGCAGCTTTGATCGGCTGCAAAGGCGCTGTGCCCATGCGGGCACGGCGCTTTCTTTTTTGCCAATTCGGATGTGGACATTATAATACAAAACGGGTGTTTCTGTAAATAAGCGGCGGGGCGCAAATCTGTCCCGCCACACGCGGCTTGCTCTGCGGAGGAGAAACCCGCTTTGCCCGCATGTGCATCCGGCGCCTGTGCGCGGCCCCTCCTACCTATTTATATTATAGGAACAAAAATCCGCCGTCCTCCCACGAGAACGGCGGAAATCATACAGGAAATATCGGATTACTGCGCGCTCACCAGAGCCAGGGTATCGCGGGCGATCATCAGCTCTTCGTTGGTGCAGACCACCAGCACCTTCACGCGGGAATCGTCGGCAGAGATGTCGATGATGTCGGCGCCGCGCTGGTTGTTCTTCTCCTCGTCGATCTTCAGGCCCAGGTACTCCATGTTCTTGCAGACCTCGCTGCGCACCATCTTGTCGTTCTCGCCGATGCCGCCGGTGAACACCACGCAGTCCAGGCCGCCCATCGCAGCGCTGTAGGCGCCGACGTACTTCTTGATCTGGTAGTTCAGCATGTCGCTGGCCAGCTTGGCGCGCTTGTTGCCCTCGGCAGCGGCCTTCTCCACGTCGCGCTTGTCGCTGGAAACGCCGGAAATGCCCAGCAGGCCGGACTTCTTGTTCAGGTAGTCGGCCATCTCCTGGCCGTGGATGCCCAGCTTCTGCTCCATGTAGGTCACCACGCTGGGATCGATGTCGCCGCAGCGGGTGCCCATCAGCACGCCGGCCAGCGGGGTCAGGCCCATGCTGGTGTCCACACATTTGCCGTTCTCCACGGCGGTGATGGAGGAGCCGTTGCCCAGATGGCAGGTGACCATCTTCAGGTCGTCGCGGCCCAGATACTTGGCGGCCGCCATGCTCACGAAGCGGTGGCTGGTGCCGTGGGCGCCGTAGCGGCGAATGGCGTACTTCTCGTACATTTCATACGGCACACCGTACATATAGGCCTTCGGGGGCATGGTCTGGTGGAAGGTGGTGTCAAAGACGACCACGTTGGGGACCTCCGCGCCGAACACCTTCTTGGCGCTGCGCAGGCCCTGCACGTGGGCCATATTGTGAACAGGAGCCAGAGGGGCGATCTCCTCGATCTTGTCGATGATGGCATCGGTGACGATCTCGCTCTTGGTGAAGAACTCGGCACCCTGCACCACGCGGTGGCCGATGGCGCCGATCTCGCTCTTATCCTTCACAACGGCGCCCTCGCCGGTGGTCATCATCTCCACGACCTTCATGAAAGCCTCGGTGTGGGTGGGGAAGGGGACTTCCACCTTCCACTCGCCGCCGTTGGCCTTGTGGGTGATGTTGCTGCCCTCGATGCCGATGCGCTCGCACAGGCCCTTGCACAGCACCTTCTCGCCGTCCATGTCGATCAGCTGATATTTCAGCGACGAGGAGCCACAGTTGATAACCAGAATCTTCATCTCAATCATTTCCTCCAATGTTCCTGTAATTTCCTGTTTCGTGGAAATTTGCAGCCCAAAAAAGGATTGTGCAAAAATCCTTACTTATTATATAATAGTTCCCGGCACATTTCAACCCGAACCGGGGTGAAAAGGCCATGAAACTGTCAAACAAAAAAGGAGCCGTACTATGCAAATCGCCGGAATCATAGCCGAATACGATCCGTTCCATAAAGGCCACGCCTGGCAGATCGCCCAGGCGCGCCGGATGGGAGCGCAGGCGGTGGTGTGCGCCGTCAGCCCGGACGTGGTGCAGCGGGGAGGTTTTTCGCTGCTGCCCCAGGCGGTCCGCGTGCGCGCCGCGCTGCTGGCAGGCGCCGACCTGGTGGTGGAGATCCCCGCCCCCTATGCCGCCTCCAGCGCCGAGCAGTTCGCCGCCGCCGGCGTGGCGCTGCTGGCAGGGCTCGGCTGTGTGGATACGCTGGTGTTCGGCAGCGAAACGGGGGACGCCGCCCCGCTGCTGGAAACCGCCCGCTTGCTGGACGACCCCGCCTTTGCCCCCCTTCTCAAACAGCAGCTGGCCGGGGGGCTTCCCTTCGCCCGCGCCCGCGCCCGCGCCGCCGCCCAGCTGGACGAGAAGGCCGCCGCCTGCCTGGTACGGCCCAACGACCTGCTGGGGGTGGAATACTGCAAAGCCATCCTGCGCCAGAAGGCCCCGCTGCGCCCGCTGGCCATTCCGCGGCAGGGGGCCGGGCACCAGCAGCCGCCCGAGGGGGGATTTGCCAGCGCCAGCTGGCTGCGGGACAGGAGCCTGGACCACTGGAAAGGCTATGTGCCGGACGAGGCCCTGGAACTCTACCGCGAGGCGGTGGAAAGGGGAGAGAGGCTCAGCCGCCGCTCGGCCGACATCGCGGTGCTCAGCCGCCTGCGCGCGATGACCACCGCCGACTTTGCCGGTGTGCGCGGGGTGAACGAGGGGCTGGAGCACCGCCTGGCCGCCGCCGTGGCCAAAGCGGGCAGCCTGGAAGAGCTGTATTCGCTGCTGAAATGCCGGCGCTATGCACATTCCCGCCTGCGCCGCCTGGTGCTGGACGCCGCGCTGCGCGTCCCGGCCTGCCTGCCGGCCCTGCCGCCCTATCTCCGTCTGGTGGGCGCGTCGGACGCGGGGGTCCGCCTGCTGCGGCAGACCGCCCCCGCCCTCCCGATGGACGCCGGCCTGGCACGCCTGGCCTCCTCGTCGGCCGCGGCGGCACAGGTGGCTTCGCTGCACAGCGCGGCGCAGGACCTCGCGGCGCTCTGCCGCGAAATTCCCCAGCCGATGGCGGGCGCGTGGCGGATGCCCTTTCTCCGGCAAAATGCCGCAAACCATGCACCGATATGAACAGGATGTTAAATATTCTGCATTTCTTGCAATTTTCTCCCCCGCACATATTGCGCAATTTTTAACGAAGATGTATAATAAAACCAAATGGCGAGCTAACACGGCCGATAGACCGCAAGGTTTGTCAAAACACAGAGAGGATAGGTGTTTACAATGGCTTTAACCAATAACAAACACGTTCTGGACTGGGTCAAGGAGATGGAAGACCTGATGACTCCGGATCATGTGATCTGGATCGACGGCTCCGAGGCTCAGCTGCGCGCCCTGCGTGAGCAGGCGTTTGCCACCGGCGAGATGACCGAGCTGAACCAGGAGAAGCTGCCTGGCTGCGTTCTGCACCACACCGCCAAGAACGATGTGGCCCGCGTTGAGGGCCGCACCTTCATCTGCACCAAGAACAAAGAGGATGCCGGCAACATCAACAACTGGATGGACCCCGAAGAGATGAAGGCCAAGCTGATCCCCATGTACACCGGCTGCATGAAGGGCCGCACCATGTACGTGATCCCCTACTGCATGGGTCCTGTCGGCAGCCCCTACTCCAAGGTTGGCGTTGAGGTGACCGACTCCATCTACGTTGTCCTGAACATGGACATCATGACCCGTATCGGCCTGGGCGCTCTGCGTCAGCTGGGCGACGAGTCCAACGATTTCGTCCGCGGCCAGCATGCCAAGGCCGACATCAGCGAGGAAGGCCGTTACATCGTGCAGTTCCCCGAGGAGAACGCGATCTGGTCCATCAACTCCGGTTACGGCGGCAACGTGCTGCTGGGCAAGAAGTGCTTCGCTCTGCGCATCGCTTCCTACCAGGGCATGAAGGAAGGCTGGATGGCCGAGCATATGCTGATCCTGGGCGTTGAGTTCCCCAACGGCGAGACCAAGTATATCACCGCTGCCTTCCCCTCTGCCTGCGGCAAGACCAACCTGGCCATGCTGATCCCGCCCGAAGTGTACGCCAAGCAGGGCTACAAGGTGTGGACCGTCGGCGACGACATCGCCTGGATGCACATCGGTGAGGACGGCCGTCTGTACGCCATCAACCCCGAGAACGGTTTCTTCGGCGTTGCCCCCGGCACCAACGAGAAGTCCAACCCCAACGCTCTGCACACCACCATGAAGGGCACCATCTTCACCAACGTTGCCCACAACCTGGACGACAACACCGTGTGGTGGGAAGGCCTGGATAAGAATCCTCCCGAGAACGCGCAGGAGTGGACCGGCGTTCCCGTCAACGGCAAGGAGTATGTTGCCAACGGCGGCAAGCTGGCTCATCCGAACAGCCGCTTCACCGCTCCCGCTGTGAACTGCCCCTGCCTGTCCAAGGAGTTCAACAACCCCAACGGCGTGCCTGTAACCGCTATGGTGTTCGGCGGCCGCCGTGCCAAGACCGCTCCGCTGGTATACCAGAGCTTCGACTGGAACCACGGCGTGTATGTGGGTTCCGCGATGGCTTCCGAGACCACCGCTGCCGCCACCGGCGCTGTGGGCGTGGTCCGTCGTGATCCCATGGCCATGCGTCCCTTCTGCGGCTACAACATGGGCGACTACTTCGCTCACTGGATCGAGATGGGCAAGAAGCTGGGCGACAAGGCTCCCAAGATCTTCAACGTCAACTGGTTCCGCACCGACGACGAAGGCCACTTCATCTGGCCGGGCTTCGGCGACAACATGCGCGTGCTGATGTGGATCCTGGCTCGCTGCGAGGGCAAGGTCGACGCCAACGAGACCGCGATCGGTTATGTTCCCAATGCGGAGGACATCAACATCGAGGGCCTGAAGGACATCACTCTGGACACCGTGAAGGGTCTGCTGGAAGTGGACAAGGATCTGTGGCTGGAGGACGTGAAGGGCGTCGAGGAGCTGTATGCTCAGATCGGCGACCGCGTACCTGCCGAGATGCATGCCCAGCTGAACGCTCTGCGTGATCGTCTGAGCAAATAATCGCGGATTGTCTGCACTCGGATCGTAAGATCGTCGGCGGGCGCACAGTTTTCCCCAAGGGAGGCTGTGCGCCCGCTTTTTTCCGCAACAGAAGGGGGACTTGCAATGGAAGAGTATCAACCGCCGCGAGGCCGGGTGCTGGGCCTGTTGGCATTGGCAGCGGCGCTGGGGGTTCTCGTTTTCTCACTTTTGCTGTGGTTCCAGCTGCGCACCGTGCGTCCGCTGGACCCGGCCGACTATCCCGAGACCCTGCCGGACTTCACCTTTTCTGCCAACTGCACACAGGTGGGGAACCACCTGGAGCTCACCGGACGGATGGGGGTGCGGGGGGAGTGGTACACTTCCTTCGACGGGCGCATCGTGCTGTATCTTGCCGAAACCGACACCTATTGGATGGTCCCCACCGCGATGGACGAGCAGGCCGCTTTTGACAGCGAGCTGGTGGAAAAGACCTGGGGCGAGAGCTACGGCGGATTTGAAGCCCGCCTTCCCCTGAGCGCCCTGGACGCCGATCCCTCGCAGTATGAACTGTGCGTGGCCTGGCGCAGCAATGGGCACAATGCCCTGGTCCACACCGGTCAGATGCTGGAGGTGGAGTGATGCTGAAACAAAAAAGTATTCGCGTTGCGCCCTACCTGACGATGCTGGCGGTGTTCGGAGCGCTGTTCGCCCTTGTACCGGTGCCCACCGGCGACGACTCGATGTATGCCGGCATTCTGGACGGCTACCCGCTGGACGCCTTTCTTCTCCAGCAATACCTCACCTGGTCGGCCCGCACACTGGTGGAAGCGGTGATCTGCGTCGTCGCCCATTGGCCGCCGTTGGTCTGGCGCATCTGCACCCCTGTATTTCTGACCATCTGTGCCTGGTGCATTGTCGGCCTGGCGGATGCGCACCGCTCCCCGGCAGCTGGATGGACAGCGGCGGTGCTGCTGTTCACGCTGGAATGGCCTCTGCTCTCCACCGCCGGCTGGATGTGCACCACCCTCTGTTTTGTCTGGCCGCTGTGCGCCGGTCTGCTGGCCGTGCAGCCGTTGGCGCGCTGGCACCGCGGCGAGGCTGTCCCGCTGTGGTCCGGCATCCTGGCTGTGGCGGGGATGCTGTATGCCGCCAATATGGAACAGATCATGGTGGTGGCCACCCTCTGCCTGCTGGGCTATGCAGGGTATTGCATCTGGAAAAAGCGCAGCTGCTGGCTGCTGTGGGCGCTGCTGGCAGCCTGTCTGCTGAACGCCGCCTACGCCGCCCTCAGCCCCGGCACCCAGTACCGCTACGAGACCGAGATCACCTCCAGCTTTATGGACTACGGCATGTTCACGCTGCTGCAAAAGGCGCAGCTGGGCATAGCGGCCGCACTGGACGCCGTTGTGTTCCAGCCAAGCTGGCTGTTCTTCGCGCTGTGCGCGCTGCTGGCGATCGGCGCTTTCAGCCGCCCGCTTCCGATGTGGTTCCGTATCCTCTCGCTGTTCCCGGCTGCCGTTACCGGGGTGCTGGGTGTCTTTGGCGAGACAGCGTGTGCGCTGTTTCCCAAGCTCTCCTTTTTCCACCACGCGGTCACCAAACGGGGTGTCTTTACCGTTCAAAGCGTGTGGGAGCCGGAGCGCCTGGCTGCCTTTGGATTGCTGTATGCCGTCCTTGCCGGCTGTGTGCTGCTGCTGTATGTCGTTCTGGGCCACATCGGCCGGTCGTTTGCCGCCATCGTATTGCTGCTGGCGGGCTTCTCCATGCTGGGCTTTTCGCCCACCGTGTGGCGTTCGGGCGGCCGCACCGCGTTCTTCTTCCTGCTCTCGGTGCTGGGCTGTTCGCTGCTGGCGTGGAAAAGCCTTCCCGGCCGCCGCTGGAAACTCGGCGCGTTTGCCTTCCTGCTGCTGTGTGCGGCCGTCAACCTCCCCTCTGTATTCCTCTCCCTGTAACACAAAGGCCCTCCCGGATCGTCTCCGGGAGGGCCTTTCTGTTTTTCGCGTGGTATAAAGTTTTCGCCCGCCTTTTTCAAAAGGCGGCGGGGTGTGGGGCGGCGCCCCGCAAAAACCTCACCGCTCCAGCACAAACAGCATCCCGCACAGCGGAGGCAGGTCCAGCGACAGGCTGCACAGATGTCCGTGCCAGCCGTCCGGCAGGCTTTGCACCGGCGCACCCAGCGGCCCGGCTGTGCCGTCCCATTGCTGGTCCTGGCTGCTCACCAGCGGCCGCGCCACGCAGGGATAGGGAACACCCACCCGGAACTCGTGGAGCGGCTGGTCCTGTGTGTTCATCACGGCCAGAATGTCGCCGCCCGGCCCCTTGCGCAGGAAGGCATACACCCCTTCGGTGAGCGCGTCGGCCGTCATCCACTCGAAGCAGGAGGAATCGTATTCGCCCTGGTACAGCGCCGGATATTGATGGTATAACCACCCCAGATGCGCAAAATACCGTCGGAAGGCGTCGTGGGCGGGGTATTGCAGCAGCATCTCGTCCATCGGCTTGTCCTCGTCCCACTCGCGCCACTGGGCGATCTCGTTGCCCATAAAATTCAGCTTTTTGCCCGGATGCGCCATCATATACAAATACAATAAACGCGCCTGCGCAAATTTCTCCTCGTAGGTGCCCCACAGCTTGTCGATGATCGTCTTTTTGCCGTGCACCACCTCGTCGTGGGAAAAGGCGGGCATGTACAGCTCATTGTAGAAATAATGCATCGAAAACAGCAGCTTTCCATAGTGCTCCGGCCGCTCTCCAAACGGCGTGGCAAAATAGTCCAGCGTGTCGTGCATCCAGCCCATATCCCACTTGTAATCGAATCCCAGCCCGCCATAGGCCACCGGCGCGGTCACCTTGAGATAGTTGGAGCTGTCCTCTGCGATCAGGATCGCCTGCGGCCAGCGGCGATGGATGGCCTGGTTCATCTGCTGCAAAAACTGTACGCCGCCCTGGTTCACCCCACGCTCGGGGCTGCCCTGCCAGTAGATGGCGTTGCAGATGGCGTCCATCCGCAGACCGTCGCAGTGGTACACATCCAGCCAGAACGCCGCCGCCGAGGCCAGAAAGCTGCGCACCTCGCCGCGGTAGAAGTTGAAATTCCGGCTGCCCCATTCGCTGTGCCCAACGTCGCTGTCGTATTCATACAGCGCGGTGCCGTCGTACCAGCAGAGCGAAAACGCGTCCGGCACAAAGTGCACCGGCACAAAATCCATCAGCACGCCGATGCCGTTCTGGTGGCATTTCTCCACAAAATACCCAAACTGCTCGGGTGTGCCGTAGCGAGAGGTGAGGCTGAAATACCCGCCGGTCTGGTATCCCCAGCTGGCGTCCAGCGGATGCTCGCTGAGCGGCAGAAGCTCCACGAAATCGAACTGCATTTCCTTCAGATACGGCACCAGCTGATCGGCCAGCTCGGCATAATTCAGCCAGCTGCCATCGCTTTTCCGCCGCCAGCTGCCGGCGTGCAGCTCGTAGATGGAAAGCGGCTGGTTATACCGCTTGTCCCGCGCCGCCACCCAGGCGTCGTCCTGGATGCGAACCCCGGCCAGATCCCACAGCATCGAGGCGGTGCCGGGCCGCATCTCGCTGCGGAAGGCATACGGGTCGGCCTTGTCGCGGGCCACGCCGTCCGCGCCGGTGATGCGGTATTTATACAGCTGTCCCTGCCGCGCCCCGGGGGCAAATCCGCTCCATACGCCGGAGGAATCCTTCCGGAGCGGCTGGCCCTGCCAGCCGTTCCATTCGCCGATCACTTCCACCCACTTTGCGCCCGGCGCCCAGGTGCGGAATACATACCCGTCCTGTCCATCCTCCCAGGCTGGACGCGCACCCAGCGTGCGGTAGGCGTCCAGATCCTGTCCCAGGTGAAAATTCGGATTGATGAGGGGAAAATCCATAGCTGTTCTCCTTTGTCCCGCCGGGCGCACGACCGCCCCCGGCTGCATGATACATCCATTGTACAACACGCACCGCCAAAAATCCAGCACAAAATGACCAATCCCCATTTTTTGCGGCGGAAAGCAGCAAAAAGCGGGCCGGCAAACCGCACGGCCCGCAAAAGAAAAGCGAATCAGAGATTCATCCAGAAGGTGAGCAAAGGCAGCACCAGCACCACCACCGCGGCGGCGAGGTGCGCGCCGCGGCCGCTGGAGCGGTAGAGCAGGATCATCACCGCCTGCAGTGCCAGCATCAGCAGCGTGGCCAGCGGCTTGGGCATGTAATTTTGCAGCCCTCCGTCCATGCCGATCTGCATCGCCACCCGGTCGGGCAGAAGCATCCAGCCCGCCACCGCCAGCGCCACCGCGACGATCCCCATCGCAATACACAGAATATCCCGCTTTTTCACAACAGATCATCCTTTTGTCGTCAGTTCGGTGAATTTGTCCTGCCCGTACCGCAGCAGGGCCAGCTCCATCAGTCCGCAGAGCGCCAGCACAAAGACGCTCGCGCCCGTCAAAAACAGGGCGGCGGAAACCTTCACAAGCCACCACAGCAGGGCCAAAACCGCCAGCAGGGCGAAGCCGATGCCCATGTTTGCCAGTACGCTGGCGCTCTGCTTCACCACCACTGTATCGTTGGGGGCGTCCAGGCGGGGGAGCAGCAGGTTGCACCACAGCCCGCACAGCGAGGCAAACAGCGCGGTGGCCGCGCAGCACACACCCAGCGCGGCCAGCTGCCCGGCCGGGAGCCGGAAAGCCCGCTGCACCCCCGCCAGCGCCACGGCCATCGGCGGCAGGCAGATGGTGAGGCTGAATAGTGCCTTTGCGTGGCAGATCGCCAGGGGAGTGACCGGCGCCGATTGCAGCAGCCAGATCGCCCGCCCTTCCAGCGAGATGCTCACCGAGGACGGGCTGGCCACCAGCAGGAAAAATGCCGCCATCGCTGCCAGCATCACCGGCAGCTGCTGGCGCATGCCGGGAATCGTCAGCAAAATCTGCAGCTTGTCGGGGAAAAGAAGCAGATATCCTCCCCCCAGCAGCAGGAACAGGGGGCCCAGCCCGCAGTTCAAAAGATAGATCGGGGTGCCGAAGAAGCGCGCGGCCTCTTTTTTGTACAGGGCGCTCACCGCGCTGCCGGCCGTCTGGCGGCTCATGCGGAAGCGCCGGTGCACCGTTCGGGTGGCCAGGCGCAGGGTGAGGCTCTGGTACACCGGCGCGATGGCGGCGGTCAGGACCCCCACGCACCCCACCGACAGCAGCACGAACCATACCACGGAAAGCGCATTCCCGCCGCCCAGCGGACGCGCCGCCCAGGCCAGCGGAGAGACCGTGCGCCACAGGGACTGGCGCAGCGCGTCCGCCTGCACCTCGTCCATCAGGCTGCTCTGCAGCATCCACAAAAGCCAGAACAGAAGCCCCAGGCCCAGCAGGCTCACCAGCACCGAAAACAGACTTTTGTGGCGCATATGCCCGGCCACCCAGGCGCTCAGGCATCCAAACACCGCGCTGATGGCGGTGGCCAGCAGCGGCACACACAGACAGATCACCACAAATTCCAGCCAGAACGCCGGCCCCACCGGGGCGTTCAGCGCATACACCACCGCCGAGGGGATCAGAAGGCAGCTGTTGAACAGCAGGTTCTCCAGATACAGCGCCAGCATTTTGGCCAGCAAGATCACGCGGGCAGGAATGGGAAGCGCGAACAGGAAATCCAGGTCCCGCCCGCCGAACAGCATCCCGCTGCCCGCCATCATCGTGAAGCAGAGCGCCATGCAGAATCCAACCAGCAGCATCTGCCCCCAGTAGAGGTCGCCCATGCCCATCGGCAGCAGAACCGTGGCCATCGGCAGTGCATACACGGCGCCCACATAGGCCATGATGCCGCCGCCCAGCGCAGCGGCCAGGGGAGCGGCGAAGGCGCGCGATTTTTTGCTGCCTGTGAGATGCATGGCGTTCAGCATGGCCTGCAATTCCACCTTGCACAGGCTGAACAGTGCGCTCATTTCTCGTCGCCTCCTCCTTCCAGTTCCAGGAACACGTCCTCCAGCGACGACGCGCCCACGATCTCCGCGGTGGCGCCGCTGGCGACCAGCTGTCCCTGGCGGATGATGGCGATGCGGTCGCACAGCTTCTCGGCCACCTCCAGCACATGGGTGCTGAACAGCACCGCGCCGCCCTCGGCGCACAGCTCCCGCAGCTGCTGCTTGAGCAGGTGACTGGCTTTGGGGTCCAGGCCGACAAACGGCTCGTCCAGGATCAGCAGCCGGGGACGGCGGATCAGCGCCGAGATCAGCGCCAGCTTCTGCTTCATGCCGTGGGAATAGCTGCCGATGGCGCTTCCCAGCGCGTCGGTCAGCTCGTAGGCGCCGGCGTATTGCTGGATGCGGCTGGTGCGTTCGGCGGCCGGGATGCCATACAGGTCGGCCACAAAATTCAAAAACTTGATGCCGCTCATAAACTCATACAGATCGGGATTGTCCGGCAAAAACGCCATCACCCGCTTGGCCTGCACCGGCTGGGTATGGATGTCGTATCCGCCAACGGTGATGCTGCCCGTCTCAAAGGGCAGGATACCGGCCACTGCGCGCAGCGTGGTGGATTTTCCGGCGCCGTTGTGCCCGATGAACCCCACGATCTGCCCGGCCTGCACCTCCAGCGAAAGATCCTGTACGGCGGTTTTGCCGCCGGGGTAGGTTTTGGAGAAATGCGAAATCTGCAGCATATTGGATGCTCCTTTCCCGTGCCGGGCCTTTCCCGGCGCAAAAGAACGTTTAGAAAATCATCAATTTGATTTTCACCTAAATATTAGCATGCCGCCGGTGGCTTGTCAAGAAGAAAAATCGCCCCGCCTGCCCAAAAGGCAAAGCGGAGCAATCTTTTTCACACCTGGCTCAAGGCGGAGGCTTCCTCTTCCTCACACACGGAACTGTGCCGCTGGGCGGCGGCCATCTCGTTGATGCGCCCGGCCAGCAGCTCGGCGCTGCGCAGGCGGGAAGCGTGGGAGAGGTCCGGTTTGTCGCCGCGCACACAGTAGACCGGCTCGCCCAGCTGCAGCACCCGGTTCGTGCCGTCGCAGTAGACCGGCACAAAGGGAAGGTGGCAGCCGGTGCGCTGGTGGTAGTATTTTTCCAGCATCAGAAAGCCGGTGTAGCTCTGGCCCATCTCATCGCTGCTGCTGGAATAGTCCACATCCGGGCAGATCACCAGCGACTCTCCCGTTGCCAGCAGCTGCGCCGACAGCTGCATCGTGTCCCGCACGGCAGCGCTGCCGCGGTAGACCGGCACCGCGCCGATCGTCCGCATGAAAGCCGGAACCACCAGCGACAGCGCGGTGGCCGCCAGCCAGGCAATCGGGGCAGGCCACCCGAAGCGGGTGTGGAAGGTGTAGTGGTAGAACTGCGAAAAGCAGGTTTTGCGGTTGGTAAAGACATGCAGCGCCCAGATATGGCCGAGCACCGGCAAAGCGGCCAGTGTGTGCACCGGGCCGTACATGTTCTGATGGTGCGCAATGTAGACACAGGGGCCTTCGGGAACCGTCCCCTCGCAGCGCCAGCCAGACAGACACAGCTGCACCACACGCTTTGCCAGCCGGCCAAACGCACCCCAGCGCGGCAGGCGCTGGAGCGGTTTGGCAAACACCCACCGCAGCTGCACCTGATAGCTCAGCACAGCCAGCACCAGATCCACCAGCGGCTTGGCCAGCGCCTCGTCCAGATGCAGCAGGCGACACACCGCATACACGCCGCTGATGCTGGCCAGCAGCTGCACCGCCCACAGCAGATAGTAGCGCGGCAGGGTGCTGCGCAGGTCGGAGTTCTGCATGTAGGGCAGGCGGCGGTTGCACAGATAGTTCACCAGCGAAGAGATCGTGCGGGCGATCACCGCCGCGCCGGCCACGCGCACTGCCAGCGGCAGCTGCTCCAGCAGCAGCTTGACAAGAATGCAGTAGAGCGCCACGTCGATCACGGCAGACAGCGCCGCCACCGCGCTGTACTGCACCGTTCCCCACAGCAGCTGCCCCATCACCCGCAGCGAATCGGAAACGGTGTGGAAATGGCTGTCTGCGCCGGCGGGATATACGGCCCGGATCGGCACCGTTGTCAGCTCAATGCCGCGCTTGCGCGCAAAGAGCAGAATGTTCAGCTCATATTCAAACCGCTGCCCTTTCAGGCCGGCCAGCGCCGACAGCAGCCGGCCGGAAATCCCCCACAGCCCGCTCTGCGCGTCGGGCAGGCGGATGCCGTACAAGAACCGCAGAGTGGCGGATACCATCTTCCCGGCCATCCGGGTGCGGCGGGGCATGGCGGTGTCGAAGCTGCGGCAGCCCGCCACGATGGAGTTCGGGTGCGCCTTCATGGCGTCCGCCATTGTCTGGATATCCTCCAGGCGGTGCTGCCCGTCGCAGTCCACCGTCAGCACGTCGGGGGTGTGCGGCAGAGAGGCCAGGTGGGAAAAAGCGGTTTTCAGCGCTGCGCCCTTGCCCATATTTTCACTGTGGCGCAGAACCGTGCAGCCCAGCTGCTCTGCCTGGGCGAAGATCTCACGATATTCTGTCCCGCTGCCGTCATCCACCACCACGATGTCCACAAAACCGGCCTTGCGCAGGCGGTCTACCGTGTCCACAAAATGGGCGGGAGGCTGGTAGGCAGGGATTACGATACAGATCACAAGCAACAACTCCTCATACACAATAGAACGCAGATCCACCCCCGCAGGTTTCAGGGGAGGGTCACTCTATGATTATACAACACTTGCGCTAAAAAAGAAACGGAAAAATCCCGTCCTTTTCATATCCGGTAATTTGTAGTATAATAAAAATGTATATGCCGTGTCCGTGTGTCGGATGGCAGCATTTCAAAAAAATCAAATTCCGTGCAGCGACCTGTGCGGCAATGGAGGATACAAATTTATGTGTGGGATCACAGGATTCACCAGCGTCACCCCCCCGCAGCCCGATGTGCTGACAGCCATGATGGACGCCATCGCCCACCGCGGCCCGGACGGCAGCGGCCAGTATCTGGACGACACCGCCGCCCTGGGCCACCGCCGTCTGTCCATCATCGACCTGGAGGGCGGCAAACAGCCGATGGAAAACGAGGACGGAAGCATCGTCTGCGTTTTCAACGGCGAGATCTACAACTACCAGCATCTGCGCGAGGAGCTGCTGGCAGCCGGGCACACCTTCGCCACGCACTCGGACACCGAGGTCCTGGTGCACGGCTACGAGCAGTGGGGCGAGGAGATGCTGCCGCGTCTGCGCGGCATGTTCAGCTTTGCCATCTGGAGCAAGGCGGACAAAAAGCTGTTCTGCGCGCGCGACTTCTTCGGCATCAAGCCCTTCTATTATTATGAAAAGGAAGGTCTGTTCCTGTTTGGCAGCGAGATCAAGAGCTTTTTGGCCCATCCCGGCTTTGAGAAGAAGCTCAACCGCAGCCAGCTGGAGCTGTATCTGACCTTCCAGTACTCGCCGGGCGAAGCCACCTTCTTCGAGGGTGTGAAAAAGCTGCTGCCGGCGCATTGCCTCACCTGGCAGGACGGCAAGACCACCATCCGCCGCTACTGGCAGCCGGAGTTCGAGCCGGACCAGGCCCCCACGCTGGAGCAGTGGGAGGAGAAGATCGAGGCCGTGATGAAGGACTCGGTGGCCGCCCACAAGATCAGCGACGTGGAGGTGGGCAGCTTCCTGTCGTCGGGCGTCGATTCCAGCTATATGGCCTGCCTTGCGCAGGTGGACAAAACCTTCACGGTGGGCTTTGCCAACAAGCAGTACGACGAGACCGAGTATGCCCGCGAGTTCAGCCGGCACATCGGCGTAAAAAACACCGCCTACCGCATCACGCCGGAGGAATATTGGGAGAACCTCCCCCGTATCCAGTATCATATGGACGAACCGCTGGCCGACGCCGCCAGTGTGGCGCTGTTCTTTGTGAACCGCGAGGCCGCCAGACAGGTGAAGGTGTGCCTGTCGGGCGAGGGCGCCGACGAGTTCTTCGGCGGCTATAACATCTATAAGGAACCCTTCACCGTCTCGTGGTACGACCATATCCCGCTCCCCATCCGCCGCGCGGTGGGCGCGGTGGCCGAGCTGCTGCCGCCGGTGCACGGCGTCAACTTCCTGGTGCGCCGCAGCCGTCCGCTGTCGCAGCGGTATATCGGCAACACCAACCTCTTCACCGAGCGCCAGAAAAAGCGCCTGCTGCGCGAGTATACCGGCCGCATCAAGCCCATCGACCTCTCCCGCCCCTACTTCGAGCATCCCAGGAATGCCGACGCCGTCACCCGGATGCAGTTCACCGACCTGCACCTGTGGATGGTGGGCGACATCCTGCTGAAGGCCGACAAGATGAGCATGGCCAACAGCCTGGAACTGCGCGTTCCCTTCCTGGACAAAGAGGTGTTCGAGGTGGCGCGCCGCATCCCCACCCGCTACCGTGCCAACGCCAATGCCACCAAGATCGCGATGCGCGGCGCGGCTCTGCGCAGCATCCCCCAAAAGACGGCCGACAAGAAGAAGCTGGGCTTCCCGGTGCCGGTGCGCGCCTGGCTGCGGGAGGAGAAATACGCCGCCACCGTGCGCGAGGCTTTCCACGCGCCGTATGCCGCCGAGTTCTTCAACGTACCGGTGCTGGACCGCCTGCTGGACGACCACATGGCGGGCAAGCGGGACAACTGGCGCCAGATCTGGTGTGTGTTCATGTTCCTTGTGTGGTACAACGAATATTTTGTAAAGCGATAAAAGGGAGGAAACCTTCATGCAGCTTGCACAGCTCTTGCAGGGCCTGGACTACACGATGGTACAGGGCAGCGACACCTGCGAAGTCAACGACATCATCTACGACACCCGGCGCATCCGTCCCGGCTGCGTGTTCGTCTGCATCGTGGGCACCCAGCGCGACAGCCACGACCTGGCCGCCCAGGCGGTGGAGCAGGGCGCGGCCGCGCTGGTGATCGACCACGACATTCCGCTGCCCGCCGGCGCGGCGGTGGTGCGGGTGCCCTTCACCCGTCTGGCGATGGCCTGCATGTCGGCGGCCTACTTCCACCATCCCGCAAAAAAGATGACGCTGGTGGGCGTCACCGGCACCAAGGGAAAGACCACCACCACCCATATGATCAAGGCGGTGCTGGAGAAAGCGGGCCGCAGGGTGGGCCTTGTGGGCACCAACGGCATCACCATCGGCGAGCGGCACATCGAGACCGCCAACACCACCCCCGAGAGCTACGAGCTGCAAAAGGCCTTTGCCGAGATGGTGGAGGCGGGCTGCGACACGGCGCTGATGGAGGTGTCCAGCCAGGGGCTGAAGATGGAGCGCGTGGGCGGTCTGCACTTTGACGTGGGCGTGTTCACCAACATCAGCCCGGACCACATCGGCCCCGGCGAACACGCTGACTTCAACGAGTATCTGCACTATAAAGGCCAGCTGTTCCAGCGCTGTACCCACGGCGTGGTCAACGCCGACGACGAGCACCTGTCCGCCCTGCTGGAAGGCCACACCTGCGACATCACCACCTTCGGCTTTGCCGATACCGCCGACTACCATACCTCCGGCTACGAGCTGCTGCGCACCCGGGATTTTCTGGGCGCGTCCTTCCATGTGTCGGGCGCGGAGGAGCTGGACGTGCGGGTGAACATGCCGGGCAAATTCAGCGTGTCCAACGCGCTGTGCGCCGTGGCGGTGGCCCGTGTGCTGGGCGTGGAGCACAGCGCCATCCAGGGTGCGCTGGAGACGGTGACGGTCAAGGGCCGCGCCGAGATGGTGCCGGTAAGCAGCGAGTTCACCATCCTCATCGACTACGCCCACAACGAGCTGTCGATGGAGAGCCTGCTGGAAACACTGCGCGCCTATAACCCGAAGCGGCTGGTCTGTATCTTCGGATGCGGCGGCAACCGCAGCAAGCTGCGCCGCTATGCGATGGGCGAGTGCTCCGCCCGCATGGCCGACTTCACCATCCTCACCGAGGACAACAACCGCTTCGAGAAGGTGGAGGACATCATCGCCGACATCAAGCAGGGCATGCGGAAGGGAAATCCCAACGCGCCGTTTGTCGAGATCCCGGACCGTCTGGACGCCATCCACTACGCCATCGACCACGCCCAGCCGGGTGATCTGATCGCGCTGATCGGCAAGGGCCACGAGACCTACCGCGACCGGATGGGGGAAAAGACCCCCTTCCTGGAGCGCGAGCTGATCGAGGAATACGCCCGCGAAAAGAACCTGCACTAAAGAAAAGATACAAGCGCCCCGCACGGAACACTTTCCATGCGGGGCGCTTGGCTGTATCCGCGCAAAGCGAATTATTCCACCGTCACGCTTTTGGCAAGGTTGCGGGGTTTATCCACATCGCAGCCGCGCAGCACGCTCATATAGTAGGCGAACAGCTGCAGGGGCAAAATGGCCAGCAGAGGCATCAGGAGATCATCGCATTCAGGCAGCCGCAGCACATCGTCCGCCACCTCGGCGGGGACCTCGGCGCTCTCCTTGCAGACAAACAGCACCCGTGCGCCGCGGGTACGCGCTTCCTTCACATTGCTCAGCGTCTTTTCGTAGATGTGCCGCTGGGTGGCGATGGCGACCACTGGCGTGCCCTGCTCAATCAGCGAGATCGTGCCGTGCTTCAGCTCCCCGGCAGCGTAGGCTTCGCTGTGGATGTAGCTGATCTCTTTCAGTTTCAGGCTTCCTTCCAGCGCCAGTGCATAGTCCATCTGCCGTCCCATAAAGAACAGGCTGCTGCTGTTCATATACCGGCTGGCCAGGTATTTCACCCGGCTGCATTCCTCCAGCATCGGCCGCTGCAGAGCGGGAATACCGCGCAGCGCCTCCGTCAGACCGCGCACCGCTTCCTCGCTCTGTGCTCTGCGCACCAGTGCCAGCCGCAGTGCCACCAGGTACAGAGCAGCCAGCTGCACACTGTACGCCTTGGTGCTGGCCACCGCAATTTCCGGTCCGGCATGGGTGTACAGAACGGCATCGGCTGCCCGCGCGATGGAGGAACCCACCACATTCACCACCGCCAGCGTGAAGGCACCCTTTTCCCGCGCCAGTTTGAGCGCCGCGAGGGTATCCAGCGTTTCGCCGCTCTGGCTGACGATCACCACCAGATCGTCCGGCCCCACCAGCGGGTCACGGTAGCGGAACTCGCTGGCGATGTCGGTGTGAGCCGGGATGCGTGCCAGACTCTCGATGGCCTGCCGCCCCACCATACCCGCGTGCATCGCGGTGCCGCAGCCCACCAGCACCACCTGCCGTGTTCTGCGCAGCAGCTCGTCGGAGATGCCATCCTCGTCCAGAAAGGGAAGTCCGCCCCGCACACGCGGTTCCACCGTGGCGCGCAGCGCGTCGGCCTGTTCGTGGATTTCCTTGAGCATAAAGTGGGGATAGCCGCCCTTTTCCGCTGCCTCCATGTCCCATTCGGCGGTCAGCCGCTGCTTTTCCACCGGCTGCCCAAACGCATTAAACACCTGCACACGCCTGTTTTCCAGCACGGCCATCTCGCCCTCATCCAACACGGAATAGCTCCGGGTGTATTTCAGCAGGGCGGGGATATCGCTGGCTACAAACTGCTCCCCCTCGCCGTATCCCACAATCAGCGGGCTTTCCCGGCGTGCAGCGAAGATTTTGCCCGGCTGGTCTTCGAACAGAATTGCCAGCGCATAGCTCCCGCGAACTTCAGCCAGCGTGCAGCGGATGGCTTCCAGCGGATCGCCGTGGTAGTGATGGTCCAGCAGCTGGGCCAGTACTTCGCTGTCGGTCTCGCTGGAAAAACTGCGCCCCGCCTTTTCCAAAAACAGCTTCAGCTGGGCGTAGTTCTCGATGATGCCGTTGTGCACCAGCGTCACCCGTCGTCCGGAATGCGGATGGCTGTTCTGGTCGCTGGGAGCACCGTGGGTGGCCCAGCGGGTGTGTCCGATGCCGCAGCCGCACACCGGCGGCGGATTCTGTTTCAGCAGCGCATCCAGCGCCGACAGCTTTCCCTGTGTTTTTGCTACATAAAGCGGACCTTCTCCCGCCAGCGCGATACCGGCTGAATCATATCCCCGATATTCCAGGTGACGCAAACCGTCCAGCAGTACCTCTGCTGCGTTTCGAAATCCCGTATACCCTACGATGCCGCACATTTGGCATCCCCCTCTTTCTGCCTGAGTATTGAAAGCAGAAGCGCACTGCGCTCTTCCGCCACGAACGAAAGCATACCACAATGCTTTTGAATTTGCAATATCGCGTATAAAATTTGCACTTTATGCACAACGCGCTGCCCAAAAGAGCGAAAAACAAGTTGCGCCCTGCCAAAAACAGGCAGGGCGCAAACTGGCATATTTGATTTTA
>NHCFR00700__coassemble_1350_pt1 | contig 19076 bp, 15 predicted proteins | sample NHCFR00700__metabat2_high_PE_054 | metagenome-assembled genome bin NHCFR00700
AGTGCATGAACCTGGCGCTGGGCCTGCCCGAGACGGCAGGGCTCGTGACCGAGTGAGAGAGAGGGGAATATGGGGATGAAATACATCGAAGGCGGCGTCTGCGCCGCAGCGGGATTTTCGGCGTCGGGCGTGCACTGCGGCATCCGCAAAAACCGCACCAAGAAAGATCTGGCCCTGATCGTCAGCAGCACGCGGGCGGCGGCCGCCGCCTGCTACACCACCAATCTGGTGAAGGGCGCGCCGCTGGTGGTCACCGCCCAGAACCTCGCCGACGGCCACGCGCAGGCGGTGGTGTGCAATTCGGGCAATGCCAACACCTGCAACGCCAACGGCATTGAAATCGCCACCGGCATGTGCCGTCTGGTGGAGCAGGCCACCGGCATCGCCGCCAGCGACGTGGTGGTGGCCTCCACTGGTGTGATCGGCCAGGCCATGACGCTGGCTCCGTTTGAGACCGGCATCCCGGCCGCGGCCGCCGCGCTGGCCCCCGGCGGCGGGGAGGCCGCCGCCGAGGCCATCATGACCACCGACACGGTCAAAAAAGAGCTGGCCGTGGAGTTCACGGTGGGCGGCAAGGTCTGCCGCATGGGCGGCATCGCCAAGGGCAGCGGCATGATCCACCCCAACATGGCCACCATGCTGGTGTTCATCACCACCGATGCGGCCATCTGCCCGGCCATGCTGCAGAAGGCGCTCAGCGCCGACGTGCCCGACAGCTTCAACATGATCAGCATCGACGGCGACACCTCCACCAACGATATGGTCACCGTGCTGGCCAACGGACAGGCCGGCAACGAGGAGATCACCGGCGAGGGGGCCGACTACGACGCCTTCTGCGAGGCGCTGGCCGCCGTCACCCGCCCGCTCTGCCGCGCCATCGCGAAGGACGGCGAGGGGGCCACCAAGCTGCTGGAGTGCACCGTCACCGGCGCGGCCGACACCGCGGCGGCCAAAGCGGTGGCCAAGAGCGTGATCTGCTCCAGCCTCTTCAAAGCGGCGATGTTCGGCGCCGACGCCAACTGGGGGCGGGTGCTGTGCGCCATCGGCTACAGCGGCGCGGCGGTGGACGTGAACGCGGTGGACGTGGCCTTCGAGAGCGCGGCCGGCACGATCGCCGTCTGCAAAAACGGCGCCGGGCTGGAATTCAGCGAGGAAAAGGCCAAGGAGATCCTGCTGGAAAGCGAGATTCGGGTGTGCATCGCGCTGCACCAGGGCGAGGCCGAAGCCACCGCCTGGGGCTGCGACCTGACCTACGACTATGTGAAGATCAACGGGGATTACCGCACCTGACGAGGGCGCGGTTTTCCGCGGTTTTGGGGAGGGACTCCCCGCCATACAAGGAGGACATCATGGAACTTTCCAACGCACAGCGGGCGGCGGTGCTGGTACACGCGCTGCCCTATATCCAGCGGTATGCCGGCAAGATCGTCGTTATCAAATACGGCGGCAACGCCATGACCGACGAAACCCTCAAGCAGGCCGTGATGGGCGACATCGTGCTGCTGTCGATGATCGGCGTGAAGGTGGTGCTGGTGCACGGGGGCGGCCCCGAGATCAGCGCCCAGCTGAAGCTGATGGACAAAAAGAGCGAATTTGTGGACGGCTTGCGGGTCACCGACGCCGAGACCGCCGCCGCCGTCCAGATGGTGCTGGCGGGCAAGGTGGGCAAAAGCCTCGTGAACCTGATCCAGTGCAAGGGCGGCAGGGCCATCGGCATGTGCGGCATCGACGGCCACATGATCGAGGCCCAGCCTCTGGACGAGCGGCTGGGTTTTGTGGGCCGGATCACCCGGGTGGACCCCGCCCCCATCCTGGACGTGCTGGAAAAGGGCTACATCCCGGTGATCTCCACCGTGGGCTGCGACGCCGAAGGCAACGTCTACAACATCAACGCCGACACGGTGGCCGCCGCGGTGGCGGGCTGCCTGAAGGCCGAGAGCCTGCTCTCCCTCACCGACATCGCCGGCCTGCTGAAAGACCCGTCCGACCCCGCCACCCTGATGAGCAAGGTGTATGTGAGCGACATCGGCAACCTGGTGCGGGCGGGCATCATCACCGGCGGCATGATCCCCAAGATCGAGTGCTGCGCCGAGGCCATCCGCCGCGGCGTGCACCGGGTGTTCATCGTGGACGGCCGGGTGCCCCACTCGATCCTGATCGAGCTGCTCACCGACGAGGGCATCGGCACCATGTTCGTTGCCGTGGACGAGGAGGTATGACCGAATGAACCGCAACACCACCGCCGCCGTCATGGCCGACGACGCGAACTACATCGCACACACCTATTCCCGCGCGCCGGTCGTGTTCGTGCGCGGGCAGGGCAGCCGTCTGTGGGACGCCGATGGCAGGGAATACATCGACTGCGGCAGCGGCATCGCCGTCACCTCCTTCGGCATCGCCGACGAGCAGTGGCAGGCCGCCGTATCGGCACAGGCCGCCGCCGTGCAGCATGTGTCCAACCTCTACCACACCGCGCCGCAGGCCAGGCTGGCCGCGATGCTGTGTGAGGCCACCGGGATGCAGAAGGTGTTCTTCGGCAATTCCGGCGCCGAGGCCAACGAGTGTGCCATCAAGGCGATGCGCAAGTATTCGTCCGACAAATACGGCCCCGGGCGCCACACCATCCTCACCCTGAAACATTCCTTCCACGGCCGCACGCTGGCCACGCTGGCCGCCACCGGGCAGGACGCCTTCCACAAACATTTCGGCCCCTTCCCGGAGGGCTTCGACTACATAGAGCCGGGCGACACCGCCGCCCTCGCCGCCCGCCTGAAACGGGGCGACTGCTGCGGCATGCTGGTGGAGCTGGTGCAGGGCGAGAGCGGGGTGAGGGTCGTCGACAAGCAGTGGATCCAGGTGGCGGCCCAGCTGTGCCGCCAGTGGGACGTGCTGTTCGCGGTGGACGAGGTGCAGACCGGCAACGGCCGCACCGGCACCCTGTACGCCTGGCAGCAGTACGGCATCCGGCCCGACCTGTTCACCACCGCCAAGGGGCTGGCGGGCGGCCTGCCGCTGGGCGCGTGCGTGTTCGCCGCCTCCACCGCCGACGTGCTGGGCCCCGGCGACCACGGCTCCACCTTCGGCGGCAACCCGGTCTGCGCGGCGGGCGCGATCAGCATCCTAGAGCGCATCGACGCCGCGCTGCTGGAAAAGGTCAAGCAGAAGGGCGAGTATCTGCGCCGCCGTCTGGAAAATACCCCGGGCATCACCGACGTGTCGGGCCTGGGACTGATGCTGGGCTTTTCGGCCCAAAAACCGGCCGCACAGGTGGCGGCCGAATGCCGCGGCAAGGGCCTGCTGGTCCTCACGGCGCACGACAGGGTGCGGCTTTTGCCCGCGCTGAACATCCCGCATCACCTGCTGGAGCAGGCGGCGGACATCTTGCAGGAGGTTTGCAAACCATGAAACATTTCTTGAAACTGGCCGATTACAGCGAAAAAGAGCTGCTGGAGCTGCTGAACCTGGCCGACCAGCTGAAATTCGAGCAGAAACACCACATCCCGCACCCCCATCTGGCCGGCAAGACGCTGGGCATGATCTTCCAGAAATCCTCCACCCGCACCCGCGTCAGCTTTGAGGTGGGCATGTATCAGTTGGGCGGCGCGGCGCTGTTCCTCTCCCCGCGCGATCTGCAGATCGGCCGCGGCGAGCCTGTGCAGGACACCGCCCGCGTGCTGGGCCGCTACCTGGACGGCATCATGATCCGCACCTTCGACCAGAGCGAGGTGGAGGCCCTGGCCGAATACAGCGGCATCCCGGTCATCAACGGCCTCACCGACTACGCCCACCCCTGCCAGGTGCTGGCCGACCTGATGACCATCCGCGAGCACAAGGGCGCCTTCAAGGGCCTGAAGCTGGCCTTCATCGGCGACGGCAACAACATGGCCAATTCGCTGATCGTGGGCGGCATCACGATGGGCATGCAGGTGGCGGTGGCCTGCCCCGGCGGCTACCAGCCCGACGCCGCCGTCATGGCCTGGGCCAGGGAGCACGGCGATTTCCTCTGCACCGAGAGCGTGGCCGAGGCCGCGGGGAACGCCGACGTGCTGTACACCGACGTCTGGGCCAGCATGGGCCAGGAGGACGAGGCCGAGAAGCGCCGCGCCGCCTTTGCCGGCTACCAGATCAACGCCGATGTGATGGCCGCCGCCAAGCCCGACGCGATGGTGCTGCACTGCCTGCCCGCCCACCGGGAGGAGGAGATCACCGCCGCCGTATTCGAGGCCCACGCCGACGAGATCTTCGACGAGGCCGAAAATCGTCTGCATGCGCAGAAGGCGATTTTGGTAAAACTCTTGAAACAGGCGTAAAAATATGTCACAATAGAAACGATAGAGTTTCAGCCGCATAAGGCCAGCCGCGACAGGGGCTACCCGCCGCGATGCGGCCCGTGCGGCTTTTTTGCGAAAGAAAGGAGACAAACTGCTTATGCCCAGTGTTTACCTTCATCTGCAGAACGGGCAGGTGCTGAAAGGCCACGGCTTCGGCGCCGCCGTCGACGCGGTGGGCGAGCTGGTGTTCCAGACCAGTGTGGTGGGGTATCAGGAGACCTTCACCGACCCCGCCTACTATGGCCAGATCGTGGTGCAGACCTTCCCGCTGCTCGGCAACTACGGAGCCATCCCCGCCGACGATCTCAGCGCCTGCCACCCCGCGGGCGTGGTCTGCCGCGAGGTGTGCGGCGCGCCGTCCAACTTCCGCTGCGAGGAGACCCTGCCCGCCTGGATGGAAAAGCAGGGGATGGCCGGCATCAGCGGCATCGACACCCGCGCCCTCACCGCCGTCCTGCGCGAACAGGGCAGCATGAACGCCCTCCTCACCGCCAGCCCCGTGCTCAGCGAGCAGCAGAAGGAACTGCTGGCGAATTACCGCGTGCAGGGCGCGGTGGCCGCCGTCACCACCCGGGAAGCCTATGAGAAGCCCGCCGTGGGCGACGCCCGCTGGAAGGCCGCCGTGCTGGACCTGGGCCTGCGCCGCGACCTGGCCGACCTGCTGGCCGCCTCCGGCGCGGCGCTGGAGGTGCTGCCCGCCGCGGCTTCGATCGACGAGATCCTTGCCGCCGGTCCCGACGCGCTGGTGCTGAGCGGCGGCCCGGGAGACCCGGCCGACAACCCCGCGGTGACGGCCAACGTGAAGGCGCTGCTGGGCAAGCTGCCGGTGCTGGGCGTGGGCCTGGGCTGCCAGGTGCTGGCGCTGGCGCTGGGCGCAGAGTGTGAGAAGATGCACCACGGCCACCGCGGCGGCAGCCAGCCGGTGAAGGACGCCGCCAGCGGCCGCACCCTCATCACCGGCCAGAACCACGGCTATGCCGTGAAGGCAGACACTTTGCCCCAGGACGCCGAGGTGCGCTTTGTCAGCGCCAACGACGGCAGCTGCGAGGGCTTTGTGCTGCCCCGGATGCGGGCGATGGGCCTGCAATTCGACCTCACCGCCGCGCTGGCGGCCGAATTCTGCACCATGCTGGGAGGGAACTGACCATGCCTTTGAATACATCCATCCGCAAAGTTCTGGTGATCGGCTCGGGCCCCATCGTCATCGGGCAGGCCGCCGAGTTCGACTACGCCGGCGCACAGGCCTGCCGCGTGCTGAAGGCCGCCGGCCTCGACGTGGTGCTGGTGAACTCCAACCCCGCCACCATCATGACCGACAAGGCGCTGGCCGATGAGATCTATCTGGAGCCGCTCACCGAGGAGACGGTGATGCGCATCATCGAAAAAGAGCGCCCCGACAGCCTGCTGGCGAACCTGGGCGGCCAGATCGGCCTCACCATCGCCATGCAGCTGGACAAGAGCGGCTTCCTCAAGCGCATGGGCGTGCGGCTGCTGGGCACCAGCGCCGAGGCCATCGACCGCGCCGAGGACCGCGAGCTGTTCAAGGAGACGATGGAGAAGATCGGCCAGCCCTGTGTGCCGTCCGACATCGCCACCGACCTCGACCACGCCTGCCAGATCGCCGAGCGCATCGGTCTGCCGGTCATCATCCGCCCCGCCTTCACGATGGGCGGCGCGGGCGGCGGTGTGGCCTACGACATGGAGCAGTTCCGCACCATCGCGGCCAACGGCCTGCTGCTCAGCCCCATCAGCCAGATCCTGGTGGAGAAGTTCATCGGCGGCTGGAAGGAGATCGAGTTCGAGGTGATGCGCGACGCGGCCGGCAACGCCATCGCCATCTGCAGCATGGAGAACGTCGATCCCGTGGGCGTGCACACCGGCGACTCGATCGTGGTGGCCCCCGCCTTCACCCTCGCGGCCAGGGAATACATGATGCTGCGCAACGCGGCCATCGACATCATCCAGGAGCTGAAGATCGAGGGCGGCTGCAACTGCCAGTTTGCGCTGGACCCCGAGAGCTTTGAATACGCCGTCATCGAGGTGAACCCCCGCGTCTCCCGTTCGTCGGCGCTGGCCTCCAAGGCCACCGGCTTCCCCATCGCCAAGGTCACCAGCAAGATCGCGCTGGGCTACACGCTGGACGAGATCCCCAACGACGTCACCGGCGTCACCTGCGCCTGCTTCGAGCCGGCGGTGGACTACTGCGTGGTCAAGCTGCCCAAGTGGCCGTTCGACAAGTTCGTGGGCGCCAAGCGCACGCTGGGCACCCAGATGAAGGCCACCGGCGAGGTGATGAGCATCGCGCCCAGCTTCGAGATGGCCATCATGAAAGCAGTGCGCGGCGCCGAGATCGGCCTCGACACCCTCAACATGCCCTCGCTGGAGGGCGAGGACCCGGTCGCGGCGCTGTCCCGCCAGGACGACCGCCGCCTGTTTGCCATCTACCGCGCGCTCAAGCTGGGCGTGAGCGTGGAGGAGGTCCACCGCATCACGATGGTGGACGAGTGGTTTCTGGAAAAGCTCAAGGGCCTGGCCGACTTCGAGGCCTCTATTGCGGACAAGCAGCTGGACGAGGAGACCTACCGCGAAGGCAAGCGCCTGGGCTACCCCGACAAGGCGCTGGAGCGCCTCTCCGGCCATCCGGTTCCCTTCCACCAGCCGGCCGTCTACAAGATGGTGGACACCTGCGCCGCCGAGCACGCCGCCCGCACCCCCTACTTCTATTCCACCGCCGACGAGGTGTGTGAAGCCCGCACCGCCCCCCGCAGCGGCAAGCCGCGCATCGTGGTGCTCGGCTCCGGTCCCATTCGCATCGGCCAGGGCATCGAGTTCGACTACTCGTCGGTGCACTGCGTCTGGACCCTGCAGAAGCTGGGCTATGAGGTGGTCATCATCAACAACAATCCCGAGACGGTGTCCACCGACTTCGACACCGCCGACCGCCTCTACTTCGAGCCGCTGACGGCCGAGGATGTGCTGAACGTGCTGGAGGTGGAGAAGCCGGAAGCGGTGGTGGTGGCCTTCGGCGGCCAGACCGCCATCAAGCTCACAAAAACGCTGGACGAGAAGGGCTTCACCCTGCTGGGCACCAGCGCCGAGGGCATCGACACCGCCGAGGACCGCGAGAAATTCGACGCCCTGCTGGAGAAATACGGCTTCAAGCGTCCCCGCGGCCACTCTGCCATGACGATGGAGGACGCCCTGGCTGCCGCGCAGGACCTGGGCTATCCGGTGCTGCTGCGCCCCAGCTATGTCATCGGCGGCCAGAACATGACCATCGCCCGCTGCGACGAGGACGTGCGCCGCTATATGACCCTGATCCTGGCGCAGGGCATCGAGAACCCGGTGCTGATCGACCAGTACCTGATGGGCAGCGAGCTGGAGGTGGACGTCATCAGCGACGGCACCGACGTGCTCATCCCCGGCGTCATGCAGCACATCGAGCGCGCGGGCGTGCACTCCGGCGACTCGATCGCCGTCTACCCGCCCTACAACCTCAGCGACCAGATGCTGCACAAGCTGGTGGAGTGCAGCGAAAAGCTGGCGCTGAGCCTGGGCACCAAGGGCCTGGTGAACATCCAGTACCTCACCTGGCACAACGAGCTGTATGTGATCGAGGTGAACCCCCGCGCCAGCCGCACCATCCCCTACATCAGCAAGGTGACCGGCGTGCCGATGGTGGACATCGCCGCCCGCGTGATGACCGGCACCCCGCTGAAAACGCTGGGCTACGGCACCGGCCTGTACAAAGTCCCGCCCTACATCGCCGTCAAGGTGCCGGTGTTCAGCTTTGAGAAGCTGAACGACGTCGACAGCACCCTCGGGCCCGAGATGAAGTCCACCGGCGAGGTGCTGGGCCTGGGCAAGACGATGGAGGAAGCGCTGTTCAAGGGCCTGGTGTCGGCCGGGTTCAAGGTGGAGCCTCCCCGCGACGCCGGCATCTACATCACCGTCAACGACGCCGACAAGTCCGAGATCCTGCCCCTGGCCAAGAAATTCGCCGATCTCGGCATGCACATCTACGCCACCCGCGGCACCGCCGCCGCCATCGAGTCGATGGACATCCCGGTCACCACGGTGGCGCGCCTGAGCGAGAACGACGGCGGCCTGGACATGCTGGAGCAGGGCCTCATCAACTATGTGATCTACACCGGCGTGAACACCCGCCAGTCGGTGGAGGACTACACCCGCTTCCACCGCCGCGCGGTGCAGCTGGGCGTCACCTGCCTGACCAGCCTGGACACCGCCAGCGCGCTGGCCGACATCCTCATCAGCCGGTTCAACCAGTACAACACCGAGCTGGTGGACATCAACCGCCTGCGCACCGAGCGCCAGAAGCTGCGCTTCGTCAAGATGGTCACCGCCGGCAACGACTATATCTATCTGGACAACTTCGACGGCGCCATCACCTGCCCCGAAAGCCTCTGCCTGAAGCTGTGCCGCCGCCACAACGGCGTGGGCTGCGACGGCCTGGTGCTCATCGAGCGCAGCAAGACCGCCGACGCCAAGATGCGCATCTTCAACAAGGACGGCAGCGAGGGCAGGATGGCCGGCAACTCGATCCTGTGCGTGGCCAAATACCTCTACGACAACCAGATCGTCCCCCGCGAGACCCTCTCCATCGAGACGGCCAGCGGCACCAAGCAGCTGACTCTGTATCCCTTCGGCGGGCGGGCGCGCACCGTCACGGTGGACCTGGGCCCGGTGGAATGGGAGCCGGCCGCTGTCCCGGTGAAGCTGAACGGGCGCCGGGTGGTCAACCGCCCGGTGGAGATCGGCGGGCAGCGCTGGAACATCACCTGCCTGGCGCTGGGCAACCCGCACTGCGTGGTCTTTGTGCCCCATGTGGACGAGGCCGATGTGAAACAGGTGGGCCCGCTGTTCGAGCACGACCCCCTCTTCCCGCAGCGCGTGAACACCGAGTTCGTGCGGGTGGTGAACCCGAACATGATCAAGATGCGCGTGTGGGAGCGCGGCAACGGCGAGACGCTGGCCTGCGGCACCGGCGCCTGTGCGGCGGTGGCCGCCGCCTGCGAGCAGGGGCTGTGCAGGATGGGCGAGAACGTCACCGTGAAGCTGCGCGGCGGCGACCTCACCGTCAACTACACCCCCGAGCGGGTGCTGCTCACCGGCACCGCCGAGCAGGTGTTCGAGGGCGTGACCGAATACTGAGCGGATTCATAAAAAAGTGCGGCACAAAAACGCGCACGTATTGCATCGGTGCGCCGCGCGCGGTATCATAAGGGCACTGCCACACCGGCAGCTGTGCTTGCCAACTTCTGCGGCGTTTGTGCTGTGCGCGGGACCGGCTCTCTCAACGGCATCCCTTTAAAAGTACCGTGCCGCAGGTGATAGAAGATCCGGCGCTGTGTGCTGTGCGCCGGGTGTCTGGGCCATGCGGCCAATCCAAAGACGACTGCCCTTCCGGGATCTCTCCGTCCCGGGCGGGCGGTCGTTTTCTGTTTGACGGCATGCCGGACAGCTGTTATAATAAAACATATTCGCTTGAAGTATCATTATTTCTGTATACATATCACCGTGGGAGGGGAAAAACGGTATGTCCTATTTCAGCCAAAAGCTGCGCGAGCACATGGAATCCTCCGGCCTCAGCGTATACCAGCTGGCACGCCTGTCGGGGGTGGAGCGCACCAGTGTGCATCGGTTTGCGGGCGGCACGCGGCTCCCGTCCGACGAGGTCCTGCGCCAGCTGTCGCGGGCGCTTCGGCTCTCGATCCAGGAAGAGCAGGAGCTGCAAAATCTGCTGCACATCGAACGGGTGGGCCCGCAGACCTACCAGAGCCGTGTGCATGTGCGCCGCCTGTTGGAACGCATCTGCGACACCCAGCGCATGGAGCTGCAGGTGCCGCCCGAGTTCGAGGCCACGCTGGGCGGGCGGGAGTTCCCGGCCGGCCATATGCACGCGCTGCGCTCGCCGCGGGAGATCGACGAGTGCATCAGCGCGATGCTGCGGCACATGGTGGGAAGAGGAGAGCCCTTTTTCATCTACAGCAACGACGTGCACAAGGCGGAGCTGCTCTACAGCCTTCTGCGCCAGCCGGCGGCGCGGCTGTGCAGCGGGGTGTGCCAGTTCGTCCAGCTGGTAAAGCCGGGCAAGCTGGTGGAGAACCTGAAAACGCTGGAGCGGCTGCTGCCGTATATGCTGTGCCTGCCGGTGCCCTACGAAGTGATGTACGACTACACCGGCGACCACAGCACCCGCTATCCGGGGCAGCTGTTCCCGCTGTATCTGGTGATGGGCGACCTGATGCTGCATATGGCGGCCGACCACACCGGCGGCATGCTGGTGTGCAACGGGCAGGCAGCGCAGCTGGTGGTGCAGGAGCTGGAGCGCATGCGGGCAGGCAGCCGCTGCCTGTTCCGGTCGCAGCATCTCACCGAGGAGGTGGCGACGGCCTACCAGGACACCTTGAGCCGGCAGCACACGCCGCTGTGCTTCTACGAGAGCTGGCCCTGCATCGGGGCGATGATGGACGAGGAGATGCTGGAAACGATGCTGCAGGGGCAGATACTGGAGATCTCGCTCGGCATCCTGCACTCGATCCAGAGCTGGTCCAACGACCACGTCCACCTGTTCGGCATGGAGCGGATGGACCTGTTTGTCACGCAGGGGATCTTCCCGGGGTTCATCGGCCGGTGGCTGGGGCCGTTCCCGCCCGCGCTGCGCCGCCGCGCGATGGAGAATTTCTACCGGTACGTCCAGCGCGACTCCATCCGCTGGCACATGCTGGACCCGGCGCGCCTGCCGATGGTGCCGGGGCTGAACATCGAGCTGTACCAGGGCGGGGAGATGATCCTGACCAGCCAGAGCGTGGAGCACGGGTTCAGCATGATGCAGATCGACGAGCAGGAGATCATGGATGCCTTTGCGGATTTCATCTACAGCCTCACCGAAGAGCCGCTGCAGGTATACAGCCGCGAAGAAACGCTGCAAAGGCTGCGCGCCTTCATCGACAGCGCCCCCTGGCCGGTGGAATAAAAAAACTGTGCCCCGCACCGGGAGATCTTCCCGTGCGGGGCACAATCCAGTCTATCGAAAAAGGGATGGTTCGCGCTGCCCCCAAACGCCTTCCCCTGGCTGGGGAAGATGCCCCGCCCGAGCGGGGCGGATGAGGTCGAATCTGTCCGTCTGCGCAAGGCGGCTGGCTTGGGGAAAAGCGCTTTCACGGAGGCTTGTGCAAGCCTTCCCCGGGAATCGCTTACTGCACAGTCGTCCAACAAAAAAGGGGTCACAGCTGCCGCAGCCACTGGATGGCCAGGTCTTTGTGGCCGGACAGCGCCGCCAGCATCACCTTGTACAGCTCGCCGCCCTTTTCGATGAAGGCGTCGCGGGCGCACTCGGCGGTGGCCTGGTCGGGCATCGACACCTGCAGCCGGAACACATCGCGGTTTTCCTGCTTGATGTGGCAGTCCACACAGAAACCGCGGTCGTCGGGCAGGACGGCGGCCTGGTGCCGGGCGGCCTTGCGCGCCCACTGCTGGGCCAGCACGGCGGCCTGCACGGCCTGCTCGCGCACGCTGCGGGGCAGGTCGGTCAGCAGAAGATCGGCCACGCTGCGGCCTTTGGGGGTGATGCGGTAGCGGCCGTTCTCCACCGTCACAAGCCCCTGCGTCTCCAGGTCGGACAGGCCGGCGGCCAGCTCGAAATAGTTCACCAGTTCCTTTTCCATCAGCGCCTGCTCCAGCTCTGCGCGGGAGAGCGGCTGCGCCACCGTGCGGATCACATAGCACAGCAGAATGCGGATCTGGGTGGTTGTTGTGATGCTGCCGGGCTTCACCCCGGCGGTGAATGCTTCGCGGGACACGGGTCTCACATCCTTTCCAAAGCGGCGCACGGATGCACCACTTTTATTATACGCCACACCCGCGCCCTTCCACAAGGGGAAAAAACGCCGAAACGCTCTATTCTTCGCTGTCGAACACCGTTTCCACCAGCCGTTTGCTGCCCGGCGTGGAGTACACCCACCGCCCGATGTGCCCCTCCGACACAAAGTAGTCGGGCGGGGCGGGCAGGGCAGGGGTGTCCAGCAGCGACAGGATCGCCAGCTTCACCTTCATCTTGTCCGGCAGGATGCTCTTGATGTACACGCTCACCGCCTGCCCCGGCTGCACCGGGCGTCCCCCCGGCTCGGCCAGCCCCGCCAGGTTGGGCGCAAGCTCCACGAAAATGCCATATTCCTCGATGCTGCGCACGATCCCCACCACCGTCTCCCCGGCGGCAAAGCGGCTGGCATTCTGCTGCCAGCTGCCCAGCAGCTCCCGCAGGGTCAGCACCAGGCGTCCCTGCTCGTCCCGCGATTTCACCGCGCAGCGCAGCGCCATGCCGGGGGACACCCGGTCGGCCGGGGACGAGATGCGCGACACCGACAGGCAGTCGATCGGCAGCAGCGCCGCGATGCCGCAGCCCACGTCGCAGAAGGCGCCGAACGGCTCGATGTGGGTGACGGTGCAGTCGATGATGTCGCCGGGGCGCAGACGGTCGAGGTATTCCTCACAGCAGCGCTTTTGGGCCCGGGTGCGGCTGAGCAGCGCCACCGGGCCTTTCGGCCCCTGTGTGAAGCCGGTCACCACAAAGCACACCGGGCGCCCCACCCGCGTCAGCACCGCGATGGGCCGCACCGTGCCCTCGGCCAGCCCCAGCGCGCACTCGTCGTAGGGCATCACGCCCTCGCACTCGCAAAAGGAAAACCGCAGCTGCTTGTGCGCGTCGAACGAGCGCGCGCGGCATTCCAGGATCTGGCCGCTGTGCATCGCCGCAAGCAGCTGCAAATAGCCAAACCCGCCGGCGGAAAGGCCGCGGCCTTCGGTTTCAAATCCCGTCATTTGTGTTCCTCCTCGCTGTTTTGCCTTTGTGCTACCCACTATATGCGCCCGCCGGGCAGAATATGGCAGCGATTTGGGGAATTGCGAAAACCGCCGCGGCGTACTATAATATATCTGTATGCCCCGCAGACGGGCAGGAAAAAAGGAGGCATGCCGATATGGACGTGCAGGTGAACGACACCATCCAGACCAAAAAACCGCACCCGTGCGGCAACAGCAGCTTTCTGGTGCTGCGCGTGGGGATGGATTTCCGCATCCGCTGCACCAAATGCGGCCGCGAGGTGATGGTGCCCCGCGCCAAGATCGAAAAGAACATCAAAAAGGTGGTGCGCCCCGCACCACAGGAGCAGACCCCATGACCGAGACCATGCTTGCAAAACTGCACGCGATCCAGCGCCGGTTCGAGGAAGTGAACAACCTTCTGCAGGACCCGTCGGCCCCGTCCGACCCCGCGCGCTGGCGCGAGCTGATGAAGGAATACAACCGCCTTTCGCCCATCGACGAGGCGGTGAAGGAATACGAGCGCGCCGAGGAAAACCGCGCCGAGGCCGCCGCGCTGCTGGAGGAGGGGGGCCTCGACGCCGAACTGCGCCAGATGGCCCAGCAGCAGCTCAGCGAGGAAAAGCAACGGCTGGAAGAGCTGGCCGGGCAGCTGAAACTGCTGCTGCTGCTGCCGCGGGACGAGAACGACGACAAAAACGTGATTCTGGAGATCCGCGGCGGCGCGGGCGGCGAGGAAGCCGCCTTGTTTGCCCACAGCCTGCTGCGGATGTACAGCATGTACGCCGATTCCCGCGGCTGGAAAACCGAGCTTTTGTCGATCAATTCCACCGAGCTGGGCGGCGTGAAGGAAGCCAGCCTTGCGGTGGAGGGCGCGGGCGCCTACAGCCGCCTGAAATACGAGAGCGGCGTGCACCGGGTGCAGCGGGTGCCCGAGACCGAGACCCAGGGCCGGGTGCACACCTCCACCGTGACGGTGGCGGTGATGGCGGAGGCCCAGGAAGTGGATTTCCAGCTGAACCCCGCCGACCTCAAGATCGACACCTTCCGCTCGTCGGGCGCGGGCGGCCAGCACATCAACAAGACATCCAGCGCCATCCGCGTCACCCACCTGCCCACCGGCATGGTGGTGGAATGTCAGGACGAGCGCAGCCAGTACAAAAACAAGGACAAAGCATTGAAGGTGCTGCGCAGCCGATTGCTTGCACAGGAGCAGGCAAAGCAGAAAAACGAGCAGGACGCCGCCCGCCGCAGCCAGGTGGGCACCGGCGACCGCAGCGAGCGCATCCGCACCTACAACTTCCCCCAAAGCCGCCTCACCGATCACCGGGTGGGCCTGACAAGCTGCCGGGCATTCTGGACGGGGACCTGGACGAGGTGATCGACGCCCTGGCCACTGCCGACCAGGCCGAAAAGCTGAAAGCATCGGAGGAATAAATCCGTGGAAACGATCGTTGCATCCGTATCTCCGCAGAGCCTGGCACAGGCGGCGGAGCTTCTGCGGCAGGGCCAGGTGGTGGGCATGCCCACCGAGACCGTCTACGGCCTTGCCGCGAACGCCTTGGACGGCGCCGCCGTGGCCCGCATCTTTGCCGCCAAGGGGCGCCCGCAGGACAACCCCCTGATCGTGCACGTGGACAGCGTGGCGATGTGGGAGACGGTGGTGGAGCATCTCACCCCCGCCGCCCGCAGGCTGATCGACGCCTTTTGTCCCGGCCCGCTCACCATCATCCTGCCGCGCGGCAGACGGGTGGCCGACGAGGTGTGCGCCGGGCTGGACACGGTGGCGGTGCGCATGCCCAGCCATCCCGCTGCCCGCGCGCTCATCAAAGAGTGCAGCCTGCCGCTGGCCGCGCCGTCGGCCAATCTGTCCGGCAGCCCCAGCCCCACCACCGCCGCCCATGTGCTGGGCGACATGGACGGCCGCATCCCCCTGATCCTGGACGGCGGCGACTGCGGCGTGGGGGTGGAGTCCACCGTCGTCACGCTGGCGGGAGAGCAGCCGGTGCTGCTGCGCCCGGGCTATATCACCCGCGAGCAGCTGGAACAGGTGCTGGGCTGCCCGGTGCAGCTGGCCCACGCCGTCACCCACCAGCTGGCGGCCGGCGAAAAGGCCGCCTCGCCCGGCATGAAGTACAAACACTACGCCCCCCGCGCCGACGTGACGATTTTGCAGGGGGATCTCGCGCAGTACCGCGAATTTTTGCAGCAGCACGCCGGGGAAGGCGTGTGGGCGCTCTGCTTTGAGGGCGAGGAGGAGGGTCTGCCGGTGCCGGCCGTCACCTACGGTCTGGCCGCCGACGACGCCACCCAGGCGCACGCCCTGTTCGGCGCGCTGCGCCGCCTCGACGAGGTGGGCGCAAAGACGGTCTACGCCCGCTGCCCGTCCGAGACCGGCGTGGGCCTGGCGGTCTACAACCGGCTGCTGCGCGCGGCCGCCTTCCGGGTGGTGGCGCTGTGAGGCCGCGCATCGTGGGCCTCACCGGCCGTTCCGGATGCGGCAAGTCCACCGTCTCCCGCCTGCTGCGCCAGTGGGGCGCACCGGTCTGCGATGCCGACCGGGTGGCGCGCGAGGTGCTGCGCCCCGGTTCGCCCTGCCTGTCCGCCCTGTGCGCCGCGTTCGGGGACGACATCCTCGACGAACACGGCGAGATCATCCGCCCGCAGCTGGCGGCCCGCGCCTTTCAAAGCCCGCACACCGCCGCCCGCCTTTCGGCCATCACCCACCCGGAGATCATCCGCCGCATCCTCTCTGCCGCCGACGAGGCGGGCGAGCAGGGCAGCGCCCTCTTTTTTGTGGATGGCGCGGTGATCGTGGGGCACGGCCTGGAACCGTACTGCTGGCGGATCGCGGTGGTGGACGCCGACGACGACACCGCCGCGGGGCGCATCTGCGCGCGGGACGGCATTTCGATGAGCGCCGCCCGCCGGCGCCTGGCCGCCCAGACGCCGCGCCGTGTGCTGCTGGACGCCGCCCACTATACGATCGAGAACCGCGCGGGAGAGGCCGAGCTGGAGCGCGCGGCCGCCCTGTTTTACCGCCAAGTGAAGGAGGATGCCCATGCCGCACAGACAAGTTAAGCGCCGCCCTCGGCCGCGCCATTGGGTGGCCGCGCTGCTGGCGCTGGCGGCGGGCCTGCTGGCGGGACAGCTCCTGCTGCACCAGTTTCTGCTGTGGAGGTATCCCCAGAAATACAGCGGCCTTGTGCAGCAGTACGCCGCCGAATACGACCTCGACCCCAACATCCTCTACGCCTTCATCCACACCGAGAGCGGCTTCGACCCGCTGGCCGAGTCGGAGGCGGGCGCGCGCGGCCTCACCCAGATCACGAACGAGACCTTCGAGTGGATCAAGCTCAAATGCGCCCCCCACGAGGAGATCACCTTCGACGACCTCTACAACCCGGCCGTCAGCATCCGGTTCGGCGCCTATTTCATCGCGGCCAGCCTCGACCGCTACGGCGGGGACCTCTCCACCGCGGCGGCGGCCTACCACAACGGATGGGGCGCGGTGGACAGTTTGCTGGAGCAGGAGGAATACTCCCGCGACGGCTCCACCCTGCACACCTTCCCGTTCTCGCGGATGAACCGGTATGTGTACAAGATCAACCACAGCTATCAGCGCTATCAGTCCCTGTACCCGCAGGGATACTATGATACAGTAAGGAGAAGTTGAAAATGGAAACTGCAAAAGAACTGGCCAAGGCCATCCTGCATAAGGCGCCCATCGCCGCCGACAAGGACCCCGCCGGCACCGAAAAGGCACAGGCCTTCTGCGAGGGCTACAAGGCCTTCCTGGACGCCGCCAAGACCGAGCGCGAGGCCGTGCTGGAGGGCGAGCGCATGCTGCTGGCCGCCGGCTACCGCCCGTATGTGCGCGGCATGGAGCTGAAGGCGGGCGACAAGATCTACTATGTCAACCGCAAAAAGTGCCTGCTGGCCTCCACCATCGGCACCCGTCCGCTGGCCGACGGCCTGCACATCAACGCCGCCCACATCGACGCCCCCCGCATCGACCTCAAGCCGATGCCCCTGTATGAGAAGGACGGCCTGTCCCTGTTCAAGACCCACTACTACGGCGGCATCCGCAAGTACCAGTGGGTGGCCACCCCGCTGGCGCTGCACGGCGTTGTGTACAAGGCCGACGGCACCCAGGTGACCCTGAATGTGGGCGAGAACCCCGGCGATCCGGTGTTCTGCATCAACGACCTGCTGCCCCATCTGGGCGCCGACCAGAACAAGCGCACCCTGGCCGACGGCATCCGCGGCGAGGAGCTGAACATCGTGGTGGGCAGCCTGCCCTTCGCGGACGAGGAAGTGTCCGACCGCATCAAGCTGTACACCATGCAGATCCTCAACGAGCAGTACGGCATCACCGAGAAAGACTTCATCCGCGCCGAGGTGTGCGCCGTTCCCGCCGCCAAGGCGGCCGACGTGGGCTTCGACCGCAGCCTGGTGGGCGGCTACGGGCAGGATGACCGCAGCTGCGCCTACACCGCGCTGATGGCCGAGATCGAGTGCAAGACCCCCTCTTTCACCACCCTCTGCGTGCTGACCGATAAGGAGGAGATCGGTTCGGTGGGCTACACCGGCCTGGACAGCGACTTCATGCTGAACTACATCCGCAAGCTGGCCATCGACTTCGGCGCCGACATCGTGGACGTGCTGGAGAACTCCCGCTGCCTGTCGGCCGACGTGAGCGCCGCCTACGACCCCACCTTCCCCGACGCCTACGAGGCCCAGAACAGCACCTTCGTCAACCGCGGCGTGGCGCTCACCAAATACACCGGCGCCCGCGGCAAGAGCGGCACCAACGACGCCACCGCCGAGATGATGGCCTATGTGATGGACCTGATGGACGAGGCGGGCGTTGTGTGGCAGACCGGCGAGCTGGGCAAGGTGGACCAGGGCGGCGGCGGCACCGTGGCCCTGATGATCTCCAAGCTGGGCGTGGACACCGTGGACATCGGCGTGCCGGTGCTGTCGATGCACGCGCCCTTCGAGGTCACCTCCAAGGCCGACGTCTACAATACATACCGCGCCTTTGCGGCGTTTGCGAACAGCAACAGATAACGTAGAATACGCAGACAGCCGGGCCCTCCGCGGAAGGCCCGGCTGTTTTTCTGAAAAAAGTGTGTATTCGTATTGTAATTTGGGATGCAGGATGGTATTCTGTATACAAAGCGATATCGCGGTGTGTAAAGGAGCGTTTGGCATGAGCATCCCCCCCAATTCCAGCGAAGGCATTTTCCGCACCCTGAAGGAAGAAATACTCAACCTCACCCTGAAGCCAGGCCAGGCGCTCAGCGAAAACGAGGTGTGCACCCGGTTTGGGGTATCGCGCACCCCGGTGCGCAGCGTCCTGCAGCGGCTGCAGGCGGAGGGGCTGGTGGACGTGGTGCCGTATAAGGGAACCACCGTCACCCTGCTGCGGCTGGACGACATCGAGCAGCGCATCTATATGCGCATCGCTATCGAGAGCATGGTGCTGCGGGACTTCATCGACGTCTGCACCCCCATCCTGCTGGAAAAGGTGCGCTACATCATCCGCAAGCAGACGGTGCTGATGGAGGGGCAGTTCTCCAGCGCCGAGTTCTACGCGCTGGACAGCCAGCTGCACGAGATCTGGTTCAAGGCCACCGGCAAGCAGCTGCTGTGGCAGCTGATCCAGCAGTCGCAGGTGAACTACACCCGGTTCCGCATGCTGGACATCGTGGCGGTGCAGAACTACGAGGCCATCATGGAGGAGCATCACCGGATGTTCACGGCCATCGAGCAGAAGGACAAGGCGGCCATCGAGCCGCTGGTGCGGCTGCACATGTACGGCGGCCTGAACCGCCTTGGCCGGCGCATCGAGACCGATTTCCGCGAATATTTCCAGCCGTTCGTCCTGCCGGCGTCCGG
>NHCFR00700__coassemble_1358_pt1 | contig 18942 bp, 19 predicted proteins | sample NHCFR00700__metabat2_high_PE_054 | metagenome-assembled genome bin NHCFR00700
CATGCCGTTTGTGCGGCGCGCGGCTTCGTGAAAACGGGAGGAATTTTCGTTATGATCAAAAGCATTATGAAGCGGGACGGGCGTGTGGTGCTCTATGATGAGAGCAAAATTGCGTCCGCTATTCTGAAAGCGCTGGAGGCCGCCCGCGAAGGAGACGCCAGTGTGGCTGCCCAGGTGGCGAACAGCGTGGAGGCCCGCCTGGAAGAGCTGTGCAGCGACGGCACGCCGCAGATTGAACAAATTCAGGACACGGTGGAGCAGGAGCTGATGCGCGCCGGCTGTGAAGAGGCCGCCAAGCAATATATCCTTTACCGCGCCGAGCGCACGCGCATCCGCGAGGCAAAGACGAGCCTGATGAAGTCTATTGACGAGATCACCAATGTGGACGCCCGCCTCAGCGATATGAAGCGCGATAACGCCAACATCGACGGCAACACGGCCATGGGCTCCATGCTGCAAATTGGCACGGCAGGCGCCAAGGCCTATAACGCGGCCTATCTGCTTACGCCCGCACAGGCCAAGGCGTACACCGAGGGAGACATTCACATTCATGATTTCGACTTCTACGCCCTCACCACCACCTGCTGCCAAATTGACCTGCTGAAGCTGTTCCATGGCGGCTTTTCTACCGGGCACGGCTATTTGCGCGAGCCGCAGGGCATTGCCAGCTATGCGGCGCTGGCGGCCATTGCCATTCAGTCCAACCAGAATGACCAGCACGGCGGCCAAAGCGTGCCGAACTTCGACTACTCTATGGCCGAGGGCATTGGCAAGACGTTCCGCAAGCAATACCGCGCCAAGCTGCGCGAGGCGCTGGAAGACCTGCTGGACACCGATGACGAGACGGCGCTGGTGCAGGCCGCCATCGAGGCGGGCAAACAGGCCACGGGCGACAGTGACGTGCGCCTGGAGACGCACGCCGCCACATTTGATGACGCGGCGGCAAAAGCCATTGCCGCCACAGGCCGGCTGGACGCCGGAAAGGCCGCCCACCTGGTGGCCCATGCGCGCCGCCGTGCCACGGCCAAGACAGACCGCGAGACGTATCAGGCCATGGAGGGCTTTGTGCACAACCTGAACACCATGCACTCGCGCGCAGGCGCCCAAACGCCCTTCTCGTCCATCAACTACGGCACCGACACATCCCCCGAGGGGCGCATGGCCATCCGCAACATCCTTCTGGCAGAGGACGCGGGCCTGGGCCATGGCGAAACGCCCATTTTCCCCATTCACATCTTCAAGGTGAAAGAGGGCGTCAACTACAACCCCGGCGACCCGAACTATGATTTGTTCGAGCTTTCGTGCAAGGTGTCTGCCAAGCGCCTGTTCCCGAACTATGTGTTCCTGGACAGCCCCTTCAACCTGCAGTACTACAAGCCCGGCCATCCCGAGACCGAGGTGGCCACGATGGGCTGCCGCACCCGCGTGATGGGCAACGTCTACGACCCCGACCGCCAGATCAGCTACAGCCGCGGCAACCTCAGCTTCACCTCCATCAACCTGCCCCGCATCGCCATCGAGAGCCACGGCGACGAGGCCGCCTTCTACAAGAAGCTGGACGAGATGATGGAGCTGGTGGCCGGCCAGCTGCTGGACCGCTTTGAGATCCAGGCCGCCAAGCACGTCTACAACTTCCCCTTCCTGATGGGGCAGGGCGTGTGGCTGGATTCCGAGGAGCTGGGCATCAACGACACGGTGCGCGAGGTGCTCAAGCACGGCACCCTGTCCATCGGCTTCATCGGCCTGGCCGAGACGCTCACCGCCCTCTACGGCCACCACCACGGCGAGAGCGCCGAGATGCAGAAAAAGGGCCTGGAGATCGTGCAGCACATGCGCGACTACTGCGACCGCAAGAGCCAGGAGCTGAAGATGAACTTCACCCTGCTGGCCACCCCGGCCGAGGGGCTGTCCGGCCGCTTCATCCGCATGGACCAGCAGCGCTACGGCTCCATCCCCGGCGTGACCGACCGCGAATACTACACCAACAGCTTCCATGTGCCGGTGTGGTACCCGATCACCGCCTTTGACAAGATCCGCATCGAGGCGCCCTATCACGCGCTGACCAACGCCGGCCACATCAGCTATGTGGAACTGGACGGCGACACCGCCAACAATGTGGAGGCCTTCGAGAGCGTGGTGCGCTGCATGCACGACGCCGGCATCGGCTACGGCAGCATCAACCACCCCGTCGACCGCGACCCGGTGTGCGGCTATGTGGGCGTGATCGGGGATGTGTGTCCCCGCTGCGGGCGCCGCGAGGGCGAGGCCATCAGCGAGGAAAAGCTGCGCGAACTGCGCCGGATGTACCCCGGCGTTCCCCAGTTCTGCGGGTGTGAATGAGAATTTGACCGAATACCGATACAAAACAACATACAGGAGGGTTTATTCATGGCAGCAAAACAGAGACAATCCGTTGTGGGACAGGACGTTTCCTTCGAGCGCATCCGCCGCATCACCGGCTATCTGGTGGGCACGATGGACAAGTGGAACAACGCCAAAAAGGCCGAGGAGCGCGACCGCGTGAAGCACGGGCTGAGCAGTCATGCTTGAGATGTCCGGCATCGTGGAGGACAGCATCGTGGACGGCCCGGGCATCCGGGTGGCGTATTTTGCCCAGGGGTGCCCGCACCACTGTCCCGGCTGCCACAACCCCGAGACCTGGCCGTTTGAAGGCGGCACCCCGATGGACGAGGAGACGCTGGCCGCCATCGCGCTGGCGAATCCGCTCTGCCGGGGCGTGACCTTCTCGGGCGGCGAGCCGTTCGCGCAGGCCGAGGGCTTTGCCCGGCTGGCCGGCATCCTGAAGGCGAAGGGCTACGAGGTGGCCAGCTATACCGGCTACACCTTCGAGCAGCTGCTGCAGGGCACCGAGGCACAGAAGGCGCTCCTTTCCCGGCTGGACGTGCTGATCGACGGACCGTATCAGGAAAGCCGCCGCAGCCTGGAGCTTGTCTTTCGCGGCAGTTCCAACCAGCGCATCCTGGACGTCCCGGCCAGCCTGGCCGCCGGACGCGCGGTGGAGCAGACCTCCGGGCGCTGGCACGGGGTATACTGACGCAAAACAAAAACCGGCGCTGCCGGACCCTGGGAAGGGTTCGGGCAGCGCCGGTTTTCTTTCCGGTTGGGGGTGGGGTTCTGCGCCGGGTCAGCCTTTCAGGCCCTGTGCCTGCAGCATCATATTTTCCACCACAACGTCGTGGATCTCACCCAGCGAGGCGCAGTATTCCAGCACCTTCCAGGGCACATTGGTATGGAAATGCAGCTTGATGACCGTTTCATCCCCCACCACCAGCAGGCAGTCGCCGGGGATGTTCGCCACGATCCAGTCGTGGATGTCGTCCTCCGAGAGATTCTCTCCCTCGATCAGCAGCTGGGTATCAAATTTGTATTCCATCGTGTGTCATCCTTTCCGCGGGCGCTCATTCGCCCCATTTTTCGCGCAGAGCGCGCTTCAGCTCCTCGAAGGTCTCGGCATAGGCGGTGTGCTTCATCCGCGGGAAGGCGTGCAGCAGGCGCTTCTCCACCCGCAGGCGCTGGTCCAGCAGATCGGCACGGGCAAGGTCCAGGCGCGCCTGCATCTCCACACGGCCCGCCTGCACGGCGGCCTCGGCGTCCTCGCGGCGGGCGTTCCAGGCCGCCTTGCCCTCCTCCAGCTTTCCATGCGCCGCCAGCGCCTCGCTGCCCAGGTTCTGGGCCAGATGGTCGGTGCCGTCCTGCAAAAGCGCCGTCAGGCGGCTGATCTCGCCCAGGCTGCGGTTCAGCTTGGTGATGTTCACCACCGTCACCACCGCATCGCAGACAAACAGCGCCAGCACCGGCCAGATCAGCACCTTGCCCAGCAGCGGCGGGAAGTGGTCCACCAGCATCTGGATGGCCGGATGCACCAGCAGGACCACCGCCGTGCCCGCCGCGCCCCACAAAATGCTGAATTTCAGGCAGATGTATCCGCCCAGCTGGAAGCGGTGGTCGCTGTAATCCCACCAGGAGGTGTGGAAGAACTTTTTCAGCAGATATCCCGTCACCAGCTCCAGCAGGCTGGCCAGCAGCATCGCGCCCAGGAACAAAAGCAGCAGATTGTGTTTCAGCGGCGTGAGCGCCACCAGGATGATCAGCATGCCGAACCCGTAGATCGGGCACACCGGGCCGCTGAGGAAACCGCGGTTCACCCATTTTCCGGTGTTGATGCTGCAAAAGCACACCTCACTGCACCAGCCCAAAAATGAATACAGCACAAAAAACCACACCAGCTGGTACAGGCTGAAACCCAGGATCTGCGTCTGCCACATGGATCATTCTCCTTTTGCCAGTTTGGCGCCGCACTCCGCACAGAAGCGGGCGTCCTCTTCACAGCGGTGGCCGCAGAACGGACACACCACTGCACCCGATACCGCGTGCATCTTCGCCAGCAGGCGGTCGATCTCCTGCTGCTTCTGTTCCGCCGCGATCAGCAGACGGTCGATGGTCTGCTGGGCGGTGGGATGGGCCTCGTCGTCGGGATAGTTGCCGGTGTTCATCAGAAACAGGGTGCGCCCCATATCGGCAAACACGCGCTCCTGCTCGCCGCGCACCCGCGCCAGCATCAGGTTCAGCTTTGCTTCGTCGTATTTATCGCTGATCGTCTGGCTTGCGCTCTGCATCCGCCCGCGCGCTTCGTCGGCCGCCGAGTGGGCGGTGGCGGCCATGCTCTCCAGCATCCGGCGTACATCTCTGGAATCCATCGTTCATCTTCCTTTCTGTTGGGGGGTGAATTGCCGCCGCAGCGGCGTATTTCTTTATTTATCATTATAACACGCCCATTTTTTACGTCAACCATTTGCCCCCGCGCCCCGGCGGTGGTATACTGGAACCAAAGGGGGGACAAGCGGATGGAACGGGAGATCCTGCACTGCGACTGCAACAGCTTTTACGCCTCGGTGGAGCTGCTGGACCACCCCGAACTGCGCAGCCGCCCGGTGGCGGTCTGCGGCGACCCCAGCGGACGCCACGGCATCGTGCTGGCCAAGAACGAGCCGGCCAAGCGGATGGGCGTGCAGACCGCCGAGACCATCTGGCAGGCCATGCGCAAATGCCCCGACCTCGTGCTGCTGGCGCCCCGGCGGGAGAAATACAAAGAGTACAGCAAGATCGTCAACGATATATACAACCAGTATACAGACCTGGTGGAGCCGTTCGGCATCGACGAGAGCTGGCTGGACATCACCGGCAGCCGCCACCTGTTCGCCCCCAGCGCCCGGGCGGTGGCGCACCAGATCCGCGAGCAGGTGAAGGCCCAGACCGGCCTGACCATCTCGGTGGGGGTGAGCTTCAACAAGGTGTTCGCCAAGCTGGGCAGCGACTACAAAAAGCCGGACGCCGTGACGGTGATCTCCCGCGCCAATTTCCGCCAGCTGGTCTGGCCGATGCCGGTGGGCGCGCTGCTGTATGTGGGCAGCGCGGTGGAGCGCGCCCTGACGGGGATGGGCATCCACACGATCGGGCAGCTGGCCGCGGCCGACCCCGCCGCGCTGGCCGACCGCTTGGGCAAGCTGGGGCGCGAACTGCACCGCTATGCCTGCGGCGAGGACACCGCGCCGGTGCGTCCGGCCGGGCAGCACGAGCCGGTGAAGAGCGTGGGCAACGGGCTGACCTTCCGGCGCGACCTTGCGGGGCGCGAGGACGTGCACACCGCCGTCACCGCGCTGGCCGACGAGGTGGCCGGGCGTCTGCGGCGATACGGGGTGTATGCCACCGGGGTGCAGCTGACCATCCGCAGCCCGGCGCTGGCCACCATCACGCGGCAGAAAAAGCTGCCCTTTTCCACCCAGCTGGGGCGCGAGCTGACCGAAGCCTGCATGCAGCTGGCCGACGCCAACTGGAGCTACGCCCAGCCCATCCGCATGCTGACGGTGACCGCGCAGGGCATCACCGACCAGCCGCTGGCGGTGCAGCTGGATCTGTTCGGGGAGGCGGCAGCGTCCGACCCCCGGCGCGCCCGGCTGGAAAAGAGCATGGACGCCATCCGGCAGAAATTCGGCCACGCTGCCATCGGCGCGGCCAGCCAGCTGAACAACGACATGGGCCTGGACGACCTCTCGATCGACCTGCCCACAAAAGAAAAGGAGAAATAACACGTGGTAACGCACATTGTATTCTGGAACCTGAACGACGTGCCCGAAAAAGAGCAGAACGCCGCCGAGATGAAGCGCCGTCTGGAGGCGCTGGCGGGTGTGGTGCCGGGCCTGGTGGACGCCGCCGTGCGCCGCGGCTTCGGCGGCTGGGACCTGTGTCTGGTCAGCCACCACACCAGCCGGGCGGCGCTGGAGGAATACCAGCAGCATCCCGCGCATCTGGAGGTGAAAACCTTCGTGCACAGCGTGGTGCGCGAGCGCGCCAGCTGCGATTTTGAGGACTGAGCCTTTCACTGGAAAGGATATGCAGACAGCAAAGAGGAGGATGCCCGATGCCGCCGATTTTTGCCAGCTGCCGCAACACCCGTCCCCTTCTGCCGGACAGCTGGCGGTTCGTGCGCAGCGACGTCCCCACCGCTGTGAGCGAAGAGGAACGCCGGTGGATGCTGGAGCGCGGCCTGCGCACGGTGGTGGACCTGCGCCAGCCGCCGGAGCGGCGGCAGAAGCCCTGTCCGCTGGAAGAGGACGCCCGCTTTGTCTACCGCTGCATGCCGGTGACCGGCGGCAGTGCAGTGCCCGCCTGCCCGCAGGAGGTGCCGCTGTCCTATCTGCGAATGGCGGATGCACAGATGGAGCGCATCCTCGACACCATCTGGAACGCCGAAGGCGGCGTCCTGTTCTTCTGCAGCGCAGGCAAGGACCGCACCGGCGTGGTGTCGGCGCTGCTCCTGCGCCGGGCCGGCAGGAGCCGGGAAGAGATCCTGCGGGATTATATGCAGTCGGCGGAGAATCTGCGGGAGATGCTGGAAGCATACGCCCGCCGCACCGGCGCCGACATCCGCGTCATCACGCCGCAGCCGGAATACATGGAAACATTCCTGGACGCGGCGGCGGGATTTCCCGTGTGAACGGCGCTTCCAATGCGAAAAACCACATCCTGCCTGTGCACAGCGGAATGTGGTTTTTTGTTTGTTGAAACAGGTTTTGGGAGAGGTTTGTGCTTGCCGCAGGCCTTCCCCTCATCAGTCACGCTTTGCGTGACAGCTTCCCCCCAGGGGGAATCCTTTGGCAAAAGCCGGCGGCGCCATGCCCCACCGAACGCCTTCACCTGGCAGGGGAAGGTGGCACGCAGTGCCGGATGAGGTCGAGGCTTTCCCGCCCCGCAGAGCCTGCCGAGACCGCGCTTTTGCGGAAGAGATGTGCGTATCGCAGGCCTTCCCCTCATCCGTCGCCTTGCGGCGACAGCTTCCCCCCAAGGGGAAGCCTTTGGCGGAAACCACATCCCCCCTGTGCGGCGGGATGTGGTTTTTCTGCATCACTCGGATCTTGCCAGCCGGCGGAACAGCTCCAGCGACCGGCGCAGCATCTCCGGCTGCACACAGTAGGAGATGCGCACATGGCCCGGACATCCGAACCCGTCCCCCGGCACCACCAGCAGGTCCTTTTCCATCGCGCGGCGGCTGAAGGCGTTGGCGTCGCCGCCCGGCACCGCCGGGAACAGATAGAAGGCGCCGTCCGGACGGGGACACTCATATCCCGCCTCCACCAGCGCATTGTACAGGGTATCGCGGTTTTCGCGGTAGACCGACAGATCGGCGGTGTTCCCCGGCAGCTGTGCCACCACCCGCTGGAACAGCGCCGGGGCGTTCACATAGCCCAGCGCGCGCCCCGCGCCGCACACCGCCGCATAGACCTGCTGCCAGTCCTCCACACAGGGCGGCACCAGCGCATACCCGATGCGCTGCCCCGGCAGCGACAGGCTCTTCGACCAGGAATAGCAGACCAGCGTGTTGCTGTAGAGCGCGGGCAGCCAGGGCACCTCCACGCCGTAGACGATCTCGCGGTAGGGCTCGTCCGAGATCAGGTAGATGGGGTGGCCGTATCTTGCCGAGGCGTCCCGCAGCAGATCGGCCAGCGCCGTGAGCGTTTCGCGGGTGTAGACCGCGCCGGAGGGGTTGTTGGGGCTGTTGACGATCACCGCTTTGGTGTGCTCGTTCAGGCAGCCCTCCAGCGCCGAAAGGTCGATCTGGAAGTCCTGTGCCGCCGGGCACACCACCAGCTTCGCCCCCGCTCCCTGCTCCACAAAACAGCGGTATTCCGGGAAAAACGGCGCGATGGCCACAAATTCATCCCCCGGCAGCGCCAGCGCCTTGAAGCAGGCCGACAGCGCCGCCGCCGCACCGGCGGTCATGTAGAGGTGGTCGGCCGACACACCGGCGGCAAACCGGCGGTTGAGGTCCTCCGCCACCGCCGCGCGCACCTCCGGCGCGCCCGGCGCGCTGGTGTAGCCGTGCAGGGACACCGGGTCCTCACAGGCCAGCTTTGCCAGCAGGGCGGCCACCTCGGGCGGCGCGGGGACACTGGGGTTGCCCAGGCTGAAATCAAACACATGCTCGCGGCCCACCACCGCGGCGCGCTGGTTGCCGTACTCGAACAGCTCGCGGATCACCGAGCGGCTGGTCCCCAGCCGCAGCATTTCGGACGAAATCATCTTTCCTTTCCCCTTTCTTCTACAAAATGTATATTTATATCCAAATATACACAAAAATCAACTTCCCTGCTCCTCTTTCCAGGCCCGGATCACCTCCAGCATCTCGTCGCCGTAGCGGCGGGCCTTTGCCTCGCCCACGCCGCTGACCTGCAGAAGGGCGGCGCGGTCGGCGGGGGCCTGGATGCACATCTGGCGCAGCGTGGCGTCGGTGAACACCACAAAGGCCGGCACGCCCTGCCGCCGGGCCAGCTCGGCGCGCTTTTTCTTCAGCCGCTCGAACAGGCCGGAATCCATCGGGCCTTCGGCCAGCGGCTTTGCCTGCCGGCGCACGGCGGCCCCGCCGAAGTTCACCGCCTCGCCGGCCGCGCTCCCCTCGCCCAGGCACACGCTGCAATTGCCGCACTGCGGCGCACAGGGCTGGCCGAAATATCGCATCAGCTCGGCGCGCAGGCAGCGGCGGCTGTTGCAGTAGAAGGTCATCCGGCGCAGCCGCTCCTCCGCCCGCTGCTTGAGCACCGGGTCGGGCGGCGGGGCGTCGTCGGCGCTCTCCGCCCCCTTGTCGATCAGGAACTGCGCCGTGCGCACGTCCTGCCCGCTGTACAGCAGCACGCACTGGCCCGGCTCGCCGTCGCGCCCGGCGCGGCCCGCCTCCTGGTAGTAGCTTTCCAGGTCCAGCGGCATATTGTAGTGGATGACGAACCGCACGTCCGACTTGTCGATGCCCATGCCGAAGGCGTTGGTCGCCACCATCACCCGCACCCGGTCGAACAGGAAATCCTCCTGCGCGGCGCGGCGGGCGTCGTCCTCCATACCGGCGTGGTACTTCGCCGCCGAAATGCCCTTGCGCTCCAGCAGCTCGCACACCGCGTCCACCGCCTTGCGGGTCATGCAGTAGACGATGCCGCTCTGCCCGTCGAATTCCTCCAGCAGGCGCAGCAGCGCGGCGTTTCTGTTCTGCGGGCGGATCACACGGAATCGCAGATTGGGCCGGTCGAAACCGGTCATCTCGATGTGCGGGTCGTCCAGCTGCAGAAGGGCCGCGATGTCCTGCCGCACGGCGGGGGTGGCGGTGGCGGTGAAGGCGGCCACCGGCGGGCGGGTGGGCAGACCGGCGATGAACGGCGCGATCTGGAGATAGCCGGGGCGGAAATCCTGCCCCCACTGGGACACGCAGTGCGCCTCGTCCACCGCCACCAGCGACACCTCCAGCCCCGCCAGCGCGGCCTGGAAGCGGGGCGTCAGCAGCCGCTCGGGCGCCACATAGATGATCTTGTATTTTCCCGCCGCCATGTTGGCGGTGGCCTTTGCATACTGGCCGGGGGTGAGGGAAGAATTCAGAAAGGCGGCCGCCACCCCCTGCTGCACCAGCGCCATCACCTGATCCCGCATCAGCGAGATGAGGGGCGACACCACCAGCGTGATGCCCGGCAGACAGAGGGCCGGCAGCTGGTAGCACAGCGATTTGCCCGCGCCGGTGGGCATCACCGCCAGCACGTCCCGCCCGGACAGGATGGCGTCCACCACCGGCTGTTGGCCGGGACGCAGAGTGTTGTATCCAAATACAGTTTGCAAGACCTCGCTGGGCTGCATCGGTATCGCCGCCTTTGCTGGGATTATCTTATCAGTATAGCACGAACGGCGGCGTTTTCATAGGGGCGGATTGGACATGCTTTGGATTGTGCTGCGGCGGATTTTGTCGTATAATGGAAAAAATTCTGCAAAACAGGTCGTGATACAATGCCCGAAGCCTACACCCACATCCGAACCGGACGCCGCGCGCTTGCGGCCGCCGGGATACAGGTCGCCTGCCCCGCCGCCTTTGCGCTGGGCTGCCAGGGACCGGATCTTCTGTTCGCCTATCTCCTTCCCGCCCCCAAACTGCCCGCGCTGGGAAACCGGATGCACGCCGAACACACCGGCGCATTTCTGCGCGCGCTGGTGCGTCTGGCCAAAGGGCCGGCCCAGACAAGCTATGCGATGGGCTTTTTGTGCCACTACGGCACCGACACGGTGCTGCACCCGTATGTGGGAGCGCTCACCGCACCGGGCGCCGTCTACGGCATGGAGGGCGGACACGGCTATTTTGAGGCCGCGCTGGACAGCCGCCTGCACGCCGCCGACACCGGCAGCGCCGCCGTTCCCGCCGCCCACAGCTGCCCGCCCGTTCCGGGGCCGGAGATGCGGGCCATCGCCCGGCTGCTGGCCCAGGCGATCGAAGAAGCCTACGGCGAGCGGTGCGCGCCGGTCTGCTTTGTGCGGGCCTACCGCCACACCCGGCTGGTGCGGGCGCTGTTCTGTTCGCGCCGGGGCGTGAAGAAGGCCATTTTCTCCCTGGTCGAACGGGCGGGACTGGCCCAAAAGGGCTATCTGACCGGCCATGTGACCCCCGCAAAGCTGGCCGATCCGCTGCCCGAGGTCTGGGCTCACACGGTGACCGGCGAGGTGTTCCGCAAGGACGTGGACACGCTGCTGGAAGAAGCCGAGGCAAACTGTGTGCGGCTGGTGCGGGCCTATCGCGAATTTGCCGCCGGTGCCCTGCCTGCCGACCGGCTGCACGCCGCCATCGGGAGCCTGAGCTACGAGACGGGTCTCGCGGTGGAATGATCTTCTTATAGTAAAAGACCGGATCTGCCGCGGCAGATCCGGTCAGTTTTTTGGGGAAATGTTTTTACAGGGGTTTGTGCGCGGCGGAGGCTTTCCCCCAGGGGGAAGCCTTTGGAGGAAACCGCCGGTGCTGCGCCCGCTCAAACACCTTCACCGCCCGCTCAGCTGCTGCACCAGGGCGGCCAGCTGGCGGCGGCCGCTCCGGTGATCCTCCAGCAGGGCGGCCAGCACCCGCTGGTTCTCCCGCGCCATCTGTGCGCGCACCGGCTCCTCGGGCAGATCCCCCGCCAGATAGTCCTCGTCGGTGATGTACCGCATCCCGCGGGCGGCAAAGTCGCCGATGTGCGGGGTGTGCAGGATGGGCAGGATGCCGTATTGCAGGTACTCCACCAGCTTGGTGGGACAGGCCACCCTGTTCACCGTGATGTCGTCCCGCAGCACAAAGCCGTAGTGTGCGGTGCGGTACTCGGCGGGCAGCTCGGCCGGCGCCTTGCAGTCCAGCACCAGCGACGTCGGCAGGGGGCGCTCCCCCCACAGCGCCACAAAGGCGTCCGGGTCGGGCAGGAACATCTTATACACCGCGTCCTCCGGGCGGGCGGCCATCAGCTCCTGCATCCGGTCCACCTTCTGCCACGGCTGGACGCCGCCCGCATACAGCACCACCGGCCTGCCCTGCTCCAGCGGCTTTTCGGCGGCCGGCGCGCTGGCCGACACGTCCTCGTTGAAGATGGGCATGCACACCAGCTGCGCTTTCAGGTGCGGATAGCGGGATCGCAGATGGTCGATGGTGGCATGGTTCACCGCCACGATCACATCCGCCGCGGCGGCACATTTCTCCTCCAGCATCCGGGCATAAGCGGCCTCCTCCTGCTGCCCGGCCAGTGCGAACTCCTCCGGCACCGCGCCGTGCAGGTCGAGGATGTGCACCGCTCCCGGCGCCGCGAAGAGATTGGGCCAGGCGTCCGGCATGGTGCGCCAGCAGTGGGGCATCAGGCGCAGGATGCTGTGGGTATAGGTGAGGCCGCAGGCGGCCGCCAGCGCGATCACCTGCTGCCGCTGTTCCGACACGGCCGGGTCGTACTGCACATAGGCGCGTTTGTCGTCGGCCTGCAGGATGCGCAGCACCTCGGGCAGGTGCACCAGCGGCTCGTAGAGGTATACTTTGTAGCAGTCGCCCAGGACGTCCTCGTCCACCGCCTTGACCCGGCGGATGTAGCCGTCCTCCTGCGAGAAGGTGGGGTCGCTGAACAGCGGCGCCAGAATGGCCACCACCCGCTGTCCGGCGGCGCGGCGGCGGGCGATGTCGGCCAGCAGCTGCTCGTATCCCGGCGGGCGGCGCAGACGGCGGCGGAACAGAATCTGCCGCAGCGGCGGACGCCCCGCCAGCGACCGGTGCACCTTTTTGCCCAGCTGGGACACCAGCAGACGCGCGGGCACTTCGGGATAGATGCCGTCCTCCCTTTCCCAGTCGGCGCGCACGGCGGCGGCGGACAGACGGTCGGCGGTGTCGGCGGCGGCGGCGAGGGCGTTTTGGCACAGCTCGTCCCAGCGCGCATCGGGGGTGTTCTCCATCCACTGCATGTCCATCGCCAGGCTGCGCAGCGTCTCGCCCGCCCGGGGCTGCCACGGCCCGTACCGGGCGGCAAAGGCGCGGCGGGCGCGGTGCAGGCGGAACTGCTGCTCGTCCAGCGGCACAAAGCCGGGCTGCGGCGGCCAGCGGTGCAGATAGCAGCCGCGCACGCAGACCGGGTTTGCCGCGGCCAGGCGGCGGCCCAGATCGGCGGAGGCGATGGCTTCTTCCTCCAGCAGGCTGTCCGGCAAAGCATCCAGATACTCTCTGCGCACCAGCAGGCAGGCCGGGGACGCCGCGCCGACCGGCACCGGCGGCTGTGCGCCGAACCACGCCCTGCGCCAGGCCGCAAAGGCAGCCGCCTTGCGGGCGGAAAAGCGGTTGGTGCGCAGGAACAGGTCGCACGGCACCTGCTGCACGGTGGGGGCGCGGTTAAAGACCGGCGCCGCCGCGCCGGCGCCCGCGGCCAGCAGGGTGTCGAGCCAGTCGTCGAACACCAGCACATCGCCCCCCAGCAGGCAGACGGCGGCGGCCTTTTCATCCGCGCGGGCGGCGGCCAGTGCGTCGGCCAGCGCGGGCAGCAGGCTGGCGCGCCCGGCCAGCGGCAGGGGGATCTGCGCGTTTGGCGCGCCGGTGACGATCAGCTTCCAATCGGCGGTGCAGCGCGCATTCTGCAGGCCGTACAAGGCCAGCTCCCGCTGTGCGGGCGGCACGTTCCCGTCCAGTATGATCAGCACATACACCGCACTCATCTCCTTTCCATCAGGGCCAGATAGGCCGTGCACATCGCCCCGCACCCAAACGCCGCCGCGTTCCGGGCGGCGGTGCGGGCGGCGGCTTTCATGGCGGGCAGATCGGCGGCGGCGGCGCAGATGGCATCGGCCAGCGCGTCGGCGTTGGGGGCGTTTTCCTCGCCGGACAGCTGCCGCGCCAACCGGTCGGTGAGCTGCACCGGGTCGGGCACGGCGGCGGGCGCCACGATGCAGGCCCCGGGGGCGGCAGCGGCGGCTTCGCGGGCGTTGCCCACGTCGGTGAGCACCATCGGCAGGCCGCTGCACAGCGCCTCCAGCACCGCGTTGCTGCACCCCTCCTGCAGGGTGGGCAGCAGGAAGAGGTCCGGGATGGTGCGCAGGAACTCGCCCATCTGGGTGTGGTTCAGATAGGGCACCTGGATGACGCTGCCGGCGGCGGGAGAGGCTTGCAGGTGGCGGCAGAATTCTTTGTAGTATTCCGGATCGCCCACATTGCCCACCAGCAGCAGCTTTGCCTGGGGCAGGCGGGCTTGCAGCCGCCGCATCACCCCCAGCATCCCGATCTGGTGCTTGACCGGATGGAAGGAGGCCACCATCGCCAGCGCGATGTCCCCCTCTTTCAGGCCCAGGCTCCCGCGGGTGAAGGGGAGGCTGGCCGGGCGGAACAGCTCGTCCAGCTGCACGCCGTTGTTGATGACCTCCACCCGCTCTTTGGGCAGGCCGGTGCGCGCGCAGAAATAGTCCCGCACAAACCCCGACACCGCCACCAGCCGATGGGCGCTCTGCAGCTTGGCGGCGTAGGCGGCCATCTCGGCGTCGTTTTTCCAGGTGTAGATGTTGTGGATGGTGTACAGGATGCGAAAACCGATCAGCCGCGCGCCCTTCATCAGGAAGGTGTTGTAGTGGTAGTGCAGGGTGTTGATGTTTTTTTCGCGGCAGAACGCCAGGAATTTGCGCTCGTCGCGGTCAAAGACGAACAGGTGTTCGGCGGGCATCTGGCGCGCCATCGGGCCGAGGATATTCTCCTCCACCAGCAGATACGCCTCGTATCCGGCGGCGCGGTAGCCGCGGTAGAGGTTCAGCACCACCTGCTCCAGGCCCCCCTTGTCGAAGCTGGACACCACCAGCCCGATCACCGGGCGCTTTGGGGCAGACAGGCGGAAGCGGGCCGCATAGGCCGCCTTGCGAAACTTCTGGATCATGCTTCTTCTCCTTGTGTCAGGCCGATGCCGCGCAGATACTCGCCCAGCTGCCCCGCGTTGTACAGGTGCGCCACGTCCCCCATCAGGGCCAGATAGCACCGGCGCAGCTCGGCGGGCGTCATCTCGAACCGCAGACTGTCGTCCTCGAAGATCTTTTCATAGTCGGGCCGGTAGGCGGCCAGCCGCCTGGCGGTGGCTTCGGCGTCGGCCGGCACCACGAACACCGAGGTGGCGCGGGCGACGTCCACCTGCCCCGGATGGGCCACACGGGCCGCCTGCAAAAATTTCAGCCACATATACCAGTCCTCGCCGCCCTGCAGCTGCTCGTGCAGGCCGCCCAGCCGCTCGAACAGGCTGCGGCGGAACAGCACCGTCTGGATGGGCGAGGGGCACTGGTGGCAGAACAGCAGCCGGTCGATGCGGCTGTGGGCCAGGTGCGCGATGCGCCCCGGCGCGAGGCGGTAGGGGTCCTGCGAGAGCGGCTGGGTGGCCCACTCCATCGCGGTGCCGAAAAGGAGGTCTGCCCCGGGGTGCTGCACCGCCTGGGACACCATCGCCTCCAGATGGTCGGCGTAGAAGTAGTCGTCCTGGTCGAGGAAATTGCAGTATTCGCCCTTTGCCATCTCCAGCCCGATATTTCCCGCGCGGCCGCGGCCCACAGGCTGGCCGGTGGCGTGGTAGCGGATGGGGAGGTCGGGGAATTCGGCGGCGATCATCTGCCGGGACGCGGCCGGTCCGTCCTCCACCACCACCACCTCAAAGCGGCGGTAGGTCTGGTGGCGCAGGCAGGCCAGCGTCTCCCGCAGCATGGCCGGGCGCTGGCAGGTGCGGATCACCACCGACACCAGCGGCCCGGTGCGCACCGGTTCCAGCGGCTGGCGGGAACGGGAATCGTCGGGGAAGGGCTGCGGCCAGTCGGCCCGCCTGCGCTTGCCGGGATGGCCGAACCGCCAGCCGAACGCCGCCCAGGCCGGCCCGACCGCCCGGCCGACGGCGCGCAGCAGCGCCGGGCGCACATGTGGAAACGGCTGGGGGTGCAGCAGCTGGCCCAGCATATGGAATTTTGCGCGCACGATCCCCCCAAGGCCGCTGTAGCGGCAGGCCAGCAGGAAGCTGCCGGTGACGGCGGTGCAGTAGTCGGCCAGCGGGTCGGCCGGGAGATCCCAGCGCACCGCGGCGTTTGGGCAATAGTATACCCCGAACCCGTGCAGAGTCAGACGCAGGCCCAGGTCGGCCAGGGCGGCCTGCACCGGCCAGTTGGCAAAGCCGCCCGCCTTCTGCACGGCGGCGCGGTCGAGAAAGACAGCCCTGCCGTCCGGCCAGGCGGTCTGCAGGGTGACGGGATGGTAGAGCTTGCCGCTCTCCAGCGGCAGCGTGCGGCAGTCCAGCGCGGCGGCATCGGGATGCGCGGCGGCCTCCCGTTCCAGTACGCTCCAGAGATCGGGCGAAAGCTGTGTGCCGGCCTGCACCAGCAGCGTCCAGCCGTGTGCGCGGCAGGCCAGCGCCTTGCGTGCCGACGGGTACAGCGCGGCCTTTCCCTGCAGCATGCCGGCCACCTCAGCCGAGGCCCCGCAGACGGCCAGGCGCACCCCCGACAGCCCCGCCAGCGTGCGCTGCACGGCCGCCGCGTCGGCGTCCTGTGCCAACAGCGTGATATGTGGTTGCATGGTTTTTCCCTCCTGCAAGCAAATGCGTTGCTTTCATTATAGCAAACCCTGCGCCAAAAAGCATCCTCTGCAAACAAAACCGCCGCCCGGCTTTTTGCCTTGGGCGGCGGTTTTGCACACACACGGAGAAAAGGACTCTGGGCATTGTTTCAGCGCGTTTCCTTTTCAAAGTTAGCCTCAGCTAACTTGATTCTATTGTAGCGTATTTTCCTCTCTGTGTCAAGGGAGGGGCAGAAGAAAATTTTGGCGGGGCAGGCGGCCCTTGTGTGCCGGTGGCGGATATGTTACAATGGGGGATATATACTATGCGCCCTGTGCCGGGCGCAGCGTAAAGGAGGGACGGGATTGAAACGAAGCGAATCGGCTGAAAATTATCTGGAGACCATCCTGATGCTGAAGCAGAAAAACGGCGCGGTGCGCTCGATCGACATCGTGCGGCAGATGGCCTTCTCCAAGCCCAGCGTCAGCCACGCGATGGGCCTGCTGCGCCAGCGCGGCCAGATCACGATGGACAAGGACGGCTGGATCGAGCTGACCGACGAGGGGCGCGCCCTGGCCGAGCGGGTGTATGAACGGCACTGCCTGCTGAGCGAGTGGCTGGTGAAGCTGGGGGTGTCGCCCGAGGTGGCCGCCGAGGACGCCTGCCGCATGGAGCACGACCTGAGCGACGAGACCTTCCAGAAGCTGAAGGAGCACATCCAGGCCCACCAGGGGAATCCCGGCGTATGAAAAATGCCCGCCGTTTTTCAAGAGCGGCGGGCATTCGTCATTTCTGTTTTTCAAACCGGGCCAGCATCTTCACGGCGCGGTTCACCTCGGCGGCGGGGATGCGCTGGCGGAAGGTTTTCAGGCTGCGGGCGGAAAAGGGGAGCTTGTGGTCGAACTCGCTCATCCCCACAAAGTATTGCAGATAGGGGCTTTCGGGGATCAGCAGCACCGTCTGGTGGTCGGACAATCCCAGCGCACTGCGCACCACAAGGCTGCCGAAAGCGGCGCGCACCGGCAATGCCTCCTTGCCGCCGGCGGCAAAGTGGCCGGCATAGGCGGTTTCCAGCGCATCCCAGTCCAGCGCGTCGGCCAGGCGCACCCAGCGGTTGTTCGGGTCCAGCGCGCCCGAAAACGGCGGCACGATGTCATACAGCGAGAGCTGCGGGTTTTCCCTGCGATACATGGGTCCTTCTCCCCCCTCTTGGCTCTATTCTACCATGTTTCCCCCAAAATCACAAGGCAGGCGGACTTATCTCAGCGACATTTATGCGATATGCTGTGCGGCATCGGGGCGTGAAGGTTATACGCCGGGGGCTGCCGGTTCGGATTCCGTCCCCTCGCCCTCGTCGGGACGGTGCGCGCCGAAGGAGGAAACAAACAGGAATTTGCGGATGAAGAACAGCAGGCCGATGGTGACGATGGTGATGAGGTTCTCCATCGGCGTGGTGTGCTGCACCACCATCTGGCGCGCGATGGCAAACACCAGCACCTCGATGGCCGAGCCGGGCGTGTGCTTTGCCAGCATCTTGATGAATTCCACGCCGATCACAAGGTTCAGCGCGTGGCCCAGCACGGTGTTGAAATCGTCGGCCACATTGGACGAGAAGGCGATCCCGGCCACCTCTCCCACCGTGCGCACACCGGCGATGACGATGGCCACCAGCACCAGCGCGGAAATGACGATCTCCAGCACGCTGGCCATAAACGCGATTTTGCGGCGCATGGCTTCCTTACTACGCATGCGTCTCCTCCTTTTGCCCAAAAGGGGGCTTTTTGTTTTACCATACCACAGCGGGCGGCGGGCTGTCAATCGCATTGCGGCGCGGGCGCGGGAGTGGTATACTGAGAAAAGGAGGGGATACCATTGACGCCGATCGAACCGCGCATGCCGGCGCCGCAGCCGGCGGTGCTGGAGGAATTTCTGGACATACCGCCGGAGGAAACGCCCGAGCTGCGCCTCGCTCTGCTGGAAAACGAGACATTGCCGGCCGCGCGCCTGGCCGAACTGCGGGCCTACCAGTGCCGGCTGGAGGGATGCCGGCTGCCGGGCGCGGTGCTGCGCCGGGCGGAATTTGTGGACACGGTGTTCGACCGGTGCGACCTTTCGGGCGCAGACCTGGACGGGGCGTATTTCTCGCGCTGTGTTTTCACCGGGTGCAAGGGCGTGGGGGCGCGGATGCAGCAGGCGGTGCTGAAAAACGTGCGCTTCGAGCGGTGCAATTTTGCGATGTGCGATCTCACCGGCGCGGCCTTCACCAGCGTGCTGCTGGACGACTGCGACCTGTCCGGCGCCTGGCTCACCGAGTGCCGCCACCGGCAGCTGGAACTGCGGCAGGTGAAGCTGTGCGGCGCCAGCCTGTTCCACACCCCGCTGAAAGGGCTGGACCTCACCGGCTGCCGCATCGACGACATCACGGTGGCGGCAGAGGACCTGCCCGGCGTGATCGTGGACACCTGGCAGGCAGCGGGGCTGGCAAAGCTGCTGGGCGTGGTGGTGAAGGGGTGAGCCTTCTGCCAAAGGCTCTGCCTTTGGAATCCGCGATTTTTTGAAAAAAATCGAG